>Ga0105044_10002904_pt1 | contig 23434 bp, 13 predicted proteins | sample MAT01_FD_78092 | JGI IMG/M metagenome (GOLD analysis project Ga0105044, IMG submission 78092) | Freshwater microbial communities from Lake Fryxell liftoff mats and glacier meltwater in Antarctica - MAT-01 | ecosystem: Environmental > Aquatic > Freshwater > Ice > Liftoff microbial mat | place...
GCTTGGACATTCATGTCCGAGACATTGGCCAGACTCCCTGGCATTGTCGAACGGCTTTCGATTGATGATAACCTTAGCTTCGACAGTGTTTCACGGCCAAGGCGACGGACAGGAATGTCCATCCTACAGGTCACTGTGGCCTGCGATTCCCGTAGCTTGGACATTCATGTTCGAGACGTTGGCCAGACGCCCTGGCATTGTCGAACGGCTTTCAATTGATGATAACCTTAGCTTCGAGAGTGTTTCATGGCCAAGGCGACGGACATGAATGTCCATCCTACAGGTGAATGACTTCGCCCCCTGTCCAATGTCTGGCTCCTTTGTATTCAATTTCCATACTGAACTCAGGTTCTCATTTCTTGCGGCCGAACGTTCCAGTCATCCCAACTCAGTTTGGTAGCAGCCCTCTGGGAATCAGGATACTCAAAAGTAGAAGGGGAATTTATCAAAACTCAGAATCGGCAGCAAGCGTTCACTTGTGCGAGTTTTGGATAGTTTCGTCACATGACAAGTCAGCTCGGATTCACTTCAGGCGGCGGTGCATTGTTACAACGGGATGGACGATCTTATTTACCTTGTGTAAGAGAATCAATCATGGATTTGCACAAGCTGTATGAGTGAAAAATCGATGCAGTGATTATCGCTTCATCACACATTCGTCGTGATTGAGCAGTGCCTGGGCCAGGATCGTAGCGGCGGCGGCATCAATGGGGCTGATGTTGGTGTCGTGGGCGAACTGGCCGATTTTGAGCAGCTCATCTGCGTCCGTCGGATGACTGCGAAAATGTTCCAACTGCTCATTGTACAGTTGTGTCAGGATCTCGGTTTCACGTTCATCCGGTCGGCGGCTGAGACATCGCAGGCAACCTTGCTCAATCATCGCTTCGACACTGCCTGATGCATCGCGGTGCAGTGATTCGCCGAGCGCTCGGGCGGCTTCAACGTACTGGATGCCATTGAGGAGGATCAGGGCCTGCAAGGGAGAATCGGTGCGTTCGCGCTTCGCGGCACAGACAGCTCGTCTCGGCGCGTCGAAGGCGACCATCGCCGGCGGCGGTCCTGTGCGACGCCAGTTTGTGTAAATGCTGCGGCGATAAACATTGTCACCTTCGCTGGCGGCAGCGGGCTTGAATGCTTCTGCCATTTCATAAGGATTTACCGGCGGACCCCCGATTGTGCGTTTCAACAATCCGGCAGCAGCCAATGCATTGTCACGGATCATCTCTGCAGGCAATCGAAAACGTGGTCCCCGCGCCAGCCATTCGTTGTCCGGGTCGTCGGCCACGGTTTTGTCATCAGCCATGCTGCGTTGACGGTATGTTCTCGAAAGGACGATCGACCGTACCAGCTGTTTCATATTCCAGTCTGATTCAATCAACTGCAACGCCAGAGAATCCAGCACCTCCGGATACAGCGGGCGACTTCCCTGACTTCCGAAATCCTCGGCCGTCTTCACCAGTCCACGTCCAAACAGACTCTGCCAGACACGATTGACCGTCACCCGCGCCGTGAGCGGGTGTCGTGGATCCGTCAGCCATGTCGCCAGTCCCAATCGGTTCTTTGGTGCATCTGCGGGAAACGGCGACAGCGCTGCCGGAGTTCCCGCGAAGACTTCTTCACGTCGCTGAGTGTACTCACCGCGATACAGAACATACGCCTTTTTCGGTTCCGGAAGTTCGCGCATCACCATGATCTCTTTCAGACCATCATGGAACTGCGCGAGACCTCCACGGGCAGTCTGCAATGCTGACAGATGCTGCGTAAAGGCGTCGTCGGTTGTCATCAGGAAATGGTCAAACAAAGTCGCTCGCTGTGTTTCGTCAAGTTGCTCTGCAGGCAGAGTCAGGAGACTGGTCCCGGCGATTTCATCGCACGTGGCCAGTGCTTCGAGGGCGCTCAGTCGTCTTGAAAATACCCGGAAATCATCAACTATTCCGCCTTTGAAGCCACGATCGCGAAAACGCTCTCCAAGCGAGATATTGTCGCCACCGCCGCCCGTGATTTCGCGAGACAGATTGTCTTTCACGATTTCGATATCAGTCGTCGCACCATTGATGCTGATGCTCAATCCAGATGCTCGACTGCTGCCGTCCGATGACACAACCACATGGACCCATTCATTCACCGGAAGAACTGACCGTGCGGAAATCGACGCGGCATTTCCCGGCCAAAAGTGAATCAGTGACCATTTCAGTCGTCCGTCTTCGATCAACAGTTCATATCCGCGACTTGCCGCATCCGTCCATGCTCGCGAACGATGAAACACTACGGCCCGATCCTTCACGTCCGGCGTCTTCAGCCAGAGTGAAACACTGAACGGTTCTTCGCGTTTGAAGTTGCCGAACGGCAGATCAATCGAGTCATCACCGGTGAATTCCACGGCGTTGCCATCACGCCCCGGAACGAGTTTGTTTTCACCTTTCAGCACGGCAGGTTTGTCCGCAGCCACGGAATTCGCCAGCTTGTCACCTTCGAGAGTTTCAAACTGAAAGCGGCCCAGTTCCGGCATCGATAATGGAGTCTTCCCGTTTCGACCAGGTGAATTCAACCATGCCGCAAACTCAGGTTCGCGTGCCCGTCGAATTTCTTCGCCAGTCGCCTCGAGGTTCGAGACAGCGCGGCGAAGTTCTGCCAGTTTCTGATGCGACGCAGCATCCGGCATCGTCAGTGCCGGTGTAGGCGGTGATGTCGTGAAATAGGAATACAGTCCGGCTTCGTCGATGTTCTGAAACATGGCGAAGAACTGATAGTATTCTTTGTGAGTGAGCGGGTCGAACTTGTGATCGTGGCAGCGGGCACATTCAAAGGTCAGCCCAAGAAATGTGGTCGAGAATGTCTGAACGCGATCGCAGACGTATTCAACGCGGTACTCTTCTTCCACACTGCCGCCTTCGGATTCCTGTTGATTCAGACGATTAAAGGCGGTTGCCAGTATCTGTTCGTCGGTCGCGTCCGGCAACAGATCCCCCGCGAGTTGCCATGTGATAAATTCATCAAACGGCATGTTGTCATTGTACGCCCTAATCACCCAGTCGCGCCACGGCCACATGTCCCAGGGCCGATCGACCTGAAAACCAAAACTGTCTGCATAGCGTGCCGCATCCAGCCAGTCGACCGCCATTTTTTCACCGTATGCGGGTGATGCCAGTAAACGATCCACCAGCGTCTCCACGGCATCCGGTGACTGATCTTCCAGAAAGGCGGTGATTTCTGCAGAAGTTGGCGGCAAACCAGTAATATCAAAACTCATGCGTCGGATCAGCGTATTGCGATTGGCTTCCGGCTGAATTTGCAGGCCGCGTTCAGCAAGAGCTGCCGCGACGACTTCATCAATGCGGGGAGACACGTCATTGGCCGGATAAGTTCCCAATGCGTCTTTCGACAGCGAAAGAAACGCCCAGTGCCCTTCGTATTCAGCACCCTGTTCAATCCACTTCTGCAGCGTCGCGATTTCCGCATCCGTAAGCTTCGCCAATTTTGCCGTTGCGGGCGGCATTTGTTCGTCCGGATCGTGGCTCAGAATGCGTCGCAGCATTTCACTTTCAGCGGGCTTGTCGGGAACAATTGCCCCTGAGGCCACCGCGACGTCTCGAACATCCAGTCGCAGTTCCGCCTCTCGTTTAGCGCTGTCCGGCCCGTGACAGAAGAAACACTTGTCGGACAAAATCGGTCGCACGTCGCGATTGAACGTGATCCGATCGTCGGCATTTCCAATCGAGGAAGTGAGCGAATACGCGGCAACGACGGCCAAGTACAAAGTTCGTGCAGAATTCAGCTTCGCTATGATCATTTGCATCACCTGTTCTGTGACAGCGGGAAGATATCCCGGGACCGACGGACAGGAATGTCCATCCTACATATGGAATCCGAAAAGGGGTCTGCCCCTCACCGGCAAGACTCCAAAGGTTCAGACCCCTTTTCGGATCGCCGCAATCAGCCGTTCGCGAACCTGTTTCGGGTCCGCTCCGGCCACTTGCTTCATGATCATGCCGATGAGCGGCCCGACAGCATTTTGCTTTCCGGAACGAAAATCGTGCACGGCATCCGGCTTCGCAGCAATGGCCGCTGCGATCGCAGCGTCCAGCGCTGCTGTATCACGCACAATCTCAAGCCCATTTGCCGCAATCAGGCGATCAATATCGGAAACGCTGATCACGCGATCATTGGCTGCGTCTGCTTTCATTGCCGCATAAATATCCCTTGCGCTCTTGGTTGTAATACGGTCGGATGTGATGCACTGCAGCAGCGTGCCGAGGATCTGAGCCGTGATCGGGAACTGATCGATCGTCAGGTTGTCGGCGTTCAAGTCGCGAAGAATGTCCTGCGTCACCCAGTTCGCGGCTGTTTTGCCGTCGCCGCACAATTGCGAGACCTGCTCGAACCATGCCGTGAGTTCGGGTCCCTGATCCAGGATCACAGACACATCGTATTCATTCAGACCCAGTTGAGCCTGAAACCGTTCGCGACGCGCTGCCGGCGTTTCAGGCAGAGACGCACGGATTGCTGCGATCTGTTCAATCGTCGTCGTCACAGGGAACAGATCCGGGTCCGGGAAGTAGCGATAGTCCGATGATTCTTCTTTCTCCCGCTGCGCGAAAGTGACGCTGCGTTCTGCATCCCAGCCGCGCGTCTGCTTTGGAGCATCGCCGATCTTCTGTCCCGTCTTCTGCCATTGCACGACCTGTCGTCGCACTTCGTATTCCACAGCGAGTTCGACATTGCGAAAACTGTTCATGTTTTTCAGTTCGACAATCGGTGTGGCCGAGCGACTGCCATCCGTGTTGTGAATGTGCAGATTTACGTTCGCATCGCACCGCAGACTGCCTTCCTGCATATTGCAGTCGGACACTTCAATAAACAGCAGCAGGGAGCGCAGGTTCTCCAGATAACGACGTGCTTCAGACGCCGATCGCAAATCCGGCTCGCTGACGATTTCCAGCAATGGCATTCCCGTCCGATTGAGATCGACTCGACTTTCCGCCCCGCGTCCACTTTCGTCATGAACGTTCTTGCCTGCGTCTTCTTCCAGATGAGCCCGTGTAATCCGGATTCGTCGCGCTGGTTGTGTCGGATCATCAGCAGCGATATCGAGCCAGCCCTTGCTGCTGAATGGCACGTCGTACTGGCTGATCTGATACGCCTTCGGCAAATCGGGATAGTAATACTGCTTGCGATCCCAGCGGGTCCACGGCGCGATTTCGCAGTTCAACGCCAGAGCCGTCGTCAGCGATAGCTCAAACGCACGACGATTCATCACCGGCAGCGATCCGGGAAGACCCAGACAGACCGGACACGTTTGTGTGTTCGGATCATGCGGTCGGAACGCCGTGGAACATCCGCAGAACAATTTCGATCGGGTCTTGAGCTGCGTGTGAACTTCCAGCCCGATAATCACATCATATTTAACGGTCGACATGTATTTTTCCTGAACATCTATGGCCGCGCGGAGTATAGCCGATCACTCGTAGCGCAGGAACCTGCGACGTCGGTTCAGAAATCGGGCCAGATCTTCTGCCCAGAGCGGTTCGATTTCATTCACACTGCGGCCAGCCTCAATCGCTTCGATCGTCTTCCGGCTGCAGAGAAGCGTATTGAGATTCTTCCGGTCCCACTCATCGCTGTGCAATGCTTTCAGGCTGCACATCAGCTGGATGCCGGTGGTAAGCGGGTGGAATCTGGCTCGATCCGTGACAATGATGTTCACGCCATTGCAGATTTCCGTGGCGTATTTCGATGAAGTGGGTACAAATTGAACAGGCACGAATCGAACTCCGGCAAGCCCGGCGTTGTTCAGATGCGCAGCGAATTTGTGTGCATCGATCCATGGCGCGCCCACGACTTCAAATGGTGTGTCCGTCCCGCGTCCTACCGATACGTTGGTCATCTCAATCAGTCCCACACCGGGATACAGCATCGCCTGCGTCAGGCTGCGCATGTTGGGCGAAGGATTTGTCCAGAGGAGTCCCGTCTGATCAAACATTTGATTTCTCTTCCAGCCCTCGACTGGAACAATCTCCAGGTCAACATCCAGTTTAAGCTCCGCGCGAAACATCGAAGCCAGTTCACCTGCCGTCATGCCGTGTCGCACCGGCAGGGAATGGAACCCCACGAAGGATTCATCGCCTTCGTCCAGTACCGGCCCCTGCACATCGACACCGCTGATCGGATTGACGCGATCCAGCACCACGAACCGAATCTTATGTTCTCCAGCGGCCTTCATCGCGTTTCCCATCGTCGAAACGTAGGTGTAAAACCGACAGCCGATGTCCTGGATATCAAAGACCAGCGTGTCGATCCCTTCCAGATTTTCGGCGGTGGGGACTCGCGTCTCGCCGTACAGACTGAAGACTTTCATTCCCGTCGCTGCGTCCTGCTGGTCCCCGATGTTCGGGATATCAAGTTTACCTTCCAGTCCGTGTTCAGGGCTGAAGAGGGTTTTCAGGGTGACACCTTCTGCGTCGTGAATCATACGAATCGTGCTGACACCGTCGCGGTTGAGTCCCGTCTGATTTGTGATCAGGCCGACATTGTGGCCCTTGAGCATCGAAAATCCATTTCGCTGCAGAACGTCGATTCCATTGAGCACATTCACGTCCGGTGCCGAGCCAGCTCCTCGGACCGCCGTCTGCACAGTCGCGGCACTTGCGATCGTTCCGATGCGGCCGATGAGTGGATTCACCAGTCCTTTGCCGTCCGGATGCACGCGGTTCGACAGGAAAATGACATACAAATCCTGCACGGGGTCAATCCAGATTCCGGTGCCAGTGAACCCGCCATGTCCAAATGCGTGCGACGACATCAGGTCACTGCGGTTCGATGAATATCCGGTCTTCGCATCCCAACCGAGGGCTCGCCGCCCGCGCGGAATTTCCACTGCCGTGGTCATCAGTTTATAAGTCGATTCCTCCAGGATCTGCACGTCGTGCAACCGACCGCCGTCAAGCATCATCGTGGCATAGCGTGCCAGATCATTTGCCGTCGAGAATAATCCTGCATGGCCGGCGATGCCCTTCAAGGCAAACGCGCGAGGATCGTGAACTTCACCCTGCATCCAGTGTCCGTCTCGCTGTTCCGTCACGGCGGCCCGGGCCTTGAGTTCGTCATTTGGCAAGTAACCGGTTTCCGTCATGTGCAGCGGTTCGAAAATATGTTCCCGGGAAAACTCATGCACATCTTTGCCGCTGACAGCCTTCACAACCTGCCCCAGAACAATAAAACCGACGTCGCTGTAGGTAAAACTCTCACCGGGGGCGGCTGTTGGCTTGAGGCCGTAGATCCTGGCGTACGCCTCGTCAACTCCATCGACATAATCGCTCATGGAGTTGTCGGCGATGAGTCCGCCCGTGTGCGTCAGCAGATGGCGGATTGTAATTGTCTCTTTTCCGTTCTGGGCGAACTCAGGCAGATATGTGGCGACGGTGGCGTTCGCATCCAGTTTGCCCTGCTGAATCAGCGTCATGACACTCGTCGCCGTCGCGATGGGCTTCGTGAGCGACGCCAGATCGAACACCGTATCCACGGTCATATCGGCCTTTTCTGGTTGCAACTGACGAAACCCATATGCGCGACGGAACGCGATCCCTTCGCGGCGACCGATCATCACGACGCAGCCGGGCATCTTGTCCTGTCCCAGCCCTTCCCGCACGATGTCGTCAATCAGATTCAGTCGCGTGGCGTCCATACCGACGCTTTCGGGTGTCACCAACGGGATTTCTGGTGGCGATTGTGCAAGCAGGCTCGGCGAGATTGAGAACAGCAGGAGAAAAAGCAGATTTTTCATATGAATAGATTTTGATTCCATGAATAGTGCTTTCTGGCAGAAACTCCGACATGAATGTCCAAGCTACGGGAATCTCGCTCGACTCGGAGAGTCAAGCTACGGGAGTCGCACCTCTGCGATGATGGCTATTCCTGAGAGTTGTTGAACGGATTCTATCGAACGTCGCTGATTGTCGCATCTCGGTCTGAATCAAACGACATCGAGGCAATCAGACCGAAGGAGATTGTCGCAGCCGCACCGATCGGTGCATACCAGGGCCAGGCAATCGGAGTCCAGAATTTTACCATGCACAGCACCAATGTGCCTTCGAGCATCCCGATCATCGCACTCACCTGACCGACGCGTTGCGTCAGCACGCCCAGCGCGAAAACGCCCACCAGAATCCCGCTGGAGAATCCGGCGATGGCCAGCGCATTGTCGATCACGCTGCGCTCCAGTTGAATGGCTGCAATTGCCAGACCGATCTGCAGCACACCGAACACCAGCGTCAGCAGGCGACTTAATCGAAGCTGGGTGCGAGGCGTTCCGACGTCTTTCAGAAAGTCATTCACGACCGCGCCGGCAGAAGAATTGAGCGAACTGCTGAGAGTCGACATGGCTGCGGAAAACACGGCTGCCAGCATCAGGCCCACCATTCCGACGGGCATCTTCTGGACGATGAACGTCGCAAACACTTCATCACTGCGATCAAACCGCGGACTGTCTGGCTGTGTGGCATAGAATGCCGCCAGGGCAATACCGAGAATCAGAAACAGAGAGAACTGCAGGAACACCACTAAGCCGCTCACCACCACCGCTCTCGCTGCGCCACGCTGACTGCGCGTACACAGATAACGCTGCACCATCATCTGATCGGTGCCATGCGTTCCCAGTGACAGCAGAGAACCGCCGATTAATCCGGCCAGAAAAGTGTTGGCCTTCGTGAAGTTGATGAACAGGGAATCCGGTCGGGAGGCATCGAAGCCGGAATCGAAAAATGCCAGCTTGTTATGACCTTTCGCGAAACTCATCAGTTCTGACCATCCGCCGGGCAACATCTGGATAATGAGCACCAGCGCCACACAACCGCCGCTCAGATAGATCAGCAATTGGAAACAATCACTCCAGATCACCGCCTTCATTCCACCGACGAAGGTATAGGCAATTGTGCAAACACCGACAATCATGATGCTCTGCGGCAGACCAGTACCCGCCACCTTCTCGACCACGATTCCCGCCAGCAGCAGCCGCAGTCCGTCGCCAAGGTTCCGTGTCACCAGAAATATGAGCGACGCGGTCTTTTGAGTGATGCCGCCGAATCGCTGATGCAGCACTTCGTAAGCCGTGAAAAGTTTTCCCTTAAAGTAGAGCGGGATCAAATGTGTAGCGACGATCACGCGACCAATACAAAATCCCATAACCAATTGCAGAAATTGCAGGTTGCCACCTTCGACGAAAGCTGTCCCAGGCACACTCAGAAATGTGGCTGTACTCGTTTCTGTGGCGACAATCGAACCCAACACGGCCCACCACGGCAGACTGCGATCACCCAGAAGATAGTCCGAGACGGTCTTATTGCCGCGTCCGATCCAGAAACCCATGCCTGTCAGGATTGCGAGATAGATGGCCACGATCGCCGCGTCGATTGTCGAAATTCTGAGAGCGAGCAATTCAGGGAAGACGTGATTCATCATGGATTGCAGACTACTGTTGTCAGGCTTTAAGAAAGGGGTCAGGGACCAATGGCCAAATGGCCCAGAGGGTGCTTCGCACTATTGGTTCCTGACCCCTTTTTTAAGACTACTCACGCAGTTCAATTTCGTACATCGTGGGCCAGTTTTTGCCGGTCACAAAGAGGCGTTGGGCTTCATCATCCCAGGCAATGCCGTTCAACACTGCCTCGCGATCGTTTTTGACTTCGCGAGGTCGCAGGTGGGCCATGTCAATCCACTCAGTCACCTTACCGGACGCGGGATCAATGCAGGCGATACGGTCTTCGTACCAGACGTTGGCAAGAATCCGACCGTTGACGAATTCCAGTTCGTTCAGTTTCGTAATGGCCTTCAAGCCGGACTTGACACGAACAGTCTTCTCCAGCTTGAACGTGTCCGGGTTGACAAAACGCAGATCCGCACTGCCGTCGCTGAGGATCAAAGAATGGCCGTCGTGTGTGATGCCCCAACCTTCACTGAGTTTCGGATCAATGTCGCGGTATCGGACATAGCCCTTGCTTTGCAGTGTTTTGACATCGTAAACCAACATGTAACCATTGCGCCAGGTGAGCTGATACACAAGGTCTTTCCAGATCGTGACGCCTTCGCCAAAAACATCGTCTGAATTTTTTTGATCGAGCACAGATTTGCCGGTATCGAGATCCACCAGTCGCAATCGGGATTTCTGATACTGACCCGTACCTTCCAGCAAGCGTCCTTCGTACGTCACAAGTCCCTGACAAAACGCCGTGCGGTCGTGAGGATACGCTTTAACCATGACCGCTTTCGTCACCGGCGGAGCTCCAGATTTCGGAAGCAGGAGGGCATAACCAACTGCCACCGCGGCAAAAAGCAGTGCAGCAATCGGCATCACGGTCCTCCATGACCGACGCGGCCTGGTTGCCGCTCGAGTTGTCGATTCGGGTTTCGCCTGTGTGGTGGTTGCAGGCACGATTGAAGATCTTTTGGCTAAGGCGACGGACATGAATGTCCATCCTACAGAAGCTGGAAGAACGGCAAGCTATTCTGCTTTTGCTTCGGTTTTGTCATGATCGGCGTGATCATCGTGCCCTTCCGCATGAGCGCCCTCGGCATGAGCATCTTCGGCATGAGCATGCTCATCGTGATCGTGACTATGCGGTTCGAGTGCGCAGGAGAATGGCTGGCCGTCCATTGTCGCTTCGAGATGTCCGTCAAGCTGTTCTTCGCCTTTGATATCCGCCGGAAGATCGGCACCGCTGATCGCCCAGCGGGACGCCGTCGCGTCCGTCTCACCATCCAGAGGCATTGGCTTTGTAGCGAGATCTTTGTGACCATCGCCGACATGCAATTCCAGAGTCACGCTCGATGCGGCTTTCGCTTCTCCGATTTCGGCTCCATAGAAATAGACGGTGATATCCCGCGAGGCGGCGTCGAATACCAGTTCCGCATGGTGGGCGTGGGCATCATCCATTTCCAGGACATGTCCGCCGTGCTTGCCAACTTCGCCGTGATCGTGGTCGTGAACATGCTCTTTTGTTTCGCTCAGCGGAGCTTTGCTGTAATCCTGATACTCAGCGTCTCCACAGCCAATAGCTCCAAACACAGCAATTGCCAGAGAGACGATCCAACATCCATTTCGCATAAGATCTCGTCCTTACTTCCGCCGAACGCAGTTGTGATTCGCGCGACGGTAAAATGCTTAAAACCAGATTTCCCAGGGGGATTCGCACGTCGGACCCCGCGAAGATTTTAGAATCCTGACGTGCGACAGTACAGGCTCGCAGCAAAAATCGTGCGTTTTGATAGACGAATGGCTGGATTTTCAAAAGCCAGTGAACCAACGTTTGACAGGATTGACCTGTCATTTTCAGTTCTGCTCTTTCGGTTCTACGCTCCGGTCGAATCGAGCAACTTCAGAGACTGACGATGCGTATTCCTCGAGCGCAGCTTCGATGAAGGCAACGGGCTGTTCTTTGAATGATCCGTCGGCTATCAGCGGAGCGTGGCGATTGATGTGAATGATGCGTTGCACCTGGGCTCCTTGCAGGTCGGCGAAGTTTACTGCAGCATGGATCTGGCAGTTGACAATTGACAGTGGACAACGAGTCGCGGCCGAAAAACGAAGAAAACTGGATTTGCTTGACAGTTGTCAACAGGCACGAGCAGGATTTGACGAGTTCCAGAACATGACACTCGAAGCCAGCTGACACTCGAAGCCAGCCCACGAGCAGCCGGATTGCCCACCAGACATGCTGATGCAAAAGGCCAAACTCATTTTGAGTTTTCAAGCATTGAGCGAGACTCAGCAGGCATCAATAGTGGCGAAGATAAAGGAAAGGAAGGCATTGCAGGCAGCGAGCAATTCAGTCTCCGGATACTGTTTGCGCGATCGATTGTTATGCCCCAATACTTACCAATGGGTGCTTACCAGCAAAAATACCCATAAACCCAACCGCCCCCTCATGTTCGAACAAGCCCCGGTATCTTGTTTCTCAATCCTTTAATAGTCCGAGATCCACGGCGCGGCGGGCACAACCAGCGGCGCCGATGAAACCGGCGGCGCCGCCGAGTTCAGCGTATTCAATGCGGACTTTTTCGGCGAGCGTGGCGAATGTTCTTTTTCGGAATTCCTGACGCACGCGGTGCAGGAATTCGCGGCCCACAGCAGTGCTGTTTCGTCCGAATGTCATCGCGCCGCCCAGCAGGACCATCGCCGGGTCGATGACATGTACCGCCGTAGTGATCGTGGCTCCGAGATATCGGGCCATTTCCATAATGAGTTCTGCAGAAAGAGCGTCGCCAGTTTCCGCTTCTTCCGAGATGACCAGTGGCGTCAGTTCTTCGCCCTGGTTCAGGCGTTCTCGTACTGAAGTCACGGCGTTTTGGTCCAGCGCGTCGCGAAAGCGTTTGAGCAGTGCCGTCGCGCTCACGTAGGCTTCGGCGGTACCGTACTGGCCGGAAGTGCATAGCCGACCGTCGTCCATTTCAAGAATAACATGGCCGAGTTCAGATCCGTGAGAATGTTCGCCCTGGATAATCTGATCATCCACGATCACGCCGCCGCCAAGTCCCGTACCCAGAGTATAGAACAACAGACTACGCACGTTCTTTGCAGAGCCAGCCCAGTATTCGCCGTACGCCGCCGCATTGGCATCATTCTGCAGAATCGTTGGCCGCTGAAGTTGTAAAGCGACTCGATCACGGATCGGGTAATTCGTCCAGCCCGGCAGATTGGGTGGTTCCAGCAGCATCCCATTGGGAATGTCCATGGTGCCAGGAGTTGCGAGTCCAACTGCAACGATGTGTTCCATCGGAATCCCTGCGGCGGTGACTGCCTGGCGCCCTGCCGCAACAATACTCCCGACGCCGGCGTCCGGTCCCTCGATCGCATCGGTTGGCACGCTGCATGCAGAAATCACGTCCCCATGATCATTGACAACCCCGGCTTTCACATTGGTGCCGCCAAGATCAAGGCCCAGAAACAGTCGTGAGAAAGCAGGAAGATCGGGCATAAACTCTCAGTCACCGGAAACATAATGGTCGTGATTGGCCTGCCACGCGGGCAAGCTTCCAGCCTGCGAACAGCAGGGACATCGCAAGCTGAAAGCCTGGTGCATTGTCAAACCTTAGATTGCAGGTCAACGGCATCGCGGGAAAAGGGGTCAGATCGCGGGAAAAGGCGGGAAAAGGGGTCAGGAACCAATAGTGCGCAGCACCCTGCGGGCCATTTGGCTATTGGTTCCTGACCCCTTTTCCCAAGGCAACCCCAAGATCAAGCGTTGACAATGCACGAGGCGATCAGCGTGGAATTCTCGCAGACACTCCGTGCCATTGGAATGCGGCCTTCCAAAACTCCCGTTGACCAGATTTCAGTAATGCGCGACGATTCCGGCAGTGCGTTTTTCCTGTCAATTCTCTCGAGTGCCATGCGGTTAGTCGTCGGTCATGCTGCAACCAGCACTCTGGATTTTCACGCTCTTCAGTCTTCCGCTCGTGGCGCCAGCGCACGAATCGCGATGGGTTGTCGAGGACAAACGCGGTTCCTTCGAAGTCTATGCTGAGTTCGATCCGGGAATTCAGGATCTGTGGAGTCAGGTGGACGATGTAGCGCGCGAACTCAAGGTTCTGGTCGCAGTCGAACCGAATAACAAGCCGATTCAGATTATCCTGTTTCGCGATCAGGGCAGCTATCTTCGCTATCTCGCGTCGTCTATTCCGCAGTCACGACAGCGAAGAGCAATCTTTTATCGAAACGGCGATGTTTACCAGGTGTACGCCTATCGAAGCCGGACTCTGACGACTGATCTGCGGCATGAAGTGACTCACGCCATTCTGCATCAACACCTGCCGTTTTTGCCGCTTTGGATCGATGAAGGACTTGCCGAATATCTGGAGGAGCCAGAATCTGAGCGATCCGATTCATCCCGCACAAAATTGGCCCGCTGGAGAGCACGTGTGGGCTGGGCACCATCGCTTCAATCTCTGGAAAAAATACCGAGTGCAGAGAGCATGAATGCTGACGAATACCTTGATAGTTGGGCCATGACGTGCCTGTTACTCAATGAATCCGACGCCAGCCGCGAGGCTCTGCGGGACTATCTGTCAGTGATTCATAATGGCGAGGCACCGGGGCCTTTCAGTACGACTCAAAAGGCAGCGGATTCAGGCGTTTTATCCAGGGCAAACTCCTATTTCAGAAAAATGTCGATTCGGCTAGATTTGGGCTCAAGTCGCTGATGTCGCTTTTCCGACGCCTTCGGAATTTTGCAACACCAACGAACTGCGATCCGTGTCAAATCTCTGCGTGCTCACCTGTCTCTCTCTCCTGCCTTCTGTGGTTTCGTTGCGAATGAATTGTCGCGGAGTGTTCACTCTGTCGGCCAATCTCAACTACCTCAACCTCCCCAATCCTGTCGAAGCATCTGTTGAAGGAACCTCAAATGTCATTCCTCAAAACACCGTGTACTCGTTTTGTCGCCTGGTCGCTGACAATGGCACTGGTCGCCAACGGACCAATGTTATCGGCTGAACAGCGAGTTTCAGACGATCAGACTCCCGAACATGAATCCGTCGTGCAGGATGTGAAATTGGCAAAGGGAGGAATCCTGACGGCGCGCGTCGTTGACCTGCAGGGCAACCCTGTTGTCGGTGAACAGGTCTCCGTGATGTTTCAGGGGAAAGAAATTGCCACAGCGGTCAGTGATGAGAACGGCTTTGCGGCTGTCAGTGGTTTACGTCCCGGACTTCACGCCATTGTGACTCCCACCGGCACAACGGGGTGTCGCCTGTGGAACGCTGACACAGCTCCTCCAACGGCAACTGCAGTTCCCGCCGTCGTTGCGGATGCTGAAGTGATCCGGGGCCAGCTAGGTGCATTCAATCTGCCAATGTTCGTTGTCTTAGCCACATCAGTTGGTGCTCTCGTCGTGGCACTGGACGCCAACAATGCGGCGAATGACGCGCAGGATCAGGCAGATGCACTGGCCGCTCGCGTGCAGGCTCTTGAAACGGCAAGTCCGTAGACTAAACAAGTCCGCGTTTCTTCCGGATCGCCCATTCGCTGGCCATCAACAGGACCAGCACCAGCAGGACGGGCCAATTATCCCACAAGCTCATGCGTTCCTGGCGAGTCAGTGCAATTCCGGGCAGGCCATCACTTGCCCATTGATTGATTCGCTCAAGGAACGCATCCGGTGTGAAGAATTCTCCACCGCTGGAGTGTGAAATTTCACGCAACAGCGAAAAATCCGACGATGGATCATCCAGTTCCGGATCACGAGCGTTGACATGAAATCGTGTCGTCGCAATTCCGGCGATCGGTTGACTGTCTTTACTCGCTTTGACGCGAACCCAGTAGTCGCCGGCATCCAGAGTCTGACTGAAATCAGCGAGGCTCATTCCAATACCTGACCTCGGTGTGAGCGGAATACTGGTGCCCCTCGGATCGGTGACAGACAATTCAAAAGTTGCATCGGCAATCGGTTGCCCTGCCGTATCGCGCGCTCCAAACGAAAGTTCCGTCGGTTGCCCCGGTGTCAGGTCTCGAGGATTGGCCAGCACCCAGACAGGTGATTCGTCGTCTGTCTCTTTTCTGGTGAGCCAAAAAATCGTCTGGCGCCAGAAGCGGGTATGTTCCTCGGAATAGCCCTGCATTGACCATTGCCAGGTCGTGTCGCCCGCAAACGCCAATACCCGCGACGTTCCGATCGTTTGCCCGATGAGCAGCGGGTGACCGGAATCTGACACAGCCAGCACTTGAGCCAGTGAAGCCTGTCGTGGCACCAGCAGATTAGCTCCTGTCAGCGGCGGCAACTCATTCCACCGACTCCGATTCTGATCCGGTGCTGCGATCTGCATCACGTAATGGCTCAGGCCATCCCGCCAGGGCAGCATCTTTTGCGGGTCGGTCAATTGTTGATTCTCTGGCGGCAATTCAACGGGAAACAAAGGTGCCAGAACTGTTTTCGCGTAGCCGCCCTTACCGAAATTTTCCCGTCCGCCGGTCATCATGAGACCCGCGCCACGATCGCAGCAAATCGCGATTTCCTGAAGCTGCTTTGCCGTGAACGCATCTGCCGGGACATCACCAATGATGAATCCATCATAGTTGCCAGGCACAAAGAATCGTTCCGGAATCCTGTTGCGACCCCGAAACTCGCCTGATCGGATCCATTGATAGTCCAACTGAATGCGGCTGCTGTCGTTGATCTGCTTGATCCATTTTTGCTCTGGCCTGACAATGTCAAAGTATGCGACGCGAATGCCTCCTCGGCGGACTCGAATAATCGTCTCCACGCGATTGTTCGTCTTGCGAACTTCCCCCGGAAGCGGTTCGGCTTCAACAGCAAGTTTCAGATCGCCGAACTGTTCCGGTGCGATCTGAAGCTGGATAAACGATTCTTCGGATGCGGTCTGCGGCGTATGCATGGCGATCGGTCGTGTTTCCTCCGTGACAGGGACTGGAACCATTTCACCGCTCTCGCCGTCCTGCTTACCCGTACGATTTTCCAGCAGTACGCGAATGCGCACCGGCTGCCCCTGCGCTCCGCTCGCGCGCAGCTTGACTCGGATGGGCAGCACGTTGCCTTGAAAAACCTCGCGAGACAGATCCAGCTCATCCAAAGCCAGGTCCAGCGATGCGGCAGACGCTTCGGTGCTGCCGAATCCGACAGAATAAATCGGACGTTGCAGCTTGCCATAGAGCCGCGCGGCCTGAATCGGATCGACATCGAGCGCACCGGATGCTGCCTGACGTCCGTCGCCCAGAAAGATGACAGCCGGAACGCGATCTTTTCCGATTTCTTCGGACAGCAATTCCAGAATTTTTCCGTTGGCCGTCATCATGCCGTCAGCTGTCGCGCCAGGGGCTTGAACGGACTTCAGCGAATCCGAAAAATCGCGGAATCGGATTTCGGTTTTCTTGCCGATAGCCGTCAGTCCTGACTCGGCCGCTTCGAGGATTTTGAGCAGAGCCTGCCGTCTCGTGCCTCCGCCTGGGATATCTTCTGTCTGCATGCTGCGACTGCTATCCGTCAGAACATAAAGAACTGAGTCTGACTGATCCTGACTTTCGAAGACGACGAAGGGTCGCAACAACATCAGGCACAGGATGAGCACAATCGCCAGTCGGAGCGCAATCAGGATTCTACGCCATCCGGTTGGCAGATGCCGAATGCGTCGCGGGTACCCCAGCCACACAACCGCCAACATTGCCGCACAGGCAATCAGCGTCAACATCCATGACCAGACTGGCTCGAAGTGAACGGACATAGGAAAACGTCAAATCCCTCAGGGCGTGCATCAAAAAATTACCGTAGCTGAATTCGCAGGAATTCAGGGAGGCATTGAATTCTCAGAAGGTAAGCCGGAAGCTGGAGGGTTATTCCAGCCACAGCCTCACCTTTAGTTGCGGGCTGTCTTTCGACATCCCACGACTCAGCTCGTGAGCCCTGCGGCTCACGCGTGAATCCGGCTACTGCTTTGTCATGCTTTAAAAAAGGGGTCAGGAACCAATAGCCAAATGGCCCGGAGGGTGCTCCGTACTATGGGTTCCTGACCCCTTTTTTAGAGCGTCAACCCAAAGATTTAACGTTGACAAAGCACTCCACTCCAGTTGTGCCCGCGCGGATTATGAATTCAAGCAAGATCGCCAGGGTTGTGAAAAATCTGTGTTCGATGCGTTAGCCGCCGCCGCGACGGATTTCGGAACCGGAGAAGCGGATTTCGAAGCGGTAAATTCTTTTGATCGAACAGGTGATCCGTCCTGACTCCAGATTCACGCTTTCCGGAATCTCAGCAAGATTCACATTTGCCACCGCTCGATATCCACGCTCGGCGAAAATGTCGATGACCATCGCCAGTGCCAGCGGATCGTCAAAGAGTGAGTCTTCCGAATTCACGATCGCCATTCCGGGGATTGCATGTCGAATGACGATCGGAATGAACCGATCTTCGATGAGTCGGATCACTCTGTGAAACAAACCGCAGTGTTCGAGCTGGTAGCTGTCCATGCGTCGCACAAGTTCCTGCCGTGCATGGGTAATGAGATCGCTCGCGAGGGGCAGACGTCTGACGGCATCGTGAGTTTCGGGATCGAGTTCAAGGGATGACTGGTAGTCCAGTTCATTCCGGATATTTCGTTCCACGCTTTCGATGGACCCCTGTGCGTTCACGAAATGATAGTGGTAGATCTCCTTGAGCGACTGCAGCGCCTCCCATGTTTCGTCTTTGAAGACGCGGTAACGACGTCGGGCGGCTTCCTCGGACAGGTCCGTTGCCCGTTCCTCCCGGAGTTCGGTTCCTTCAGCAACGGCTTTGGCGTTCGATTCTGCAACTTCTCGACCCCGACTTAACTGACGCTCGATGCTTGTTGTCTCGTCAACAAAGAGCACCATCACATGGATGGTGGGCTTCCGAAAATTGATCGCCAGCGGCGTTTCGCGATACTCTCGGCTGAGCTGGTTCATCTTGAGTACGAGAAGATTCAGGCATTCCACCTGGACTCGCGTACGCGGGAATCCATCAAGTACGCAGCCGTCGCGGTATTCTTTTTCAAGCAATTTCCGGAAGACCAACTCCACAACTTCCCGATCACCCACCATTCCGCCTGCCTGCTTAATGCGACATGCCTGTGGAGTGCTCAGGAGAGCACTCACCACAATCGGTTTGCAGGTCAGATCACGCGCTTTCATGATGAATTCTGTGTTCGTCCCTTTGCCGGCGCCTGGGGCACCACCCAGCAAAATCAGTTCTTTTGAAAATCTCAGATTCTCGCGCCCGAAATCAGCTTCAAGTTCATTCCAGACGTTTGTGAAAATGACCTGAGCATCTTTAACTTCGAGATTCTCGACGGATTTGGCTGCGGTCGGTGATGCGTCTGGTGATTTGACCATCACTGATTCTATAAATTTCAGGTCTTCAGTCATGCGTTTTTCGGTCAGCTCGTAAATACTTCGAATGCTTGATGGCCTCGGCAGGAAACACAATTCTCCGCCAATCCTGTAAAGAATACAATTCTGGAAAGAGATCCCACGCGAAGGTCTGAATCACCATGGCCAGTCGAATCCGATGTCCAGTGCGGGTGACGAATGTGTCAGGCTTCCGATGCTGATACGGTCCACACCACTTTCCGCGATCGCGCGGACCGTCTGCAGCGTCACACCACCGGACGCTTCCAGCAGTGTCGAACCGGATTCCGACGCATCCCGGATCGCGACTGCCTGCTTCAGCATCTCCGGAGACATGTTGTCCAGCAGCACGATCTCCGGTGACTCGAGCAAGGCATCCTGCAGTTGACTCAGAGAATCAACTTCAATTTCAATTTCTGGATTCACATGATGTGCGTTTGCGTAACGGCGAGCGTCAGCGACGGCAGCCGCACACGTCGCATCGCCGCGGGCAGCGATGTGGTTGTCTTTGATCAGAATTCCGTCGTACAGACCCATCCGATGATTCGTTCCGCCTCCGCAGCGGACCGCGTACTTTTGCAGAAGGCGATAACCGGGAAACGTTTTTCTGGTATCCAGAATGACGGTTTTCGTGTGCTGCACTTCCGCCACAAACTGCGCCGTACGTGACGCGATTCCGCTGAGCAGCGTCATGAAGTTGAGCACAGTGCGCTCCCCGGTCAACAGGGCCTGCACAGGACCGGTGAGTGACGCAATTTTCGTTTGCTCGCAAACAACATCGCCATCGTGAATGCTGTTCTCGACAGTGACCGCAGCGGAAAGTTCTGCAAACACAATCGGCACCACCGCGAGTCCGCACACGACACCGGGCTGGCGAGAGACGATGTTTACGGTTGCCGTCAAATCTGCAGGAATTGTTGCAAGGCTTGTCAGATCGCCGACGTCCCGCAGATCTTCCTCCAGCGACAGTTTCACCAGCCGTCTTGCAGCGAACTGGCATTCCGAATTGAACTCAATCGTCATCAATCACAGTCTTTCGTGTCAGTCGATATAAATAAACTCATTGGCGTTGAACAGCGCGCGGCAGAACTCTGCCAGTCCAGCTGATTCGATCAACGTAATTGATGTCGCCGATTCCTCGTTTGAAGGCTGCCGCCCGAATGCTGACCGAAACGCCAGCAGGACCTGTGCCGAGGAACTTGTGTCAGGATTCTCCGTCAGTCGTGCAGCGAAGTACTCGGCCTGCTTCAGCATGAATTCGTTGTTCAACATCGCGAGGGATTGAAGAGCCGTGGTGGTGACGTTACGTGTGGGAGACAAGTTCGCAGCGTTGGGACAATCGAGCGTTGCAAGAAACGGATCGGGTGATGTGCGAACCACGAAACGATAGATGCTGCGCCTCCAGAGTTCCGGTCGATCGGCTGTGATATACGTGTAAACCGGAGCGTATTCTTCTTTGTAGTCGAAGTCACGATATCCGGGCCCGAACATTTTTCTGTCGAGTTTCCCGCTGACTGCCAGAACGCTGTCGCGGAGAGATTCGGCATCCAACCGACGGGGATTCTGACGCCAAAGATATCGATTGTCGGCATCTGCCGTTTGTGCCAGCTCTCGCTGCGATGCGGAACCATCTGTCGATGGATTCGATGCCTGTCGATATGTCGCGCTCAGGCAGATCAGGCGATGGATGGATTTCAGTGACCAGCCGTCTGCCTGGAGTTGCAGTGCCAGCCAATCCAGAAGTTCGGGATGCGATGGCAGGTTGCCTCCCAGTCCAAAGTCGCTGGGCGTATCGACAATTCCCACGCCAAAATGGTGGTGCCATAGACGGTTGACAATAACACGGGCGGTGAGCGGATTCTGTGATGACACAATCCAATCGGCTAAAGCAATGCGTCGCTGTGCGTCTGTGAAATTTGCCGTGCCCAAAGAGGCTGGCAATCGGACGCATGAAACCGTTCCCGGCGTGACCTCGTCGCCCGGCTGCTCGGGATCACCACGCAGCAGCACATGGATGGGCTGAGGAGTTTCCGCGATGACCCCGTAGATTTTCTCCAGGGTCGGCAGCGAATCCAGTTGTTTCTGCAATTCGCCGATCCGCTGCCTCAGCGAGGTGATTGCCGCAAGGTCGTTCGGAATGACAACGCCATCAATAAACGGCTGACTGGATTTCATGAATTGATTCACCGGTGCGGCTTCAAGAAATCCTCGGCGTGCTTCCGTCACGCTGCCGGAAAGTGGATCAATCGCAAAACCTGCTTTGCCGGACCCTCGGCCATCACCGCCACCCACGATATCTGCGAGATTCCAGCCACTCCCCTGCCGTCGCAAAAGCTCAGCCCGATCGGCAGTGAGTTGGGCTTCGAATTCCGCCTTCTTACTCGCAAGTTGTTGCTGCTCAGTCGATGACAGAATCCGATCGCCGCGTTTCACGCCTGCGAACACGGCCCACAGCGAGTAGTATTCGCGCTGCGAGATCGGGTCGAGTTTGTGATCGTGGCAGCGAGCGCAATTGATTGTGATTCCGCAGCTCGCTGTCATCACCTGCGTGACCATGTCGTCAAGATCATCAGCCCGAGCCAGTCGCTTCAGGACCGGACTTGGTGTTTCAGCCTGCCCGACAAAGTCCCACGGGCCGGCCGCCAGGAATCACGTCGCTGCGACAGCATCGGCATCGTCAGGACGTAGCACGTCGCCCGCGATCTGATCACGCAGAAATTGATCATACGGCAGATGAGCATTGAGCGCCTTGATCACCCAATCGCGATAATGCCAGGCGTTGTCGCGGCGCTGATCGCGTTCAAACCCGTGTGTATCAGCATAGTGGGCAATGTCCAGCCAGTGCCGCGCCCACCGTTCGCCGTAATGTGGCGATGCCAAAAGACGATTCACCAGTTTCTCGACCGCCTGCGGAGCGGAATCGTTGACAAACGCATCGACATCGTCCGGAGTCGGGGGCAGTCCATGAAGATCGAAAGATAATCGGCGAATCAAAGTGCGACGATCTGCTTCCGGCGACGGAACGAGTCTCTTCTCTGCCAGCTTTGCCAGAATGAATCGATCAATATCGTTGGTAACCTTCGATTCCAGATCTGCGGGCAGCATTGGCGGTGAGACATTCTGCATCGGTTGCCAGGCCCAGTGGTCAAGTCGCGGATCACGGGCTGCTTCACGGTCATAATTTGATTCGGGCCAACTCGCCCCCGCATCGATCCAGCGTTTGAGTAGCTCGATTTCGGCGGCCTTGAGCGGCTCACCTTCCGGCGGCATGTGTTCCTCCGCGACGTCGGTAGTAATTCGTCGAAACAGTTCGCTGTCTTCGGCCTTGCCGGGAACGATTACGAGCCCACCGTCACCGCCCTTGAAAGCCGAATACTTCGCATCCAGCCGCAGGCCATTTTTCTGAACCGCCGCACCATGACACTTTGCACAATGCTGCATCAGCAACGGACGGATCTGAGTTTCGAAATCAAGAGGGGCGTCGGTTCGATTGGCAGACACTTGTTCCGTCAGACAAAAAGCGAGGATGACGCGAATCAGAAGCAATTTAGCACACCTTTCTCGAGTTCGATTTGTATGATTGTCCAGGCAGTGAGGCTGCATGGTTCGATCGCGCACCTGATGTTATATCTCACGCGGTCGTATGTGACATTAACCCGAAGCGTCAGCGAGGGCTGCAAATCCCAGTCCCTCGCTGACGCTTCGGGTTACAATCCGGCGCAAAAGTGTCATTTTCGACCGCGCGGAGTATATTTTACAGAGTGCGGACGAAATTGTTTAGTCAACGCAATTTGCGTCGAATCCATTGGTCGTGCGATCGATCCAGATTTTTCGGTGAACAGGACTATGGGAACGGGAGAGTTGGCCGCACTGACAGCAGCGGCGTTGTGGGCGTGCTCCAGTCTCATCTACAGTCGCACAAAGCTCTCTGCGTGGCAGATCAATTTCGGCAAGAACATCATAGCCTCACTGTTTCTATGCCTGCATCTGTATATCCTGACGTCGCTGACCGGACGATCGATGTTTGCGGCCGACGGGAACACATGGATTCTGCTCGCCATCAGCAGCGTTGTTGGTATCGTGATCGGGGATACGTTCTATTTTCGCAGTCTGCAGATTCTGGGACCACGGCGAGCACTGATCGTCTCAACAACGTCGCCGGTATTTGCGACGATCGCAGGGTGGGTCGGCCTTGGCGAGTCGCTGGCGATTGTCAGTCTGCTCGGAATTTTTCTGACACTGGCGGCCAGCACGATCGTGATCGCGGAGCGAAGTTCTGCGCCGGAGACGGTCGCTCACTTGCCGGCGTCGATGACTCGAGGCGTTGTGATGGGGCTGTTGGGTTCGATTTGTAATGCGGGAGGAGCCACATTCAGCCACCTGGGAACACTTGGCAGCGATACTCTGTCTGCATCCGGCTGCGGTCCGCTGGAGGCGACTGTCATTCGAGTTTGCATTGCCGCAGCGTCGTCCATTGCGGCAGGGCTTGCATCCGGGGCTTTGATCAATACGGCTCGGCGGTCGTTCGATTGGTCAACACTCAGGACCTACCTGCCAGCCGTGATCTGCGGGCC
>Ga0105044_10002907_pt1 | contig 23425 bp, 23 predicted proteins | sample MAT01_FD_78092 | JGI IMG/M metagenome (GOLD analysis project Ga0105044, IMG submission 78092) | Freshwater microbial communities from Lake Fryxell liftoff mats and glacier meltwater in Antarctica - MAT-01 | ecosystem: Environmental > Aquatic > Freshwater > Ice > Liftoff microbial mat | place...
CCAGTGTGGCAACCACTTCACGGCATCAATTTCCCGTAGGGCATCCGCTCGAATGTCATCAATCCGAATGAAAAATTGTTCCACTGCGCGAAAGATCACCGGCGTTTTCGACCTCCAGCAATGAGGATAACTATGCGCGTGTGCCTCTCGACCAGCGAGGAGGCCTCGGGCACTGAGGATGGCGATAATGCCGTCGTTGGCATCGAAGACGTATTTCCCCACGAGTTCAGGCAAGCCACATTCTTCGGTATATTTTCCGAGATCGTCCACAGGCGAGAGCAATGCGAGGTGGTGGGCACGACCAAGGGCATAGTCGTCCTCGCCATGCCCAGGGGCGATGTGAACGCAACCCGTACCCGTATCGAGCGTGACAAAATCCCCCGTGTAGATCGTGGAGGTGCGCGGCAGGAAGGGATGCTGCGCCACCTTGTCTACAAGCTCCGCGCCAAGAAAAGTTCTTTCTACACCGAGGCTCTCCGCGCCAGTGGCCGCGCAGAAGGCCGCGATGCGGGCTTCGGCAAGGATGATGCGTTTTTCGACGCCCTCGCGGAGGATCCGCACGACGACGTAGGTGCTTGCGGCATTGATCGCAATGGCCAGATTCGCAGGCAGAGTCCATGGCGTAGTTGTCCAAATGACGATGCTTGCACCCGAAAGCTCGCTACTCGTCATGGGGAACTCCACGTAGATCGCTGGCGAGACTTTGTCGTGGTATTCGACCTCTGCTTCCGCGAGCGCCGTCTGTGCGCCTGTGCTCCAGAGGACGGGTTTCTTTTGGCGATATACTAGACCCGCTTCGACAAACTTTGCGAAGGCACGAATCATCTCCGCCTCGTAGGCAGGATCAAGCGTGAGGTAGGGTCGCTCCCAATCTCCGATCGCACCGAGCCGCCGGAATTGGGCTTTTTGGATCCCGATAAATTTGCGCGCGTATTCCTCCGCGCGGCGGCGGACTTCGGCAGGCAGGAGTCCGGACGCCGATTTTACGACACGAAATTCAATAGGCAGGCCGTGGCAATCCCAGCCCGGCACGAAGGGCGCCCGAAAGCCAGCCATCGTGCGCGTGCGGATGACAAAATCTTTGAGAATTTTATTAAGCGCTGTGCCCATGTGGACGTCGCCATTGGCGAAAGGTGGGCCATCGTGCAGCAGAAAAAGTGGGGCATCTTTTCGCGCGGTTTGGATTTGTTGATAGAGCCCCTCCGCCTCCCACTTGGCGAGAATTTCCGGCTCACGCTGGGTGAGTCCCGCTTTCATCGGGAAGTCTGTCTTAGGAAGAAGGAGAGTCTGTTTGTATCCGCTCATGGAAAAGTCCGCGACCCTACCAGTCCCATCGCCAGCGGTCAAATACGCCGCCAGATTTCTTGCGGTCTCAACTTCCCCGGCGCAGCATAAGGCGGATGAATACTCACATGCCTACGCTCATTTGCCGGAAGCGAGATGGGGGGGTGCTTTTGCCGGAGGAAATCGCGCGAGTCGTTGCGGATTTTACGGCGGGCACGTTGCCGGATTCGCAGATGGCGGCCTTGTGCATGGCGATCTTTTTTCGCGGGCTGAGCGATGCGGAAACTGCAGCCTTCACCACGGCCTTGCGAGATAGCGGCCGTGTCGCGGTATGGCCGAGTGGAACTCCGCCGAAGATTGACAAGCATTCCACGGGCGGCATCGGGGACAAGGTCTCGCTGATTCTCGCGCCGCTCTTGGCGTGTGAGGACTTCTGGGTTCCGATGGTTTCGGGGCGGGGACTTGGCATTACGGGCGGCACGCTGGATAAGCTCGAAGCGATTCCGGGCTTTGATGTCGCGGTAGACGAAGCAACCGGGCTCCGCCAGCTCGAGAAAATCGGCGTTTTCATGGCGGGACAAACCGCTGATTTTTGCCCGGCAGACAAACGACTATACGCCTTGCGTGACGTCACGGGCACCGTGCCCTCTCGAGGACTCATCATTGCCAGCATCATGTCCAAGAAGCTCGCAGAGTCGCTGGACCGCTTGATTCTTGATGTCAAATACGGCAGCGGCGCCTTCATGAAAACCCTCGCCGAAGCCGAGACCCTCGCGCACGGCCTTGCACAAGTCGGCACGAGCCACGGCGTCGAAACAAGCTTCCAGCTCTCGCCGATGGATGAACCTCTTGGCCGCACGGTGGGAAATGCCCTCGAAGTCGGTGAGGCCGTCGCGACGCTGAAAGGCCAAGGTCCTGCCGACCTTGTTGCGCTAACTCTCGACCTCGCTTGCGGAGTCTCACACTTCCCGCGCGAGAAATTTGCCCGCCGCCTTGAGGACGGCACGGCATGGGAAAAATTCGTTGCCCTGGTGGAGGCTCAGGGTGGCGATGCCCGACCACTGGACGACCTGTCAACATTCCACGCAGCACGCGTTATTCAACCCTTTCCAGCCCCACGCACCGGGTGCCTCACGCGCATGGACGCAGGCATTATCGGAGAGGTCGCCGTCCGCCTCGGCGCAGGCCGACACCGCGCGACAGATGCTGTGGATCCCTCCGTGGGGTTTGGTCATCTCCGCAAATGTGGCGAGCATGTCGAGAAGGGGGATGCGCTTCTGCTCGTCCATGCAAGCAGCGACTCCCATGCTGCCCTTGCCCTAGAAATTCTCGCAGGCGCTGTGTCTATCACATAAGTTTTTCTTCCATGCCGCCGCCTCGCCTCCATACCCACACTGTCCCGCTAACCCCATCGCAGGCGGAAAAATTGCGAACGGTCCTCGCGGCAAGTGGCTACGAATTTCAAGAAAAGCCCTACATGCTCTTCAGTGCGCGCAAGGACAAGCTCACGATTGCCGTCTATGAAAAGGGGCCAAAGGCCGTGGTGCAGGGAAAAGGACTCGAAGACTTTATGACGTTTGTGCTTGAGCCAGAGATTCTCGGAGAAGCACTCTTCGGCCAAGAAGAAGTTCTCCAACCCGAACTCTTCGAGCCGCATTTCGGCATAGACGAGAGCGGAAAAGGCGACTTTTTTGGCCCCCTCGTCATCGCGGGCGCCTATGTGGACGGCAGGATTGCCCGAACTCTGCGAGATGCCGGAGTGCAGGATAGCAAGGCTATCGGATCGGACCAAAAGATCCGCTCCCTCGCTGCTGTGATACGCAAGTCTGGCACCGCCCATAGCGTCGTCACGATAGCGCCCCCGCGCTACAACGAACTCTACCGCAAGATCGGAAACCTCAACCGCCTCCTCGCATGGGGACACGCGCGGGTGATCGAGAATCTTTGCGAAGCCCAGCCCGATTGCCCGAGGGCGCTTTCCGACAAATTTGCAAACCCCAGCCTCATCAAAAATGCGCTCATGGAACGCGGCCGAACCATCCACCTCGACCAGCGCACCAAAGCCGAAAGCGACTTCGCCGTGGCCGCAGCTTCGATCCTCGCCCGCGAGAAATTTATTGATTGGCTCGCCGAAGCAAGCCGCACCGCTGGGATCAACCTCCCACGCGGGGCATCGCCTGCGGTCAAGGTTGCCGGACGCGCACTCGTAGAAAAAAATGGGCCGGACGCGCTGGAAAACTTCGCAAAAACGCACTTCAAAACAACGGCAGAAATTCTCCAGGAGCCTGCGATAAAATCCAAAGCGGGCACTTGAACAAGGGAAAAGTTTTCGCCACCCTATGAACTCCGCGTGATAGCTTCACCAAACACGATTCCGCTTTCGCCGCTCGACGCCGGGTCGCGTGATACGCCACTCCGGCGCGTAGCGCGGCGGTTTTTTCGCAATCCCGTGGCAGTCGTTTGCTGCGCTGTGATCGCGATTTTCTTTTCTGTCGCCATCGTTGCCGGATTCCTGAGCCTAGCGAACCTGCCGATGCCCTATCAGCCAAACGCCACAAACCTCTCGCGCAAGCTCCTGCCGCCAAATGCTACAAATTGGCTCGGCACGGACAATCTCGGTCGTGATGTGCTCTCTCGCATGGTCGCCGGTTCGACCATCTCGCTCACAGTCGGCTTCGTCGCCATGGCGGTTTCCTTGGGAATCGGCATCGTCGTCGGCGCTGTCTCTGGCTACTTTGGAGGCTGGGTGGACAACGTGCTCATGCGGATGGTGGATGCCATTCTGTGCTTTCCTTCCTTTTTTCTGATCCTCACGGCCATCGCCATTCTTGGGCCAAATATCTGGATCATCATTGGCGTAATCGGCCTCGTGAGCTGGACTGGCACGGCCCGCCTCGTGCGCGCGGAATTCCTCACGCTGCGAGAAAGCGAGTACGTACGTGCTGCTCGCGCCTTGGGCCAACGCGGGCCAAAAATCATCTTCCGGCATATCCTTCCAAATGCGTTCGCTCCCATTTTTGTCACGGCGGTCATTAGTATTCCCGACGCGATTCTGATCGAATCCGGCCTGAGTTTCCTGAGCTTCGGCGTGCCACCGCCCCAAGCAACATGGGGAAATATTATCGCCGATGGGAAGACGTATATTCTCGATGCGTGGTGGTTGATCGTCTTTCCAGGTCTTGCCATCTTTATCGCGGCGCTCGCTTTTTACATGGCTGGAGATGCCCTCCGGCGCGCAGCGGATACACGTTCCCTATGAAACCAAATCTCCTCGAAATCCACGACTTAGCGATTCGATTTCACACGGAAAATGGCAATGTGGATGCCGTGCGGCGCGTTTCGCTTTCCCTGAAAGAAGGCGGTTCGCTGGCCATCGTTGGCGAGAGCGGGAGCGGCAAAAGCGTCACCGCCCTAGCCCTTACGCGGTTGTTGCCCTCACCCCCCGCAGAGTACGTCGGCGGGCGTATCGTTTTCGAAGGGCAGGATATCCTCACCATGTCCAAGCCGGCACTTCGCAAAATTCGCGGGGGAGGTATTGCCTATGTTTTTCAGGAACCCGGCACGTCGCTGAATCCTGTCTTTACCATTCGTAGCCAGATCGCAGAAGGCATACGCCTGCACCGCCCGGAGGTGAGGGACGTAGATGCGGAAGTGGTGCGCTGGCTCACCGCCGTGGGCATTCGTGATCCAGAGGCCCGCATGCGCGACTACCCCCACCAACTCAGCGGCGGCATGCAGCAACGTGTGATGATTGCTATGGCTCTCAGCTGCAGACCCAAGCTCCTCGTGGCCGACGAGCCGACGACCGCGCTGGATGTGACAATCCAAGCCCAAATCCTCGCCGAGCTCCGCAGGCTCAAGGAAGAGTTTGCCATGGCCCTCATCCTCATCACCCACAACTTCGGTATCATTCGGGGCCTCTGCGACCGCGTGGCTGTCATGTATCGTGGCGAGATCGTGGAATACGGAGAAACCGAGAGCGTTCTTAAGAATCCTCAACATGCTTACACCAAAGCCCTGATTGCCTGCGTGCCCCGCTTAGGGTCGAACGAGAAACGACTCCAGACGATTGATTATGCGTGGGAGGCCGCCGCTGCAAAATGATCGTCGAACGCGTGAAATATGTCATCTGGGCCGCCGATATGAGGCGAGCTGTGCTTTTCTATTGTGGTGTCCTCGGTGGTCAGCTTTTAAAAGAAAATGACGTCCTCAGCGAGGTCGGAATCTGTGGTGCTGTGATTGGCATTCACGGTGGAGGCGAGGGCAAGCGCACATGGACCGGTATGAGTTTTCAAGTGCCCGATGTGGTGGCCGCCGCCGCCGAGATCGTGGCAGGCGGGGGCCAGGTGACTCGCGAGCCGCAGCCGGAGAACGGCGAGCCGCCACACCTCGCCATGTGTGTGGATACTGAAGGAAATGAAATCATGCTCGTGCGGAAGCGGTCATGATGCGGGAGCTTGCACACTTTTTGCTGCAATCACCGGAAGTGAATTTTGCCCGATTGCTTTGTTTTGCCTGCGCGGCTTTTGTTTTCGTGCATCCCTTGCGAGGTGAGCTGATCGCCGAGGGCGAACTCCCCGCCTCTACAAAAGACGCTCTCGGCGGGACGAGTGGTTCCTTTGGTTCAGGCATCGCGTGGGATGCTAAGGCGGGCCTTCTTTTTTGTGTCTCAGACCGCGGCCCGGACGACGGCCACATCGCCTACCGTCCGAGACTTCATGTCCTTTCGCTGGAACGCAAGGGGAGCGTGCTCTTACCGAAAATTCTCAAAACCGTGATTTTGCGTGACCGGGAAGGCCGAGAAATGACGGGTTTGATTCCTGACGATACCACCGCCACCACGCCAAGAATGGTGGATGGTCGCACGTGCATTGACCCGGAAGCCATCGCGATTGCACCGGATGGATCGCTGTTCATTAGCGATGAATACGCCCCGGCAATCTACCGCTTTGACCAAGATGGACGCATGCTTAACCGCTTGGATTTCCCGAGGGCCTTCGAGCCCCTCACGGCGCGTGGCACGCGGGACTTCGGCCCAGACGCGAAGCTGATCGGCGGGAGGGCTCCAAACCAAGGCCCAGAGGGTATGTGCCTTCTGCACGATGGAAAAACGCTAGCGGCCATTTTTCAAAGCGGCCTCGTGCAGGATGGTTCGCGTACGTCAGCCTCCGTGCGGTTTGTCTTGATGGATGCCACCTCCGGCGAGCTCCAAGGTGACTATGCGTATCCCCTAGGCGACCCCGAGGGACATATCTCGCCTAAGAAAGAAAAGATCAGCGTACATGAATTAGTCTCCCTCGATGCCTCCCACTTCCTCGTGCTTGAGCGCGATGGCAAGGGGCGCGATGGATCACTTGACCCAAAGCCCGCCAAATACAAAGCCGTCTATCTCGCCGACATCTCGCGCGCGAATCAAGAGACTATGGTAAAAAAAACCCTCCTTTTTAACTTACCAGACGTCACCGGAATTTCTGCGCGTGCGCTCTCTGCGAAATGGGAAGGTCTCGCCACGATGGGCCTTAGCCCAGACCGCCGCTCGGCGGATATCCTCATCGTCTCGGACAATGACTTCCTAACACAGAAGTTTTTAGAGAACGGAACTACCATCAGTTTCGAGAGAGTGAAGGAAGAAGTAGGCACCCAGTTTTTTCTTCTCCGCGTGCCCTTGGAGCTACGCTAGCGCGGCTAGTCTGCGTGAAAATCCGACAGGCGGTCAGCTAGCCAACGCAAGAGGATTAACGCCAGTTCCTGCTTGGTCTCGACGGACTGGATAACGCCGTCTGGGGTCAATAACCCGAAGCCGCGGCCATATGCCGGGCCATTCAGGACACAAGCTTCGCTGCGGCACTCTGCAAGCTGCGAGCGTCCAAGGTGCACGACATCCTCCCGAGTGCCTTCGACTTCATATTTCCAACCGACCAGCACGGAACGTGGGAAGAGATCGCGAAGAACCGGAAGAATTTTTGCTGTCGGCTGCAAGGTGAGAGTCACCTCGCCGCCACGGCTCTTTAATTTTCCGCCCGCATCCCGACCGGCCACCTCAGCCACTTGGAAATCTGAGAGCGCCGCTGCATGGAAGATCGCCGCAGGAGGCTTAGGCTGAGCTTGCAGAGCCGTGAGCAGCGAGGCATTGGTCGAAAACGGGATCCATTCGGAATCCGCCAAGGCAGGGAAAGTGGAGCTCTCACCTCGAAATCCCACGACGTCAAATCCCTCCTGCCGCGCCATTGCACCGATCACAGCGCCAATCTCTCCCGTCGCGTGATTCGTAATCCGACGCACGGCATCAATCGGCACCGATGCAGGCCCACAGGTCACCCAGACAGAATGCCTCGTTTCCATCAATGTCGAAAGTGGCGAGTGCCCGTGAAAACCATCGCCATCTTTCGTTCGTCCCCAGCGGCAATCACGTCTGGGTCGCGCACCGAGCCGCCGGGTTGGATAGCCGCTGTGGCACCGGCCTCTGCGGCAGCAATCAGGCCATCGGGAAACGGAAAAAACGCATCGCTACAGACTGCACTACCCTTGAGGGAAAGTCCGGCTTCCTGGGCCTTCCACACAGCGATACGCGAGGCATCTACGCGCGACATTTGCCCAGCTCCGATTCCGAGCGTGCGGTCTTTGCTTGTATAAACAATCGCGTTGGACTTCACGTGCTTCACGACTTTCCAGCCAAATTCCATCGCCTCGATTTCGTCCTTAGTCGGAGGGCGAGAACTCACGACCTTGTGCTCGAGGTCGGGGGTGTCTGCGGAGTCGGAATCCTGGACGAGAAGTCCCCCGAGCACGCTGCGCACGTCGCGACCATGTTGCGTCGCCGGCTTGAGGGATCGCATGAGGCGGAGATTCTTCTTCTTCTGGAGGAGCGACCGAGCGTCGGCCTCGAAGTCTGGCGCGATGATCACTTCGCTGAAGATCTCCGCGATGGCACGGGCTAGCTCGAGCGTGATCGGCAAGTTGCAAATAATAATGCCGCCGAAGGGTGCTTGCTTGTCGGTCGAAAAAGCCTTTTCCCATGCCAGTCGCAAGTCGGAATCGGATCCGACACCGCAGGGATTCATGTGCTTGAGGATGGCCACTGTAGGCTTCGAAAACTCCGCGATGAGACTCGCGGCGGAGCTGATGTCTAGGATGTTATTATACGAAAGTTCCTTGCCGTGGAGTTTTTCAAAGTATGCATCGAATCCGCCATAGAGTTCCGCTTGCTGGTGGGGATTTTCGCCGTATCGGAGACGCATATCGAGCGGCATTTCGGACTGGAAGACCCCACACGTTTCTTGCTCGCGATTGAGAAAATCGGAAATCGTGGCGTCATACGAAGATGTCGTCGCAAAGGCCTTGATTGCGAGACGTTCGCGAAGCTTCAGGGTCGTCCGTCCCTCTTCTTCGCGAAGCTCTTCGAGCACAGCGGCGTAGTCGGTAGGATCTGTGACGACGCACACCGACGAGTAGTTTTTAGCCGCACTCCGAATCATGGAAGGGCCCCCGATATCAATCTGCTCGATGGCCTCTGGGAGTGTCACACCTTGCCTTGCGATCGTTTTTTCAAAGGGATAGAGATTCACGACAACGAGGTCAATCGGACGAATGCCGTGGGCCTTTGCCTCCTCTCTGTGCTCATCGTTGTCTCGCAGGTAAAGGAGCCCGCCGTGGATCTTGGGATGGAGCGTCTTCACGCGACCTTCAAGAATTTCCGGCGACCCGGTAAAGTGAGAGACCTCGATCGGCGACAAGCCCGCTGCGGCTAATTCCTTTGCCGTGCCGCCTGTCGAGATGATCTCTATACCCAAGTCCGCCAGGCCTTGGGCAAAGGCGACAAGGCCGGTTTTATCCGAAACAGAGATCAGCGCGCGTTGGATTTTCATAAAGCAAACGCAGTGTGTATGGCGGCGCTGCCCAAAGAGCAATGGCGATCGCAGCCTCGCGTGTTACGGTTTCGCGACTGCAAGTGCTGGAGCCGCCTGAGCAATAACGACGGGCGTGCCGGTTTTGATAATACCGAACAGCGTGCCCGCAGTCTGCGCTCGCAAGCGGATACACCCGTGCGAGGCGGGGCGCCCCGGCACGTAGCCGACATGCATCCCTATGCCGTCGTTCGTGAGGCGCATCCAGTAGGGCATGCGTGCTCCTTGGAAACTGCCGCCCTCTGGGATCGCATCCTTGCGCGAGTCGGCATCGGAGACAACTACGGTCCCCGCCGCATCCACGATTTTTCCATACAGGTTTGATTTGTAGTCTTTGACCTTGCCAAGAATTTTATAGCTCCCAGTGGGAGTCGGATGCGATCGCTTGCCTGTGGCAACGGGAAAATCCATTGCAATTAACTCGTCCACAAGCAGGAGTCCGCGTTGTTCTCTCAAGGCAATCTCGACCGCGGAGTTTGAATCTGTGGCAAGGGCGATGAGTGCCTCGTTGCGATACGTTTTGTCACGCCAGCCGGGAGCCCCCCGCCATGCGGCATGGTCAGCACGTGATGTCGCCTTCGCGTCGGAAAGCTTCTTTGCTTCCGCACGTTGCCGCCTCTCCTCCAGCGTGGTGCAGGCAGTAAGTGCCGATGCAACTAGACCGATGACTAGTAAGCGCGAAGCGATCATTTAGCTTGAGGTGCTTGGAACCACGCAAGAGCCGCGGCTTCGTCTTCAAATATCGGGTAAGCTGTATCGAATCGTGCAAGGTCAAACATCCGGCGCACTTCGCCTTGCAGAGAGCAAACAGCCAGGCGCCCGCCACTACGGGCAAGGTTTTTTCCGGCCATGAACAATTCCCGAAATCCCGAACTCGCCATAAAGTCCATTCCGCTCAAGTCCACGAGCAAATCCGAAGTTCCCGATCCCGCGCCCGTCAGAGTAGCCATTGTGTCCTTAAGGTCTCTCCACGCAAAGGGGTCGAGCTTTCCGGTGATGCGGAGGATACTGAGATTGCCTTCTGTGGTCGTTTGAAATGCAGCCATGGGGTGTCGGGAGATTGTTTGGTGAGATGGGAAAAGTGCTCGGGGGGGGACTTGAACCCCCATGCCTTACGGCATACGCCCCTCAAACGTACGTGTCTGCCATTTCACCACCCGAGCAATCGAAGCTTCATATCTACCGGCGAATAAATTTATGGCAAGTGCGAAGTTTCGCCTTGCAGTCGGTCACATTCACGCCCATTCTTTCGCCCCCTTAATCTCGGGAGTAACTATGGCATACGCAGTAATTCAAACAGGCGGCAAACAATACCGCGTCGCAGCAGGCGATGAAATCGAAGTTGAAAAACTCGACATCGAGACCGGCAAGGTCGTTGACCTTTCCGACGTCCTTCTCATTTGCGATGGCACGTCGGTCACCTTCGGCACACCTCTCATCTCAGGGGCGAAAGTCACCGTCGAAGTCGTTGATCAATTCAAAGGCGAAAAAGTGATCGCTTTCAAATTTCGTCGCCGCAAAGGCTACCACCGCACCGTTGGGCATCGTCGCAAATTGACGAAGCTCAAAATTCAATCCATCTCACCTCTCTAATCCCACAAAGTCATGGCCCATAAAAAAGGACAAGGAAGCGTCAAAAATGGACGCGACAGCCAAAGCAAGCGCCTCGGTGTTAAAAAATTTGGCGGAGAATCCGTCATTCCCGGCAACATCATTCTCCGCCAGCGCGGAACAAAATTTTTGCCCGGCGTGAATGTCGGCCTAGGACGTGACTACACGATCTGGGCCCTCGTCGCTGGCAACGTGGCCTTCGATAAGAATGGTCGCCGAGTCAACGTCGTGGCCTCTGCTAACTAATCTAGGCAGCGGCGGTCACAGTTGAACGGTGCTAATCGCGCCGTGGTTACGGGCGATCAAGAATGCCAGTCGAAGCGCGTGGAAGTAATACGCTAAGGTCGAATTCTTCAATTAGTCCGCTCGTTGTCGCCGAAAGAATCGCTAGGTTAGGGTGAAATTCTGCTAGGACCTGCCGGCAGGCTCCGCACGGACTAATCGGCTGCTTGGTGTCCGCCAAGATCAAGAGACGAGAGAATTTGCGGTTTCCAGCGGCGATTGCCGCCCCGACCGCCACACGCTCCGCGCACATCGTTAGCCCGAAGCTCAGGTTTTCGACATTGCACCCGACGAAGACTTCCCCATCCTCGCACTCTAGTGCCGCTCCCACGCGAAAGCTCGAGTAGGGAGCATACGCGCCACCCCGTGCATCCCCCGCCCGCCGCAACAAGTCTTCTGTGCTCATCGCCCAATCCTGACTCCCAGCCAATCTCCACGTCCATCTCTTTTCATCAGCCTCGAAAGTGAAAGAGGCTACACCCAAAAGTTAAGTTAGCGCCATTCGGGTCAGTAGGCATTGCTACGCGCACTTGCCATTTCCTTCTGTCGCCAGTAAATTTCACACGTGAGCATCACGAATCGGACGAGGCATTTACGACCGAGTTCAGATTTTACTCGATCACCCCTACGCTGGAACAGTTCTCAACGAACTTCGTGACGGCGATTGGCACAAACTTATTTTCCGACGGTGGAAGATTATTTATACGGTTCGGGATAAGGCTATTATCATTGGCCGAGTTTGGCCAGCAGCCTCTTCTAAGAGGCGACGCTCTCTTGATCCGTGGACTCTCAGCACGGTCTCAGGCGCTTCGCGGCCAAAATCTGCCGAACCTGCGCGAGGGGTTTTGTGTTCATTACGTCCTTCTTTTCCAGCCAACCTTTACGCGCGATGCCGACGCCGAAGGCGAGGTCTTGGAGTTCTTGGGTGCAGTGCGCATCGGGGTTGATTGAGCAGAGCACGCCTTTTTCCTTGGCGAGCGGCCACCACCGCCAGTCGAGTTCGAGGCGACGGGTATTGGCGTTGAGCTCGATGATCGTGCCGGTGGCTGCTGCGGCTTGGATCACGGCAGGCACATCAACTTTGTAGGGTTCCCGCGAAAGCAGAAGGCGACCCGTGATGTGGCCGAGCATTGTGACGAAGGGATTTTCCATAGCTCGAATGATTCGCGCCGTCATTTCGGCCTCGCTGAGGGAAAAGGACGAGTGAATGCTGGCCACGACATAGTCCAGGGTGGAGAGCGTGGCGTCTGAGAAATCGAGGGTTCCGTCTTTCATGATGTCGCATTCCGTGCCGGCGAAGAGTGTGATATCGGACTGCATGGCATTGTAGGCACGAATCTGGGCGACTTGCTGTGCGAGGCGGTCTTCGTCGAGGCCGCGGGCTTGGACGGAGCTTTTGCTGTGGTCGGCTATGCCGAGATACTCGAGGCCGAGTTCAGCGGCGGCGGCGGCCATGGCTTCCAGCGTCGCGCGTCCATCGCTGGCTGTCGTGTGGTTATGGAACGTGCCGCGGAGATTTGCGAGTTCCAGTAGTTCAGGAAGGCAATGCTGCTCGGCGGCTTCGATTTCTCCGCGATCCTCACGAAGTTCTGGCACGACGGGATCAAGAGATAGGGCGCGGTAGATGTCATTTTCCTCGCGAACTTCTGGAAGCGGCTCTTTGAGCTCGCGGCCCTCAGCGAGGCTAAATCGGTACTCGTTGAGTGACCATCCTTTCGCCAACGCCCGTGACCGCAGGCGGACATTGTGCTCTTTGCTGCCTGTGAAATAGCTGAGAGCAAAGGGAAACTCATGACCCTGCACGACACGTAGGTCGCATTGAATTCCGTTTTTTAGAATGACACTCGTCTTGGTCGGACCTTTAGCCAGAACGGTATCCACCAGAGCGTGCGATGAAAAAAAATCCATCACTTCTGCGGGCTGACGCGAGGAGGCAATAAAATCTAGGTCGCGCACAATTTCTTTTCTACGACGGTAGCTTCCCGCGATCTGCGCCATGTTAACCCGTGGATGGGCCCGTAAATCCTCTAGGAGCAACTCGGCCAATGCCGCAACGTCGCCTATGCGGAACTCTCCCACATGGCGTCGCTGATGGGCGATGGATTGGAGGATGTTTTGTGCTGTTTTTTCTCCAAATCCGGGAAGTTCCGCCACTTTACCCTCTCGGCAGACGCGTTCCAGCTTGGAGATTGAGTGGACTTGCAAGGCATCCCACAGCACTTTGATTTTCTTTGCGCCGAGTCCCTGCAACGCGAACAAGGTGAGAATATCGGGTGGAAATGTCTCCCTCAATTCTTCGTAGTAGGGCAGAACGCCATCGCGCGCTAAGGTTGTAATTTTCTCGGCGGTCGCTTTTCCGATGCCGTCCAGAGCCAGCAAGCGATCTTCGGCGATCACAAGGTCGAGAGATTCCCCAAGCGTTTCCAGTGCTCGAGCCGCGTTAGTATAGGCGCGGACTTTGAAGAGATTTTCGCCCTTAAGTTCGAGAAGACGGGCGATGTTTTCTAGGATATCAACAATGTCGTCCCGGCTCATTGCTTATAAGTCGCAAGCCGATTGCGCCAGCCCGGCAACCACTGCGCTTCGTTGCGGGCGGGCTGGGAATTTGCAACGCGCTGGGTGAGCACATGATCGGCCGCGCGAGCGAAGGCGGGCATTGCGGGATCTGTTGGCGACATCGCGGACAGCACTTGGAGAAGCCCCCAGCCTTTTCCGGCGTAGCGCTCCGTCGGCGCAACTCCCTCGCCCTTGAAATTCACGTAATCCATGAGCGCGTAGAAGCCGAGGGGCTGCGCTGCCACGCGGCGGAAATTTGCCTCAATGCGGGGGCGATCGGCGGGGCTTGCAGCGAGCAGGACTTTGGGCAAAGCGGCCTCGAGTCGCATGGCTGCGAACCTCGCTTGGTCGGCGACGGTGTCGGCAAGGAGCGAGCGCAACGCCTTGAGGCGAGCGCCTTGCAGGTCGGCCATAAACTCGGCGCGACTTTTCCATGGGCACGGGCCCAGCATCCAAGGAGCGACAGAGTGGCCTTGCGACTGAAGAAAGCGGATCATGCCTGGAAAACTTTCCTCGAAAGGCCCACGTTTTCCCTCTAGATACCAAATAAAATGCGCAATGCCGAGGGATGGGAATTCTTCGCTTTTGTTCCATGAAGTAAGCCCAGAAATCGTTCCTGCACATTCGTTTTTCCAAATGCGTTGCCCAATCTCTGCGGCTTGCGAGTCAGAGAGCCGCAGGGGTTCTGCGGAGACGGTTGCCACTGCGAGAAAGAAGGGTAGGACAAGGCGTATCATGGTTTTATTCCAAAGGTGCATGCCGTCGCTTGAGGGCAAAAAAGTCTTTCAGCAAGGCTGCACACTCTTCTGCTAGCACGCCGGCCGTGATTTCGCAGCGGTGGTTGAGCCCTGGCATTTGCAAGATGTTGATGAGTCCGCCGGCTCCCCCACCCCGTGCGTCGCCGCAACCAAAAATCACCCGCCGAAGTCGTGTGTGGACGATCGCGCCCGCACACATCGGGCAGGGTTCCTTGGTGACATAGAGATCGCAATCCGTAAGTCGCCAGTCTTCCACGGAAGCTTCCGCTTGGGTAATCGCGATCATTTCAGCGTGGGCAGTGGCATCTTTAAGCATTTCCACTTGGTTCCAGCCGCGAGCAATAACGCGTTCATTTCTAACGATCAAGGCTCCGACGGGAACCTCCCGCGCGGCACCTGCCTTGTGGGCAAGACGGATCGCTTCGCGCATATATGCTTCATCCATCGCCTGCTGCGACGCTGGTGAAAAAAGCGGATTCTGCAAGTAAGCGCCTAGGCTTCGTCAGCGAGAGTGTCTGGCAATTCATCTGCCTTCCGCGAGAGGCGATTGGACAGAATGAAAAAGCTTGGCACCCAGAGGCCAATGAAGATTCCGAAGCGTTCCCCATACGCGCGATTCTCGCGAGAAGCAGTGAACCATGTGACGACGGAGGCGATAATCGAAAGAAAACCGAGGTAGAGACAAAGGTCGGATAACAAAAGAAGGTTTTCCTTATTGTAGGCTGCACAAGAAGGCTTGATGTATTCGTGAAGTTTTTGAGTATCCATGGGAGAACTAGCTTATGCCGTATGCTTGCGCCGTCAAACGAATTGCCCTATCAAATCTGCCATCATGAAGAAAAAAATCGCCATCACCGCGGCCATTGTCATTGTCCTTTTGCTCGTCCTCGGCTCTGCAGGAGTATTGTTTTTCGTCCGTAGCCTCGGCCCTTCAGATGCGGCCAAGCTTGTGCCGCAGCAAACTGTTCTTCTCATAGACCTACCCGATCTTCCACGCACGGCGATGCGCTGGCCAGCCACGGCTCTGGCAAAAATCGGTGCCGAGCCAGAAATGAAGGCGTTTCTTGAGAAACCCTTCGCCCGCCTTGGCAAAGAAGCCGGCCCCGGCGAAGCAGGGAACTTGCTCGCAGGCCTCAAGCCCATCCATCTTTTCCTAGCTCTCACAAATGTCTCACCAGCGAAGACCGAAGCCCTCGTGGGATTTCAATTTTGGGGAAACCAAGCCGACTTCGACCGTGCGGTAGCCCGCTTGCGCGCCCAACTCGGAACCCCGTCTCAGCCAAGTGAGGAGGTCTACAATGGCAGCACCATTGTTGGCGCTCAACAGAATACCACCGCCGTCTACAGCGCGACGCAGGGTCGGTGGGGATTTGTTTCGACAGACCTCGACGTCATCAAGGCGGCCTTGGATCGCGCATCAGGCAAAAACCATGATACCGCACTGGCCGAAAATCCCGCCTACAAGAAAGTTGCGAGTCAGCTCCTCTCCCAACCCGATTTTACGTTTTTCATCCAGCCACAAGCGATTCTGAATACCCTACTTGAGGTCGGCCAATCCACCGGTGCCCAGCAAGTCATCTCCCAGATTGAGAGCCTTCGCAACGTGGAAGCCATCGGCGGGACGCTCAAGCTCGACGGACTCCTGCAGCGTGATGCTATCTTTGTGCTAAAGGGAACGACTAATCCCTCCCCCGTCCTTGCCAATCGCGCCGCAAGTCTCACCAGCCCAGACACGACGCTATACTGGAACTTGCTAACCGACTTTGCCATCGTGGAGAAAATTCTCGCGAATATCGGCAATGCCGATGCGGCGACCTTTCAGCCGCTCGCCCTGCTGGCGGCAGAAGCCTATGGCCCAGAAGGCGCCCTCATTGCCAACTGGCCAACCTCACAGATGGCACCTTCCGCTTTCTTCGCGCTTGAGGTTAAAGACCCCGTGAAGGCTGCCACTTGCCTTAGTCAATTTCTCACGATGTTCCCGGCCACCACCATTACCGAGCAAGATGGAGTCAAGCTCTATGCTCCTCAGAACCTGCAAAATCCCCTCGCTTCTCCGATCCTAGCCCAGACGGATTCCTTTCTCTTCATCGGCATGGATGCAGCCACCATCACGGCCGCTGCCACCACCCCGCCCACGAAGACCCTCACAGATGCTCCTGCTTTTGAGGCGGCGCGCCAGTCCTTCGGTACCGCAAACCAGATGTTCGCTTTTGTAGATACCCAAGCCTTTTTCGACCGCGCCTACAATGGCCTGCGTCCGGTTATCATTTTTAGCAGCGCCCTCATGCCCACCACGGCCGAGTGGATAGATTCGAGCAAGTTGCCCCAGACCGCCACAATCTCCCAACATTTGCCACCCATCCTCTATTCGCAACGCGCCTCGGCCGACGGCACTCTCATTGAATCGAGTGGCCCCATCACTATGAACCAAGCCATGGTTATCGGCCTCATGGGTGCGGTGTCCGCCAGCCCCAGCTTGATTGGACGTTAGCTCACCGGCCAGCGCCCATCAGCCACCGTTCTTTACCCCTCCGCCTGCCGGTGCCCACAGGCGAACACGGCCGACGAGCGGGTGCGTGGCTTGCCCGACTTCGAGATAGTCACCGGGAAAATCAATGCCAAGTGCAGCGAGGTATGATGCCGCGCGCGGATCATCATTGCGTTGAAAAATAATCGCTCTCTTCACGCGCTCGGCTCCCACTCGCTTCAGGCTTCGGATATTCTCACGATCGCCTTCTTCCCCATAGCCATCGAAATACCAAGGTCGTCCAGGCGAAACACCGCCGACGGCATAGACAAGACCGGGCATGTTAAAGAGTGCAACGATGTCATTTCCTGGCAGAAACCCCGCCGCTTCTAGGGCCGAACGAATGTCACCCAAAAACGAGGCCGTCTGCGTGTCCAAGCGCAGAACATTTCGATCCTCGCTCACAATCACTGGCTCATTCTGGAGATATTTCGATGTCGTAAGGCGATAAGGACTCTCGATGAAGCCCGAGTAAAATTGACCCAACGCCAATGCCGCCATGAAGACGGAGACTGCGGGAAGAACGACCCGAACCTTCAGGTGATTATCAAGATAAATCGCCAAGCTCACAATGGCGGCGAAGCCGAATGTGACATGCAAGATGGCGTTCACATACAGACGATGCGTTGTTCCTAAAGCCCCGATGAATGGCAGCAGGAAGAGCCAACACAAAAGCACGATGCCCCCGAAGACTTCAGATTTTGTGAGCTTGCGGGCTCCCACAGAAATTCCGATGGCGAGAATGAACAAAAGCAAAAAAAGCGAGGAATAGGCGAGGAAGCTTCCGTTGCGAAAGAGCAGGCCGGCTTGAAACCCATGTTTGACGACGGCCGCCCCGATTTCGATTGCGAGGACGACCAGAATCCCACCCACGGCCAAGGTCTGCCGCCTCGCCTCTGTCACCCGCGAGAGCCGCAGCGCGAGCACAAATACGGCAGCCGTCAGCAAAGGAAAATAGTACGTGCGCAGAGTGCGAAGAAGTAGATCCACGGCCTCTCCCATGTGCCGCTCAATCATGCCCGTGGCCCCCGTGCCTGCAAGAAGACTAGAGATCGAGTATCTCAGGAAGTCCCATGCTCCTTGCATATCTGGTGCCAATGTGAAGATGCCCGATACGGCCAGTGTCGTCGCGAGGCCCAAGGCAACAAAGAGGCCGATTCGATGATTCCAACTCACACTTGGCCAGAGCGCAATAAATCCTAGGCTAAAAACCGCAAAGCCCACGGCTGTCGAGCCCTTAACGAGCAGCAATGCCGCGGTGGCCAGCGCAAAACCCAGCACCGACACCACCGCTCTCACACGATCGACTCCTGAGCGACACGGCACCAGTGCCCACAACACCGTGCTGGCTCCGATGAGAAGCCCAATTCCCGCAAGCGTGTTGTAGGAAAATGTCGGCGGCGGCCAGCAGAAGGCCGTGAGAAGAGAAAGGCCCGTCACAAGACCTGCCAAGGTTTCTTGCATGGGTGAGAGCGCCATCCTTGAAAAAGAACGCCTCAAAAAATGCGCAAAGCTCCACCAGAAAACCCCAATGCCAAGTGCTGTTCCAACAAATCCCAGCACGCGCATGCCGACGATACTCCCTCCAACCCACTGATAGAGTGCTGCGCCGATTTTGTGGTAAGAGGTGAAGCCGTCCGAAAATTCTGTCGGGTTTTTATAGAGCAGGAGATAGACACCCTCGTCCGTGAGATCGAATCCGCGATCCGCTGCCCAGAAAAAGAAGCCAATCCCCAGCGCGAGCGTCAGGCCCACTATGCCTATGGCGGCCCGGTGTGCTACGCCTTCGATGCGGGACTTATGTTCGCTCATGAACGCCACTGGCGACTTAAAGCAAAAGTGCCGCCGCTTGGTGGACGTCCTTATCTCCCCGCCCAGAAAGGTTGATCACGATCAATTCTGTTTCGGGAAGTCCGGGTGCGATTTTTACCGCATGGGCCACGGCGTGCGCGGTTTCCAGAGCGGGAATGATGCCTTCGATTTCAGACAGTGTGCGAAAGGCTGCGAGTGCCTCATCATCCGTCGCATAATTGTAGACGACACGGCCTTGATCCCGGTAGTAACTATGTTCTGGCCCTATCGCTGCGTAGTCTAGTCCCGCAGAGACGGAATGCGTGAGCTCGATCTGACCGTCGTCGTCCGCCAATAACCACGTTTTCGTGCCCTGCAGGACACCGAGTTTGCCCCCTTGGAAGCGAGCGGCATGTTTACCTCGTTCGATGCCCTCCCCACCAGCTTCCACGCCTGTGAGCCGCACAGATTCATCGCCCAGGAATGCCGTAAAAAAGCCAATCGCATTGCTACCGCCTCCCACACAAGCGATGAGTTCATCAGGAAGCCGGTCCTCGCGCTCGAGAATTTGACGCCGCGTTTCGTCGCCGATCACGCGATGAAAGTCGCGCACAATCATGGGATAGGGATGCGCACCCAAGGCGCTGCCAAGGATGTAGTGCGTCGTGCGCACATTTGTCACCCAATCGCGCATGGCTTCATTGATAGCTTCCTTAAGGGTCGCTTGCCCCGCCGTGACGGCCACCACCTTTGCGCCCAGAAACCGCATACGGGCCACGTTCAGAGCTTGGCGCTCCATGTCTACTGCACCCATGTAGATGACGCACTCAAGCCCAAATCGCGCTGCCGCCGTGGCCGTGGCTACACCATGTTGTCCAGCACCAGTCTCTGCAATAATGCGCGTTTTTCCCATCCGGCGCGCGAGAAGAATCTGACCAATGGCGTTGTTGATCTTGTGAGCCCCAGTGTGCAAGAGATCCTCGCGCTTGAGATAAATTTTTGCGCCTCCGAGGTGCTCCGTGAGACGTTCTGCAAAATACAATGGCGTGGGCCGTCCGCAGAAGTCTCGCAGTAGATTTGCCAGTTCACTTCGAAATGCCGGATCCTGACGAGCTGCTGCGTAGGCTGCCTCCAGCTCCGCAAGCGGCGTGAACAAAGTTTCTGGAACAAACCTGCCACCATAAGGTCCGAAATGCCCGTTTGCATCGGGAAGCTGAGTCTCCACCAATTTCATCTGACTACCATGCATCCTTGCATTCCACAACGCAACCCCTGCCTCGCGACCCCGCTAAGGCCTTCCGCCGAGAGGGGCCGATGGCCGCTCCGAGTCGTTGCTTTTCTTCTCGTCACGTTTCTTGGGCTCTGGCTCGGCTTGGGCGTCACCCAGCTCGATTATGTCTTCGATGTTACTCTGGAAGGCTCGCACAAATGCATTTTTTAGAATGTTGCCGAGCGTCGGGAAGATCGAAGCTTGCGGATTATCAAACGACCCGCTGAGAGGAATTTTCGTAGCGAAGCGATTTTGGGGTTGATTTCGAAACAACCGCAATAGCCCACCCATGGCACCCTCCCAAACGAGTTTGAGCGGGTTCTGGATGTTTTCTTTAAGGTCAATGACCGCCACTCCATCGAAGAGTGGCTTGATGTAGCCCGTGAGGTTGCCATCCGCTACGGCGATCTCCGCAGCGACCTCGAGCGTTCCTTTCTCAAAGTCGAATTTGGCGTAAGCCCGGGTGAAATCATTTAAAGCCGTGAGGGCCACGGGCTGCATTTTAAAGTTCAGGTCGAAGGTCGGACGCTCTGTGGAAGGATCTACCTTGGCGGTCAGGCGCAGGTCGCTCTGGCGAAAAGCGCGCCCCGTCATGTCAATATTTGCGACGAGGATCTTCGAGAGCTTGCGGCTATTGGTAAAGTTCGTGCCGAGGAGGGCTATGCGATCAATCTCGAGATTCACCTTCGGGCGGCTATAAAAGTCTCGATAGTGTAGGCTGCCATCAATCACCTCGAAGCGATTGATATCCAGCGGGAAGAGCTTTTTGATGAGCTCCAGCCACGGCTTATCAATGCCGACGACGGTCGTCTCAGGCGTTGGGCCATTCACGAGATTAATGATAGGAGATTGCAAAATCATTTCCCCGACGAGTGCGCCAGCGAAGAGTGCCTTCCACTCCACGGAAAACTGCACGCGCTTCGAGGAAAAAAATGGCACGGGCACGTCGCCGCCTGTCTTTACGATATCAATACTCTCGATTTCATAAGCCCCGCGCCACAGCTTCATATCCACATCCCCAATGCGGCCATCATACTCGGGCATTTCGTCGAGCGTTTTATTGACGTACCATTTTACGGCATAGGGAAGAGCGACACGCGCCGCGATGAGCAGGGCTGCGATGACTAGCAGAATCTGGACATTGCGTTGAAAAAAACGGGCAAGGCGGTTCATGGGCAAGGTATATGCGAAACAAACTCCCCGGCCCGCCGTCAGGGTTTCACCTGATTTGACCCTCAGGAGCAAAGCGAATGGACGATGAGTTGCGATAAACTGTGATGAATTCCCTCGATTCCTTCCTGCCGCGCCTCGCACTTCTCATTGCCGATGCGGAAATTTCCGCAGAATTAGAAAAGCTGCTTCGGTCGAAGTATTCGAGCTTGTTACTCATCGCAAATCGAAAACAACTCAGCGATTTCCCTATCCCCCTCGTGATCATGGTAGACACTGTCAGCGACATTGCCGAGATTCGAAAACTCCACACGGCCGAGGGCACCCGCATTCTTGTCATCGGGAAAGCTGACAGCGAAGTCCTCAGCGCGGCCGTGGGACTGGGAGCGGACGATTACGTGACTTATCCTTTCACGGAAAGTGAACTCCTTGAAAAAACAGAAAAATATCTCGAAGCTTTTCGCAACGTCGCAGCCGCTTAGACCTTTGATTGCCCACGCCGCTCACCTAGCGTTACGACTATGCTGCACCAAAAAACCATAACCTGCGCCGTCGCTGTTGTGGCCTCTGTGGCAGCGGTTTCGGCGTCATACTGGATTAGGCCATGGATGGGTGGGGCAGCACCGTTCAGTCTATTTATCACGGCTGTTATTGTCTCCGCGTGGATTGGTGGCTTGTTGCCAGGATTAGTAGCCACGAGCTTGTCGCTTGGCCTAGCGGCTTATTTCATCATGCCTCCCACCGGCTTCAGTGCTCAGCAGTGGGCTCCCTTCGGGATCTTTTTTCTCAATGGGTGTTTAGTGAGCGCTGCATTTGAAGTGCTCAAGGTAAGTCGTCAGAAAGCCGAGGACGCACGCAAGCAGGTCGAGCAAAGCCGAACTGAAGCCGACAACAAACTCATGAGCTTGCTGCGGGATGAACAGACTGCACGAAAAAATGCGGAGCGCACTGCTGTGCTCAAGGATGAGTTTTTAGCCACCGTAAGCCACGAAATGCGAACACCCCTCACCGCCATCCTCGGGTGGGTGCAACTCCTCCGCGGTGGAAGCCTTGCTTCCGACACCGTGCCGCAGGCTCTCGAGACCATTGAGCGCAATGCCCGCGCACAGGCGAAGCTTATTGATGATCTTTTGGACATGAGCCGCATTCTTTCCGGACGCCTCAGCCTTGATCTCCAGCGACTGAATGTCGCCGAGGCCGCAGAGTCCGCCATCGCCGCTGCGGAGCCAGCAGCCGCCGCGAAAAGGGTCATTCTCGTACGTCAAATTGCCCCTGGCACAAAATTCGTAGCGGGCGATTCCACGCGGCTTCAACAAATTCTCGGCAACCTCTTGAGCAATGCCATCAAGTTCACGCCAGCAGGCGGGGCAGTGACCCTTTCCGTCCGCAGTGGGGATTCCGATGTCGAGTTGCGTGTCCACGATACCGGTGAGGGCATTACGCCGGAATTTTTGCCGCACGTCTTTGATCGCTTTCGTCAACAAGATGCCTCGACAGTCCGCAACCATCAGGGTTTGGGCTTAGGTCTCTCCATCGTAAAGCAATTGGTCGAGGGGCATGGAGGGACGATCCAGGCCGAAAGTTCCGGACCAGGAGAGGGAGCGACATTTACGATTCTCTTGCCGATCTATGGTGGAACGGCCCTGCAGGCAGATGCCAACGAAGTGCTACCTTCACTCTTGGGAGCAAAGATCCTCGTCGTGGAAGACGACGCCGATGTTCGGGAAGTCGTTCGATCCATCCTCGCTCAGAATGGCGCAAACGTGCGCACGGCAGCGTCGGCGGCAGATGCCTTGACAGACTTTGCCGCACGGAGGCCAGATATCTTGATCAGCGATGTGGGAATGCCTGGGCAGGATGGCTACGATCTCATTCGTCAGATTCGCTCGCTCGATCGCGATGCAGGCGGCAGCACTCCAGCCGTGGCGCTTACGGCGTTTGCAAGGCCGGATGACCGCCGGCGGGCACTCGCCGCGGGGTATCACCTCCACCTGCGCAAGCCAATCGAGCCATCGGAACTCGTTAAGGCGGTAGCGAGCTTGGTTGCAACGAAATCCTCGCCTTTCAACTAACCCGCCTGGTCGTCTGCGCGATCACGAGTTGCAAATCTCCAAAATCCACCGGCTTGGTGAGGTGCGCATCAAAGCCAGCTTTCAGACACTTTTGCACATGCTCAGGGTAGATTGCCGCTCAGGTCAATGAAGGCGGCGTGGAAGCTCGCGCATGTTTGCTTTGGATTTCAGTTTATGATTTTGTTTGTGTGAGATGGAAA
>Ga0105044_10002908_pt1 | contig 23420 bp, 14 predicted proteins | sample MAT01_FD_78092 | JGI IMG/M metagenome (GOLD analysis project Ga0105044, IMG submission 78092) | Freshwater microbial communities from Lake Fryxell liftoff mats and glacier meltwater in Antarctica - MAT-01 | ecosystem: Environmental > Aquatic > Freshwater > Ice > Liftoff microbial mat | place...
CAACCCTGGCCGCATCGACCTCGACCTAGCGCTATGGCGCTGCCGCGACAAGCGCTTCTGGAGCCAACTGGTCGCGCGCCTGCGCGCCCGCTGCCACCTGCATGCCGACACCTGGAGCTACGCCGCCAAGCACAAGGACGATGCCGGACTGGGCGAGTGGTTGGAGCTGCAGGATGAGACGATGCAGGCGCTCGGCGACGAATGCAGCGCCTGGCTGCGCCGCCCGGAGCGCATCGCCGGTGGCCAGCACCTCGAATACGGGCCGCTGATCAACGCCCGCGCCCACCGCCTTGGCGAGCAGGCGCGCATCCTCAACGACCGTTTCTGCGCGACCTGGCGGCGCACCCTCGAACGCCTGGCCGAGCGCCCGGCCCTGTCCGACGATGACCGTCTGGTGCTTGCGGTGTATCTGCTGCTGCAGGACCGCCACGCCGAGGCCGCAACGGTAGCGGCAGCGATCGCCGCGCCGCCGGTGCAGCTGCCGATGGACTACCTGCGCTGCTTCCTCGCCTTCGTCCACGGCCGCCCGGGCGAGGCGCGCGCCATCGCCGAGCGCCATCTGCAGCTACCGCTGCGGCGCTGGCGCGAGCGCTTCGCCGACGTCTGCGCCCAGCTCGACGAGCTCGAGGGGCGCAGTAGCGGCGCAACCGGCTCCGGCGACGGCCATGAAGCCGCCGCCCGCCGCCAGGCCGGCCTCGCCGCCGAGGAGCCGTCGCTGGCCCTGCGCGCCGACGCCGGCGGCCGACGCCTGCGCGTGGTCAGCCGCCACCTGGCGGCGGCGCGGGTGAACTACTACCCGATGGATCTCGAACTGCTGTTCAGCCGCCAGCCGTTCATGCAAGGCGACGCCAAGCGCTTCGCCTGCATCGCGCCGGCGTGGAGCGGCGAGCTCGCGCTCGGTGCCGAGGGAGCCGAGCTGGCTCTGCCCGAACGCTTCGCCGCCGACAACGTCATGGTCGAGGTTGTGGCCGGCGGCCTGCGCGCCTGGCTAGCGGTATACGCCAACCGTCTGCGCGTGCAGGTGCAGGAAGCCTACGGCCAGTTGCAGGTGCTGCGCGAGGGCGACACGCCGACGCCGTTACCGGCGACCTACGTCAAGGCCTTCGCGCGCATGCGCGGCGGCGAGGTACATTTCTACAAGGACGGCTACAGCGACCTGCGCGGCCGCTTCGACTTCGCCAGTCTGAGCACCGACGACCTCGACCGGGTCGAGCGCTTCGCCCTGCTGCTGCTGCACCGCGAGCACGGCGGTCTGGTGCTGGAGTGCGCTCCGCCGCCACGCTGAGGGCCGCGGTCCAAGCCGACGGCGCGTTCAGCCCGCCTCGGACGAAATTCAACCCCGGGCACCATGTCAGATGACCTATCCATTTCCGGATTCTCCACATCCTCACTATTCCTCCGATGGCGGGTCGGAATGGTGGTCGGTCGAACGCTTCGGCTGGCTCGCGAATCTAGTGCCATGCTGGAGATGGATTTGCGTGCAGACTGGTCTACCGGTTTTTGAACCCTCCAGGTCTAGCCGCTGCGTCGAAACGAGTCAGAACGTTTCGGCCATGTCACGCCAGAGGCGTAGCTGACTCACGAAGGCGGGGTCGCCGGACTGCTTGAGCGCTTTGTCGATCTGACCGATGAGAACGTCCGCTTGCTGGGGTCGCAACTCCTTGGCGGCACTCTGGATCTTTCCGAGCTGCTCGCGCAGGTCATATAGGCGATCCAGTTCGCGCGCCCAGTCGCGCAACGCGGTGCCGAATGGTTTCTGTGCAGCGGTGACTTTTACCTTGAACTCTGTGCGATCTTCGGTCAGGGCTTCAAGGCAGCGATCGATTGTCGTCTGAAGTCGGCCTGCAACGGGCTCGGTCATGGTGGCGATACGTGCACTGCGATCGTCGTCGAGTGACCACAGCCTAGCGCCCAGCGCAACCGCTGCCAATTCGGCCTGAGCTTCGTCGACGCCTTTCGCCTTAACTACCAATTCGGCCTTGGCTATGGCGCGGTCGGCGGCTACGATATCGGCGGCAATTGGGGCGCGCCAATCGATCAGCGAGTCGCCTTTGCCGGTTGGAATCGCACGCTTGGTCTTTGACTCTGCAGTTGCCAACGTCACCTCCGTAGCCTCGTTCCCTGACAACGGAAGCCACCAAACCCCGCCAGGTCCAGTCGTCATGGATGCTCCAGCAATGGTCACGGTAAGGCCCTGAAGAAGCTCACCCGCATCGGGCTGGCCGTTGCGATTCACGTCTTGCCACGCGGTTCCGCCGGCCATGCGTCCAGGGGGGCCGACCCCAAGCACGACTACGAGAACCGGGGCGGGCTTGCCGAGGCGCACAGCGATGCCGATCTCGCGCCAACGCGCGGCAAGTAGGCCGGGGCCGGCAAAGACGGGTTTCGGATCCTTGCCGGTGGTTGTACCCACACGGCGAACAAACAAGGCAGCGTAATTCGATTCTAGATCACCTGGCGCCATCCCGATGGCGCCAAATACCTCTCCAGCATATCCGGCTGTGGCTGCCGCAGCCGTCGCTTCCAGCGGCTTTTCTGGCGGAATCGGCGTGCTAAGCAGCGCCTTAGCCGTGGCGGCCAGTTGCGGATTCCAGATCAGCCCTGGCTTCACACTGCGCGGGCTGCTGAGCGCCCGGCGCGCGGATGCTGAGGTCACCCCAGGTACGGCGCCGGCGCGCACGCTCTGCTTCACCGCGAAATTTCCCTGCCACGTGTCGGCACGATGGAGATTGATCATGGCAAGCGCTAGGGCCTCGTTGCTGGTGGGCCCCTGAGCCTCTCCGCCGCAGAGGCCGCAGAGGCCGCAGAGGTGGCAGAGAATGGCAACGAGGACAAGCGGGAAACAGATGCGAGGTAGCATGACTATGCATCGTCCTTGTAGCATGACGAGCAAGGCATGCTGGTTCAATTTAGCGCACGTGCCTCACCCGGTCGGGTGAAAGGATGTTTCCGTACTGGGACGGTACTGCCTGTAGCAGGAGGGCGTCGTCCGTGCTCTCGCGGACGGCCTCACCCTCCTCGCCCCCCTCGGCGGCCGGCGCTGCACTCTCGGTGTCGGGCACGCTGGTGGCGCTCTGAGCGGCGGCCAAACGCGATACCAGGACGGTACCGGTGGGATCGCAGGCGGCGCCGTCGGCACGGTAGGCAACCTACTGCTCGGCGGCAGTGGTTGCAACCGCACCTCACCCCCATCCCGGCGGCGGCTGCGACCGGGACGGCCACCGTCACGGTGACGGTCAGCGACGCCATCGCCTCGACCAGCGAGACGTTCGTGGTCAGCACGCCGACCGATGCCGTCGCAACGCCCCCGTCCGACGATGACAACGGCAGCAAGTGCGGCGTCGGCGGCTCGGACCTTATCCTGCACGTGGGCTCGCTGACCTTCCTCGGCCTGCGCCGCCCTCGCACCTGAACAGTAGCCTCAAGCGAGCAATCATTCGACGATGCGCTGGCGTGGCCTGATCAGGAGCGCCAGCGTATCAATTCCCATCGTAGCAGCTCAAGCTCAGGGGCGTCGCCCAATGCTGTACGTTGTGTCGTGACGTTAAAAACGAGTGGCTTGAATAATCCGCTGCGCCGGCTTCGCTACGCGGGTGGCGGACGCGGAGTACACCGGCCTGCTGGCTAGGCAATGACCGGCATCCAGGTGCCCAAACGCTTCGTCCTAGGCGGTGCTAGCTCCGTGCGCGGAAGCCGCCGGCGAAGTAGACGATGATGGCGATGAGGACGATGAGCCCGATGACTCCACCGCCAATGGCTGGGCCTCCGAGATAGAAGCCGCCGCCGCCGCCGAAGAGCAGCAGGAGGACGAGCAGAAGGAGGGCGATATTCATGTTTGGACTCCAGTAATTATGATGAGCGCTAACTGTGCCAACGAGATGCATGTCGGCTCTGGCCTCATAACCGGGCGTTCCCAGGCGTGCCACCGGTCCCACGGCCTTCTCACCCCTGCAATATGCACGTACTCATCCGTTCGGGCATGTGTTTTAACCATGTGGTCTTCGCGTCGCCTGTGCATCTCGTTCTACGGAAAAAACTTTTCCGGCGCTTCTCACCAGCGCGACGCTGTTCTGGCTTTGCAGGTCACCATGAGGCACTGCGGACAGAGATCGTATGTGACCTGCTGCGCACCGTCGCCGGCGAGCCGCTCGATGACCTGCGCAGCGTCCCCGCACCGATCGAACGCATGCTCGACGTCGTGCTGCGACGGTTGCATCTCGGGCCTACCGCCGCCGACTTGGTGCACGCCAGCGATCTGGGCCGCTCGCAGGCCTACGCCCTGTTCACCGACTTCTACGGCCTCAGCCCACGCCGCGCCCTGGAACTGCGCCGCCTGGAGCTAGCCGAGGCCCTGCTCGCAGCGGGTCACGGCGTAAGCGAGACCGCCGCCGCGTGTGGTTGGGCCAACCGCGAGACTTTCTCGCGGGCCTAGTCCCGGCACCACAGCAAGCCGCCCCGGGCATCGCGGTTGCCTGGCCGGCGCTGACCCCATCCTGCCGACGTGCTCACCCCATCCCGCGCGTGGCAGCAACGCGCTGCCGTCCCTGATCTAGTCGCCGAGCTGGAGCATGAACTCGGCGTCGCTAGGCTAGTCGCCACCCTGCTGGCACTGCGTGGGGTCGAAGGAGCAGCAAGCGCCGAGGCCTGGCTCAGCAAGAAACTGGTCGGCTTGCACAAACCCAGCCAGATGGCCGGCATGAAAGCGGCTGCCCAGCGACTCGCCGACTCCATCAACCGGCGCGAACGCATCCTCATCCATGGCGACTACGACGTCGACGGATCGACCTCGACAGCGCTGCTTGTGCAATTCTGCCGCGCCTGCTCGCACGAGGCGATCGGCTGGATCCCCAACCGGCGGATCGACGGCTATGGCCTGTCCGATGCCAGCCTGGAAGCAGTGAGGACCCATCAGGCGACGATCATGATTACGGTCGACTGCGGCATCGCCGACGGTGGCTGGGCAAAGCGGATCGAGTCCGAGACCGGTTGCCAAGTCATCATCACCGACCACCACTTGCCACAGGGCTATCTGCCGCAGTGCACTGCGGTGGTCAATCCCAACCGTCCGGACTGCACCTATCCCGACAAGCACCTCGCCGGCGTCGGCGTGGCCTGGAAGTTGGCCTGGGCCACCGCCATGGTGCTGAGCGGTTCAGAGAAGGTCACGGATAGGCTGCGCGGCTTCCTTACCGAAGCCCTGGCTCTGGTCGCGGTGGGCACGGTCGCCGACTGCGCCCCGCTGGATGGCGAGAACCGCATCCTGGTGCATCACGGCCTGAAGGAGTTGGCCCGCACGTCGAACCCCGGACTGCGCGCCTTGCTTGCTGAAGCAGGGCTCAACGAGGTGCCGCCGACTGCCAGCGACATCAGCTGGAAGATGGCTCCGTTGCTGAACGCCAGCGGACGGATGGACAGTGCCATGGCAAACATCGAGCTGCTGACCGCCGTTGACGCAGCCACCGCTGCTCCAGTGATGGAACGCATCGTGGCCGGCAACGACGAGCGCCGCCGCATCACCCAGTCACTGACCGCCGATCTGATCGCCCAGGCCGAAGCTGATCCTACTCTGCCGAACCGCACCACCCTGGTGTTCGCCGGCGACGGCTGGCACCAGGGTATCGTTGGCATCGTCGCGAGCCGCCTGGTTGATCGTTTCGGCAAGCCCTCGGCGGTCATCGCGATCAATGATGGCCAGGCCAAAGGGAGCATGCGCACCATCGCGGCAGTCCATCTGGGCGAAGCGATCGAGGCCTGCCGGCACCTCCTGATCCGTGGCGGTGGGCATGCCATGGCGGCGGGCATCACATTAGAACCGATTCATGTCGACGCTTTCCGCAGCGCCTTCGAAAAGCACGTATCGGCCAAAGTCGCTCCCGGATCGATGGTGCCGCGCACCGACTACGATGCCGAAGTGGCGGTAGCCGAGCTCGACGACGATTTTTTCAAACACTTCGAGGCGATGGGGCCATTCGGCACCGGCAATCGCGAGCCGGTCCTGCGCTTGGCCTCGGCCAGCTTCGCCGGCCGGCCGCGACTCTTCGGCAAGGAGGGCGAACATCTCAAAGGACCGCTCACCGACGCCGGTGGTGGCATGAAGGAACTACTCGCGTGGCGTGGCAAAGCGATCTTCGGCGACGTCTCTGCACCTGGACGCCGGCTTGACCTGCTGGTCCGACCGGAGGTCCATCGCTGGCAGGGCGCCAGCCAAATCCGCCTGGTCTTCGTCGACGGGAGACCGGCCTAGTGGCTCGTGACCTGCTCGCCGCCATACCCAGCCTTCGCCGTCTGTGCATGCGCGCAGTCGCCGGGGCAGCCGACTCCATGCCGCTGGGCCTGGCGCGCACGGTCGCCTACACCATCGCCTCGGCCGCTTGGCTGATCGACAGCAAGGGACGGCGGACGGTGGAGCGCCACCTGGCCAACGCCGTGCCTCGCGGTGATCCTTTACGCCGGGCGGTGCGTCGGAGCTACACAGAATTCGCCCTGACCCTGGCCGAGGCCGCCCGGCTGCATCGCGACGGCTGGCTGCAGCCAGGCGTGGTCGAGGTGCGTGATCCGTGGGGGGTTTTTGCCGCCAGGCCACTGCGCGGGCCGGCCATTCTGGCGACCGTGCACAGCCACTGGGACATGCTGGCGGCACTGCTCCATCACTTACGCCTGACCGACGGGGTGATGGCTCCGACGCTCGCGTATGGCGATCCTATACTTGATCAGTGGCTGGCCGATCGACGTGGGCGCTGGGGCTGTCGAACGGTCACCCTGGACCGCGCGCCATTGGCCCTGCTCCGCGCCCTGCGCGATAGCCAGATACTGGGTATGCTGATTGATCGAGATTACTCTGATCGCGGCCTGCCTGGCACCTTCCTTGGACGGCCGACGCAGCTGCCGACCGGTCCGGCTGCTCTGGCCGTGCAGAGCAGCGCGCCGGTCATCCCCCTGCTGCTCGCCCGCCGCACCCCGTCGACCTTCATCCTGCTGATCGGCAAGCCGCTGCGGCCGGATCCTTCGATTTCGCGCGGCGGTCAGGTTGCCGAACTGACTCATCGCATTGCTGCATCCACCTCACGCCTGCTTGCCGCAGCGCCAGCCCAATGGGTCGCATTTCATGATACCCATTGAGGTCGAATTGAAGTGGGCTCTGACGCCTACTGCCCATGCCCTGCTGGCAGAACGCATCGCCACCCTGCTGGGGCCGGCGGCAACGCTGCATCAAGAGAATCGTTTCTTCGACAGCGTGGACGGACGACTACGCCAGGCCAAACGTTCCGTCCGTATGCGCCGTGAAAACGACCGCATCATCCTCACCTGCAAATGCAAGGGTACGGTCGACGCGATTGGCACCCATCGCCATGCGGAATGGGAAAGCGAGATGCCAGCAGATGCCTGGGGCCATCCACCGTCCGGACCGCTACCAGATGATTGGCAAGCGGATCTGGCAGGAGCTCCATTGATCGCCCTGGGCGGATTCTCCAACCTGCGTCTGGAGTGGCATGATGGTCTGCATCTGCTCTGCCTCGACCGGACCGATCTCGACGGCCGCATCGATCACGAGCTAGAGATCGAAACGCCGGAACCAGAAGCGGCCAACGTGCGCTGGGCCGCTCTGCTCCGCGAGTGGGGCGTGGGCTGGACAGTGCAGCCGGTGACCAAACTGCAGCGTTGGTTCGCGCTCAGAAATCCACGCTAAGGCCTGCGCCGACATTGAAGGCGCGGGGCACTTCGCTGCCGTCGACTTCGACCCGTTCGGTCGAGACAGCGCCGGCCAGGTCGAGCCGTACTGCCCAGAAATTCAGACCCAGACCGCCATGGATCATCATACCTGTCTCGGATTCCGCGAGATCCTTCGACCAGCCGCCGCGTAAAGCAAGAAAACGGAAAGCGTTCCATTCGGCTCCGACACCTAAACGGCGGGTGGCGTATTCGATGGTCAGGGTCGGATCGATGCCAGCGGCCAACGGGCGGCCGCTTGAGGTGCTGATCCGCGTCTGGTTCTCCGTCAGATCGAGGTCCGCGGTTAAGCACACGGTTTCCCAGGGATAGACCGCTGCACCGATGGCGACCTGCGGTTCTAGAGCGACATCGCTGACCGTGAAATCCTCGCCATCAGCATCCTTATAGGTCCCGCCCTTGAGGATCGGCCGGTTCAGGTTGCGCACCGTCAGTCCACCCTGGGCCCAGGAACACCGCGCCATGAACCCGAGATCGACACCGGCGGTTACGGTCTGGTGGGCATCGGCAAAGGCATCATGCAGCAGATCGGACAGATTGTTGTTATCCGAGAGGAAACGGACTTTGGCGCCAGCAACCCTTCCGATCATCAGCTTGAGATTGCCACCGACCGAGAGGTGGTCGTTGAGGGCCCAGCCCACGGTCAACGGAACTTCGGCAACCGTATATCCCGCAGTAAATGCCGCCGTCTGGTTGTTATCGAAAGCCAATGCGGGATTCGACGAGGCAGCGACGGCGTTATAGAGGAGTCCCGACCCACCAGCGAGCAGACTGTCGACATCTGCTTGAGTGAGACCTGCCTGGCCAGCGGCATAGTCCAGCCGGTTGACTGCCTCAGTCGGATTGGATCCACCCAATGCGGTGGCCAAGTCAGTCGCCTGCTGACCGGTAATGAGGGTCGGCACGTGGCCCGGCGTGTAACCATCCGGAGTTGCGGTGGCCAGAATATCGTCACCAAGCACGGCTCCGGTACTGGTGCCGAATCCGATGTTGATTTTATCGAGGTCCGCCACCGAAACGACACCCTCAGCGAATTGCCTGAATCCAAGTCCGACATGCAGGACGCGGGTGTTCAGAATGCCAACGTTGCCCGCAATATTCACAGTATCCCGACTCGGAGTGAAGCGGTTGATCATGTCGAGCGCTGCCATGATCGACTTGAGATCATTCGGAGATCCGGCGCCGCTGCCCAGATTGTCGAGGGTAGCCAGGTTGCCGTCCGCCAACTGCTGGACCCAGTCGGCCAGATTGCCTCGTATCTCGGCCTGTGCGCCGACGTCGGCAAGTCCAACGCCCCAATCTTTGCGCCCAACAAAATTTGGGTCACTGGCGAGCTTGGCGTCTCCTTCCCGGGTTCGGCTGAAGAACCCGTAGACGGCAGGATTCCAATACGATGCAGTCTGGTCATCCGCCGCAGCCGTGCCGGTGCCGCCCATGCCGAGCGCTCGTGGACCGACGATATGCGAATCCATCGCCGCCAATGGAGACATCGCCAGGGTCAACAACGTTGCGGTTACATAATGCGAATGCATGGGAACCTCCAGATCACGTGAGTGTAACAACCCCCACCCGGCGTTGTCAAACCCTGACTTGCGCGGATAACAGGTTCATGCCGGACCAGGAAAATCCTCAGGTACTCATCGTCGACGACGACGCAGCCGTGTGTTGGGCTCTGGAACGAGCGTTGATTAAGTCCGGCTGGCGGGTCCAGGTCGCAGCCGATGTCCCCACTGCCCGCCGCAAAGTAAAGCTGGGCGTTGATGTGGTCGTGACGGACATCCGCATGCCCGGCGAAAGCGGTCTCGATCTGCTCGCCAGTCTGCGCCTGGACCGGCCGCAACTTCCCGTCGTCGTGATGACCGCACACGGCACGGTCGAAAGCGCCATCGAGGCAGTGGCCCGCGGCGCCTTCGATTACCTGCCCAAACCGCTGGACCTCGATCGGACCGTGGCGGTGCTCCGGCGAGCGCTCGGAGAGACGCCATTGGCGGCCTCGGCGAGACCAACAGTTGGATTCGACGAAGACGGCATTGTCGGCGGATCTGCCGTCATGCAGGAGGTCTATCGACGCCTGGCGGCGGCGGCCGGAACGACTGTCGAGGTGCTGCTCACCGGTCCGGTCGGCAGCGGAAAGGAGATCCTTGCCCGCGCCCTGCATCGCCATGGTCCACGCCGCAGCGGACCATTTGTCCATGTCGGATGCGCCGCACTGGTCGAATCCCAGGCTGTCGCAGAGTTGATCAAACACCGGACCGACGCCACGAACGGCACCCTGTTTCTCGACGAAGTCGACAACCTGCCAGGCAATGCCCAGGCCTGGCTGGTTGAACAACTCGCAGCAGCCCGTGACCCCCATCATGCGCGCCTGATCACCTCCAGCAGGAGGGATCTGGCCAAGCTGTCGGCCACGGGAAGCTTCCGGGAGGACCTGTCCTGGCGCCTACGTGCCATGCATATCGCCTTGCCACCGCTGACGGATCGTCTGGACGACCTGCCGGCATTGACCCGTGCGTTTCTCGTCCGCGCGGCTTCACGGCTCAATCGCGACCTGTCAATCACTGACACCGCAATGCAACGATTCGCGGCACATGACTGGCCGGGCAATATCCGTGAATTGAAGCATATCCTCGAAGAGGCCTCGGTCCTGGCGGTCGGTGGCGTCATCGACGCCGAACACCTGCCGATGGGGACCAACGAATCCCATACCTCTACTGGGCCGGGATTTGCCGCTGCCGCCGCTGCCCTGGCCCGACGCCTGTTGGACAGCGACCCCGGCAAGGTCCATGAACGAGCCCTCGACGAGCTGGAATCAGCATTGGTCCGCGAAGCGCTTGCCCGCACGGGCGGCAATCAACTGCGCGCTGCCGAATTGCTGGGCATCAACCGGGCGACGTTGAAAAAACGCATGGATTCGGCCGGGATGGAGACGTGAGATACCAGCCGCTTCACCTATTGATGCTCTGCCTGCTGGCTGTCGTCCAGCACGCTGGCGAGGTGACGCTAACAGGCGCCAGCGAGACGCGATTGCATGGACTGCGTCTGTTGTCGCAGGCTGACGCGGAGGCCACCCGGCAGCTGGCGGCAGAACTGGCCCGCACGCGTGATGGCTTGGCCGTCTGGCTTGGCAGCAATGTTGCGGCATTGCCCAAGAGCCTGCCTGACCTTCCAGTTCTCGTATTTGCCACCCGCAGTGCCTTCCAGGACTACGCCCACAACAACGCCCGCAACGTCGCGACTGCGCACGCCGAAGGATTCTACAGCAGCGATGGGACGCCAGGAGGCGGCAAGCTAGTGATCTTCCGCGACGGCGGACGGGAATTGTCGACCGTGCGGCATGAACTCGTCCATTACGTTCTTGATCTTATCCTACCTGCGCGCAGCGGGCAGCCGGTGTGGTTTAACGAAGGTTTGGCGGTGTGCGCCGAAGATGCCTGGTTTGATCCGGGCCAAGTCCGGCTGAGCAGCGTGCCAATGCAGCGGCACGAACTGCTACGTTCGTTCGCCGCCGACGGTGGCACTCCGCTGGCCTCGATTACCGCGCTGGCTGCGGACGGCTGGCTGCAACGGGCTGGAGCCGACCGTGGCGAGGCGGATCGCCAATATGCCGCATCCTACGGCGCTGTCCTCTTCCTGCTCAATGTCCACCCCGATCGTTTCTGGGGATTCCTACGCCGTATGGCCGCGGACGAGACGCACGACAGCGCCTTTGCCGCCTCCTTCAACGGCATCCCCGGCGGCCTGGACAACGCCTGGCGGGCCTGGGCGGCAACCGGAGCCTGGGAGGCAGCGCGTCATCTCGACGGCTCGGCTAGTGCCGCCAGCGCGGTTGAACACGGCATGTCCTGGCTGCCCGAGCACCTCGCTCCCGGCGATCCGATGGAGGCAGCCCGCTGGCTGAGCGGAGCCGCTCGCGGCTTCGCAGCCACTCCGGGCTATGAACTCGATGCCGCCAGTGCCTGGCTTCAGGCATCCCAGGCATTGACCGGTCGTCAACCCGCCAAGGCGGGTGCAGCAGCCGAAGCGGCATCGAAGATCTATGCCGGGCGCAACCACCTTGCAGGCCAGGCTGAGGCCATGCGGCAGGCTTGCCGGGCCTGGGGCGACGACGAACCCGGCGGGGACTGGAATCGGGCAGCCAGCCTAGGGCGGCTAGCCGTGCAATGGGCCGAAGCCGTTGGTCCTGACGGACTGCGGGCCTCGGCCTACACCGCCTACGGAGCCTGCTTTATTCCAGGGCGGGCAACTCGCGCTCCAGACGGCGGAAATGCAGCTGACGAGGCAGAGCGGTCGCTAAATCGCGCGCGTGAAATCTACCGTTCGGCCGGCGACGCGGACCACGAGGCCTCGACCGTGCTGCTAATGTCACAGGCACTCAGCCCTTCTGACGGCACGGCCGGCGACTGGGCGCGCTGCCGTTCGCTGGCAGCAGAGGCCGAGGCCCTGTGGCGGCAGCTTCCCGATCAGCAAGCCGCACGGATCGACATCGCCCGGGCCCTGGCGGTACATGCGGGACTGCAACGACCTGATCGCGATCCCAACGGAGACTGGGCCACAGCGGCTGCGCTGTATGGCCAGGAGGCGGAATTGATCGGCCTTGCTGATGACCGGCGCCGACTGCGCAACCGCATCGATCGGGCCACCTGCCTGATCGGCATGGGCGATCTGGGCAAGGCGTCGATCGCCTTCATCGAAGCCGAACGCACCGCATTGGCCATCGCCGACCAGGGCCTGGCCGGCTACACCGCGTATCAGGCCGGTTGGAGCCTACAGACCGCCGATCCGGCCGCCGCCTTTGCCGCGTTCGAACGCGCCGCGCCACGCTACCGCGTAGCCGGGAAACCGCGCGAAGAGGCGATGGCTGTGGCCATGGCTGCCCAGGCGGCGACCAAGGCGGATGTCCCAGCCAAGCGTATCGCTGACCTGTACGGAACGGCGGCCCAGCTGGAACGTGAGCGTGGCGACCTGCGCCGGGCGGCCGGCAATGTGTATCAGCAAGCCTGGTTCAGCGAGCCGTCCCGTCAGGCCGGTGTCGACCCGGTGACCTCCGCCGACCTCTACGCCGCCTCGGCCGTGATCTGGGCGACCAGCGATCCTGCCCGCGGTGCGCAGGCCCAGCAACAGCGCGCCCGCGTGCTGACTCCAAGTAAGGAGGCCCGCAGTGGCTGGACAGAGGCCGTCACCGCGTGGCAACAGGCTGCAGCGGCAATCGCCAGCCTGCCTGACGCCAGCAAGCGTGCCGCCGAACAGGGACACGCTGCGCACCAACAGGCTTGGTGTCTGATCCGTGGCGATGGCAAACGCATGACCAAGCAGGCCCGGGAGCTGTTCGCCGAAGCGGTCAGACTGCAACGGGCCGGTGGTGATGAAAATGGGGCGCGCACCAGTTCCTCGTGGATACGCGACTGAGCAACGCCAATCTGCCGGAGTGATGATGCTCCGCCTGACCTCCTGGCTGCATGACCAGGCTGACCACGCCAACCCCATGCTGGTACGCCGGGTGCGCCAAGAGCTGCGCAACCGCGCGTTTATCGGCGCCTATCTGCTGATGCTACTGATCGCCGTGATCGCCGCCTCGATCGCTGCTGCCGCCAGCAGCCAGGCCGGACGGGGCCTTTTCGCAGCCGTCGGCTCAGCGTGGGTCGTACTGATGTGCCTCCAGGCCTTGGCAACCTCGCGGGCGATCGCAGGCGATCGCGGTGCCGCCTCGTGGGACCTCATCGAACTCTCGGGCATGCCGCCGATGCACATCGTCACCGGCGTGGTTCAGAGCAGTCTGGTGCTCGGCCTCCTTGGCGCCGCTGGACTCGCCCCCTTCCTGGTGATGAGCTACCTGCTGCGCGGTCTCGACCTGCCCACTGTGGTGTTTGCCCTGATCACCCTGCCGATGGCCGGAGCACTGCTTGGGGCAACCGCCGCCATGTTCTCCTGCATCGGCAACAGCCGTCAGGCCCGTCAGGGTCTCGGGCTCGTCCTGGCCCTCGGTCTGGTGACCGCCTGGATCCTGCTGACGACGGTGTGGGCAAGCAGCGAGCAGGGCCTATCACGCTGGCTGGCGGAAGTGATGCGCGGCGATGGCGCAGCGATCCTCGCCCTGATCGGTCTGCTCAATGCCTGGATTGTGTTGATGGCCCTGGCCTTCGTTCTGGCTGCCGCGCTGCTGACCCATCGCGCCCTCGACCGCAGCTCTGGTCCCCGACTGGTCTGGTTGGCCATCTGGTTCAATGGGCTGCTGTGGTTGGGAACCGTCATGGTCTTCGCCGCCGTGACCAGCAGTTGGCATAGCGTTTCCAGTGATCTGGAAGAGGTCATGGCCGTCGCGTCGACCATCGGCGTCTGTTGGGGCCTGATCCTCGGGCTGTTCGCCGTCACCGAGGACACCGACATCACTCCTCGTCAACTGCAGTCCACACGTACCGGTGGTCGACTGCGCCGGGCCGCGATGACCGTGCTCGGCCCTGGCGCCGGTCGTGGTACCCGTTGCACCCTGCTGATCATTGGCCTCAGCCTGCTGCTGTGCGCGCCATGGCTGCCCGATACCCCAGCCCTTATCCTGGCCTGTCATGGATTGTTCGTACTGACAGTCGGCGATCTGGTGGCGCGCGGTCCGCTCAGCCGGTTCTGCCCAAATCCGCAGTCCCGACGCATCTGCACCGTGGCCATGCTGGTGGTGCTTGGATTGGCGCCGGCCCTGATCGCCCTATTCCTTGACGGATCAGAGCAACGCCTGCTGCTCGCGCTCAGCCCGTTCACAGGTCCGGTCGATCTGTTCAATCATAGCGGCAAGCCATCTGGATCGCTTGGTGGCTGGCTGGTCATGGCTTTGGGTCTCGCCTCGTGCGCCTGGCTGCTGGTGCGCGCCATGCGCAGTGGCACTGGCCAGGCCCGGGTGACAGCCAACGAGGACGACGCTAACCCGCGTTCCTGATCCTGCCCGGCACTGGCAGATGGGCCAAGACATCGTCGAGGAACTCGCCGATCCGTCGCCACACGGCTTCAGCGCCAGGGCCCCGCAGACAGGCGTGGCGGTCACAGGCGATCCGCTCCAGGTTGCCACCGACCAACCTCGCCAAGCGTTCTGCGCCGACGGCATGCACAACGTGGTCGTGATCGGCCTGCAGCAGCAAGATAGGGCAGTGTGGTCGCGGCGGACGGCCGGTGATGCCGGCGATCAGCCGCATAACTTCGGCAAGGCTGTGGATGGGATTTGCCGCGTAGTTGGTGTCCGGCCAGGCAGGTTGATTGGCCACCTGCTCCAGTGTTAGCTGAGGCAGGCTTAGCCAGCGGACGACGTGGTTCCAGCCATCGACCGGCCGAGCCAAACGCGTCCGGGGATCGCGCAGGGCCAAGGCCGGGTTGACTGCAGCGATGGCAGCAATTCCGTCGACCGCCCCACGCAGCACTAGCAGTCCGCCCACGGAAAAACCGACTACCGCGACCGACGGAGCAAGACAACCGGCCAAAGCGATACCCTGACGGACACTGCGCTCCCAATCCACCCGACCGGTGTTCGCCAGCTGATCTGGAGAAGAGCCATGACCGGCGAGCCGGACGGCCACGATCGCATGACCGCGGGCATGCAGATGACGCGCCAGATCGTGGACCTCACCCGGGCTTGCAAGATAGCCATGAACCAGCACCACCGCCAATCGTGACCTGCCCGTGTGCAGCACCAATGGCATGGCTTGCGGCCCGGCAATGGTCGTTTCGGTGGAGCCGCGCTCGACCAGGGCGTCCGCTACCATCTCGCGATTCAGCAAGCGGGCACAGCGCCGTCGCAGGCTGGTCGAGGATAGGTTGACGATATTGGAGAGCAGGTGAACGGCCTGGCGCACCGGTTCGACCTCATTGGCGATGACTGCAATGGTGTTGCGCAAGCGGATGCCATGAAATCCAGGGTCGCTGGCCAAAGCAACGCGGTTGATGCGATAACAGTCGTCGATCCGGGTGATGATCCCCTCCTCTTCGGCGAGGCGCACGACCGACGCCAGCGGCAGGTGCTGATGCCCTGATAGGATTGCAATGAGGTCGTGGTCGATCGAGGCGTGGGTCCGCACCACGCCGCAGGTCTGCAGCTGCCGCGCGGTCAGCCAGAGCGCACGGTGCAAATCCATGATCGGGATGGTGTCCCGTCTCAGATGGCGCAGAGCAGAACAGAACAGATGGTCGATCGTTACATCTAACCCACGATAGACCTCGTGCATCATGCGCCGGGTGAGCCGTTGCTTGAGACCGCCGAGTGCGGCGGCGACCCGTTTCAGTTCTTGGCTGAAGTCCGGGCCGCTGGCGCCGGGTACGATCAGGTCGGCGTAACGACCAATGTCGATCGGAGTACCGACATGCACGGTCATATCGGTGCGATGGAACAGCAGGCTGCCCTCCACCATCAACTCCTCGCGCAGGACGTCGGGAATCGTACCGATCAACCGGCCGACCAGGCGGGTCAGCAGATTAGACTCGGGACGCAGCGGATAATAGGTAATCGAGACGGGCACGATGCGCAGCGGTTTCGCCGAGACGGCACCCGTGGCATCAAGATGGTAGCGCTCCTCCCAGGCGTGCTGCAGCTTGGTATCTCCCTCGCGCACGGCGCGCAGATACAGCGCCCGATACGCCAAGGCCTTCAGTGCCATCACTGCCGCTCCCGTGTGCGGCGGACCATGACGGTCGGGGACGGCCAGTTCGTAGCGACCGTCCTTCCACATCCGCTTATCCTTCACCATCGATCCTTCCGGATAGATCATCCAATCGTGGCGACCGGTCATCAGATCCTCGACCATGCGATGGCGTATCCCCGGATCGCGAGTCGGTCGCGCCCCCATGATCAGTAAATAGCGGCCAAACAGCCCACCGAACAGGCCGTGCCAAGCGAGCGAGCGCACCATCCGACCGGTCCGCAACCAGATCAGATAGGGCAGAATGAACGTCTCGAAGCGGGTGAAGTGGTTGGCGACGAACAGCACGGGGCCTTCGCCGAGACGTTCGATCCCATCGAGCTGTAGCCGAGCGCCGATAAGCCGTTCAAGGATTCGCATGAACACGCCAGTGGTCTGCCGGACGGTGCGGGTGAAGCGGGTGGTTGGCGGATCATTGCCGACCCGAGGTCGCAGTACGGAACTGCCCTGCCCGGCAATCTCGGTCTGACCAGGATCGGTGATAATGCGCGAGGAGAGCATGGTTCCCTCCCGCTTGCCGATCCACTCGACGCCGTCTTCCAGCCACTGCATATCGCCAGCGAGCACCGCCTTGCCGACCTGGTTGGTGAAGTGATCGTGGTTGGCGGCCAGTTCACGGTACAGCCCTTCGATCCTGCGTACCGCTTCGCGGCAGAAATGGTCTGCCAGCTTCTCTGCAGCTGGGGTTCCGAGATGGCGGGCATAGCTGCAGGTGGCTGCCATGGCGAAGAGATCGGCGCCAATGTCCATCAAACGGCCTAGAATCAGCTGACGCCGTTCCAACTTGTCGCGGTACATGCCCATCTGGTGAAAAATGGTGCGAGCCAGGCGATGGGCACCGGCTTCGATGTAATGATAGTGGCTGGCCAGGGCGCCCATCTGGTTGTGGTGATGCCACAAGCTGCCGTTGAACCACTGCTGCGCATACCACCCGCTGTAGTGAGCCGCCAGCTTGGCCCCGGCCCGCATCTTGACCCCGGTCGGGACGCCAGGCCGGATGACATCGGCAGCTAATTGCAGATGCGGATCCATCGCCTCGCGGGCGAGGAACAGGCGCATGATCTCCGAGGTCCCTTCGATGATCAGGTTGATGCGGCAGTCGCGCATCATGCGTTCAACTGGATAGGGTTCCTCGCCCCGGGCGGCCAGCGATGAAGCCTTCTCATAGCCACGGCCTCCACGCAGTTGCATGGTCATGTCGACGATACGCCAGGCCGTCTCACTGGTGAACAGCTTGGCCATCGCCGCCTCCAAGCGCAGGTCGCGACCTTCATCCGCCCAGTGCGAGGTCAGCCAGGTCACTGCCTCCATGGCCAGGGTATGGCTGGCGATCCACGCCAGCTTGTGGCGGCCAAACTCGTGCGCCCCGACCGGCAGTCCCCACTGCGTCCGCTGCGCACCCCAGCGGCGACAGAAGCTGAGGCACTGCTTGGCCATGCCCGTCGTCGCAGCCGGTAGGGTCAACCGACCGGTGTTCAAGGTAGTCAGCGCCAACTTCAGACCTTTGCCCTCGCCCCACAAGACGTTCTCCACCGGCACACGCACGTCGTGAAAACGCAGCAGGCCGTTCTGGATGGCGCGGATACCCATGAAATCGCAGCGATGCACCGTTTCGATGCCGGGCATGCCCTTCTCCAGCACCAGGGCTGTGATCTGTTGCCGTTCGACCCCACGGACGAGTTTTGGTGCCGTGCGCGCCATGACGACCAGGAGGTCGGCGATCGGCCCGTTGGTGCACCACAGTTTCTCACCTGACAGGATGTAATGGGTGCCATCGTCGCTCAGCCTGGCTGTGGTGGTCATCTTTGACGGATCGCTACCCACGCCTGGCTCGGTCAGGGCAAAGGCACTGATCGCACCATCGCGGAAGCGCGGAAACCACTTCGCCTTCTGCTCGGGCGTTCCGAACAGCTTCAACGGCTGAGGCACACCGATCGATTGGTGGGCACTGACCAGCACAGCTGTCGAACCGCACCAGCTGGCAATCCGCATCATAACCCGGTTGTAGTTCACTTGGGTAAGGCCCAGGCCACCATAGGCCGTTGGCACCTTCATTGCAAAGATGCCCAGTTTGGCCAGTCCACTGACCACCTCGGCCGGAATTGTCCGGCTGGCGTCAACCTCCTCAGGATCGAGATACGCCTTCAGGAAGGACCCGACGCGATCGCACAAATCGTCGCCAATCGCCTTATCGGCAGCCGTTTGACTAGGAAAGACCTCAAGGAGTTCATGGGCGAATCGCCCCATGAAGAGCTGGGCGGCCAGACCTTCGTTCCCGCTATGATCGCGGGCACCCTCGGCGATCTCCAGCGCAGTACGTTTACCCTCGCTCATCTTCGAGGTGTCGATGATCGATTCGGGATCGGCGGTCGGGATGGGGGAGGACATGGCCGGCTCCTTCGGGTCAGGCGGCGTGGGCCGCAGCAGGGTGGTGGCCGCCGGACATGGGCGTGACAGCCGGATGGATTGGGATCGAGGTGGCGTCGCGGGCATGCCGCATCAGCAAACCAGCCGGGGCGAAGCGTTCCCCATGGGTTGCGGCAAGATGACGGAGACGATCGACGGTGGCGCGGACTCCGCGGGCATTCACCTCGTGGATCGGACCACCACGCGAGGGCGGGAATCCGGTGCCCATGAGCATGGCCAGATCAAGCAGTTCGCCGGAGGCGATTACACCGTCTTCCAGACACCGCGCGGATTCGTTGACCAGTGCCAGCACGCAGCGGTCAAGGAGGTCCTCGTCGCTGAGGTGCCGCACACCGGGCTTGAGCAACCCAGCGACAGCGGGATTGGTCCGACCCAGCTTCGCAGGTCCGAGATAGAATCCCGCCCCGCCCTTGGCACCGGTCAGGTGGAGATCCTCATGGATGCGACGCAGAAGATCCGGTACGGCACCACGATCCGGGTAGGCCGCTGCGAGATTCTTCGCCACCTTGTAACAGACATCCAGGCCGATGGCGTCGCACAACTCGAACGGACCCATCGGCATGCCGTAGTGCTTCAGTAGCCCGTCGATCCGGGCGATGTCGGCTCCGTCTTCCAGGCAGCGGGCGGCTTCGGCCAGATACGGAAGCAGGCAACGATTCACGAGGAATCCTGGGCAATCACGCACCACGATGGCGACCTTGCCCATGCGTCTGGCCAGGGTTGCAACCCGGGCCACGGCGAGTGGATCCGAACCGGCGTGAGCCACCACTTCGACCAGTGGCATACGGTTCACCGGATTGAAGAAGTGCATGCCGACCAGTCGTCCAGGTAGCCGCATCGCACCGGCCATGTCTGCGAGGGTCAGGGATGAGGTGTTGCTGGCGATCACTGTATTGTCGCGGACATGCGCTTCGCATTCGGCCAGGACCGTGCGCTTCACCGAGAGATTCTCGACCACTGCTTCGATCACCACATCGACATCATGGAACCCGCTCCAATCCAGCGTGCCGGTGACACGATGGGCTACGACATTTGACAGCGCCAGCGTGCGCTTGCGCGCCTTCTGCATCTGACGTTCGTAGTCGGCAACTGTGGCATGGGCCTTGGCCACTGCATCGAGGGAGAGATCGCGCACCCGTGCCGGAACTCCAGCGGCAGCACAGGCCCAGGCAATACCGCCGCCCATGATCCCAGCACCAAGTACCCCGACCTTGCTGGTCGGGGTCCCGTCTCCGCCCTCCTTCTTGGCCGCTTCGCTGGCAAAGAATGCGTCAATCAGATGCAGGGCCTGCGGGGTCACCACCAGATCGGCCAGGGCGTTGGCTTCCGCGGTGTAGGAGGTGCGCCAGGCGGTTGCGCCCAGAATCTTGGCGGCGCACAGCGGAGCCGGCATCAGGCCTCCCGTCTTGACGCGAACGTTCTGTGCGGCGACTGCGGCCATCAGGCGCGGCGCAAACGGCAGCACGCTCCACCACCATGGCCTGCGTGATTGACGCACGGGTGGGCGAGCAGCCAGCTCGCGGGCCGCCTCAAGCAGGAACGGTTGTCCGGCAATCCGGTCGACCAGTCCCAGTTTCAGCGCCTTGCGCGCATCCACCCGCTTGCCGGTCAAGATCAGTTCCATGGCCGGAGCGAGCCCGATCAGTCGGGGCAGCCGCTGGGTACCGCCCCATCCCGGCAGGATGCCCAATTGGACTTCGGGCAACCCGAGTAGGGTCTTTTCGTGGTCGCTGGCGATCCGAGCATCACAGGCGAGGGCAAATTCCAGACCCCCACCGAGACAGGCTCCGTCGATCGCCGCCACCGTGGTCTGGGGCATATCAGCGATGCGGGCGAACAGGCGCTGGCCAGTCTGGGCCATCGCCAGCACCGCAGCGTGCTCCTCTGGCCTTCCGGCCGCGGTACGCAGCAACTTGATGTCAGCTCCAGCGATAAAGCATCCCGGCTTGGCCGAGTGGAAGATCACGGCATGGATGTCGGAGCGATAGTGCAGCCCATCACACAACGCGTCGAGGTCATGAATCAGCGCCTGATTCATCACGTTCATGCGTTCGCCATGGACGAGAATGTCCACGACGGCGATGCCATGGTCGTAGGTGACGGAGAGGGTGCTCATGCTGCCTCCTGTACCAACGTCGCCCGTGGTTCGGCCTCGACCGCGATCGCCGCGCCCTGTCCGCCGCCGACGCACAGGGTCGCCAATCCGCGATGCGCTGCACGCCGACGCAGCTCATGAAGGATGGTGATGATCAGACGCAGACCGGTCGCCCCGACCGGATGGCCGAGAGCGATGGCCCCGCCGTTGACGTTGACCTTGGCCGGATCAAGGGATCCCAGAGCCGCGGTCAGACCAAGTCGCTGCCCGTAGCTGTCGGAAGCAAATCCACGCAGACAGGCGATGGCCTGAGCGGCAAAGGCCTCGTTGAGTTCAACCAGGTCAAAATCAGCGAGACGCATGCCAGTCTGACGCTGCAACTTGGCCATCGCGTGGACTGGACCGAGACCCATGCGCCGTCCATCCAAGGCGGCGTAGGCCCAGCCAGTCAGCCAGCCCAGTACCGGTAGACCGAGTTCACGCACCAGATCTTCGTCACAGAGGATAGTGGCGGCAGCGCCATCTGTCAGCGGACAGGCATTGCCCACCGTGACGGTGCCAGCGACCCGATCGAAGTACGGCCGCAGTTTAGCCAGGGCAGCCTCGTCTTGGGTATCGCGTGGCCCATCGTCCATATCGAGCATCCCCCTGCCACCTGGCAGCGGAATGGCTGCGATCTCGTCGGCGAGTCGACTGCGAGCCGCCACTGCGCGGCGATGGCTGAGCAGAGCGAAGGCATCCTGTTCCAGGCGCGATACCGCGAATTCGCGAGCCAGGATCTCGGCCGTCTGGCCCATGTTCAGACCAGCCACCGGATCGGTCAGGCCGACCTGTACCCCGATCACTGGCATGAGATGGCGCGGACGCAGACCCAGCCAGGGACGCAGCCGCGCCAAGGCCGACTTGCCTCGGGCGACGGCAGCGAACAGCGCCGTCATCTCGCGATTGCAGATCAGCGGGATATTGCTCATCGATTCAGCCCCGACGCACACTACCGCCCGGCATTCGCCAGCGCGGATCTTGATCGCCGCGGTGGTAACCGCTTCCATGCCCGAGGCGCAATTGCGGTGCACCGTGCTAGCGATCAGGTCGTCTGGCAGGCCTGCCTTCAGTGCAATGATGCGGGCGACGTTGGCGGCCTCGATCGGCTGCGCGACATTGCCGGCGATCAGTTCGTCGAGACGGGACACCGGAAAGCGCGTCCGAGCGAGTAGCTCCTGGACCGCAAAGGTGCCGAGATCGTCTGCTTGCCAGCCTGCCAGCGGCCCGCCCGCCCGGGCAAAGGGCGTTCGCACGCCTCCGATGATGGCGATGCGTGTCATGATGCGCCTCCCCCGGCGTAGAGCCGGTCGATGAGGTCGCGATAGCGGTCGATGACCGCGTCGCGGCGCAGTTTGAGGGTCGGAGTAAGTTCTTTGCCGATCATCGCCGGATGTGGCACCACCGCCCAGCGGCGCACCTGCATCCAGGCGTCGAGATGGAGATTGGCGTCCGCAACTAGGTGTTCGATCTCGGCACGCAGGTGGTCATCGGGCAGGCCATCAATGGCGTGTTCACGGGCAGCGTCCTCACCGAGGAAGAAAATAGCGGCGACGAACGGGCGACCATCGGCCACGACACAGGCGTGATCGACCGACGGGCTGCCACCCAGCGCTTGTTCGATCGGAACCGGGCTGACGTATTTGCCACCAGCCGTCTTGTAGAGTTCCTTGATCCGCCCGGTGATGCTCAGGTAGCCGTCAGGGTCGATCCGTCCCAGGTCGCCGGTTTTCAGCCAACCATCCTCGGTGAATACAGCACGGGTTGCGTCGGGATCACGGTGATAACCGCGCATCAGACCTGGCCCCTTGGTCTGAATCTCACCGACCGAGGATATGCGCATCGAGACGCCCTGGAACACCCTTCCCACACTGGCGCTGCGCCGTCCGGCGTCGCAATTGACCGCCACCACTGGTCCAGCCTCGGTCAGGCCATACCCGGGCGACAACGGGACCCCAATGTTGCGCAGAAAGCGTTCGAAACGTGGATCCAGCGCCGCACCGCCGACGATGACGTGGCGTAGACAACCTCCTAAGACGGCCCGCACGTTGGCAAAGACGAGACCATCCGACACCCGCAGCCCGAGAGGCACCGGCGCATCTGGGTCGTTGCCGGCGGCCTGCCGCATCGCCCAGTGGCCCACAGCCCGCTTGCCGACCCAGGCGGCATCGACGCCATGCGCGATGCGGTCGTAGAGCTTTTCGACCAGTCGTGGAACCATCGTCATGATGGTCGGACGTGCTTCGCGCATGAGCAACCCGGCTTGACGAACATCATCGGCAAACCAGATCGGTATGCCCGCTGCCAGGTAGGCATAGACGACCATGCGCTCGAAGACATGGGCGAGAGGCAGACAGGACAGGGCGCGGTCATGTGCGGGGTCGAGCGGGAATGCGCTCAGCGCCGCCTCCATCTGGGAGAGCAGGGCCCCGTGCGTCAGTTCAACCCCTTTGGGCATG
>Ga0105044_10002910_pt1 | contig 23415 bp, 21 predicted proteins | sample MAT01_FD_78092 | JGI IMG/M metagenome (GOLD analysis project Ga0105044, IMG submission 78092) | Freshwater microbial communities from Lake Fryxell liftoff mats and glacier meltwater in Antarctica - MAT-01 | ecosystem: Environmental > Aquatic > Freshwater > Ice > Liftoff microbial mat | place...
CAGGGTTGCGAGGCACGAGCTACCCTGGGTTTTTAGATTCAAACACGGTCCAACCCTGAAGGGGTTGAATCCACCCGAGCCGTCGCGCCGGATGCAGCCCTTTCAGGGTTGTCTCTTCTTTGGTCGGGAGACCCAGGGTAGCGCGCGGCGCGCAACCCTGGGCTGAAGGATGGAACGCCGTTGGCGTTTTCGCGGACCTTTGTGCAGTCGGACTGTATAAATCGGATTACTTCTTTCGAACCGTCGGCCCCGGGACCCAGTGGCCGCGGACGAGGACAGTTTTTTGCTGCGCGGGGAGGCCGCGTTCGTTGCGCCGGAGCTGCGCGTCCACCACGTCCACCGCGGCGTTGCCGACGAGTTCGGCTGCCTGGTTTACACCAGCCCACTGCGTGTCATCGGCCGTGACGCCGAGATGGGCGAATCCCACGTCGTGGGGAACGCGCACGCCCAAATTCTGGAGAATGTCGATACACTCGGGCTCCTGGCTGATGATGGCGTCCGGCTGGTAGCTCGTGAACCACGATGCGAACGCGGGGCCGAATGGGCCGTCGGCGAGGAGTGCCGGGATCCGTCGCTCCGGCGGAATGGAACTTTGAAAAACGAGCAAGCCGGCCGACCAGTTGCAGTTCACGCGCTCGTCGCCATCGCGCGTCATGGCCATGCCGATGCGCCGGTAGCCGAGGCGGGTGAGTTCGGCGATGGCGAGGCGGATGGTGGAGTATTGGTCATTGCTCACGCGGTGGATGCTCGGCGACGCCACGGAGTAGCCGATGGCCGCCGAGGCGAACCGGGGCCAGTCGAGCGCCAGAGCGGCCCCGCCAGCGGGCAGTGGCGCAATGATGAGGCCGAGGATATTGCGCGTGAAAAGAATGTCCGAGAAGCGCTGCTCCGAGAGGCCGGGCCGGCGCAGCCACCACTCCTCGAGCGTGTAGCCCAGAGCGGCGGCGCGCTTTTTTGCGCCGGTGTAAAACTCCGTGAACAGGCCCGGCTGCCGCCAGCCATCCTCGGTCGGATACGCGGTGACGTAGGCGACGGTGGTGGGTCGCTTCACCTCGCGTCCAGCGCGGAGCTGGGTCATCAGTGCGGAGACCATGGGATTGGGGCGATAGCCCAGCTCATCGGCGGCCTGGGAAATTCGCTCCCGGGTCTTGGCGGAAATCTTCGGGCTGTTGCGGAGAGCCAGCGACACAGCCATCCGGGAGACGCCGACGGCATCGGCGATCTGCTGCATCGTGGTCTGCTTGGCTTCAGGCATAGCGGCGAGTCTATCGTAAAGCTCCGCGCTGTAAATAGTTCGTCCCCGTCGCGGCCCGAGCCGCTTGCCAAGCACGCGCGGCGCTCCCTAAAGTCGCCCGCCTTGGACATCCCGCAGACACTCGCGATCATCGCTGGAAACGGCACCTACCCCCAGGCCATGGCCCTCGCCGCGCGGGCCGCGGGTGTTTCGCGGATCGCCGTCGCCGCCTTTCAAAACGAGACCGACCCCACACTCGAGCCCCTCGTGGATGAACTCGAATGGCTCCGCGTGGGCCAACTCGGAAAGCTGCTTGGTTTCCTGAAAAACTCCGGCGCCACCCACGCGGTGATGTCCGGTCAAATCCACCCGCGAAATCTCTTCGACCTCCGCCCCGACATCAAGGCCCTCGTCGTCCTGGCGAAGCTCAAACGACGCAACGCGGAGAGCATCTTTGGCGCGATCGCCCACGAGATGAAAGCCATCGGCGTCGAGCTGCTGCCCGCGACCACCTTCATGGAGAAACAGCTCGCGCCCGCCGGGCTCATCGCCGGTCCGAAGCTCAAGCCGCGCGAAGAAGACGACGTGCGCTACGGCTTCCAGATCGCCAAGGAATCCAGCCGCCTCGACATCGGCCAGACCGTGGTCGTGAAAAACGGCACGGTCCTCGCCGTCGAGGCGTTTGAAGGCACGAACGCCGCCATGAAACGCGGCGGCGAACTCGGCCGCAAAAACGCCATCATGGTCAAAGTCTCGAAGCCCAATCAGGACTTCCGCTTCGACGTACCCGTCATCGGTCCCCTCACCCTCGAAGCCGCGCACGCCGCCCACATCCGCGCCCTCGGCGTCGAGGCTGGCACGACACTGCTTTTGGAAAAGGACAAGCTCACCGCTCTCGCGGACCAGCACCGCATCTCGATCTTCGGCCTCACAATTTGACCACGGATTTCACGGATCACACGGATTCAAAGACAAGGAGCGCACTGATGAAGCATGAAAAAATCACGCGGGCGATTATCGGGACAGCGATGAAAGTTCACTCGCGCCTGAGGCCGGGATTGGATGAATCGTTTTATGAAAAGGCGCTCGTCATCGAACTCGTGGGTATGGGTCTGCGCGTGGACAACCAGCGCGAGTATCCCGTGCATTATGAGGGGCATTTTCTCGGCAAGCTGATCCCGGATTTGATCGTTGAGGAGGCCGTCATTGCAGATCCCAAGGTGGTGAAAGAATTCAATGAAGCCCACGTTTCGCAAATGCTGGGTTATCTCAACATCACCGGCTTGGAGGTGGCTCTGCTGCTCAATTTCAGGAACGCGAGTTTGCAATGGAAACGCATCGTCAGGGGTGGCAGCGCCCAAGATGATGAAGCTCAACCATCCGCGTAATCCGTGAAATCCGTGGTCAACTCTTCCCCCATCCGCCTCGGCGTCATTGGCATCGGCAGCATGGGCAAAAACCACGCCCGCATTTTCGCCAGCCTGCCGGGCGCGCAGTTCACCGCCGTGCTCGATGAGCGCACCGAACTCGCCCACGAGATCGCCGCGCAATACGGCGCGCGCGCCTTCGCACAGCTCGACGCCTTCGCCGAGTCCATCGACGCCGCCACCGTGGCCACGCCCACCGTCACGCACTTCGACCTCGCCAAAGCCCTGCTGGAACGCGGCAAGCATGTCCTCGTTGAGAAGCCCTTCACCGAAACGCCCGAGCAGGCGCGTGAACTCTGCGATCTCGCGCAGCAGCGCGGCCTCGTGCTCCAGGTCGGCCATATCGAGCGCTTCAACCCCGTCCTCTCCGCCCTCGAATCCCGGCTCACCCGCCCGCGCTTCATCGAGGCCACCCGCCTTTCGCCCTACCCCGGCCGCAGCCTCGATGTCGGCGTCGTCCTCGACGTCATGATCCACGACCTCGAAATCATCCTCCACCTCGTCCGCTCACCCGTCGCCCAGGTCGATGCCGTCGGCGTTTCCGTCCTCAGCAAGCGCGAGGACATCGCCAACGTCCGCCTGCGTTTTGAAAACGGCTGCGTCGCCAACATCACCGCCAGCCGCATCAGCCAGGACAAGCTGCGCAAAATCCGCGTCTTCCAGCAGGACGCCTACCTCTCGCTCGATTACCAGAACCAAAGCGGCTACCTCCTCCGCCTCGCCCGCGACGACGAAAAGGAAAGCTCCTTCCTCGGCAAAATCCTCGGCGTCGCCACCGACGCCACGATCATCACCGAGTTCGCCGGAAAGCGCATCGTCCGCGAACCCGTGCCGGTGGAAAAAGACGAACCGCTCAAGCGCGAACTCGCGGACTTCGTCGCCTGCGCCCGCGTCGGCGCGCAGCCGAAGGTCGGCGGGCGCGAGGCGACTGCGGCGCTGGAGCTGGCGCTGGAAATCACGCGGCTGATCGACTCGGCGAAATGATGAAACGCGGGAACTCAGACGCCGTCATCCTGAGCGGAGTTCCCGGCGGGCGAAGGCGGGCGGGAACGCAGTCGAAGGACCTCGGCGGTTCGTTGACGTGTCGCGCTTTATCGGACCGCCGGGGTCCTTCGACTCCGCTGCGCCCGCCTTTCCACCTCCGCTCCGCTCAGGATGACTCGCGTCTGGGAAGCCAAGCCTCCGCGTCTCTGCGCCTCTGCGTTTTCCAAAAACCATGAAGCTTTACCTCGTCGCTGGCGAAGCCAGCGGAGATGCCCGCGGCGCGGAGTTGATTCGCGCGCTCACCGAGCGCGACGCCTCGCTCCAGTTCTTCGGCGCGGGGGGACGCGAGATGCGCGCGCTCGGCGGCGACCACTTCACCGACTGGGCCGACCAAGCCGTCGTCGGCCTGTGGGACGTGTTGAAAAAGTACGGCTACTTCCGCGCCCAGTTCCACCGCATGCTCGCCGACATCGCCCGTGTCCAGCCCGATGCACTCGTGCTGATCGACTACCCCGGCTTCAACCTCCGCCTCGCCCGCGCCGTGAAACGCGCCATGCCCGCCGTCCGCATCATCGACTACATCAGCCCCCAAGTCTGGGCCTGGAACCGCGGCCGCATCCCGAAGATGGCGCGCTACCTCGACCTCATGCTTTGCATCTTCCCCTTCGAGCTCCCCCTCTACGCCGGCAGCGGCCTGCCCGCCGTCCTCGTCGGCCACCCGCTGCTCGATTCCCTCGCCGCCAAACGCACACCCGGTCCGCGCGATCCCGCGCTCGTCGGCCTCTTCCCCGGCAGCCGCGAAAAAGAAGTGCGCAAGATTTTCCCCGTCATGGTCCAGGCCGCGCAGCGCATGAAAGCCGCGCGCCCCGACCTCCGCTTCGAAGCCGCCGCCGCCTCCCAGCAGCTCGCCGACCGCATGCTCGCCACCACCCGGCAGTTTGGCGAAAGCGAAGACGCCTTCCGCGTCACCGTCCACACCTCCCACGAGCTCATGCAGCGCGCCGCCGCCGGCATCGTCTGCAGCGGCACCGCCACGCTCGAGGCCGCGTACTTTGGCCTCCCGCTCTGCATCGTCTATAAAGTCGCCGCCCTCACCTGGATCGTCGGCAAACAGCTCGTCAAAGTCCCCTTCCTCGGCATGCCCAACGTCCTCGCCGGCCGCGAAATCGCCCGCGAATTTCTCCAAGGCGCCGCCAACCCCGCAGCCCTCGCCAACGAAACCCTCCGCCTCCTCCTCGACACCCCCGCGCGCGAGCAGCTCCAGCGCGAACTCGCCGCCGTCATCACCCAACTCGGCGACCACGGCGCCGCAGACCGCGCGGCCGAGGCGATCCTCAGGCAACTGACCGTGCGCGTTTAAGGAAACGCTGCCAGCTTCGCACGCGGTCCCGGCCCTCACCGGGAAGCTCAGCTTCCCCGCGCAAAACGGCGTTGCCAAGTCCTCAGCCTTGGAACGAGGGAGAAAACTCCGGGATCTTCTCAGGGCGCGCCGTGCGCTCCGGTTTATCGCAAGGCTTTCCGTCGCGCCTCGACGGCCCGCCGGATCGCCTGCTCCACCTTGAACGCGCCCGTCGCCGAGACCTCCGCCAAGGACCGCTTCGCCGCGATGAAAGCGCTGCTGTCGGGCGTCGGCGAATAGGTTTACCAGCCGCTCGCTACGAACTGATTGAGCGGCGAGGTACCTCCGCTTAGTTTCGGGCCATGAATGAGGTCCAAGAGCTTTTCCAACGCGTCGATTCTGCCAGAGCGCAACTCGATAGTCTGCGCCCCTTGGATCGTGAGCAGGAAGATCGCGTGATGCAAAAATTCCGCCTTTGGTGGACTTATCACTCGAACGCGATTGAGGGAAACAGCCTCACGCAGGGCGAAACGGAGATGTTCTTGATGGAGGGGCTCACCGCGAAGGGCAAGCCGCTTAAGGACCATCTCGACCTTCGCGGTCACAGCAACGCGATCAACTACCTGCTCGGGTTTATTCGGGATAAGGAAGTGCTGACCGAGGCTGCGATCCGGAAGCTGCATGAAGTCTTGCTCGTCGAGCCGTATCAGGTGCAAGCCATCACTCCCGACGGGCAGCCGACGATGAAGACGGTGGCGCTCGGTCAATACAAGACACAGCCGAATCATGTCCGCACACCCACCGGTGAAACGCACTTCTACTCCACACCCGAGGAGACCCCCGCGAAGATGCAGGACTTGATGGTATGGTATCGGGACGAGACCGCCAAAGGCTCAATGCACCACGTCGAGATCGCGGCCCGCTTTCACCATCGGCTTACGGCGATTCACCCTTTTGACGACGGGAACGGCAGAATGTCGCGCCTGCTAATGAACCTCATGCTCATGCAGTGGGGTTTTCCGCCAGCAGTCATTCGCAACACGGAGCGCAACCAATATCTGGCGGCGCTGCGGATGGCTGATCGGGAGGAAGTTACCGAGTTCATTCGCTTCATCGCGGAGCATGTCCTGGCGTCCCTAGAAATTTCCATTCGCGCGGCGAGGGGCGAAGAGATCCATGAGCCGACCGATCTGGAGAAGGAGATTGTGTTGTTGAAAATGGAGCTAGAGCACGTTGAAGAGCCGCAGACGCGGGCTGCGCCGGTGGTTCGCAGTCTCTTCGAGAAGTCTCTCAATCCCCTCTACGCCGAAATCGCTAAACTACTGACCCCTTTATGCGAGCTTTTCGCGGAAGCCACTGTATTCAACCATGACGCTGGGCGGGGATCCGCAATCGTCGGCTCAACGACGTTCCCTGAATGGACCGAAAACCAACAAGAAATGACAATGGAGTTTCGTTTGAAAGGATTCAAAAAGGCGCGCTTCGAGACCTTCGATCTCGCCCTCGCCTTTAACATTCATTTCGAGCTACTCAAATATCGACTAGACCTTCCTTCGGCCCGGCCCCCACTCCGAATTCAGCATTTCTATCAAGAAGCTCTAACTAAAGACGAAATGACAGAGGTAGCGCAATCGGTCACCCGTTTCTTTCTTGAGGAGATAAGGAAGAAGACGAACGGACATTCGTAAAAGGTCTCCCTCCCAACTGATGTCCACAGTATAGGGTAAGGCTCATGCAGTTTGGGAACGCACTTGTTCTGTATCCCGCCGCTTCAAGCTGCAGGCAATCCCTTCCGCACACAGTTGGTCCTTGCCCGTATAGCTCACGAAAAAATCGAAACCGATGAGTCGCGCCGCTCATGGCGCGACCTCCTCGACAAAGTCCCGCTTTTCCCCCGCAAAGGAAAACGCGCAGCGGAACCGCTTGGCACTCGTAACAGGCATGGCGTCGCAGGATTTCCGAGAACCAAGAAAATGGGAAGCCACGAACCCTCTCCCGAACACTTTTAAGGAACGTAAAGCCCGCAACGCTCCACGGTCTTCGGTCGCCTAAAACTGCGCGAGGAAGCGGAGGTCGTTGGCGGTGAAGGCGCGGATGTCGGGCGTGCCGGACATGATCATGGCGAGCCGGTCGAGGCCGAAGCCGAAGGCAAAGCCGGTGAAACGCTCGGGGTCGAAGGCGAGGTCGCCGCGGCGGGCGTTGACGCTTTCAAAGACGGCGGGATCGACCATGCCGCAGCCGGCGATTTCCAACCAGCGGTCGGCGGCGCCGAGGGCGGTGGCTTTGATATCGACCTCGAAGCTGGGCTCGGTGAAGGGGAAGAAGTGCGGGCGGAAACGGAACTGGGCGTCGGGGCCGAAGAGTTCGCGGAAAAAGAATTCGAGGGTGCCTTTGAGGTCGGCGACGCTGACGCCCTCAGCGACGTAGAGGCCCTCCATCTGGTTGAACTGTGCGAGGTGGGTGGCATCGACTTCGTCGCGGCGATAGGCGGCGCCGGGGGCGATGATGCGGATGGGGGGCGGGCACGCTTCCATGGTGCGGATCTGGACGGTGCTGGTATGGGTGCGGAGGAGGCGGCCGTCGGGGAGGTAAAAGGTGTCCTGCTCGTTGCGGGCGGGGTGATCGGCGGGGGTGTTGAGGGCGTCGAAGCAATGCCACTCGGTCTCGATGTCGGGGCCGTCGGCGAGGGCGAAGCCCATGCGGCGGAAGATCTGGATGGCGCGGTCCTGGAGCTGGGTGATGGGGTGCAGGGAGCCGGGGCGCGGGGCGGTGCCGGGGAGGGTGAGATCGACGCCGGCAAAGGCCGCGGCATCGGCGCCGGCGAGGAGCGCGGCTTTGCGTTCATCGAGCGCCGCGGTGACGGCGGTGCGGACGTCGTTGAGGAGTTTGCCGATGCGGGGTTTGTCGTCTTTCGAGAGGTCCTTCATGCCCTTGCTGAGCGCGGTGAGGGTGCCGGACTGGCCGAGAAAGTGGATGCGCGCCTGCTCCACGGCGATTTCGTCGGCGGCAGCGGAGATGGCGGCGAGGGCTTCGGTGCGGAGGTGTTCGAGTTGCTGGTCCATGAGGAAATGCGGGCGGTGGAAATTTAACGCAGAGGCGCAGAGACGCAGAGAGCGTGGAGGGGGAGCGCGAAACGCACGAACTACCTTTGAGAGCTCTGCGTCTTGGCGTCTCGGCGTTTAAACTCAGGGCCGTAAACAGCGCAGCCCCGAACACGCGGGCGTATTCGAGGCTGCGGAAAACGGTTTTGGGTTGCGGACTACGCGGCCTTTTTCGCGGCGTCGCGCTTGTTGTCGAGCGCGGCTTTGGCCTTGTTGAAGATCACGGTAAAGGCGGCTTCGTCGGTCACGGCGAGGTCGGCGAGGATCTTGCGATCGAGCTCGATGCCGGCGGCTTTGATCCCCTCCATGAAGCGGGAGTAGGTCAGGCCCTGGGCGCGGGCGGCGGCGTTGATGCGCTGCTGCCAGAGCATGCGGAAATTGCGTTTGCGCGTCTTGCGATGCACGGTCGCCCAGTGCTGGGCCTTATAGACGGCGTCTTTCGCGTAGCGGAAGAGCTTGGAGCGGCGTCCGCGGAATCCGCGGGCTAGATCGACGACTTTTTTGCGGCGCTCCCGGCTGGCGGGAGCATTGGTGGCGCGTGCCATAGTTTGTAAAAACCCGGTCGCCCGGGCCTCCTGTTTGGTTCAGCGAATTGTTCGTGGTGGTGAATGATCCCGCCGACCTCATTCGCTGAGGCACCCCGCGAGGCGGAGCAGGTGGCGGGATCGCGGATGCCGCGTGCGCTTTACGCGAACGGGAGCAGTTCCTTCATGCGATCCCGCTGGGTAACGTGGATCTCGCCGTCTTTGCCGAGCTTGCGTTTGCGCTTCGAGCTTTTGCTCGAGGCGAGGTGGCGCAGGCCGGCTTTGCGGCGCATGAGTTTGCCCGTCCCGGTCACTTTGATACGCTTAACGGCGGATTTTTTCGTCTTGCGACGTGCAATGGATCGAGGCATGGGGCGGCGAAAGTAGCGGGCGAACTTGAAAGGGCAAGCGGCTTTTCGGGAATTTGCGGAGCCGCGGTCGGGAGCGCCCGAGCAGATGGAGTTTGGCATTTACTCGCGCGCCGGGTGCGGGTATGCGCTACGCCCGATGTCACCGTTACTCGATTATGTGGGCACGCACAGTTCGCGGGAGTTTGCCCCGGGCGGGATCGTCATTGAGCAGGGTGAGTGGACGGGGGAGCTTTTGGTCCTGCTTTCCGGCGAGGTGGAAATCCTGCGCGACAATGTGCAGGTGGCGGCAGCCGCGGAGCCAGGCGTGGCCTTTGGCGAGATGTCGGCGCTGCTCGGCGGGCCGCATACGGCCACGGTGCGCGCGGTGACGCCTGCCGTTTTCGCCGTGATCGAAAAGCCGCGCGAGTTCATGGTCGCGCATCCTGAGGTGAGCCTCTATGTGGCCGAAGTGCTGGCGCAACGGCTGAACACGTTGACCAAATACCTGATCGACGTGAAGCGGCAGTACGAGGGCCACGATCATCTCGGCATGGTGGACGAGGTGCTGGAGGAGCTCATGCACCGGCCGCGACGGCGACCGGCGTCGTGACGGATTCAGGGAGCGCGAGATCTTTGGTCACGTCCTCCTCCACCGAAACCCAGCGGGCGCTCATCTTTTCGAAGTCGAGAATCACGTAAGTCGGCTGCGAGCCGATTTGCCGTCCGGGATTGAGCACCCAGGTTTTCCCGAGCCGGTGGAGCCATGCGCCGTCGGCGTAAAAGGGGGCGTTGTGGATGTGGCCGGAGAGCACCATGTCCGGGGCGAAGCGGGCGATCCACGCGGTCAAAATCTCGTCGCCACCGGACTTCAGTCCCGTCCAGCTCACGGGCGAACCTTCCGGCGGCGAGTGGTAGATCCAGATCCACGGTTGCTTTTCCCGCGCGGCGTCCTGCGCGAGGAGGCGTCCGACTTCAGCGCGCGATTCCGGACCATCCCACCAGGGGCAGATGGTCACGAGCATGCCGCCGATCTCGACGCTGTCGCCATCGACAAACAACGCATCCCCTTTCTCCTCCCGCAGCCACCGGCAGACGGATTCCTGCGCGGCGGATCGCGCGTCGCCGTCGTGATTGCCAGAGCTGACGAGGAGGCGCGTGCGCTGGGCGAGGCGGCGGAGATATTTTCGGACGACGATGATCTGCACGTCGAGGTCGAGGGACGATCCGAGATCGAGGAGATCGCCCGCGATGACCATGGTGTCGTAGTCGGGCGCGTTCGCGATGAGCCAGTCGAACTGTTTGAGTCCGTAGTGCAGGTCCGCGACAAAGAGCATTCTCATGGCGCGCGGCGAAGCTGCCTCTCGGACCCGCTGGCGTAAATGCAAAAACGCCGCGCTGTGATGCAGCGCGGCGTTTGCAGACGGAAGGCCGCGGACTACTTGAGCGCGGCGAGGTAGTTTTCCTCGGCTTGGGCCCAGTTGATCACGCTCCAGATGGCCTTGAGGTAGTCGGGGCGGCGGTTCTGGTAGTGGAGGTAATAGGCGTGCTCCCAGACGTCGATCCCGAGGACGGGCGTGCCGCCGCAGCCGGCGACGGCCGCGCCCATGATCGGGTTGTCCTGATTCGCTGAGGAGCAGACTTCGAGTTTGCCGTCCTTCACGCAGAGCCAGGCCCAGCCGGAGCCAAACCGGGCGACCCCGGCGGCGTTGACCTTTTCCTTGAGTTGCTCGAGATCGCCGAAGGTCGCGGTGATGGCCTCGGCGAGTTTGCCGACGGGTTTGCCGTCGGAGCCTGGCTTGAGGAGCTTCCAGAAAAAGGAGTGGTTGACGTGACCGCCGCCGTTATTCCGCACGGCGGTGCGGATGGCATCGGGCACGCTGGCGAGATCGCGGATGAGTTCCTCGGCGCTTTTGGCGGCGAGGGCGGGCGCGCTTTCGAGCGCCTTGTTGAGGTTCGCCACGTAGGCGGCGTGATGTTTGTCGTGGTGGATCTCCATCGTCTTCGCGTCGATGGCGGGCTCGAGCGCGGCGAAGGGATACGGGAGTGCGGGTAATTCGTGGGCCATGATGTGTTGTGTGGGTTGTGGGTTGTGGTTCCGCGACGCGGAGACCGGTGTGTAGGTTCGTGCGGAGGATGGAAAGCGGATGCGTGCTTGGCAAGCTGGGCGTTTTGCGCAGCTCGTCCCCGCACACGCTTTTCCAGCGCTCGTCCGGTTTCGGCCTTGAGCTTGCGCGTGCGGCCCGCCATTCATCTGCGCCTTTATGGATACTGCGATCAAATCACTGGGGCCGTGTGAGATCATCTCACCGCTCCGCCAGCGCGGCGGGGTGGGAGTGACCTTCAAGACCGATGCGGAGCGCGTGCTTTTTGACCACCGCATGTCGCCCGGCGAAATACCGCAGCCGCACCTGAGCTTCGAGGTGGCCGGGGCGCGCGAAAAAATTTTCTTCAACCCCGCAAAGACCACCGCCGGCATCGTGACCTGCGGCGGGCTGTGTCCGGGGCTGAACGACATCATCCGCGGCATCGTCACGCAGCTCCATCTGCGCTACGGCGTGACGAAGACGTATGGTTTTCGCTACGGCTACGAGGGGCTGATCCCACAGTACGGACACACGCCCATGGTCCTGAAGCCGGAGTCCGTCTCGCAGATTCACAGCTTCGGCGGGAGCATCCTCGGCACTTCGCGCGGGCCGCAGGACATCGGAGAAATGGTCAATTTTCTCGACGAGATGAGCTGCGACATTCTCTTCGTCGTGGGCGGCGACGGAACGCTGCGCGGAGCCGATGCGCTGGCCCTCGAGATCGAGCGGCGCGGTTTGAAAAAAGCGATCGTCGGCATCCCGAAGACGATCGATAACGACATCATGTTTCTCGACAAGTCGTTCGGCTTCGAGACGGCATTCGGCGTCGCCGTGCAGGCGCTGAAGTGCGCGCACATCGAGTCGCTCGGCTCGATGAATGGCGTGGGCGTGGTGAAGCTCATGGGCCGCGATTCCGGCTTCATCGCCTGCTACGCCTCGCTCGCCGGGAGCAATGTCGATTTCGTGCTCATCCCGGAGGTCCCCTTCGAGCTCGACGGCGCGGGCGGGCTCCTCGAATCGCTCCGCTACCGCCTGGCGAAGCATCGGAGCGCCGTCATCGTGCTGGCCGAAGGCGCGGGGCAGGAGCTGTTGAAAGCTGACGGCGACACTGATGCCAGCGGCAACAGGCGATTCGGCGACATCGGCCTTTACCTGAAAGACCGGATCAACGCCTTCTTCAAGGAGCGGAAAATCGAGTGCAACCTGAAGTATATCGACCCGAGTTACATGATCCGCAGCGTGCCCGCGAATGCCGCCGACAATTTCTACTGCTCACAACTCGCGCAGAACGCCGTCCACGCCGCGATGTCCGGCAAGACCAGCATGCTCGCCGGTCGCTGGCACGGGGCGTTTATCCATCTGCCCATCTCGCTCGCCACGCAGGGCCGCCGCAAGGTCGATCCGCAAAGCGAACTCTGGCACTCCGTGCTGGAGAGCACCGGCCAGCCAGCGCGGCTGGCCTAGATGTAGAGCCTCCAGTTACGGCGTGGCGGGCGAGCTGGAGGCTTTCGGTTTCACGGAATCGAGCAGAGAGCTCGACTGCCCCCCACTCTGCGCGCGCCAGATGGGACCGCCTTCGGCGAACGGCGGGTATTTCTGGTCCTTCTTGGGTTTGGGCAGCTTCGCATCGGCGAGGCGGAAAAGGGGCAGGACCGGGTTGCCGCCATCCTGCGGATACTGCGCGCCCTTTTCCTCCATGAGGAGGCATGCGAAAAAGAAGCCGCCGGGCCGCTCGCCGATGACGACCTCAAGATCGTACCACTGACCTGCTTTCGCCTCGATGGCTTCGCCTTTGACATAGCCGCCGCGGGGAAAATTGCCGTAGCCGTTTTTATAAGTGCCCTCCGCTTTCAAATCGGAACTCTCCTCCCACGAGGCGTCGAGCACGAGCTTGCCCCCGAAGCGGACGAGCAGCACATCGTCCGCCGAACCGACGAAATGGAAGGTGCCGTCCTTTGGCGGGGAAACTCTCCCTTTGTAGAGCGCCAGCCACTGCTCGGGCTTGACCTGATTCTCCACGCCGTACGCTTTCGGCGCTTCATCGGCCGGCATGTGCGGGATCATGAACTGCACCGAGGAGAGAGCGCTCGGTGCCTTGAAATATTTGTGCAGGAGTGATTCGCGAAAGTTCTCCTTCACAAACTCGCGGACGAAAGCCGTGTAATTCCCCGCATTGATCTCCGAGGGCTTTTTCCCACTCGTCTGTTTCAGATCGTAGAAATTCCCGGTCAGGCCCATGCCTTTGCCTCCGCGGAAACCGAAAAATGGAATCACGCCTCCGCCTCCCCCGCCCATGCCGCCGCCACCCATGCCGCCCGCCGGTCCCACGCCCACACCGACTCCGCCCATGCCGCCCATCTTGTTCGCCGTCACGGTCGTCGCAGTCGGCATCGACGGCATGTCCGGCAAGGCGATTTTCGAGAGCCCGGTCGTCGTGATGCGCTTGGCCTGGGCCGGCGCGCTCATCGAGTTCTTTTTCTTCGCCATGGAAACTTTGTGCTCCATCGCCCGCTTGCTCGGGTTCGAGGTCGGCGGCCCGCCTTTGAAAGTCAGCTTCCGATTCGCCTGGTTGCGCTGCACCACGTAGAGCGTCGCCCCGACGCCAAAGAGCACATGCGCGCCGATGCTAATGACAAGAAATTTGCTGGCGAAAATTTTCGCCCATAGCCCGCGCCTGGACGGGTTCGGTCGCGCGGGATCGGGGACGGCGGGAGGCGGCATAGGGCGCTTATTTCTTGGCCTCGTCGTCCTTGGTCTTATCGCCGGGGTTCACCTTGCGAAAGACACCCTGATTTTTCTCCGCCAGCGATTTCATGAATTTCTGCCCGCCCTCGGCGAGAAAGGCGACGGCATTGACCGTCGCCGGCTTGGTCAGGTTCCGCTGTGCTTCCTCGACCTGCTTATAGACCTCGTCCGGTGTCGTGCCGGAGGGTTCGCCGTCCGAGATGAAAAAAATCGTGTCCGGTTTCATCTTGAAGGCCCGCTCCAGGCCGAGATCTGCGCGCGTGCCTTGATGGCGACCGTTCTTGTAGTCTTTGAAGGACGACCCTGTTTTGATCGCGTGTGTCGGGTTCATGCTCTTGAGCCATCTAACCGCGTTGGTCTTCTCATCCTGCCGCGCATCCACCGGCTCCTGCCGGTAGGCATCCGCCTCTTTCGCAAAACCGACCAGCCCGAATTTCGTTCCCGGCGTCAGGCTGGTGATCACCTTGATGATCTCATCCTCCAGCTTGGCGTAGGACGCAGCGCTTTTGTTTCCCATGATCATGCTCCCGGAAACATCGAAGACGAAAACGATGGTCTTCGCCTGCGCGCGCAGGCCGAAAAAATTGACCCCCGAGCCACCGCCGCCGCCACCCATGCCGCCACCGCCGGACCCGCCCGCTGGCCCGACGCCAGTGCCGAACCCGCCCATGCCGGCCATCTTATTCGCCGTCACCGTCGTCGCCGTCGGCATCGAGGGCATCTCCGGCAGCGCTACTTTCGCGAGTCCGCTGGTCGTGATGCGCCTGGCCTGGGCCGGCGCGCTCATCGAGTTTTTCTTCTTCGCCACGGAGACCTTGTGTTCCATCGCGCGCTTGCTCGGATTCGAAGTCGGCGGGCCGGCTTTAAACGTCAGCTTTCGGTCCGACTGATACCGCTGCACCACGTAAACCGCAGCCCCGGCACCAAACAGCAGATGCACGACGATACTCACGACGAGAAATTTACTCGCGAGAATCTTCGTCCACAAAGTCTTCCGCCGCGGTGCGGGTAGCTCGGGTGGAACGGGGAATTCTTCGTTGGAATACTCGGCGCTCATTCTTCTTCGCTGATTGTGAACGTCACATTCGTTATCCCCGCGACCGAAAGCGCGTTGAGCACATCCACCGTCCGGCTGTATTTCGCCTGCGGTTCGCTGACCACCGTGACCATCGTCGGTGTCTTGGACTGATCGCCCGCCTGCTTGAGCCGCGTCAGCGTCCCTTTGAGCGTTGGCATTTCGCGGCTGGTCGGCGTGTCCATCGGCTCGTCATTCAGCGTCACCTCGCCCGTCTCGGCGATCGCGATGACCATTTCGTCCACCATCTCCGTCGGCCCCGAAGTTTCGGCGTTACCCGGAAGCTGCGTGTTCAGTTCCTTCTCCACCTTCACCGCGCCGGCCATGACCATGAAAAAAAGCATGATCACGAATACCACGTCGATCATCGGCGCGATCTGAAAGCCGATCATCGCTTCGTTGGTGTTCATTTCGAGGCGCTTCATCGGCTCAGTCTTTGTTCGTTGCCGAAAAGGAAATGTCGCTGATTCCCGCCTCGGCGGCGGCGTTCATCGCGCGGGAGACACTTAGCGCCGACGCATCGCGGTCGCCCCGGATCACCGCGCGGTAGGTTGGATTCGTGGAGCGCGTTACTTTCACCTCGGCCAGCTTTTTCGCAGATCCCAGCGCCTTCACCAGGTCCGGCATCTCGGGGTAAACCTTGTCGTCCATCACGTAGTCCGCCTTCTTCTTCACCGGATCCCACCGGACATTGATGATCGCCTCGCTCCGGGTGTTATCCTTTTTCAAGGCATCGGGAGCCAGCGGCAGCGCGATCGTCTGATCCACCTTCAGCACCTGCGCGGTGGTGATGCTCATGAAAAAGATGAGCAGGACCAGGAGCACGTCGATCATCGGTGCGATCTGGAATTCCGGCTCGCCCTCTCCTCCGCCTCCGCCGCCGGCCATGTTAGCTGATTCTCCGGTTCATCGTTGTCTCGCTGGGTTTAGATGGGGGCCGCTTCGCCCTCGGGGCTATGGTCTTCGTTGCCGATCCAATTCGGCATCGCGGCGTAAAGTTCATCGTCCCCGATGTGGGCACCCGCGAGTTGGTCGTAAGGCATCTTCCGCAGCAGGTTCGCCATCGTGTCCTGAATGTCATGGATCGCCCGGATCGCGCGGTTGCGCAGCACGTAGTAGCCGATAAAGGCGGGAATCGCGATCAAGAGGCCGCTGGCAGTGGCCACCAAGACCTCGCCGATCGCCTCGGATAGTTTCGAGGGGTCGCCAATTCCCGAACTGCCCAGCGTGGCAAAGGCCTTGATCATGCCCGTGACCGTGCCGAGCAAGCCGATCATCGGCGTACAGACACCGATGACGGAGAGATAGCTGATCCAGCTATTCATCTGGGAGTTCTCTTTCGCCAACTCCCCGATCAAGGCTTCCTCGACCGCCGTCTTACCCTCGCCCAGCATACTCACCCCCACGCGACAGACATTGGTGAAAGGCGATGGATTTGACCGGCAGTAGTTATACGCACCCACATAGTCACCCTGCCGGAAGCTGCTCTTCACCGCATCAACATGCGCCGGAGGCAGGACTTTCTTCACGCCCGTCCGAATCCACCCATCACCGATCAGATAAAGCGTCGCCACCGAGCACAACGCGATGGGAAACATAACCCATCCGCCTTCTTTGATCTGCTCCCACAAAGTCTTCGAATGCACAGCCCCAGCCGCCTCGCCCTTCGGCGCTTCCGCCGCGGGAGCCTGGGCTTGGAGAGTGGCGACTGCGAAAAAGAGAGCGGCGCTGAGCAAAGACAGGAGGTAGGCGTGTTTGAGTTTCATGGGCTGGGAAGTTTTAAAATGGACGGTGCTATGGAGGAGGGGCGAGTGCTTTCTCGCGTTTTGTCACTTTTTCCAACTCGACCTTGGCCTCTGCCGCCTGCGGTGACGAGGCAAAGTCTTTGAGCAGCTCGTCCAGCGTCGCCTTGGCACGCGTCAAATCATCCAGTCCGAAATACGCCTTGGCGCTGCCCAGCATGGCCTGCGGGACGAGCATTTTTTGGTTCGGGAAGAAAACCGGGATCTGGAGAAAGGCGAGCAGCGCCGACTCATACTGTTTCAGCGCGAGATGACTCTGGCCCTTGTTCACGGAGGCATTCGCGAGCGTCGCGGGCTTCGTCGCGTCCTTCATGACTTGGTCGAAGATCTCCACCGCCTTCGCGTGTTCCCCACGCCGGGTCATCCCAGCGGCGACAAAGACCCTCGCGGCGCGCGCCGTCTCAGGATCGCCCGCGCTGCGAGCGAGGTTGTCAATCAGCGACTCCGCATCCTTGAAATTCCCGGCGGCCTGGAGAGCCTCCACTTTGATCAGCGCCGCCTCGGCCCACCAGCTTCCCGGGGCGTCGCGGAAGGACTCGTAGTACCGCACCACCGGTTCGATCTGTGCGAGCGCCTCAGCCGTTTTTCCTGCCACGAGCAAATCCGGCACCGTGCGGAGCTGCGCAGGTTCAGGAAAGTCCAGCTTCGCGATCAGCTTGAGCGCATAGCCCATCTCGCCGGTTTGCGTTTTGGCGGGGCTGTCGCCACTCGCCGGGATCGAGATCTCGACCCTGGCCATGATCATCTCGCCCTGCCTGCGAATTCCTTTGGTCACGATCGTCCTGCCATCCTTCAGCAGGAGATTCTGAGCCTCGGCCGTGGCTGCGATGGCGCACCCCAGCGCGAGACCACCGATCACTTTCCACAGCACGCTCATGCCGCCACCCCCCACTCTTGCAGCCGTTTTCTCGCGGTTTCCGTCTCGGGAAACTTCGCGAGCTTCTCGTTGCGGAGCATTTCCCTGAGGTTGTCGATCGCGTCCTGCCGTTTGCCCATCTTGTCGAAACTGTCCGCCGCCCGCAGGTAGGACTTCGCCACCCACGGCAGATACTTTTGATAGGCCACAAACACCCGCCGGTAGAGCGCGATGGCCTCGGCATACTTACCTTGCTGCGCCTCGATCTCCGCCAGCGAATAGATCGCAAATGCCGTCGAATCCCCGCGCCATTCGCGCACCGAAGCCACTTGCTCGAAAAGCTTCTTGGATTCGGGATACTGCTTGAGTTCGAAGAGCGCCTTCGCCTTGCCGATGGTCGCTTCCTTCAACTTCGAGCTCGCGCCGATCTTATCCAGCGCGTCGGTGAAAAGCTCCAGCGCCTTCTCGTTCTGTTTCTTGCTCAAAGCGACCTCGCCGAGGCCGACATAGGCGTAGTCGAGATAGTCGCTCTTGGGAAAGTTTTCCTTCAGCTTCTCGAAAATCCCGGCAGCTTTATCGATGTCGCCTCGCTCGAACAAAAAATCGCCGAGCTGCGCGAGGATCACCGGGCTAAGGTCGTCGGGCTTAAAACGCTCGGACATTTCCAGGTAGATTTTGTCGGCATCGGCCGGCTTCTTGATAAGCTTCGCAAGCTCCGCCTTCGCGTAAAGCAGGCGCGCCTTTGTGGTGACGTTGGTAGTGTCATCCAGCGGGGCAACCTGTTTCGCGAGTTCCGCGTAGGCGTCGTAGGGTGGCGGGGTTGCCGGCGGCGGCTCCGCTACGGCAACGGCCGGCGTGCCCGCGGCAAACGCCGTAGCGGCCACCGCGGTCGCCGGTGCGGGAGTCATCGCGCGAGGCCGCTTCGCACAGAGCTGGGCGAGTTGCTGGAGGAGCAGTTCGACCGCCTCACGTTTCGGCTCGGCGACGTATTTCTTCAGATTATCGACCATGAAGGCCTTGGCCTCCTCCGTCCTGCCTTCCTTCGCCCGGGCTTTGCCGATCCAGAACATCGCGGAGACCACCGCAGTATGGTCCGGCTTGGCGCGCACGAACTCCTCAAACATCCGCGCGACCTCCGGCCACCTTCCGAGCTTCTGCAAATGCTTACTCGCCTCGAAAAGGGAATAGTTCAGCACCTCATCCGTGGTCGCTGACTTATAGGAGCGTTGATAGGCCGCGACTGCTTCCTCCAGCTTGTTCTCCGCCGCGTAACTATCACCGATCAGCGCCTCCACTTCTCCCTCCTGCTGGTTCTTCGGGTAGTCGCGCAGCCACGCCTCCCCATCCTTCAGCACCTCCGCATAGAGCGACGCCGCGTATTTGCAGACCATCAGCCGATAGCGGCCATCCGCCGCGAGCTGGCCCTGCGGATATTTCTCCAGATACGCGGTGAGCAGACCCATCGCCTTTTCATACTCGCCGCTGAAAAGGGCGCACAGCGCGATGCGGTAGTTCGCCTCCTCGATGTCCTTCCCATTCGGATAGTCCGAGACGTACTTCGTATAATCCTTCAGTGCCTCTGGGAATTTCCCCTGCATGAATTTCGCATTCCCCAGGAGAAACCGCATGTCCTCCTTGTACTCGCTGTTTGGAACCTTATCGATCATCACCCCGAAAAACGTCTCCGCGCCCGCGAAATCCTGCACCTGCAAAGCGACCGCGCCGCTCAGGTAACCGACGGTCCCCGCGTTCGGCCCGTCCTTGAACTCCTTCAAATACTGCTCGCACAGCTTCTGGCAGCGCTTCGTCTGCCCCACATCCGCGTAAGCGATCACCTGCCCGAAAAGCGCCCCCTCCCGCTCCTTCGCCTCCGGATACCGCGTGAGCAGACGCTCGTAGACCACGATCGACTCCCAGCGCTTTTCCCAGTCGTAAAACGCGCGCGCCATCCGCAGCAGCAGCGCCGGTCCGAAGTCGGGGAGTTTCTCAAACTCCTCAAACAGCTTCTTTCCCGCCTCCGCAGTTTCCTTGAGCTGCGTGTTCAGCATCTGCACCTGCGCCATGAGCTGCGGGTTGCCGACCGTCGCTTTGAGATTTGCCTCCATCCTGGCCTCCACCCCAGTCACGCGGCTGCTTTGAAACTTCAGCACCTCCTCCCGCGAGCGCACCAGACGGTAGGCGCCGAGCGCTTCCTGGTACTGTTTGTTCTCCAGAGATTCGTCCCCGATCTTCACCGCCACCGCATTCAGCGCCACGAGGTTTTCGATGATCGCCGTCTTCGTTTCCAGCTTCTGCAAAAGCCCGACCGCTTTGGCCGCCTCCTTTTTCTCCGCATACATCTCCGCCAGCGTGATGGCGCCTCCCGCCTGCGACGCCGTCCGGATCTCCGGTGCGATCAGCCGCTCCAGCACACCGATCGCCTCGTCCGGTTTTCCCCCCTCCTTGTAAGCCTGCACCTGCGAGGACATCGCCTCATCGCGCAATGCAGGAATCGCCTCGAATTGGTGAAACTGCTTCGCCGCCTCGTCAAAATTTTTCGCCCGCAAATTCGAACGCGCCAGCGCCAGCGTCACCTCCATCGCTTTTTCCGCATTGGGAAATTTTGCCAGGTAATTTTTGAAGGTCTCGATCGCCTTCGGGTAGTCCGCCGCGTTGAAATACGCCGCGCCCGTCATGTAGAGCAGCGGCGGAAGCTGCGGCGCCTTGTCGTCCACGATCATCTTGATCGCCGCCTCGAAGCCGGTCGCCGCCGCGCCCCAATTGGCCGCCGCAAACGCCGTCATCGCGCCATTGTAGGCCGCCATGAACTGATCTGCGTCCGTGACCGCCGCTTGCGCCCGCCCGGGTGCCGGCATCGCTGTCCATAATCCCGCCGCCAGCCCGCCGGCCAGACATACGCGTCCGAAGACTGCGCGTGCGGCAGACAAAATTGACATCATTTGCGAATTCCTGGGGGGCATCGTGAAACGGTTCTTGGTCTGTGTACGGCGGATGGAAATTCTGACAAATCTTTTCTCCAATTTTCCTCGTTGAATGGCGTCTTGGGATTTTTCGCGATGGGCAACGCCTGCACCGCGGAAAGATTCTGAGCCTTGGCGCGAGAGCGTATCCGCCCACGGTTTCCGCGCGCCGCAGAAGCTCCAGACCCTGCCGATTTTCATCCCAAACATCCCCGCCGCCGCAGGTCCGAACGTGGAGTGCTGCGCCCATGAAGACGGGGAGCGGCTCGGGGTTCGATGAGTTTTTTACGTCGAAGTAAGAGTGGCAACGCGGGGAGAACCGCTCGCGCCCCACACGCTCTTGCGGCTTGGCACTGAAACCGCTCAGAGTGATTTGAGAAAATCATGAGAAACCTGTTCGATCACTTCCGCCGGAAGGCAATCCCGGCGGAAATCCCCCCCGAAAAAATCGCCATTCCGGCCCCGGCCAGCGCGCCTCCCGACAGGCCCGTCAGGGTGGCACCGGCCATGACCCATGCCATCAAACCCTCATGGCATGGCTCCTCTCCCGCACCGAATCCGCTGCCCAAGAGCCTGCCAGGTCCGCAAGACCGCAAGGCTCCCACCGAGATGCTCACGCTCACGCTCGGCGATTTTCTCGACCGCATTCCCCCTCGGTTCCTGGACGGCGAAGATCATGACCGTTCGATGCCGCTGCCCTTCGATCTTGGTGCCCTGAGCGAGCGCATCGGACGAGGCAGCGCCGACATTCCAGTGACCGAAATCTACCGGCGAGTCCCAGACATTTTTTCGCCAAAAGCGGTCATCGACCCGGAACTCACCATTCGGTTTCCATGGCAGAAGGTGTTGGCGATGGTCACGCAGGCGCGCGAAGGCCCGGCCGCGCCCGGTCTCACGGCAGCGGCTCTGGAGATGCTCTCCATCAAACTGAAGGCGCGGAAATTCCGCCGCCCGCCGAAGATGGCGCCGGCCCCCCGCGAGCGCGCCCACGCCGGATCGAGCAGGAAGCCGCAAACGGAAGGGGTAATCACCCCGATCAGTGCTGCCGCAAATTCCCCTGAGCCGGATCGTGAAATCCGCGCGCTCACGTCCGCGCCCCCGGCCTTGGCCGCACCAGCCGCACCCGACGTTCTGCGGATCCTTCCCAAATCCTCCACCGAAACTTCATCCGAGTCCGCTGCCGCTCTGGAACTCGCGCGGCTGAAGGCAGATTACGAACAAAAGCTCGCGGCGGTGGCAGAGGAGCGGGACAAGGCGCTGGCGGAGATCGATCCGCTTCGCAAGGAATTCGCCGGTCATCTCGAACAGGTTGCCATCGAGCGCCGGGAAGCCGCGGAAGTCCTGGAAAAATTCAGCCATTTCCAAAAAGAGTACGGGGAGATCGTCCGGTCGGATTCCACCGTGAAAGCCGAACGGGATGCCGCGCAGATGCGCGCCGACGAATTCGGTAATGAGCACGATGCCGCGATCGCACGCGCCGGCGAATTTGCCGCCGAGCGCGATGCCGCCGTCACCCGCGCCGCGGAGCTCACCGCCGAGCGCGACGCCGCCGTCACCCGCATCGCGGAGCTCACCGCCGAGCGCGACGCCACCGTCACCCGCACGACGACTCTCATTGCCGACGCGGAAGCCGCCATATCTCTCGCTGTCGAACTCACCACCGAGCGTGATTCCGCGGTCGGGCGCATGGCGGAACTCACCGCCGAACGCGACGCGTCCGTGGCCTGCGCCGCGGAACTTCTCAAGGCCCACCAGGCGGCTCCCGCGAGCGCAGCTTCCCCGGAGCAGACAGCATGGGAGGCACGCACTCTCGCGAGCATGCAGGCGGACATCGAAGATTACCGCGCCCGCATCCAGACGCTCCTCCGCGAGCGCGATGCGCTGCGCGAAGAACGCGGTGCTGCCACGAAGCTCGGCGTCGCAATCCCGTCCACCCCAGCCAAACCCACACTCGATCCGGCATCCGACGCCTATGCGGCTCTCTTCCCGAAACGCTTGAGACTTCCGCGAGCCACCCTCGCCCTCGCCCTCGGCCTTGTCGGCATCGGAATCGCCGTCAGTCGGATCGACCTCAGCGCAGTGCAGGAAGTGCGAGCCGAGGATTCTATCGCGCCGGTTTCCCTCTCAGCGCGGGCTTCCAGCCCGCGGCTCGTGTCGGCAGAGCCTGCCGCGGAAGCAAAACTCTCGCTCGAAGTAACGGCTGACGAAGCGACAATGGCGCTCCTCCCATGGGAACCGCTGCTCGGAGCGAACCGCGAGTGTCCGTAGAACGAACCGGGGCCGATCGTCGGAAAAAGCCGCAGGGGAACCACTGTTCGCCGGCTGGATTTCGGAACGCGAGACTGCTGCCGCTGGCACTCTGAGGCGGAAGATTTTTTTGCCGTTCCTTGATGCAGCGGTCTTCCCGTTTCGCGCCAGCGAGAGGGTAATACCATCTCGCCGAAACAATCGGACTGCGGCTGCCGGGCTGTGGCCGGGGTCACTGACCCCGGCCACAACAGTGGCCGTCTCTTTGTTTCCGAGAGGCGGTATCACAAGTGGCCCGCGTGCCAACTGCCTTATACGATTTTCACAGTCCCTCTGCCGGAACGGGAGGCGGGTTCCCAAGGAGTCGGGGCGTCTCGCCCCGAATGGTCAGGAGAACGGGGCGGGACGCCCCGGCTCCTCGCAGGTTCTTGCGCCGCGGTTCGTGCAATCGGACGGTGAAAATCGTATTATTCACGCGGGCGGCTGCTCTCCGCTGGCGAGGTCGTTCAGGTGCGCGCCTCCGGCCCCTCATGTGATACGATTTATACAGTCCGACTGCACAAGGATCCGCGAAAACGCCAACGGCGTTCCATCCTTCAGCCCAGGGTTGCGCGCCGCGCGCTACCCTGGGTCTCCCGGCCAAAGAAGAGACAACCCTGAAAGGGTTGCATCCGGCGCGACGGCTCG
>Ga0105044_10002914_pt1 | contig 23398 bp, 20 predicted proteins | sample MAT01_FD_78092 | JGI IMG/M metagenome (GOLD analysis project Ga0105044, IMG submission 78092) | Freshwater microbial communities from Lake Fryxell liftoff mats and glacier meltwater in Antarctica - MAT-01 | ecosystem: Environmental > Aquatic > Freshwater > Ice > Liftoff microbial mat | place...
AAAAAGAATGAAGAAAATAGAAGCGATCATCAAGCCATTCAAACTCGATGAGGTGCGGGAATCATTGTCAGAACTCGGCTGCACCGGCCTGACGGTGACGGAAGTAAAGGGCTTCGGTCGACAGAAGGGCCACACTGAGCTATATCGTGGCGCAGAATACACGGTTGACTTCTTGCCAAAAGTCAAAGTGGAAGTCATTCTGGCTGATTCGATGGTGGATAAGGCCATTGACGTCATCATTAAGGCGGCGCGCACCGGAAAGATTGGCGATGGCAAAATATTTGTGACTGACGTGAGTCAGGTTGTCAGGATTCGTACCGGCGAGACGGGGGAGGATGCGGTCTAGGCTTTCGCGCTGGGAGAGTGAAAATCCGGTGATTGTGTGGTAACTTAGCGTTAATACAAGCGACATGTTAGCGCGCTATGAAAGTCCATCGGAGGTAAAACAATGTTACTGGCTGCATTTTATGTATTCGCGATATTCTGCATAATTCTCTACTACACCGGGCATCTGAAACGCTGGAATGTAGAATGGATATTGATCGTCCTGGCAGTGGCTGTTTTTCCGGCGGTTTTGTACCTCTAGCGTTCGCTGACTCCATCGCGTTACGTCAAGAATAAAGTTCCTCTAAAACCCGCTTGTGCCAGCGGGTTTTTTTGTGCCCTGTCCCCACTAAATGCTTCGCAACAGATTCGCTATTTCTCCCTACGTACTGCTCTCGTTGACCGCGCTGTTTTGGTCTGGCAACTGGGTGATTGGACGCGCTTTCGTGAGCGATGGCGAGATACCCCCGGTGGCGCTGGCATGGTGGCGATGGGCCATCGCCCTGATAGCCATGCTGCCCTTTGCACTGCCGCAAATCCTGCGGCACCGGGTTACCCTTTGGCAACAACGCAAGATAGTTCTTGCGCTTGGCTTGATCGGTACGGGTTTCCATAACCTGCTTTCATATGTTGGCCTGCAATACACGACCGCGACCAACGGCGTGATGCTCAATTCGGCAATACCCGTTCTTATCATCTTGCTCGGTGTGCTGTTCTTCAGGCAAAGCGTGTCGTCGAAGCAATTGTTGGGCGTTGCCGTTTCGCTCGCCGGTGTGCTGACCATTTTGTCGAAAGGTCATCCTGAGGCGCTCGGCACCCTGCAATTCAACCGCGGAGACCTGATCGTCCTTTGTTCAATGATGCTTTGGGCGCTCTACACCTTGCTGCTGAAATGGCGGCCTGATGGAGTCCCCGGAATTGCGCTACTGGCGGTCTGTGCCTCAATTGGATTGATCGGTATGACGCCGGTTTATGGATGGGAAATCGCGAGTGGAAAGGCCATACAATGGTCATTCGGCGTGGTGGCGGCGCTGCTGTATCTGGGGTTATTCCCGTCGTTCGTCGGCTATATTTTCTGGAATCGCGGTGTGGAAGAGGTGGGGGCGAACGTTGCCGGCTTGTTCGTACATTTGATGCCGGTTTTTGTGTCTCTGTTGGCGTGGCTGTTTCTGGGAGAACGTATGCTCTGGTTCCATCTTGTTGGCATTGCACTTATTTTTGCCGGCATCTACCTGACCACGCGCCAAACGCGAGTGGTGCCACCTGCAGCCGGTGCGGAATAGGCGGATGGATATCATTCTCTGGCGGCACGCAGAAGCCGAAGATCTCGCCCCAAGTGATCTCGCGCGCCCTCTTTCCACGCGGGGTGAGAGACAGGCGGACCGTATGGCGCGCTGGCTGGTTCCGCGGCTGGGCAAGCAATCGCGACGGGCGAGTGAATGGCGGGTCGTTGCCAGCCCGGCCGTGCGTGCGCAGCAGACCGCTGCCGCACTTGGCATGCCTGTGGACACGGTCGTTTCCATTGCGCCGGACGCACCAGCCGATGCGATTTTTCGAGCGGCGAACTGGCCCCACAGCGAACGAAACATCATCGTGGTCGGCCATCAGCCGACGCTGGGCATGGTGGCAGCGCGCCTCGCAAATGGCGTTGACGGCTACTTCTCGGTGAAGAAGGGGGCGATTTGGTGGTTTCGACTCTCGCCTCAAAAAGGCGAGACTCAGGCAACTCTGGTGGCGATGATGACGCCCGATATGGTGGAAGAGCAAGGTTAAGTGACGGTCGGGACGATTTCCAGTCTCAGTCCCACGCTTGCCCATTCCTGCGCTTCCTGGCGCAACTGATAATCTGTCAGGCTGTTGGCGTCTAGCCAGACAGCGTCCACCGATAGCCGAAAGTCCTTGTTTATCTTGGCTAGCCCGAGGCGCTTGAAATCCACGTTGCGTCGGCTACGCGAAAGCAGTACCGCGATTCGAATACACAAGACTTTTGCCGCAAAAGACGCTTCGCTTGGCAAATCTGCTGCAACCTTGGCGAGCCTGCCACGTTGTGCAAGCACGAGCTTGGCGAGAGTTGCTTGTTCGCGCTTTGAGAAGCCAGGCATGTCGGCATAGGTGATGACATATGCAGAGTGCTTGTGAAAGCCGGCCTGCGCAATGTCGATACCGATTTCGTGCAATCGGCAAGCCCATACCAACCTTTGTCGACGCTGGAACGCCATTTCCGCGTCCGGTGATTCGTCGATGCGTTCGAACAAGCTCAATGCCAATTGTTTTACGCGCGCGGCTTGTGTCTGATCGACGTGATAGCGCTTTGACATCGCTTCAACCGTCGCGTCCCGAATATCGTCGTGATGAGCACGCCCAAGCAAATCCTGCAAGACGCCATCGCGTAACGCGGTATTGGCGACCGACATTCGCTGCAGGTGCAGTTCCTCGAATATGGTCAACATAATGGCCAGTCCACCTGGAAGCACTGGCAGTCGGTCGCCCTTCATGCCGGGCAGTTCGAGTGACTTGAAGCCCCCGGCTTTGACGGCCTTATCGCGCAGCCATTCGAGCCCTTCGAGGCTAATGCCCTCTGTCGTAATGTTATTCTCAGCAAGAATGATCCCCAGCGCCTTGGCTGTGCCGCTGGAACCGTAGGCTTCCTTCCAGCCCTCCTTGTGAAAGCGCGCGGCAATCTGCTCTATTTCTTTGCGTGCGGCCATTTGCGCTTCTCTAAAGGCGCGTTTGTCCATTATGCCGCCCGGAAAATACCGCTCTGAAAAGGTGACGCAGCCCATGTACAGACTTTCAACCAATTTGGGCTTCAGGCGATGACCAACGATGAACTCTGTCGAGCCGCCACCAATATCAACCACCAGTCGCTGATGATTTGATGGCGGCAGGCTATTCGCCACACCTATATAAATTAGTCGCGCTTCTTCGCGCCCAGCAATAATTTCGATGGGGTATCCCAGCACGGCCTCTGCTTCCTTGACAAAGGCACTGGCGTTTTTTGCGACACGCAATGCGTTGGTGCCAACGACTCGCACGGCATCATTCGGCAGGCCGCGCAGGCGCTCAGCGAACAGCCTCAGTGCGGCCAAGGCCCGTGCTGCGGTTTCGGGTTCGATCAACTTGTCAGGAGTCACGCCGGCGCCGAGACGCACCGTTTCCTTTAGCGCATCAAGCGGGTAAAGCTGATCATCCACTACGCGACTGATTTGCAGGTGGAAGCTGTTTGATCCGAGGTCAACGGCGGCAAGAGTGTGGTGGGGCATTTGGCTGGAAGCGTAATTCGTGGTTGAGTGGAGTATGTCACACGAAAGTTGCCACTGGCCCTGTTCACAAAAACGTAATACGCTGTCGATACTATGACCACAAAATCAAAGCACGATTCCAGACAAAAGACCAAACCAAAACATGCACCGATGGTGACGAGACCTGCAGGCCGGCCAAAGCCGAGTGAGTTATTTTTGAACCGCGAGATTCAACTGCTGGCATTCAATAGACGTGTCCTTGCTCAGGCAGAAGACCGCAAGATTCCACCCTTGGAGCGGCTCAAGTTTCTGACGATCGTGTCGTCGAACCTCGATGAATTTTTTGAGATTCGCGTGGCGGGTCTCAAGGAGCAGATCAAGCTCGGCACCAGCAATCGCAGTGCCGATGGCAAAACCGCGAAAGAGACTTTCAGACTGATCGCGCAGGCCGCGCACACGATGGTGGCGCAGCAATATGCACTGTTGAACGATGAGATTTTTCCGACACTTGCCGCCGAGGGCATTCGCTTCCTGCGGCGCGCGCAGTGGAGTGCCCGGCAACAGGCTTGGGTGAAGGACTATTTCTTCCGTGAAATGATGCCTGTTCTGACGCCCATTGGGCTCGACCCTGCACATCCATTTCCGCGCGTATTTAATAAAAGTCTCAACTTCGCCGTAGAGTTGACCGGTCGCGATGCGTTTGGGCGCGATTCGCAACGCGCCATTGTGCAAGCACCGAGAATGCTGCCACGCGTGATCAAGCTGCCAGCGGAGGTCGCTGAGGGGGAGGACGATTTCATCTTTCTGACGTCTGTTCTGCATCAGCATGTCGGTGAGCTCTTCTCGGGCATGGAAGTGCTGGGCTGCTACCAGTTCCGCCTGACTCGCAATTCGGATCTATTTGTCGATGAGGAAGAGGTCAAGAATTTGCGCCTGGCATTGCAGGGCGAATTGCCTCAACGGCATCTCGGGGACGCTGTAAGGCTTGAGATCGCCGACAATTGCTCCGAAGAAACTTTGCAGTTTCTCGCCACGCAGTTCGAGCTCGATGAGGTCGATGTTTACCGCGTGAATGGGCCGGTGAACCTGGTGCGTTTGATGAGCGTGCCTGATCAGGTATCGCGGCCTGAGCTCAAATTTCCGGTATTTGCACCTGGGTTGTCGAGGGGGATCGGCAAGGTCGCCAAGGGCAAGGATTTCTTCGAAGTGCTCAAGAAGCAGGACATCCTGCTGCATCACCCCTTTCAGAGTTTTTCTCCCGTTATCGAGTTTATTCAACAGGCCGCCCATGACCCGCAAGTTGTGGCGATCAAGCTAACGGTTTACCGGACGGGTACCGATTCGGTCATCATGGAAACGCTTATTGATGCCGCAAAGTACGGCAAGGAGGTCACCGTTGTCGTGGAATTGATGGCACGGTTTGACGAAGAAGCGAACCTCAATTGGGCCTCGCGCCTCGAGGATGTGGGCGCGCATGTGGTGTATGGCGTGGTCGGCCACAAAACACATTCGAAAATGGCGCTAGTCGTGCGCCGCGAACAGGTGGAAGGGCTGCGGCCAGTGCTCAGGCGCTACGTTCACTTGGGCACTGGCAACTACCATGCACGCACGGCAAAGCTATATACGGATTTTGGCTTGATGACGTCCAACGACGATATCTGCGCTGACGTAAACCACGTGTTCGTTCAATTGACCGGCTTGGGCAAAGCAACCAGATTGACGCGTGTCTTGCAGGCACCATTTTCCCTGCATACGGGCATGCTGGCAGCCATCGATAACGAAATCAAAATAGCGGGCAACAGCAAGCACGGCGGAAAATCCGGCATACGCGGGCACATTATCGCAAAGATGAATTCATTGCTTGAGTCGGAAGTAATCGAAGCGCTTTATCGGGCCTCAAGTGCGGGCGTCAAAATCGATCTGATCGTGCGTGGTGTTTGCACTTTGCGTCCGGGTGTTGCGGGGCTTTCTGAAAACATCCGCGTGTACTCCATTGTTGGCCGGTTTCTGGAGCACTCGCGAATTTACTATTTTCGCAATGGTGGCGACGAACGGGTTTGGCTCTCCAGTGCCGACTGGATGGATCGCAATTTCTTTCGACGTATCGAACTCTGTTTTCCGGTTGAGGATGCAAAGCTAAAGCGGCGGGTTATCAGTGAGGGCCTGAAACCATATCTGACTGATAACCAGCAAGCGTGGGAAATGGACGCAGACGGAGGCTACACACGCAAGCGCCCGGCGCGAGGGACCAAAGCGGTGCGGCGAAATGCGCAGGAGCAACTACTGTCTTTGCTTGCGGTGGATAGTTAAGACCAATCGCAGCGGTGTTCGCTGAACGGCACGGATGCAGTGTCGTTTTTGGTCCGAATCAGGGCCTGAAGCTGGCGATTCGCTGCGCGGCTTCCTACCAGAGTTTCCACCAAGATTTGGTGGCACCAGGCGCTTTCCCAACCATATCGTTCTTCGGGAAGTTTTTCTCCAGGACGCGGCGTGAACTGTTCGCAAGTTCCGGTAATCCCATCTGCTCGTAAGCCTGTATTGAAATAACCAACGCCTCCTCATTGGCGGGCGCCTGAGGATAGCGCTGAAACACATTTTGAGCGCGATTTGCCGCCGCCAGATAGACGCCGCGGCTCAAATAGTAGCGTGCCACGGCAACATCGTGCTTAGCCAACGCATTCACCAGAAAACTCATTCGACTACGAGCATCATCGCCGTACTTGCTGTCAGGAAATCGGGTAACGAGTTCCTTGAAGACTTCAAACGACTCTCTCAATGCCTTCGGATCACGTTCCGCAGGGTCAAGGTTCAGTAATGCGCCGAACAATCCAAGGTCCGCCTTGAAGTACGCCAGCCCCTTTATGTAGAGCGCGTAGTCAGCGGCGATATGATTCGGATGAAGTTTCAGGAAACGATCTGCAGCCGCGACCGCCTGTGCGGTTTCGCCTTCCTTGTAGTAGGCATAGGCGATATCAAGCTGCGACTGCTGCGCATAACGGCCAAAAGGGTATTTGGCTTCCAGCGCCTCGTAGGCCTTGACGGCGCCAGCGTAATTGCCCGAGTCCAGTTCTTCGCGGGCATTCTTGTAGAATTCCTCGACAGTCCAGTTCTTCTTCGGGTCCAGCTTGTCGCCGAAAAATCCGCAACCGGCGAGTAATGTGCTTGCGAGCGCGAGAGAGAGCGCAGCCAAAAAAGTTCGTGTCATACTCTGAGGATGCCAGTCGAAATTGAAGAGGAAGATTATAGCCCATGCGACCTCCAATCCCCACCCGAGGTCAAAGCCGAAACCGTCACCTTGAAAGTGCCAGTTTCGCTATCGGGCAGCCGGTTGGACCAGGTTTTAGCGCAAATGTTGCCGGAATTTTCGCGCAGTCGGCTCGCGGCCTTGGCCAAGGCTGGCAACGTGACCATCGACGCCAAGGTCGGGCTGCCGAAAACGAAGCTGTTCGGTGGTGAGGAAATTCGGGCGACTCTCATGCCGCGTGACGCAGAGATGGCGTTTCTGCCGGAAGACATCGAGCTCAATGTGCTTTTTGAAGACGATGCCTTTTTAGTCATCGACAAGCAAGCCGGGCTGGTCGTGCACCCGGGGGCAGGCAACTGGAGCGGCACCTTGCTCAATGCCTTGCTGTTTCGTAATCCCGCTGTTGCCCAATTGCCACGTGCCGGGATCGTGCATCGCCTGGATAAAGAAACAAGTGGCGTGATGGTCGTCGCCAAGACAGAAGCGGCCCAATTGTCGTTGGTGAGGCAATTGCAGTCCCGGGCGGTCAAGCGCATTTATGTGGCTCTGGTGCGCGGTCATCCACCGCAGGATGGCGTCGTTGAAAAACCGATTGGGCGCCATCCACATCACCGCACAAAAATGGCGGTTGTCGGCGACGAAGAAGGGCAGGGCGGCAAGACTGCCGTCACATATTTTCGTGTTCTACAGCGCTTTCCGTTTCATACCCTGATTGAGTGCCAGCTCGAAACGGGGCGAACCCACCAGATCCGTGTGCACATGCAATCAATTGGATTTCCGATTGAGGGCGACCAGGTCTACAGTCCGGGCGCAGCAGGAGTGAGCGCCGCTACGCGCGAAGTATTCCGCAGTTTTGGGCGGCAGGCTTTGCATGCGAGAAAACTGTCGTTCGAACATCCGGTGCACGGGGAAAGCGTGACATTCGAAGCACCGGTTCCTGCCGACATGGGTGAATTAATCGATGTCGTCGCCACACTCTGATTCGGCGCGAACAACTGTCCTTGAGACCAAGGATTTAATTGTCCCGGGCTGGCCCGCACCCTCGCGCGTGAAAGCGCTGTTCACGACGCGCGCGGGCGGCGTTAGTAATGGTGGATTCGGCAGTTTGAATTTGGGCGCTCACGTCGGCGACGCCGCAGTTGATGTCGAAGAAAACCGTCGCAGGTTGCGGGCGTTATTGCCTTCGTCTCCTGCGTGGCTGAATCAGGTTCATGGCACCGAGGTTGTCGATGCGGCACTCGTTACCCCGACCGGACAGGCGACATTGGCGGCAGATGCTTCATTCACGACGCAGATAAACGTGCCTTGCGCGGTGTTGGTGGCTGATTGCCTGCCCGTGTTGTTTTGTACCACAGACGGTTCATGCGTCGCTGCCGCGCACGCAGGCTGGCGAGGTCTTCATCGCGGTATTCTCGAGCGTACGGTCGCTGCGATGAATAGCAAGGCCAGCACTGTCCTGGCATGGCTGGGCCCCGCCATCGGTCCATCGGCATTTGAAGTCGGCGACGATGTGTTCAAGGCTTTTACCGAGGTTGCACCTCAGGATGCATACGCTTTCAAACCAACTGCAAACGGCTCCCCAAAGTACTTCGCGGACATCTACGAGCTTGCCCGGTTACGTTTGCAACGTGCCGGTGTGACCGAAATATTTGGAGGGCAATTTTGCACGGTAAGCGATGCGGACCGTTTTTTTTCATATCGGCGTGATGGCAAGACCGGTCGCATGGGCGCAATGATCTGGCTCGAATGATTCGCTGCCGAAGAGATTGGGGCTGCTGTGCATTGCGTGCTACAATATTGCAATTAAGTTGCATATAAGGCGTTTGCGTCGGCACTGTGCCTGATTGTCTTCTCCGCTCGCGTTCGCCGTCACATCATCGACCGTTGTTTACTCGCAGTCGCAACAGCTAAGCCTACATGACCCTCGTTTATATCATCGCGGCCTGCGTCGCTGGCAGCACGATCTCGGCGCTGCTCGCGGCACTGGTGGCCTGGCGCGTCCAGCCCAGATTGATTCCTTTGTTTGTCAGCTACGCAGTCGGGGCAATGCTTGGCGTTGTATTTCTCCATCTGCTCCCGCACATTTTCGAAACTACCACGCGCCATCACGCCGCGGCCGGTTGGTTGTTGGTCGGCATACTGGCGTTTTTCGTGTTGGAAAAACTCGTGTTGTGGCGCCACAACCACGATCATGCCGGCGCTGCTGAGGAAGCGATTGCAAACTCCCGCGCACACTCGCATGACGACCACGGTCACGCATCAAACGAATCCGGTCGTACAACGTCAGCGTGGATGATCATCATCGGCGATGGTTTTCACAACTTTACCGACGGTCTGGCAATTGCTGCGGCTTTCATGGCAGATGTAAGGATAGGCGTAGTGACGGCGATTGCAATCATCGCGCACGAACTGCCTCAGGAACTCAGCGATTTTCTGGTGTTGATACACTCCGGATTTTCGCGGCGCAGGGCGCTGTTCTGGAACGTGATGTCCAGCTTCGCAACCTTGTTCGGCGCCCTGTTGGCCTACGTGATGCTGGTTTCGCTCGCCGAATACTCGATCATGTTCCTGTGTTTTGCTGCCGCCAGCATGATGTATGTCGCTATTGCGGACTTGATTCCCGGTCTGCATAAACGTTCGACTCTTAAAGATACTGTCCAGCAGATCCTACTGATTGGCGCGGGAGTCGCTTCCATCTGGTCGGTGCACCTGTTCGTTTGATACTGCGGGTGCCGCGTCAATCTTTCTTTTTGCAGCGTGTCGACGTTTCGTGCCCGCCAGCCAAAGCAGCAATGCCGTTGGCGCAACGCCAAAGAAGATAAATGTCAGCACGCCGGCAATGAAACTTTTCTCGGTGATCGCCACCATTGAAATGACGTATAACCACGCAATTGCTACGATATGCATTCGCTGTGCCCCGTTGCCGATTTTCACAAGTGCAGTCGACGAAACAACAATTCCAGTCTGTTCCTGAAACGTTGGGCCGGATGCGAGATAATTCTTACACCAACAATATTCAATTATTGACCGGACATCGTAGCATGCCGCATTCCAAATTTTCTTTTGATCCGCACGACAATCCAATCCTCCAGGAAGCGCAGCACCGGCTGATGCAGAGCTTGGGCAATGCGGCTCCCTCAAGTGTTAGCGAGGGATATCGGGCATGGACGCAGGCGCTGACTCAGGAGCCCGCGAAACTGGCGGCCCTGCAGCAACGGTTTGTAGACGAGCAAAGACGTCTGCTCGAGTTTTTTACACAGCCGCAGGGCCAGACGCTGGCGGTCACGCCACCGCTTGCCAGCGCGCAGGACAAGCGTTTCGCGGGAGACGCGTGGCAGTCTTCGCCGCAATACAGATATTTGGCCGAGTCATATCTTTCGACTTACCGGCTGTTTCTTGAGAGCATCGATAGCGTGGACGTCTCAGCCACAAATCGGAAAAAGATGCGCTTTTTTATCAAACAACATCTGGATGCGATTTCACCTGCCAACTTTCTGGCGACGAATCCAGAAGCGCTCAAGTCGGCGATTGAATCGAAAGGCGAGACGCTGAAAGTGGGACTGGACAACCTCAGGGAGGACATCGAGAAGGGTCATATTTCGATGACCGATGAGGGGGCGTTCAAGGTAGGCGAAAACCTGGCGGTGACACCGGGTAGTGTGGTGTTTGAGAATGAAATTTTCCAGTTGTTGCAGTATGCCCCGCTCACCAGGACGGTACACGTACGCCCGGTGTTGATTGTGCCGCCGTGCATCAACAAGTACTACATACTCGATTTGCGTCCGGACAATTCACTGGTGCGCTACGCTGTCGAGCAGGGATTTACGGTATTTATTGTTTCCTGGCGCAACGTGAAGGAGCCCCAGGGAAATTTGACGTGGGATGATTACATTTCCGCCGGCGTGATCAAAGCGATCGACTGTGTTCGCGTCATTACCAACGTCGACAAAATCAATGCGGTTGGATTTTGTGTCGGTGGTACGTTGCTGGCTAGCGCGATTGCCGTCCTGCGGCGCATGGGACATGAAGTCATCGAAAGCGTCACGTTTCTCACGACGTTTCTCGATTTTTCCGACACCGGCGAAGTCACTGCCTATATCAACGAGGACTTCATCGCCAAGTGCGATGCTGAAGTCGGGCATGGGGGCATCGTTGACGGCAGCGACCTCGCCTATGCGTTTACGTCCTTGCGGGCCAACGAATTGATCTGGAACTACGTAGTAGGCAATTATTTGAAAGGCACCAAACCACCAGCGTTTGATCTGCTTTACTGGAACTCGGACAGCACAAATCTGCCAGGCCCCTGGTATGTTTATTACCTGCGAAACATGTACGTGAAAAACAATCTCGCGCGCGCCGACAAGCTGAAGATGTGTGGCGTGCCCGTAGACCTGTCGTATGTAAACATGCCGGCATTCGTATTCGGCGCGAAAGAGGACCACATCGTGCCGTGGGGCACTGTGTACAAAAGTGCGTCACTTCTTACGGGCAAGACTGAATTTGTTCTTGGGGCCGCAGGACACGTGGCTGGCGTGGTGAACCCGGCGTCAAAAAACAAGCGTAGTCACCGCATCGGTCCCGCGCCTGATATTGCCCAACAGGAATGGCTGGCCGCGTCGCGCGAGGTTGAGGGTAGCTGGTGGCCGCGATGGGCGGAATGGCTGAAGCAATTTGGCGGGAAAATGATTCCCGCGCGCGATACTCTCGGCAGTATCGACTTCAAGCCAATCGAGGCGGCGCCGGGCCGTTATGTGCAAGAGAAGATCTAACGAGCAATGGATTACGCGGCCCTTGCCGTCCTGATTTGCGGCGTGACTTTTTACACGCGTGCTGCCGCGATGGAGAAGAAGTGAGGCTTGATATGGGCTGCCTGCTCGATCATTGCTTCTCTTGTGGCAATGTTTGTTTTCAAAGGGGGGTGGCTGAGTGTATTATTTTCACAGGTGGGCTTGTTCGCGGCGATTACGATCTATCGCGTGATCACTGAAAAAGATAGTAACCAATAAAACATGACAGGAGAGAGACATGCCAGCAACACAGAGAATTGCCGTCGTGACGGGCGGGATGGGCGGCTTGGGGGAGGCGATCTGCATGAAGCTTGCCCGCATGGGGATCAAGGTGGTCGTGACATATTCGCCCTCAAATACAAAATCAGCAACTTGGCTCAAAGAGATGGAGGCGCGTGATTACCATTTTTACGCTTATGCAGTTGACGTCGCGGATTTCGATTCCTGTGGCGCGGCGGTTACAAAGATCCAGAAGGAAGTCGGACCGATCGATATTCTCATCAACAATGCCGGCATTACCCGTGATACCACGTTCAAGAAGATGTCGAAAATCGACTGGGCTGCTGTCATCAGCACCAATCTGGATAGCGTATTCAATATGTCAAAACCGATTGTCGATGGAATGGTCGAGCGCGGTTGGGGCAGAGTGATCAATGTGTCGTCGGTAAACGGACAAAAGGGCGCTTTCGGTCAGACCAACTATTCAGCCGCCAAAGCCGGTATGCATGGCTTCACCAAAGCTCTTGCGCTGGAGGTGGCCAAGAAGGGTGTGACGGTTAATACGATTTCACCTGGCTACATCGGCACCGCCATGGTGACGGCGATTCCTGAAGAAGTGCTCAACTCCAAAATCCTGCCGCAGATTCCCATCGGCAGACTTGGCAAGCCTGAGGAGGTGGCCGGCTTGTGCGCCTATCTGGCTTCGGACGAAGCGGCCTTCGTGACCGGTGCAAATATCGCCATCAACGGCGGCCAACACATGTTCTAGTTTTACCCGGTGACTACAAAAAAGGGCGCCATCGGGCGCCCTTTTTTGTTTCATTCATCAATCATCAGCGCTTGAAGGTGCCGCCTGCGCCGAGCACGGTGAGCTCCACAAAGCTTGAGCCGTTGTGGTTATCTGCGCTGAATTTCGCGCGAAAACCCCGCAAGTCGACCGTGCCAAGTTTGTCCATTGCCGCCAGGAAAGACTCGCGTGTAAGCGCCTTGCCGGCCTTCTTCAGGCCTTCGACAAAAATGTTGGCGGCGATATAACCCTCCAAGGAAGCAAAGCTTGCCTTTGTCGGCCCACCAATGCGCTTCAGGTATTCACGACCCAGCGGCTCGCTGTCGGAAAAAGGCAAGGGCACGACCTGGGATATTTCAACGCCGCGGCCGTCATCGCCAAGTTGCCCGGCGACGGTCATTGCACCGGCTGAACTGAGTAAGCAGAATTGCGCATTCGAGCCAAGTTTTTTCATTTCTTTGATGAAGGCAATGGCTGTGTTGGCGCCGGTGCTGATGATGACTGCCTGAGCGCCTGACTTGGCAATCGTTTGTGCAGAAGATGTCACGTTGGTCGAATGACGATCTGTGCTGCCAAAAATCAGGATGTTCGACTTACGTGCGCGTAACGCCTTCTCCAATCCAGCCAATCCAGCACGCCCATAGGCGTCGTTTTGATAGAAGATCGCGATCTTGGTCAGCCCGCGCCGTATTAACTGCTCGACAATTTTTTCAGTTTCTTCTGAGTAACTTGCGCGAATATTGTAGACATAGCGGCTGAGTGGCTCACGGTTGGCTACGTCGCCACTTGCGGGGGCAAAAAACGGTACCTTGTTTTTCTCCACCAAGGGCAGTATCGGGTTGATTGTGTACGTGCCTGTGTAGCCGAACAAGGCGAAGACATTGTCCTCGTTGAGCAGCTTCAGTGTATTGGCCTTGGCACGTTCAGGAATACCTGCATCGTCAAGCGAAATCAATTTAATCTTGCGGCCGTTGATACCGCCTGCTTCATTGACGGCATTGAAATAAGCGTCTGCACCGGCCTTCATTTCACGACCGATCTCCTCAGCCGGCCCCGTCAGTGATGCAGACTGACCGACAATGATTGAATCGTTAGTAACACCTTGGGCAGTTGCGTGTGTGGCAAGCAGAGCAAATGCACTGAGCAGTGCAACAGCAGAGACTTGGCGCAGGACGCCCGTCAGGCTGCAGCGCGTTGGATAATCCATAAGTTTTCCCTTGAGTATTTGGCCGGACAGTTTCTGATCTGTGGCGCGGCAAACGCGCATTGTAAAGCCAATATTGGCTTGGCGGATTGCCGATCGACGCTCATTTGGGCCAATTGATCACGGCTCAATTTCTGAATTTCCCGCCGCGCGAAATGATCGTCAGGTCAACAAAGTTTGATCCGTTGTGATTGGTAGGTGTGTAATTGACTGTAAAGCCGCCCAAATCGAGCTTGCCCATGGCGGCCAGACCATCGACCAGTGACTCACGCGTCGGAGTCTTCCCGGCGCGCTTAAGCCCCTCTACCAGAACCTTGGCGGCAATGTAGCCTTCAAGTGAAGTAAACGAATACTTGTCTCGACCGCCAATATTTTTTTGGTACTCGCGCACGATGGGATTTGTTTCCGACCACGGAAACGGTACAACCTGCGAAATCTGCACGCCAATTCCTTCGTCGGCCAGATCGTCAGAGAGTGCCCTTGAGCCGACGAAACTTACATTCCAAAACTGCTGGAGTCCGCCGGCCAGTTTCATTGCTTTGATAAATGCTGCACAGCTCTTGTAGGCGCTGATCATGATGACTACGTTGGTGCCAGACTTCGCCAGCTTTCCCACTGCTGCGGAAACATCAGTGGTATTGCGTTCCACCGTTGCTGTATCGGTGATTTCCAACATGCGCTTCTTCATGGCCCGCTCGACCCCGGCGAGTCCAGCCTTGCCATAGGCATCGTTTTGATAAAACACGGCGATCTTTGTGATGCCCTGCTGCACCAGATGCGCAACGATTTGCTCTGTCTCGTCGAAATAGCTGGCGCGCACGTTAAAAACATAGCGGTTGAACGGTTCGCGCAAACTCTGTGCACCGGTGAATGCGCCAATGAAAGGTACCTTTGCGGCGGTAAAGATGGGCAGTGCCGCATTTGACGTCGGCGTACCCACGTAGCCAAACAGCGCGAGAACTTTTTCGCCTTCAATCAATTTTTTGGTGTTGGCAGCTGCTTTTTCCGGCTCATACCCGTCGTCGACTGATATCAATTTGATCTTGCGGCCATTGATGCCGCCGCTTTTATTGACAACATCGAAGTACGCTTCCGCCCCGGCCTTCATTTCCGTGCCGAGTTTTTCGGCCGGGCCGGAAAGTGCGGCGGACTGGCCAATCAAAATCGTATCGACAGACACGCCCTGAGAAAAGGACGTCGCCGAAAACGACAAGACTGTGGACAACAAGACCCACCCAGCAAAGCGGAAATGCTTATTCATTCGATTCTCCTCAGGCGTTTATTATTTGTTGCTTGAGCCGAAATTGTACCCCGGCACGCGAGGCCGGGGGTTTGAGATAAGAATGCGTGTTGTGTCACACGATGCGTCTACGATTGGTCTGCCGATCAATCAACGTAAACCCAGCATTGGCGGGCCTTACCGGTTATTTTTGTGTTAACCGCCGCGCCAACGCTAGGGTTTGAGAAGCACCCAGGCGGGCTCAACCCGCGAAGAAATCCTTCACCTTATCCATGAAGCTCTTCGCCCGCGGATTGTGCTTGTCGCCATCGGTCTTATTGATCTCTTCCAGTTCGCGCAATATCTCTTTCTGGCGATCCGTGAGTCGAACTGGCGTCTCGACGACGACGTGGCACATCAAATCGCCCGCTGAGGTCTGCCTGACCGGCCGGATACCTTTGCCACGCAAGCGGAACACCTGTCCGCTTTGCGTTTCAGCCGGAATCTTGATCTTGGCTTCACCATCGAGCGTCGGAATATTTATCTCGCCCCCGAGCGCGGCAACGCTGAAGGAAATGGGCATTTCACAATGCAGATCAGCACCTTCGCGCTGAAATACTGCGTGGGCTTTTAGTTGCACGACGACATAGAGGTCGCCCGGCGGCCCGCCGTTTACCCCAGCCTCGCCTTCACCCGACAGACGAATACGATCACCATCATCAACACCAGATGGAATTTTCACCGACAAGGTTTTGTGTTTCTTCACGCGCCCCGCGCCACTGCAGGCAGTGCACGGCTCCGGAATGACTTTACCGGTACCGTGGCAGGTCGGGCAGGTCTGCTGAATGGAAAAAAAGCCTTGCTGCATGCGAACCTGGCCCGGGCCATTGCAGGTGTGGCAGGTTTTGGCGCTGGTCCCCGGCTTGGCGCCTGAGCCCTTGCAGGTTTCACAATCTTCCAGTGACGGAATGCGAATCTTGGTTTCAGTACCGCGCGCCGCTTGCTCCAGCGTGATGTCCATGTTGTAGCGCAGATCGGCGCCGCGATAGACTTGTTGTCCGCCACGTCCGCCACGACCACCAAAGATTTCACCGAAAATATCACCGAACGCTTCGGAGAAGCCACCGAACCCTTCGCCGCCGTGACCCCCACCCACCTGTGGGTTGACGCCGGCGTGGCCATATGCGTCGTAGGCCCGGCGCTTTTCAGCCTCGGAGAGCACTTCGTAAGCTTCCTTGGCTTCCTTGAATTTTTCTTCTGCGTCTTTTTGGTCAGGATTGCGATCGGGATGGTACTTCATCGCCAGTTTGCGATAGGACTTCTTGATGTCCTCATCGCTCGCATCACGATTAACACCCAGGATTTCGTAAAAGTCTCGTTTTTGTGCCATGAATATTCCAGCTCTTTAATATGGGAAAGCCGGGTTGAGCGAGACAAAACGCTCGCTAAACCCGGCCAGTCAATCGGAGGTACCTGGATTAACTCTTCTTGTCTTTTACTTCCGTAAATTCAGCATCAACAACATTTCCCATGTCCTTTTCCTTCTGTTCGGCACCAGGTGCCGGTCCGGCGCCGCCTGGTCCTGCGCTACCACCAGATTCAGCCTGCGTCTTGGCCTGCATATCGGCGTACATTTTTTCGCCGAGCTTCTGCGATGCCTTCCCCAGCGCCTCAGTCTTGGCTTCGATGTCGGCTTTGTCGCTACCCTTCAATGCCGTTTCCAATTCCTTGCTCGCGGCTTCGATTGTCGTTTTTTCGGCTGCGTCGATCTTGTCGCCATATTCAGCCAGCGATTTCTTGGTCGAGTGAACCAGTGCGTCGCCCTGATTGCGCGCCGTGACAAGTTCCAAAACCTTCTTGTCTTCGTCGGCATTGGCTTCAGCATCTTTCACCATGCGCTGGATTTCTTCCTCCGACAAGCCGGAGTTGGCCTTGATAGTGATCTTGTTTTCCTTGCCGGTAGCTTTGTCTTTGGCGTTCACGTGCATGATGCCGTTGGCGTCAATATCGAAGGTCACTTCAATCTGCGGCATACCGCGCGTTGAAGGTGGAATGCCCTCTAGGTTGAATTGGCCCAGCGATTTGTTGCCGGACGCCAATTCGCGCTCGCCTTGCAGCACATGGATCGTCACCGCGGATTGGTTGTCGTCAGCGGTTGAGAAAACTTGCGACGCCTTGGTGGGGATCGTGGTGTTTTTCTTGATCAGCTTGGTCGATACGCCGCCAAGCGTTTCGATGCCGAGTGACAACGGGGTCACGTCGAGCAACAGCACGTCCTTCACGTCGCCCTTCAATACGCCGCCTTGAATCGCGGCACCGACGGCAACAGCCTCATCGGGATTCACGTCCTTGCGTGGTTCGCGACCGAAGATTTCCTTCACTTTTTCCTGCACCTTTGGCATGCGTGTCTGACCGCCGACCAGAATCACGTCGGAGATATCGCTGATTTTCAGACCGGAGTCTTTGATCGCCATTTCGCAAGGCTTGATGGTGCGCTCGATCAGTTCATCGACCAACGCTTCAAACTTGGCGCGTGTCAGCTTTACAGCCAAGTGTTTCGGGCCGTTGGCGTCAGCCGTGATGTAGGGCAGGTTCACTTCCGTTTGCTGCGTGGAGGACAACTCGATCTTGGCTTTTTCAGCGGCTTCTTTCAGGCGCTGCAGTGCCAACACATCCTTTTTCAGGTCGATGCCCTGATCCTTTTTGAATTCGTCGCAGAGATAGTCCATCAAGCGTTGATCGAAATCCTCACCGCCGAGGAAGGTGTCGCCGTTAGTACTCAAGACTTCAAACTGGTGTTCACCGTCGACCGAGGCGATTTCGATAATCGACACGTCGAAGGTACCGCCACCGAGGTCATAAACCGCGATCTTGCGGTCGCCTTCCTGCTTGTCCATGCCGAAGGCGAGGGCGGCGGCAGTGGGCTCGTTGATGATGCGCTTGACGTCCAGACCAGCAATGCGGCCTGCGTCTTTGGTGGCCTGACGCTGACTATCGTTGAAGTACGCGGGCACTGTGATGACGGCCTCGGTCACTTCTTCACCGAGATAGTCTTCTGCCGTCTTTTTCATCTTGCGCAGCACTTCGCTGGAAACCTGCGGCGGAGCCATCTTTTTGCCTTGGGCTTCTACCCAAGCGTCGCCGTTGTCGTTCTTGAAAATCTTGTAGGGCATCAAACCGATGTCTTTTTGCACTTCTTTTTCGTCAAAGCGCCGACCGATCAGGCGCTTCACGGCAAACAAGGTGTTTTTTGGATTGGTCACAGCCTGTCGCTTGGCAGATGCACCGACCACAATTTCGCCGTCGTCCTGGTAGGCGACAATGGAGGGCGTGGTACGCGCGCCTTCCGCGTTCTCGATGACTTTGGGTACGCCGCCTTCCATGATGGATACGCAGCTATTGGTGGTTCCCAAATCAATTCCGATGATTTTTCCCATGATGTTTCCCCTTATTTCTCGATGGCGCTGCTAGAGCGCGGTAAAGTTAATGACTGCATTGAATGTAGGGCTATTCGGACAGATTTCAAGCGTCCTGGCCTCGCGGAGCGGCGTTTTACGCGCTACACCTGATCGGTAGCCACTTTTTCCTTGGCAACGGTTACCAAGGCCGGGCGCAGTATCCGGTCGTGCAGCAGGTAACCTTTTTGCATCACGTTGATGACGGTATTCGGTGTCTGTTCGGATTCGAGCGCGGCAATCGCCTGATGCCGGGTCGGGTCAAATTTCTCACCTTCTGGATTGACCTCAATGATCGAGAACTTCTCGAAAACATTCGCGAGCTGGCGTGCAGTGAGTTCCACGCCGGTCTTGAACGACTCCACCGAGGTGTTCTCTACGACCAGCGCCGCGTCCATACTGTCTTTCACAGCGAGCAGGGCGTCGGCGATTTTTTCGATGCCAAATTTTTGCGCCTTCAGCACGTCTTCGGCCGAGCGGCGGCGGATATTTTCCATCTCCGCCTTGGTCCGCACAAACTGGTCATAGCTCTCGTCAGCCTTTGCACCGGCTTCGGTGAGCGCCTTTTCGAGTTCTTCAATTCTTTGTTCAGGCGTGGCTGGGATTGCCGCTTGGTTCAAAACAGCTTCGTCTGGCGCCGTTGTTGCGGCGTTCTCGATTGGGTCCGACATGATAAAACTCCAGAATAAACAAGGTCATGCAGAAACTGAGGGCGTTCCTGACAAATTCAAGACAAAACACTTGGAAACTGCGATTTTCAGCAGATTCGGACACTACCTTCAATTCGCAGTCGGATTTACGACTTTTTCTTCTTATCCCTGTCGAACACCAGCCAGTTGGTCACCAGAGAAATGACACTGAACATGAGCGAGCCAATCATCGCCGCCATAAAACCTGTGACGGTAAAACCCTTTACGATCTCAGTCACAAACCAGAACAGGAATGCGTTGATAAAGAAGATAAACAATCCCAGCGTCAGGATGGTTACCGGTAACGTGAGAAATACGAGCACGGGCCGCACAAAAGCGTTGACCAGACCCAGCATCAGCGCGGCAACCATTGCCGCGAAAATGTTGTCCACCTGGACCCCGGAGTAAAGATAGGCCACCAGCATCAAAGCCAGCGCATTGATGAACCACCGCACGATGAGTGTCATGAAACTGCCTTATTTATTTTTGGGGTGAAGCCTCTAAAGTAAGCCTGATAATAGCGTTTTCAAGCGGCTGCCTTCGCCCACCACCACTTTTCGAATCCATGAGCACATACAGTCAGCAAAAACGCATCAGCATTCCCGACCTGCGCGCAATGAAGGGCAAGGCCAAAATTGTCATGCTCACTGCGCATTCCAAGCCGATGGCGCAATTGCTCGATGCGCACTGCGATGTCCTGCTGGTCGGTGATTCATTGGGCATGGTCGTATACGGAATGGAAAATTCCCTGGCGGTCACGCTAGACATGATGATCAGCCACACTAAAGCGGTCATGCGCGGTTCCAGCCATGCCGCAGTCATTCTCGACATGCCATTTGCCACTTATCAGGAGTCAAACGAACAGGCGTACCGCAATTGCGCCCGCGCCATCGTCGAAAGTGGAGCACAGGCACTCAAGCTGGAAGGCGGTGAGGAATTGGTTGGGACGGTTGAATTTCTGGCCAAACGCGGAATTCAGGTCATGGCGCATATTGGACTGATGCCGCAGCGGGTTCATCAGATGGGCGGATTCAGGGCGCAAGGCAAGGAAGAAGATGCGTTGTCGAAATGGCCCAAGCTGGCGCGCCAATTTGAAGATGCCGGCGCGTTTTCGGTGCTGATTGAAGGGACGGTAGAGCCGGTGGCGCGAGCGATTACCGAATCACTGAAGGTACCGACGATCGGGATCGGGGCATCACCGGCCTGTGATGGGCAGGTGTTGGTGACGGAGGATATTCTCGGATTGTTTCCGGATTTCACGCCCAAGTTTGCGAAGCGGTATCGAGATATTGGGGCGATGGTGACGGAGGCGGTGGGGGAGTATGCGGCGGAGGTTAGGGGAGGGGGGTTTCCTTCGGTGGAGCATTGTTTTGGGGTGAAGAAGTAGGAGGCATTTGATGGTGACTAATCGGGAAAATTTTCAAGCGTGGCAGCGAAGCAAAGCCAGGGTTGCCGGCGGCAAAAGCGCGTCGGAGGCATGCTCCGACCTTTTCTTGTTTCGCCAAGAAAAGTAACCAAAAGAAGGCGACCCGAGGTTCGTCGCCCCGCAAAAGCGCGGGGTTCCCTGCGCTACTCGGAACGACAGGCCGCTGCGGAACTCGGGCTCGAACGGTTACCGGTTCAAAAGGTCGAGGTTTTGCTCGCCCTCAGACAGTTCTCGCGGACTACTCCTGTCGTTCCTGCGTTGCTCGGCGACTCACATCGAGACCCGGTCAGCCCATTGCCGCCGTCGCTGAATAAACGCCGTCGTCCCAGCGCAGGCTGGGACCCAGTCCAATCCATTGGTCGGTTACACGGTGCTGTAATCTGGCGTTTACAGCCAAAAAAGCTAGTTTCCAGCCCCCAACGCCTTCGCCCGCACCGCCGAAGCCTCACCCTCCCGCTTCGCCGCATCCTTATCCCAACCCTCGCTCACCCATCCCGACAATTGCTCCCCCGCAATCGTCGTCAACGCCTCAACATACGCCTGCGTATCATTGGCCACCGGAATATAGTTGAAGGTCTTGCCACCAGCGTGAAGGAAACTTTCCTTCGCCTCCATGGCGATTTCTTCCAGCGTCTCAAGGCAATCCGACGCAAATCCTGGGCAAATCACATCCACGCGTTTGCAACCATCGGCGCCGAGCTTTTCGAGTGTCTTGTCGGTATACGGCTGCAGCCATTCAGTTCTGCCGAAGCGCGACTGGAAGGTGACGATGTAGTCGCCTGCTTTCACGCCGAGTTGTTCGGCGATCAGGCGGGCGCTCTTGTGGCAGTGGCAGTGATAAGGGTCGCCTTTTTCGAGATGAAATTTTGGCAGGCCGTGGAAGGTCATCAGTAGCTTGTCGGTCGCGAAATTCGGGCGGCCGATTTTCATCCACTCGGCGAGAACGTTTTTGGCGATGGCGTTGATATAGGCCGGATGATCGTGGTAGCTGCGCACGAACCGGATGCCAGGCACATTGCGGGCTTTCAATAGCACGCGGCCGAGCTCGTCCATGGTCGAGGCCGTTGTGCTGGCGGCATACTGCGGATAGAGCGGCAGCACAAGGATGTTGTCGCAATTTGCCGCCTTCAGCTTGTCCATCGCGCTCTCAATCGACGGGTTGCCATAGCGCATCGCGTATTCGACCTTCAAGGGGCTCTTGAATTTCTCGCCAAGAAAGCCGCGCAACATTTGCGCCTGACGAGCGGTGTACACGCGTAATGGCGAGCCTTCCTTCATCCAGATGCTCGCGTATTTCTTAGCCGATTTGGCTGGGCGGACATTGAGAATGATGAGGTTGAGAATCAACCACCAGATCGGCTTGGGGATTTCAACGACACGCGTGTCTGATAAAAACTGCTTAAGGTAGCGCCGCACTGCACCGGTCGAGGTGTCGTCAGGTGTGCCGAGATTGACGAGCAATACGCCGGTCGCCGGTGATGTGCCATGGGTGAAAGGAGTTTCGGGTCTGTAGCTCATTTGAGAAATATCTGAAAGTCAAGCATTGACGGGCTTCTCATGGCAAATATGCCCGGAACGCCGCGCCAGTACTTGTGTGTTGTGGATTAATTTTGTGAAAGTGCCGACGACAGCAATTTCGCCGTCACATCGACAATCGGAATTACGCGCTCATAGGCCATGCGCGTCGGGCCGATCACGCCGACGGTGCCAACGATTTGGCCGTCGACTTCATAGGGCGCCGTGACGACCGAAAACTCATCCAGCGCTACCAGTGCCGATTCGCCACCGATGAAAATCTTCACGCCCTCGGCGCGGTTGCTGACATCGAGCAAATCCATCAACTGCGTCTTGTGGTCGAACACATTGAAGAGCTTGCGGATACTCGCCATATTCATCGAAACATCGTTCACGTCCAGCAGGTTGCGTTCGCCAGACAGCACCACACCGGACGAATCGGAACCTTGTCCGCGCGCATCCACCATCGCCGACATCAACGTGGAAATATCGCGGTGCAACTGCGAGAGTTCGGCTTTCACTTTTTCGCGGATCTGGTCGAATTCATAACCCGCGTAGTGCTGGTTGATGTAATTGGCCGCTTCCGTCAACTGCGAGGGCGAAAAGGGCTTCTCGGTGACGAGCACGCGGTTCTGCACGTCGCCGTCAGTGGCTACCAGAATCAGCAGTACGCGTTTTTCGGAAAGCTGCATGAATTCCACATGCTTCAAACCAATGCCACGGCGCCGTGGTGTGACGACGATGCCGGCGAAATGGGTGAGGTCAGAGAGCAATTGGGACGCTGCAGCCACCACATGGCGCGGATCGTCGGGGCGGATATTGTTTTCGAGCTGCTGGCGTTCGAGATGTTCGAGCGGCTGGATCGTGAGCAGCGTATCGACGAACAGCCGGTACCCCTTGGGTGTGGGGATCCGCCCGGCGGAGGTATGCGGGCTGGCGATGTAACCCATCTCTTCCAGATCAGCCATGACATTGCGGATCGAGGCAGGCGAAAGCTCCATTCCCGAAAACTTCGATAACGCGCGCGAACCTACCGGCTGGCCGTCGGCGATGTAGCGTTCAACGAGGAATTTCAGCAGAGTTTGGGCGCGCTCAGAAAGCATGCGGCAATTGTAGGCAAAAGTGGGCGGGTTGTGTAAACCATGCGGTAACAACTATTTGCGGACTTGCATTGAATTTTTGCCGAGCAGTGTGTCGGACTTGAAGAATCGCGGCCAGAAATGAGCTGGGCGAGGGCAGATTTCCACGCTTTTCAAGCCAATGGTTGTTCCCCTGGCGCAGGAAAGC
>Ga0105044_10002921_pt1 | contig 23371 bp, 22 predicted proteins | sample MAT01_FD_78092 | JGI IMG/M metagenome (GOLD analysis project Ga0105044, IMG submission 78092) | Freshwater microbial communities from Lake Fryxell liftoff mats and glacier meltwater in Antarctica - MAT-01 | ecosystem: Environmental > Aquatic > Freshwater > Ice > Liftoff microbial mat | place...
CCCGTGTGTCCGGTCGATTGCATCCCGAACGATCCGCGGCATGTGGAAACGCGGGAGGAGTTGCAGGTGAAGTACGAGCGGTTGATATCCGTGTAACGCCTGCGCCGGCAGTTGCGGGGGCACCGGGCCGAGTTTCTCTTGTCAAACGTTTGGCGTCTTGAGGCGCTGAGGCTATCAGCAGTAGTGAGAGGGACTTGCGCATGCCAAAAGAATCTCAAATTCTCGACTCAGTCGAGGTCGGAACACTTGAACGACTGATCGAAGAGGCTACTCGTGCGACGGAAGAAGGGCTGCGGCGATTCGTCGAACCTGCGGCTGGAACGCTCTCTCGCGCGCTCTCTCGACAGCATCACCTAGTGTTCGGGCGACGAGGATCTGGAAAGTCAAGCTTACTTCGAAAGGCGGCCGCGGACTTTACTGTTGATAGGAGACCTATCGCATTCGTCGATTTAGAGTCCTTTAAGGGACATGCGTACCCTGACGTGCTTCTTAGTGTGCTCATCGAAACCTTCTCGAAATTCGCAGAATGGCTAGAAACGGCTGCAATCGCACCGGCGAACAAGACGTCCTTTTGGAATCGCCTGTTCGGGACAAAGCCTACACGTCCTGCATTTGATAGAACCCGCGCAAAGGAGTTGTCTTCACAACTCCGCGGAGCGATCAAGGACCTCCGAGCATTGCTCTTTAGCGAAGATGACGTCTCCGTGGAAGAAAAACAATCTACAAAGGGTGCTCAAAAAGACTCCACCGAAGACGAATTGTCTATCGGAGCGCACGGCGTAAAAGTCGGGATAAAGGACTCGACAGCCACCACGCGCGAAGCCGGTCAGGAAGTCACTACAAAGTACACGACGCGAAAGCTAGATCACCTGCATAGGCACATACTTGACTATCAGGGATTGTTCAGAAAGATGTCAGAGCTTTCAAGCGGAGATGCGTTTCTATTTTTGGACGACCTTTATCATATTCGGCGTCGCGACCAAGCCCAAGTCATCGACTACTTCCACCGGATTGCGAAGAACAATCATCTATGGATCAAGATCGGAACGATTCGTCATCGAACGCAATGGTACATAAACGGAGACCCGCCTATCGGTGCCAAGATTGGAGACGATATCAGCGAGATTGATCTTGATCTCACTCTAGAGCGGTATAGCAATACCAGAGGATTTCTCAACAAGATCCTTGATACCTTCGTCAGCGAAAGTGGGGTCGTTAGAGACACCTTCTTGACACCGGGCGCGTTCGACCGGTTAGTCCTTGCAAGTGGTGGGGTAACTCGCGATTTTCTAGGAATACTCCGCGGGTCGATACTTATTGCCCGAGAACGTGGGGCTACACCCAGAGGAGATAAGGTAGGCGTTGAAGATGTAAATGGTGCAGCGGGTCGGTACGACTCATCCAAGCGGGAGGAACTGAGCCGAGATACGTTGGATGAAAGCCAGCGGCTTGAGGACGAATTCTCAAGAATAGGGAGTTTTGTGAAGGAACAGTCGAATGCGAACGTGTTTCTCATGGATAGAGATTTGCCTGAGTCCGATATGGCGCCAATCGAGGAACTGGTCGATTTACGTTTGATCCATAGAGTCAACCCGAGCGTCACAGTGCGCGATCGTCCTGGAAAGAAGTTCGCCGCCTTCATGCTCGACATCAGTCAGTACACTGCGGCGCGAAAGAAGCGGGAGCTGGAGATCATCGAGTTCTGGCGTCCTGACGCGACTGACCAGATTCGACGAACTGGTCTCATATACAAGGAATTGCACGGCAAGTAGTCGATTCGTGACTCAACAAAGCCGCACCGACAGCCAGGTATTAAATCCTCTGTTCTGGCTGCGCGGACGCAGCGGCGACGCCGAGCAAGTTCGCTCGCCGCCAGCTACCGTTGGCAGCGCGGACAATAAAACGTCGAACGCTGCCCCAGCACCAGACTCCTGATCGGCCCCTTGCACGACGCGCACGGTTTTCCCTCGCGGTCGTAGACATCGAAGCGCGTCTGAAACCATCCGGCCTCGCCGCTGCAATTGACGTAGTCACGCAGGCTGGAGCCGCCGGCCGCAATCGCTTCCGCCAGGGTCTCCCGGATTTTCTCCACCAGCGTCGCGTAACGCTCGCGCCCGATCTTGCGCGCCGGCAGCTTGGGATTGATGCGGGCGCGGTAGAGCGCCTCGCTGGCGTAGATGTTGCCGACGCCGGCGACGAGATGGCTGTCCATCAGCGCGTTCTTGATCGGACCGCTGCGGCTGCGGGTCTGCTGGTAGATCCAGTCGGCGTTGAACGCCGCGGAAAAGGGCTCGGGGCCGATGTCGCGCAGCAACCGGTGCAGCAGGGGATCGCCTTTCTGCCACAACATGAGGCCGAACCGGCGAGGATCCTTGAAGCGTACCGCCTGCGCGTCGTCCAGCACGAGGTCGAAATGATCGTGCGTCTGCGGCGGCGTCGCGGCGGGCAGCACCCACAACCGGCCGGACATACCGAGGTGCACGATCAGCGTGCCGTCGCCGGCGCGGAACAGGAGGTACTTGCCGCGCCGCTCGATCGCATCGATGCGCCGCCCCGTCAGCGTGGTTTCGAGCGTGCGCGGAATCGGCCAGCGCAGCGCCCGGTTACGCACGATCACCTTGGCCACGGTATGTCCGGCGATTACCGGTTCCAAGCCCCGGCGCGTGGTTTCAACCTCGGGCAGTTCGGGCACGCGGGCTATTTTTTCTCGGCGGCCGGCACCGCCGGCGGCGCCAGCAGGCGCGTCGCCATGGCTTTGGCGATCCGGTAGGTCAGTTTCTCATCCTGCCGTGCGAGCACCAAGTCCGGCTCGCGTTGCACGATGTCGAGTTCGATCGCGCGGCCGTCCTTCAGCGTGACCTTGATCGTTTCCTTCGCGCGCTTTTCCGGCGCGCCGCCGACTGCCAGCGCGGTCGCGAGCCGCCACTCGTCCATCCAGCGCGCGTAATCGTCCTGGGACAACTCGCCGCGGCCCGGCGACATCATCCACTTGCCGTCCACGGACTCGACGCGAAAGCCCGGCAGGGCGATGGCGATCGGCGCTTCGTTCGGGGCGAACAGTTGTTTGGAAGCGAGCGCGGGCGCTTCGTCGGGGATGGCCGTCGCGTAGCGCGGTGGCAGCAGGTAGATCCCGCCGTTCGTCAGCACGTACTGCGCGCCGACCACCGCATTCATGGCGCCAAAGCTATAGCTCTGGCCATCAAAGGTCAGGCGCGCGAACGGCGGGTCGAGGTCGTAGCGCGCAAGCCCGGTAGCCGGCAGCTTTTCGCCGCCCTTGGCTTCGAGCAGCGCGGTGAGGCGTTGCACCATCACCGGATCTGCGCGTGCGGGAAAGGGCGCGGTCAGACGCCAGCCTTCAGCGTCGCGCGCAAGCTGCGCAATTTCGCGGCCCGCTTTTTCAACGCGCAGGGTTTTGATCTCCGCGGGCTTCACCGCCGAGAGCGCGATGTCGGCGCCCGGCTTGCCGGGTTTGAGCCAGACGACGGCGGCCAGCGCCGCCACGCCCACGGCCAGCGCGACGTTGATCCAGGACCGCTGCATAGGGGAGGGGGCTAGCGCCGCCGCCGGCGCCACCAGATCACGATGCCGGTCACGCCGAAGACGAGCGGCAGCACGAGCAGGAAGCCGAACGCGATCGTATACAGCGCAGCCGGAGAGAAATCGAGGCTGAGGTCGGTTGCCGGCCGCGGCTGGATGGTGATCAGATTGTCGTCGCCGGCCAGCCAGTTGACGATGTTCACGCCGAGGTCGAGGTTGCCGCCGTTGCCGACGAAGGCGTTCGACAGAAAGTCACCACCGCCAACCACCACCACGCGCTGCGTGCGATCTTCAAACGGGCGCTCGAAGGCGCTGGCGACGTTGACCGGGCCGGCCACATCGCGGCCTTTGTCGAACGTGGGCTTCTCGCCCGCCTTGCCGGTTTCGATCCAGCCGCGCGGCGCAACGTCCACCAGCGGCACGGCCTTCCAGTCGCCGCCTTCCTGGCTGCCGATCGCGCGCGCCTGCGGGAACACGCTCAGCAGGGTGAAGCCCTCGGTGATGGGGTGGCGCGGATAGCGTGCAGCGATGCCGGTGCCCGGCGGCGCCTTGAGGCTTTCGGTGGCCGGGTCGTGGACCGTGCCCGGCCCGAGCACGAGCCCGAGCTGTTCCGCCACCGGCTGCAGCCCGCGCAGTGAGCCCTGTTCGACCAGCCACAGCAGGTTGCCGCCACTCTTGAGCCAGGCCTTGATCTTGTTTACCTCGCCCGGCAGCAGGTCCACCTGCGGGCTCGCGATCACCAGCATCGCCGCGTTCACCGGCACGTCCGGCGCGAGCGACAGGTTGAGCGTGCCGGGTTTGAAGCCCTTGGCCTGCAACTGTCGTCCGAATTCGCCGAGGTCGTGGTTGGCGCCGCCGGTCAGCGAGCGCTCGCCGTGCCCGTCTAGGACCAGGATCAGCCGTTCCTGCGCGCGCTTGAGGCGCATCAGCGCGTTGCCGAAGCTCGATTCCGAGAGGTCGGTCAGGTGCTGGGTACGGTTCTGGTACTCCACCACCATCTCGCCGTTGACACGGATGCCGGCCGCCTGCGCAAGGCGCGGTTCGATGCGCGGATCGACGAAGGCGAGCGCCAGGTCGGGCTTCTCCCGCCGGTAGCGGCCGAAGAACTGCTCCATCATGCGCTTCAGGTCCGCCGACTGCGGATCCTGCATGTTGAGGTACGAGGTGACGCGCACCGGGCCGTCGATCTGCTTCAGCAGTTCGGCCGAGGCTGGCGACAGCGTGTTGCGCGCGTTGGAGGTCCAGTCCCAGGTCGTGCGGTACTCGCGCGCGAGCCATGCCGTGAGGGCGACCGCGGCGATCAGCAGCACGACGAACACGCTGTTGTGCACCAGCAGGCGCGTGCGCTGTTTGCGGCCGGCTTCCATGGCTTAACCGCGCAACCGCGCGGCGTCGAGGCGCCGCACGGTGAGGGTGATGAAGAAGGCCGTCACCAGCAAGGACGCGGTGAGACTGAAGGTATCGATGGTGCCGGCGAGGAAGCTCTCCAGCGCGCGCAGCGGCGACAGCACCTGCGCGAGCGGCACCAGGCCTTTCGCCGCCGGCCATTGCGCGGCACGCAGCACTTCCGCCAGCGTTTCGCCGATCACCGCCAGCCCCAGCAACGCGCAGAAGGACGTGATGCCGGCCACGATCGGGTGCACGGTCAGGCTCGACAGGTAGAGGCTGACCGCGGACAGCGACGCCGCCATCAGCGCGAGCCCGATAAAGGCGGCGGCCAGCCGCCCGAGGTCGACTGTGCCGCCGGCGAGCAGCGACAGCGGCATCAGCGCGGCGATGGCGAGCAGCAGCAGCAGAAACAGCCACAGGCCCATGAACTTGCCGACGACGATTTCCGTCATGGACAGCGGCGACGAGACGAGGAAGGTCATCGTCTGGTTACGCCGCTCGTCCGCGATGAGCCGCATGCCGAGCAGTGGCACCAGCACGAAGAACAGCAGCGAATACACGTTGAACACCAGCAGCCCCACCATCTCGGTGACGCCGCGGAAGCCCGGGATGCGCATCGCCTGCGACTGGAACTCCGCGTACTGGTCGATCTGCTTCAGGAACAGGTAGCCGAGCAGGAACTGCACCACCGCGAGGATGATCCACGCCAGCGGCGAGGCGAACAGCGCCTTCAGCTCCTTGCGCGCGACGGTGAGAATCATGGGTTCGCCGCCAAGACGCCAAGGACGCCAAGGGCGCCAAGCAATAACAACGAAGAAATGCGGGAGGGGATAGACGAGAGAAGATAGAAGTGAATACAAGGTCCCGCAACGGCGAATTTTCGTCTCTCGTCTCTCGTCTCTCGTCTTTCGTTGGCGTCTTGGAGGCGAATCATTGTTGTTCTTTCCGCGTCAGGTCCACGAACACTTCTTCCAGCGAGGTGGCCGACGGCACCAGTTCGAACAGGCCCCAGTTGCGCTCGACCGCGATGCGCGCGAGTGCTTCTGCCTCGAAGCCGCCGGCGAGGCCGAGGCGGAAGCGGTTGCCGCCGCCCGCCGCTTCGGCGCTGGCCACACCCTGCACGCGCTGCAGGTCTTCCAGCGCCGGCGGCCGCTTGAGGCCCAGCGTGACCACGCGGTCGGACTTGAACGCCTTCAGCGCGGCGATGGTGTCGCTGAATACCGTCTTGCCGCGATGCAGGATCTGCACGCGGTCGCACACGGTCTCGACTTCCGGGAGGATGTGGGTGGACAGGATCACGCTGTGGTTCTGCCCGAGTTCGCGGATGAGCTGCCGGATGTCGCGAATCTGGTTGGGATCGAGGCCGATGGTGGGCTCGTCGAGGACCACCACGTCCGGCGCGTGCACGATCGCCTGCGCGATGCCGACGCGCTGCTGGTAGCCCTTGGAGAGCGTGCCGATCAGCTGCCGCGCGACGTCCTTCAGTCCGCAGCGCACGAGCGCGTTGTCCACAGCGGCGCGGCGCTTCGCCTTGGGTACGCGGCGCAGCCGCGCCGCGAGGTCGATGTATTCGCGCACGTTCAGTTCGCGGTACAACGGCGGTGTTTCCGGCAGGTAGCCGATGTGCGCCTTCGCCGCCGTCGGACGCTCCAGCAAATCGACGCCGCAGATCGCGATCTCGCCCGCGGTCGGCGCGAGGTTACCGGTCAGCATCTGCATCGAGGTGCTCTTGCCGGCGCCGTTGGGGCCGAGGAAGCCCAGGATCTCGCCGCGCTTCAATTGGAGGTCCAGCCCTCCGACGGCGGAGAAGCTGCCGTAATTGCGGCCGAGTCCCCGTGCGGAAACGGTGAGATCGGCGTCGGGTATGGTCATCAGGGTGGCGGCGAAATGTCGGGAATGCGCGGCTTGTGAGGGCGGCCAAATATACCTAAACTCGCTCGCCATATGAAGAACTTCCCGCAGGAGGCACTTCCTGATTCCGGGTCGAACTTCCCACCTTCTCGCGTGTCGCAGTAAACGCCTGCCCCGACCGGATCGCGATTGCCCTGGCACTCTCTGCCGGTCCGGAGCGGTGCCTGTCACTTCCTTCGCATTTTCCGGGTCCTTTCCCTTGCTGAATCCGCTCGCACTTTCCCGCGTCACCCTTCTGGCCGCGCTGGTGGCCGCCGTTGCGATCGCTGCCGCCGCGCCCGCGCAGTCGCAGGACGCTGCCCGCCTGCAACTCGCCCAGCAGGCGCCGCCGGCGACCGCGCCTGCCACGCCGGCCCCGCGCGTGATCGTGCGTCCGCAGGCGCAGCCTTCGCCCAAACCGCGGCCGTTGCCGCCGGGAGAGCTGAACCAGCAACTGCTGTTCAAGCTGCTGGTGGGCGAGATCGCGCAGCAGCGCGGCCAGACCGCGGTCGCCGTGCAGGCCTACCTTGAAGTGGCGCGGGAGACCAAAGACCCGCGCATCGCGCAACGCGCCGCCGAGATCGCCTGGAACGCGCGCATGTCCGCCGCGGCGCTCGAGGCCGCAAGTATCTGGTTGCAGGCCGAACCCGAATCTCCGCAGGCGCGGCAGGTGCTCGCCGCGCTGCTGGTCAACCAGCCCAAGATCGCGGAAGCCCAGCCGCACCTCGAAAAATGGCTGGCCGCCGACCCCGCCGGCGCCGGGCAGACCTTCCTGCAAATCGGCGCGCTCGCCGTGCGCAACCAGGATCGCGCGGCCGCCCTGCAACTGGTGCAGGGCCTGGCCCGTCCTTACCCGCAACTGCCCGAAGCGCGTTTCGCCGTTGCCCAGGTCGCTGCGGCCGCGAACGAAGACGCCATCGCGCTGGCGGAATCGCGCGAGGCGCTGCGCCTGAAGCCCGACTGGGAGCAAGCCGCACTTCTCCACGCGCAGGTGCTGCAGAAAAAATCGCCCACCGAGGCGACCGCTTTCCTGAAAGACTTCCTCGCCAAAAACCCGCAAGCCAAGGACGCGCGCCTCGTCTATGCCCGGCAACTGGTCGGGGATAAGCAGTACGAACCCGCGCGCAAGGAATTCCAGTCGCTGCTGACGGAATTCCCGACCAATCCCGACGTGGCGATGGCGGTCGCGCTGCTCTCGCTGCAGTTGCAGGACTTCGATGCCGCGGAATCGCAGTTGAAGCAGGCGCTGGACAACAACTACAAGGATCCCGACGCGGTCCGTTTCTATCTCGGCCAGATCGCGGAAGACCGCAAGCGCTACGACGACGCGCTCAAGTGGTACACCCTGGTCAGCGCCGGCGAGCAGTTCATCCCCGCGCGCGCGCGCTACGCCGGCGTGTTGGTCAAGCAGGGCAAGCTCGCGGACGCACGCAAGTACCTGCAGGAAACCAGCGCGGCCTATCCGCAGAACCGCGTGCAGTTCGTGCAGATCGAGGCGCAACTGCTGCGCGACGCGGGTGACAACCGCGGGGCCTTCGATGTGCTGGGCGACGGGCTCGCCAAGTCGCCGACCTCGCTCGATCTCATGTACGAATACGCGATGGCCGCCGAGAAGGTCGACCGCCTCGACCTCATGGAAGCCAACATCCGCAAGCTGATCCAGCTGAAGCCCGACCACGCGCACGCCTACAACGCGCTGGGTTACTCCCTGGCGGACCGCAACATCCGGCTTGACGAGGCGCGCACGCTGCTCGACCAGGCGCTTAAGCTGGCGCCGGACGATCCCTTCATCATCGACAGCATGGGCTGGGTGCTGTTCCGGCAGGGCGACCTCGACGGCGCGCGCAAGCAGCTCGAGCGCGCCTACCAACTGCGCCCCGACGGCGAGATCGCCGCGCACCTCGGCGAAGTGCTGTGGGCGCAGGGCCGGCAGGACGAAGCGCGCAAGCTGTGGGCCGATGCGCTGAAGAAAGAACCCTCGCACGAAGTCCTGCAAAGCACCATCAAGCGTTTTGCGCGCTGACGCGCGCGCGGCGGCCGCCGGCCGCATGGCGCGTTTCTGCGCGGTTGCCGCGCTCGGCATGCTGCTCGCGGCCTGCGCGGGCCTGCCCTCAACGCCGGTCGAGACCCCGCCCGCCTTCTCCCTGCAGGGCCGCGTCCTCATCAAGGCCCGCGAGACGGCGTTCTCCAGCGGGCTGCGCTGGGAGGCGAGCGCCGGGGAAGACGAGCTCTGGCTCAACGCGCCGCTCGGGCAGACGCTGGGCCACCTGAAGCGGGACGGTGGCGGCGCGGCGCTGACCACCGCGGACCAGACGGTCTACCGCGCCGGCAGCATCGAAAGCCTTACACGCCGCGCCTTCGGCTGGGAAATGCCGGTCGACGGGCTGCGCTGGTGGGTGCTCGGTCGCGCGGCGCCGGCGCCGGCTGCGACGGAGACGGTACGTGATGCGCGGGACCGGCTGACCGCCCTGATGCAGGACGGCTGGCGGGTGAAGCTCGAATACGACGGCGACGCGATGCGGCCGCTGCGTTTGCAGGCCACCAAGCCCGACGCCGAAATCCGGCTCGCGATCGATGGGCTCGATGTGGTTGAACCGACACGGAGCGCACCGTGACTCGCGCCGGCACTTACCCTGCCCCCGCGAAGCTCAACCTCATGCTGCGGGTGATCGGCCGCCGCGCCGACGGTTACCACCTGCTGCAGTCCGTGTTCCGCTTCATCGACTACGGGGACACGCTGACGGTCCGCGTGCGGGACGACGGCGTCATCGCGCGCGAGCGCGAACTCCCGGGCGTTGCGGCGGAGGCGGACCTGACCGTGCGCGCGGCGCGGCTGTTGCAGGCCGTCACCGGCAGCCGGCTCGGCTGTGACCTCGGGCTGGAAAAGCGCCTGCCGATGGGCGCCGGGCTGGGCGGCGGCAGCTCGGACGCGGCCACCGTATTGCTGGCCCTGAACGATCTGTGGGGCACGGGCCTTCCGCGCGGGGCGCTGCAGGCGCTGGGGCTGCAGCTGGGGGCTGATGTGCCGGTCTTTCTGTATGGCCGGACGGCCTGGGCGGAAGGGGTTGGGGAGGTCCTGACCCCTCTGGACCTGCCCCCCGCCTGGTACGTCGTTCTGACCCCGCCGGTCAGCGTCCCGACACGGGAAATCTTCGCCGATTCTGAATTGACACGTGATTCGATTCCATTGAAAATACGCGGCTTTTCGGCTGGCGGAGCGGAAAATTCGCAAAATACGCTGATGCCGGTGGTGTGCCGGCGCTATCCGGTGGTCGCCGAGTGGCTGGCGCTTCTGGAAGCTTGCGTAACGCCGGGTACGGCGCGGATGACGGGTTCAGGCAGCGCGATTTTCGCCGCTTTTGACGCAGAAATCGAGGCCCGCCAGGTGTTGGCGGCATTGGGGTTGCAGGGCTTTGTGGCAAAAGGTCTCGACCGCCATCCGCTCTACGGCCTGGTCGCAGACTTGGACTGACCGGAATCCGGGGAAGCTGGGGACACGCGCGGCGGGTGTTTTGATTGCGGCAGCCCGGGCAACCGCACGACTGCATCGAACAATGGTTTTACGGTTCGCGCAGGGGAGTCGCCAAGTGGTAAGGCACCGGATTTTGATTCCGGCATTCGTAGGTTCGATCCCTACCTCCCCTGCCATTCAGTGGCAGTAACAGAAACGAGGCTGACAGCGTGGCGCTTGACCGGCTGATGGTGTTCACCGGGAACGCGATCCCGAAACTCGCGGCCGAAGTGGCGGGCCACCTCAACGTCCATCTCGGACGCGCGAAGGTGGGCCGCTTCTCGGACGGCGAAGTAATGGTCGAGATCCTCGAAAACGTTCGCGGCAAGGACGTGTTCGTGCTGCAGTCGGTGTGCATGCCGACCAACGACAACCTGATGGAGTTGTTGGTGATGGTGGATGCGCTCAAGCGCGCCTCCGCCGGGCGCATCACCGCGGCGATCCCGTACCTGGGCTACGCGCGGCAGGACCGGCGGCCGAGTTCGGCGCGGGTCGCGATCAGCGCCAAGGTCGTGGCGAACATGCTGGTGTCGGTGGGCGTGGACCGCGTGCTGACGATGGATCTGCACTCGGAGCAAATCCAGGGCTTCTTCGACATCCCGGTGGACAACATCTACTCGGGGCCGGTGCTGCTGGGGGACGTGTGGAAGCACGACTTCCAGAGCCTGGTGGTGGTGTCGCCGGACGTCGGCGGCGTGGTGCGGGCGCGGGCGCTGGCGAAGCGGCTGGAGTCCGACCTCGCCATCATCGACAAGCGGCGGCCGCGGCCGAACGTATCGACGGTGATGAACATCATCGGCGACATCGAAGGCCGCACCTGCGTGATGGTGGACGACATGGTCGACACCGCCAACACGCTGTGCGAGGCGGCGCGGGCCCTGAAGGAACGCGGCGCGGAGAAGGTGCTGGCGTACTGCACGCATCCGGTGCTGTCGGGCAAGGCGATCGAGCGCATCAGCCAGTCGGTGCTCGACGAGCTGGTGGTGACGGACACCATTCCGTTGCGGGAAGACGCCGCGACCTGCGACCGCATCCGCGTGGTGTCGATCGCGAGTCTGCTGGCGGAAACGATGCGCCGGATCAGCAACGACGATTCGGTGAGTTCGCTGTTCGTGGAGTAGCTTGTCGGGGATTAGGGATTGGAGATTTGGGATTAGTGATCAACAGTCAGCATTTCGCGGTTCGCCGCTAAGTGCTGACGGCTGATCGCCAAATGGCGTTGGTTGCAAACCCCGGAGCGTCTGGTCGCGGACGCCCCGATTATTGGAGAACATCATGAAGATCGAATTCACCGCGTATCCGCGGACGGTCGAGGGAACGGGTGCGAGCCGCCGTCTCCGCCGTACAGGAAAAGTGCCGGGCATCGTCTACGGCAGCACGCAGAAGGCCGAGCCCATCGAGGTCGATGGCCGCGCGCTGCTGCGCCACCTGAAGTTGGAAGCCTTCCACGCCTCCATCCTCGACATGACGCTCGACGGCAAGGCCGAGCCGGTGCTGCTGCGCGACGTGCAGATGCACCCGTTCAAGGCGCAGCAGGTCCTGCACGTGGACTTCCAGCGCGTCGACAAGAACAAGAAGATCCACATGAAGGTGCCGTTCCACTTCGTGAACCAGGACATCGCCCCGGGCGTGAAGGTCGGCGGCGGCGTCGTGAACCACATCATGAACGAGGTGGACATCCAGTGCCTGCCGGGCGATCTGCCGGAGTTCCTCGAAGTCGATCTCGGCAAACTGGAACTCGGCCGTGCCTTCCACGTCAACGACCTCGCCCTGCCGAAAGGCGTGGAGATCATCGCCCGCCTGAAGAAGGAAAATCCGGCCGTGGCGCTGGTGCAGGTGCCGAAAGTCATCGCGGCCGAGGAAGAAGTCGCAGGCGCACCGGTCACCGAGATCACCGGCCAGAAGCCGGAAGAAGCGGCGGCTGCCGGCGGCAAGGACGACAAGAAGGAAGGCGGCAAGAAAGACAGCGCCGACAAGAAAGAACCCGCCGCCGACAAGAAGGACGGCGACAAGAAGGGCGGCAAGTAAGCGCCTGGCGCGCGTCGTTTGGTGCGCCGAGCCCGCCCGCCGTATGGTTTGCACCAGCGGCCGGCGGGCTTTTTCTTTCCAGCGAGCATCTGATCAATGAAACTCCTCGTCGGCCTGGGTAATCCCGGCACCAAGTACGCGGCGACGCGGCACAACGCCGGCTTCTGGTTCGCCGAGCGTGTCGCGCAGGCCGCGCGGGCGTCGTTCGCCGCCGAGCGCAAGTTTCACGGCGAAGTCGCGAAGCTCGCCCTGCCGTCCGGCGACGCGTGGGTATTGAAGCCCGACACCTTCATGAACCTGTCCGGGCGCGCGGTCGGCGCGCTTGCCGGGTTCTACAAGATTGACGCGAAAGACATCCTCGTCGCCCACGATGAGCTCGACCTCCCGCCCGGGGGGGGCAAGCTCAAGTTCGGCGGCGGCATCTCCGGCCACAACGGCCTGCGCGACATCGTCGCGGTGCTGGGCACGCAGGACTTCTGGCGCCTGCGTCTGGGCATCGGCCACCCGCGCGAGAACGCGGCGAGCGAGCAGGAAGTCGTGGATTACGTGCTGCACGCCCCGCGCAAGGAAGAACAGGCCGCGATCGATGCGGCCATGGACAAAGCGCTGGAAGCCTGGCCCCTGCTTGCCGCGGGCCAGGCCGAGGCCGCAATGCTCAAGCTGCATACGAAGGCGTGATTGGAGATTCGGGATTGGAGATTTGAAACCTATGATTGCCCAGCGCCCGCACGAAAAGTTGAATGTTTGGCGGGAGTCCATGGCTTTGGCCGAGCTTGTATATCGCGCCAGCAGTGAGTTGCCTGCGACGGAAAGCTACGGGTTGATCGCTCAGATGCAAAGGGCCGCCGTGTCGATCCCGAGCAACATCGCAGAAGGCGCTGCGCGAGGCTCCCGCAAGGAATACATTCAGTTTCTGACCATCGCGCGCGGCTCCTTGAGCGAACTGGATACTCAATTGCAGTTGTCTTCCTCACTGGGTTTGATTAAAGACATTGCCGGTGTCAGGCAAAAAGTCGATCACGTATTCGGCTTGCTCAACGGATTGTTGAAATCCCTGCGGCAGACGCAATAGCGACGGTTTCAAATCCCCTAATCCCCAATCTCAAATCCCGGATCATGAAACCATGAGTCTCAAATGCGGCATCGTCGGCCTGCCCAATGTCGGCAAGTCCACCCTCTTCAACGCGCTGACCAAGGCCGGCATCGCGGCGGAGAACTATCCCTTCTGCACCATCGAGCCCAACGTCGGCATCGTCGAGATCCCGGACGCCCGGGTCAACGCGCTGGCCGCGCTTGCCAAGCCGGAGAAGGTGATTCCCGCCGTCACCGAGTTCGTGGATATCGCGGGCCTGGTGGCAGGGGCCTCCAAGGGCGAAGGCCTCGGCAACCAGTTCCTCGCCAACATCCGCGAGACGGACGCCATCGCCCACGTCGTGCGCTGTTTCGAGGACGAGAACGTCGTGCACGTCGCCGGCAAGATCGATCCGCTGTCGGACATCGACACCATCAACACCGAGCTTGCGCTGGCCGACCTCGCGAACGTCGAGAAACAGCTCGCCAAATCCACCAAGCTGGCGAAGTCCGGGACCGACAAGGAAGCGGTGCGGCTCATGGCCGTGCTCGAGAAGTGCCGGGCGGTGCTGAACGAGGCGAAGCCCGTGCGTTCGCTCAGCCTGTCCGCGGAGGAGGAGGCGCTGCTCAAGCCGTTCTGCCTCATCACCGCCAAGCCCGCCATGTACATCGCCAACGTCAAGGAGGGCGGTTTCGAGAACAACCCCCACCTGGAGGCGGTGCAGCAGCGCGCCGCCGCCGAGAAATCCCCGGTCGTTGCCGTGTGCGCCGCGATCGAAGCCGAGATCGCCGACATGAGCGACGAGGACAAGCTGGCTTTCCTCGCCGACATCGGCATGACGGAGCCGGGCCTCGACCGCGTCATCAAGGCGGGTTACACCCTCATGGGACTGCAGACCTACTTCACCGTGGGCCCCAAGGAAGTGCGGGCGTGGACCTTCCACCAGGGCTGGACGGCGCCGCAGACCGCGGGCGTCATTCATACGGATTTCGAGAAGGGCTTCATCCGCGCCGAGGTCACGGCCTACGACGACTACATCCAGTACAAGGGCGAGCATGGCGCGAAGGAGGCCGGCAAGCTGCGGCTGGAAGGCAAGGAATACATCGTGCAGGACGGCGATGTGATGCACTTCCGGTTCAACAACTGACGGTGGCGGACGCGTGAAGCGCGCCGCCCCGTCTGCGCCCGTAAGGAACGGACGCTGTTTGCGCCGTTCATCCGGCGCGGCGGCAGCCTGGCGCTCGCTGGAAGCGATCGTCGTGCCAGCGTAAGCTGGCATCCATTGAACGATGCAAGTAATCAGGGGCGATGGCCGCCGGTTGAGATGAGTGCAGGTACCTTACCGCTGCTCGAAACGCCGGCGCTGGTCCTCGACCGGCCGAAGGTGCAGCGCAATCTCGCACGGATGCGCGGCAAACTCGCCGGACTCGGCGTCCCGCTGCGGCCGCACGTCAAGACGGCCAAGTGCATCGAAGTCGTGCGCATGGCGCTGGAAGATCGGCCGGGTCCGATCACCGTTTCCACGCTCAAAGAGGCTGAGCAGTTCTTCGCCCACGGCCTCACCGACATCCTCTACGCCGTGGGCATCGCGCCCGGCAAGCTCGACCACGTGGCCGATCTGCGCCGCCGTGGCGCGGACGTGAAGATCCTGCTCGACAACGTGGACGCCGCGCGGGCGGTGGCGGCCAAGGGGGAGGCGCTGGGCCTGCGTTTCCCTGCATTGATCGAGATCGACAGCGACGGCCACCGTTCCGGCGTGAAGCCCGGTGACGCCGCGCTCACCGACATCGGCCGCGTGCTGCAGGCGGGCAAGGGCGCCGAACTGCGCGGCGTGCTGACGCATGCGGGTGACTCTTACAACTGCGGCGATACCGCGGCGATCCGGGCGATGGCGGAGCGTGAGCGTCTGGCGGTCGTCGGCTGTGCCGGGCAGTTGCGCGCCGCCGGCCTGCCGTGCCCGGTCGTCAGCGTGGGTTCCACACCGACGGCCACCTTCGCCGAGCGCCTGGACGGTGTCACCGAGGTGCGCACCGGCGTCTACATGTTTTTTGACCTCGTCATGGCCGGCCTCGGCGTCTGCGCGGTGGACGACATCGCCGTGTCGGTGCTGACCAGCGTCATTGGCCACCAGCGCGACAAAGGCTGGATCATCACCGACGCCGGCTGGATGGCGCTGTCGCGCGACCGCGGCACCGCGGCGCAGACAATCGACCAAGGCTACGGCGTGGTGTGCGACGCGGACGGGCGCGTAATCGACGGCCTGCTCGTCGCCTCCACCAACCAGGAGCACGGCATCCTAGCCTACCGCGGCGGATCGGCCCCGGACTGGGCGCGTTTTCCGGTGGGCGCGCAACTGCGCGTGTTGCCCAATCACGCCTGCGCCACCAGCGCGCAGCACGACCGTTATCATGTGGTGGACGGCGACTCCCGTGTCGCTGCCACTTGGCCGCGCTTTAGCGGCTGGTAAATCCGGGCCGTGCTTTAGCGGCTGGTGACGCTTAGTTCCATCCAGAGGTTTTCATGACTGCCGCCAAACTGCTCAGACTGCCCGCCCTCGATCCCTCGGAAGTGACCTCGGCGACGAGTTCGAATTATCCGGACCCTTTCAAGCCCTTCGTCACCGGCCGCAACAAGCGGCGGCTGGGCGAAGTGCTGGGCCTGAACAACTTCGGCGTCAACCTGACTACGCTCAAGTCCGGCGCGCAATCGGCGCTACGCCACTGGCACAAGACGCAGGACGAGTTCATCTATGTGGTGAGCGGCGAGCTCACGCTGGTCACCAACGTGGGCGAGCAGATCCTGCACACGGGCATGTGCGCGGGCTTTCCGGCCGGTTTCATGGAAGGGCACTGCCTGATCAACCGCTCGAACGAGGACGCGTCCTACCTGGAAGTCGGCGACCGCACCGCCGACGATCACGTGGTCTACCCGGACGACGATCTGGTCGCCCGGCTGGTGGACGGCCAGTGGCGCTTCGAGCGCCGGGACGGCACGCAGTACTGACTACTGGCGCGGGGCCGGCGTGTAGGTGGCCGGGTTGCTCGGCCAGCGCAGATACTCGGTACGCAGGCCGCTGGCGGGGACGCTGAGCTTGCGCGTCACCGTCGCGCCCTCGTAGGTCGCCGCGACGGTGTAATTGCCCGTCGGCAGCTTCGCCAGAAACATCGGCCCGTCGGCCATCGCCTTGATGACCGGCTGCCCCTTGGCGTCCGTGACGCTCACGCCGACACCCGCGATGTAATTGCCCTCGATCAGCGTGAAGACGAGCTTGGTGTTGTATTGGCCTTCGAGCGACTTCATGCGGGCCAGGTCGGTGTCGCCCACGCCGCCGGAGACCCAGGACGACGCGGGACCCGCAGTGGCGACAGTTTGGGCAGCGGCATGGCCGGCGAAGCCCGCCAGCGCCAGGATGGCCATCACGCCCTTCCATTTCCGGTTTTTCATCGGTTTCTCCTCAGAGATGTACGTAAACGCGCAAGGTCTGGAATGTACGGCTGCCCGCATCCCAGCCTTGTCAGCGGGGTCGCCCGCACCATGTAGTCCTTCTCCGACACGGCAGGGCTGCGGACGGTTCCGGCGGGACGGTCACCGCATCGTACGCATAACCGTCACACAGGGGTAATACCTTCGGGCGCTGGGAGGGCTTGCCCATGCGAATCCTGTACGTGTCGGACGTGTATTTCCCCCGCGTCAACGGCGTTTCCACCTCCATCCAGACCTTCCGCCAGGAACTGGCGGCGCTGGGCCACGAGATCACGCTGATCGCGCCCGAGTACCCCGCGGGAGCCGGAACCGAAGACGGCGTCCTGCGCATCCCTTCGCGTTACCTGCCCTTCGATCCCGAAGACCGCTTCATGCGCCGCGGTGACATCAATCGCCGGTTGCCCGATCTGCGCGCGCAGGGTTTCGACATCGTCCACGTGCAAACGCCGTTCGTGGCGCACTACGCGGGCACGGCCATCGCGCGTGCGCTTGAGGTGCCCTGCGTGGAGACGTACCACACCTTCTTCGAGGAATACCTGTTCCATTACGTGCCCTTCGTGCCCAAGGCCTGGATGCGCCGCGCCGCGCGGCGCTTCTCGCGCGCGCAGTGCAACGCGGTGGATGGCGTGGTGGTGCCCTCGACCGCCATGCGCGACGTGCTGACGGGGTATGGCGTCACGTCCCGCATGGACATCATTCCGACTGGCCTGCGGCTGGCGGAGTTCGCGGACGGCGACGGCGCGCGCTTCCGTGCGCAACACGGCGTTCCGGCGGACCGTCCGGTGCTGGTGCACATCGGCCGCGTCGCCTTCGAAAAGAACATCGGTTTCGTGCTCGACTCGGTAGCGGCGGTCAAACTACGCGTGCCGGACGTGCTGCTGGTGATCGCGGGCGAGGGGCCGGCGGTGCCGAGCCTAAAGCGGCGCGCGGGCGAGCTCGGGCTTGCGCAGAACGTGCTGTTCGTCGGCTACCTCGCGCGCGGCGCGGCGCTGAACGACTGCTATCGCTCGGGCGACGCCTTTGTGTTCGCCTCGCGCACCGAAACCCAGGGCCTCGTGCTGCTGGAGGCGATGGCGCTGGGGGTGCCCGTGGTGTCGACGGCGATGATGGGCACGAAGGACATCCTGGCGCCCGCACGCGGCGCACGGGTCGTGCCGGAAGACGTGGGCGCTTTTGCGGACGCCTGTTGCGAGGTGCTGCAAGATCGTCCGCTGCGGGAGCGGCTCGGTCGCGAGGGAACTGCCTGCGCCCGAGACTGGGCGGCGCCCCAAATGGCGCAGCGCATGGCAGAATTCTATGGCAGCGTCATCGCGCAGCGGGCACTTCGACCCGTCGGCGGGCGCGCTTCCGAGGAGACTGCGCCATGGCCCGATCCTTCCCCTTCCGCCAGACCCCCGCCTTCACGCTAGGGTTTGCCCGTCTCCTCTGGTGCGCGAGCGCGCTGGGCGCGGTAATGCCCGCCAGCGCGGCGTATCCCGAGCGCCCGATCCGCATCGTGGTGCCGCTACCCGCCGGCACCGCGCCGGACATCTTTGCCCGGCATCTCGGGCAGAAGCTCTCGATCAGCTTCAAACAGCCGGTGATCATCGAAAACCGGCCGGGGGCCAACACCGTCATCGGCACCGGCGTCGTCGCCAAGGCCACGCCGGACGGCTACACGCTGCTCTACGCCTCCGTGCAGCACGTGATGCTGAAGCCGCTGCTGAAGGACCTGCCGTTCGACCCCGACGCCGATTTCGTGCCGGTCACCACCACCTCGGCAACACCCATGGTGCTGATCGTCCCCGCGGGTTCGCGTTTCGCTTCGGCCGGCGACCTCGTCGCCGCGGCGAAGGCGAAGCCGGGAGAGCTCAACTTCGCCACGCCGGGCATCGGAAGTCCGGCGCACCTCGCCGTACAAGGTTTCCTGTCGAGCACCGGCACCGCGGCGCGGCACATCCCCATGAAAGGTTCCACCGAAAGCGTGACCGCCGTGGCTGGCAATCAGGTGGATTACACGATTACCTCGATCACCAACGCGCTGCCGCTGATCCAGAGCGGCAAGTTGAAGCCGCTGGCGTTCCCGAGCGCGCAGCGCTTCGAGCGCTTGCCCGCGGTGCCGACGATGCGCGAAGCGGCCCCCCCCGGTTTCGTTTACGAGACCTGGGCCGCGCTGTTCGCGCCGGCGCGCACCCCGCGCGAAGTGCTCGCGCGGCTGAATGAAGAGATCGCCCGCTTCCTCAACGAGCCCGACACGCGCGAGTTCTGGGAGCGCAACGGCAGCCAGCCGCGGCCGCGTTCGCTGCAGGCGTCGCGGGAGTTCGTGCGGGAGGAGGCGCGTCAGGCGGTCGTGCTGGTCAAGGCCATCGGTGCGACGGCGCAATGATGGCCGCCGCTCCGGACGACCTGAAAGACTGCACCGCAGCGCAGGCGGCGCGCCTGGTTGCGGCCTTCGATGCCAGCGGCGTGCACCGCGCCTCCACCCCCGGCGACTTCGCGAGCGGCGCCTGGCTGTGCGACGAGGCCGCCCGCGCCAGGGCCGAGGTGTCGCGCATCCCCGTTCCGCTCGACTGCACGGTCGTGGACGAAGCCTTCCTCACCTGCGCCGGGCTGCGCATCGACGGCCTGCCGATGTTCGACACGCCGCCGACCGCTGCGGGCGGCCTGCGCGGCCGGCTCGTGCCCTGCGGGGCAGACGGCGAGATCGGCTACCTCGAAATGCCGCCCAACTCGGCCTCGATCAAGGGCCAGCGGCTCGAAATGATCCGGCGCGAGACGCGGCACGCGGCGCTGCTCGTCTCGACCCGGGTGACGGGCGAATCGCTGGCCCCCATCAACGCGCAGTTCTTTGCCGCGCCCTTCGGCCCACCGGTCCTGCAGGTGGCGGGCATGCACGCGGAGTTCCTGACCGCGCAGGCGCAGCAGGGCGCCGAAGTCACGCTCCTCAGCCGCCACCACCGCGAGTCCGCGCAGTCCTTCAACATCGCGGCGCGGGTCGGAGGCGCCTCTAGCGCAGCGCCCATCGTCCTGCTGACGCCGCGCACGGGCTGGTGGGAATCCACCGCCGAACGCTCGGGCGGCATCGTGGCGTGGCTCGCGGGGCTGGCGGCAGCCAGCGCACTTGCCCGCGCCGGGCGGCTCAAGCGCGAGGTGCGCGGCTATGCCACCTGCGGCCACGAACTCGGGCACGTGGGTCTCGAACACCTGATGGCCCGCGAGGACAAGCTGGTGGACACCGCCGCCTGCTGGCTGCACCTCGGCGCCAACCTCGGTACCGGCAGCAACGTCGCGATGACGGTGCGCACGGATGATGCCGCCGCGGCGGCAGCGATGCGGGCGCTGCTGGTGGCCGAAAGCTATCCGGCGGACGCCATCCGGCTCGAACCCGCCAGCACCTACTCCGGCGAAGGCCGCGATGTCGCCGCGCACGGCGGGCGCGTGCTGTCGCTCGCCGGCGCCAACGCGCACTTCCACGCGGCGAGCGATCGCTGGCCGGCGAATGTCAGCGCGGCGAACGTGGCGGCGATCGCGAGGGCGGTGGGGAAGTGGGTGGAGCAGCTGGCGGGGTGAGGCTGACGCTCGTGTGCGGTTACCAAACCATGCGATGCCGGATACAGGCTTCGTTGTCAGGCGGGACAGGACCTGTTTTCAGTCACGCGACGCTAGCAAAGCCGTATAATCAATACCGGACAGACCAAGCCAGAATCAACGGCTATCCTTTTCTGTCTTTTGACACGCCTTCGAACCATTTTTCTGATTGAGAAGGGCGTGGGTGGACTAGGATCAGGCATCCTCATTGGCATAACAACACGCAACGGAGGGAATCAGTGGCAAGCCTCAAGGACCGTATCGGCGTCGACATCGGTCGCCGCGCCCGCCTGGAAGACGGCATCGAATGGGCGGCGAAGAACGGCGTCCGCTACGTCGACATCCAACTCGACACCGCGCACAACGCGGTGACCACGTTCGACGATGCGCGGTGTGCCCGCATCCGCGCGGCCATCGAGAAGTACGGCATCACGCTCGGTCTGCACACGCTGTCGGCGGTCAACGTCGCCGAGTATTCGCCCTACGTAGGCGAGGCGGTGGACCAGTATCTGAAGAGCTACATCGACATCTTTCCACGGCTTGGCGCGCAATGGATCGTGGTCCACGCGGGCTACCACTTCACCTCCGACGTGAAACTACGCATGGAAGCCGGCTGCGAGCGCCTCAAACGCATGGTGGACTACGCGGGCAAAAAGGGCGCGGTCCTCTACCTCGAAAACCTGAACAACGAGCCGCCGGACGCCGAAGTGCACTACCTCGCGCACACCGTCGAGGAGTGGATGTACTACTTCGACCGCATCAAGGCCGACCACTTCCGCATGTCCTTCACCGCGAACCACGCGCACCTGGTAGCGGACGGCGTGGACGGCTTCATCGACGCGATCGATTTCTCGCGCGTGGGCGAGGTGCGCCTCGCGGACTGCTTCCGTCTCGGCAAGGAAGAACACCTGCTGCCGGGCAGGGGCGACTTCGACTTCGGTCATCTGTTCAAGCGCATCGAAGCGAAACCCGAGTTCAAAGGTCACTACATGAACGCGTTCGGCACGCTGGACGACATGCTGGCCGGACGCGAGTACCAGTTGAGTAAAGCCAAAGCCGCGGGCGTCGCGGTATAACGCATAAAAAGGAAGCACCGAGCGGCCGCAGATCCGTCAGGCCCCACCGGAGGAGATGAAATGGCAAGAGCCCTCATGGCAGCGCTTGCGCTCGCGTGCAGCGCGGGCGCCTTAGCGCAAACGTTTCCGAACAAATCGATCCGCCTGATCGTCCCGCAGACCGCGGGCGGCCAGAACGACATCCAGGCGCGCCTGATCGGCCTGAAGCTCACGGAGTCGCTGGGCCGAACGGTGGTGGTGGACAACCGCCCCGGCGCCGCCGGTGCGATCGGCTTCGAGATCTCCGTCAAGGCGCCCGCCGACGGCTACACGCTCCTGCTCGGGTCGATCAGCACGCTCGCCGTGCTGCCCTCGATGCCGAACAAGCCGGGCTACGACGTGCTGCGCGACTTCGCGCCGGTCACACTGATCTCCACCTCGCCCTACGTGCTGGTCGTGCACCCGTCCGTGGCGGCGAAATCCGTCGGCGAACTGGTCGCGCTGGCCAAGGCCAAACCGGGCACCCTGACCTTTGCCTCCAGCGGCACCGGCAGCGGCCTGCATCTCGCCACCGAGTTGTTCGCGATCCGCAGCGGCGTGCAGCTTATCCATGTGCCGTACAAGGGTTCCGCCCCGGCCACCATCAGCCTGGTCGCCGGCCAGGTGCAAATGATGCTGAACAACATCCTGCCCGCCCTGCCGCACGTGAAGACCGGTCGTCTGCGCGCGCTCGCCGTGACCACCGCCACCCGCTCATCGGCCGTGCCGGACCTGCCGACGATCGCCGAGTCGGGCTATCCCGGCTACGAAGCCAATTCCTGGCAGGGCATCGTGACCATCGCCGGCACGCCAAAGCCGGTGATGAGCGTTCTGCACCGGGAGATCGTGAAGGCCCTGCAATCCCCGGAGGCCAAACTCCAGATCTCCGACCAGGGCAGCGACATCGTCGCCAATACGCCCGAGGAATTCACCGCTTTCATCCGCAAGGAACTGGCCAAATGGTCGGCCGTCATCAAGACCGCCGGCGTGCGCGCCGACTAACCCGCGCATTGCGTTCATAACGGAATAAATGGGGTCAGCGTCATTTACCATTTACTGCCAGCAAGCCGTGTGATGGCTGACAACAACTGATTCCCTGAAAGCGCGGCCAGGAAGTCGAATGAATACGGCCCCATTTACACGTGCTGTGATATTTGCGTTTATTTTTGTGGGTGTGTTGGTGGGCTGTGACAAAGCTCGTCTAGACGTGCAAGTGCGAGAGTTGTGCGCGAAAGATGGTGGAATAAAAGTTTACGAAGTTGTCAAACTTTCAGCCGATATGTTCGATAAATGGGGCATGGTGGTTTTCTACGATCCGACTCGACGCGAAAATACACTCGGTAACGATTATCTTTTCATTAGCGAAATGATCTATTACCAAGCAAGTAAACCCGAAATGTCACGTAGTCATTATCAGATACTTCGTAGATCAGATAGCAAACTGCTTGGAGAAACGGTTCTATACGGTCGAGGGGGTGGCGATATGCCCGGACCGTGGCATGAATCAAGCTTTCATTGCCCTGATCCTAACGAGGCTGGAAGCGTAAGCTTGATAAAAAAATAGTAACTATTCACGTCGCTAAGGGATCTGGGATTTTATTTAGGAAAGCAGAGATCAGTGCGTGGAAGACGTTGCGGCCCTGTTTACGCAGAGTCGATAGATAGGATCGAATGATGGCGAAGCTCTCGGCCCCAGCGACAGTGCGAAAGCAGCCGGAAGTTTTCTGCTTCAGTTTGGGCATGCGGATATCACGTTCGGCCTGATTATTATCGAATGGCACGCGCAAATCGGCGAGAAAG
>Ga0105044_10002924_pt1 | contig 23359 bp, 17 predicted proteins | sample MAT01_FD_78092 | JGI IMG/M metagenome (GOLD analysis project Ga0105044, IMG submission 78092) | Freshwater microbial communities from Lake Fryxell liftoff mats and glacier meltwater in Antarctica - MAT-01 | ecosystem: Environmental > Aquatic > Freshwater > Ice > Liftoff microbial mat | place...
TATCGTCTCCTGTCTCAAGCCCCGTTTCACATTTCACGTTTCACGTTTCACGTTTCACGTTTCCCGTTTCCCGTTTCACGTTTCCCGTTTCCCGTTTCACGTTTCACGTTTCACGTTTCCCGTTTCACGTTTCACGTTCTCAATACTCCACCTTCCCTTCCTTCTTATCCCACTCCCTGAATATCTCATTCGCTTCTTCTCTCATCATCTGCACCGTAGGTATGAATCTTTCCTCGATTGGCTTTGACACTTCATTATAAATAAAGTCATCATCAAAATTAATTTCAGCCGCGTCCTTTCTTGAATTCGCATAATAAATTCTATCTATCCTCGCCCAGTGTATCGCCGAAAGACACATCGGACAAGGCTCGCAGCTTGTATATATCTCGCAGCCTTTCAGTGAAAATGTATTCAGTATCTTACAGGCAAGTCTTATTGCTTCTATTTCCGCGTGTGCCGTTGGATCGTTTGTAGAAGTGACTTTATTCGAAGCTCCTGCGATTATCTTTCCGTCCATTGCTATCACCGCCCCGAATGGTCCTCCGGATCCGTCTTCCATATTCTGTTTCGAATATCGTATCGCCTCAAGCATTAACTCTCTTCCATTATCTGACATAATTTTTTTTTCAACTTAAATATAATTTTTTCAATTATCAATTATCAATTATCAATTATCAATGATCAGTGATCAATCTGTTCAATGTAGAATGACGGATGATACTAAACACTGATTCAACAATGTACATTAGTAATTAGTAATTAGTAATTAGTAATTATAATTGAATGTTCAGTATTTCTTTTATATTTTAGAAGCAGCCCTCACAAAATTCGATTGTAATTTAAATGCAATCCCGGTTGTTAAAAAATCAGTAAAAATTCTTTTCATTAATTCTTAGTTACTCCATGTTATGATTACAAAATTAAAACTTTCGCTGATACTACTTTTCTTTTTTTCAATACATACGGTATCATATTCTCAGTTCGTTGACTTCGGAAGAAATAAAGTAATGTATTCTGATTTTGACTGGAACGTACTTCAAACCGAACATTTTCAGATATACTATTATAAGGAAGCCAAAGAACTCGCAGAGATCGGCGCTAATTATGCCGAAGAAAGTTATAGAGCTCATCAACAGCATTTCAATCACACACTCATCGACACCGTTCCGATTATATTTTATGCCTCACCGCTTCATTTCAAACAAACAAATACAACGCCGGGATTTATTCCTGATGGTGTAGGCGGCTTTTTTGAATTTGTAAAAGGAAGAGTCGTGATACCATTTGAAGGTTCGCTTTCACAGTTCAAACACGTGATAAAACATGAACTTGTCCACGTCTTTATGACCAGTAAGATCGCCAATGTTCAGACAACTCACAGAAAGAATGCAGATCTTATGCCTCCGCTCTGGTTTACCGAAGGTCTGGCGGAATACTGGTCGACTCAATGGGACACGCAGGCGGATATGGTCCTCAAAGATGCTGTGCTTTCCGGTTACCTTCCCGGGCTTGACAACTGGGAAAGAGTTTACGGCACTTATCTTATGTACAAGATGGGACAGAAAGTAATTGAATACATTGCGGAGAATTATGGAGAAGATAAAGTGTTGCAGCTCATGGAAAATTTCTGGATGGATGAAAATTTTTCCAATGTAATGAGGATGACGATCGGTAAGGACTATGCTTCATTCGATAAAGATTTTTTGTATTCGCTTGAGAAAAAATATTTCCCCGAATTAAAGAATTCCGATAATCCTTCGCAGGTCTCGATCGATATTCTTACCGAATCTTTTGCTCACAAGCCGACATTTTCAAATGCCAACGGTAAAAAAGAGATTTATTATATTGGCAACAAGACGGGCTTTACAAGCATCTTTAAGATCGCGATGAATAAGCGTTCGGATCCTGAACTTGTTGTTGAAGGTGAATCAAGTGATGAGTTCGAAGAGTTTCATTTTTTCAGAACAGGACTTGATGTTTCTAAATCAGGTCAGCTTGTCTTTGTTACCCAGCAGGGGAATGCCGATGCGCTTCATATCCTTGATACCCGCACTAACAAAAAAACTGCCGACTTCTCATTTAAAGATATTGTTAGCATTGGCTCTCCTTCGTGGAATAATGACAACACCCGGCTTGTGTTTCCGGCTTCGGACTTCGGCGGAAAGACCGATCTGTATATTCTTGATATCAATACCAATGAACTGAAACGTCTGACCAATGATTATTATGATGACCGCGATCCGGATTTTTCACCGGACGGCAGTCATATTGTTTTCTCTTCTGACAGGACTACCTACGGCGCGGATAACTGCTATAATTTATTTTTGTATAATATTAATTCGGGTAGCATTGATTATCTAACATTCGGAAAGCAGATCGATTACTCTCCTCACTTTTCAAATGACGGAAGAAAAATTGTTTTTACTTCAAATGCAGACGGCTCACAGAATATATGGATGATCGATCTTGCAACGGATCTTTTTTCCGAGCCCGTAAAAACCGGTATGAATTCTGTCTCCGATAATACCGGTATAAATTATGACGAGCTTGAGATGAGACAGATCACAAATTTTACTACAGCCGCCTATGACCCGCGCTGGTGTGGAAAAGATAAGGTTGTATTTTCTACTTTTGAAAAAGGTTCGATCGACATAAAGATGCTTGAAGATATTAAGGAAAAGTATGACAGCAGTAAATTGGTTTTGAAAACCGATCTGAAGTCCAAAGGTGAAAACTGGACCGCGGATAAGATCACAAGTGTCCCGAAAAAGAACTCGCTCGAGTATCAGAAGAAATTCTCTCTCGATATTGCAACTACCGCTCTCACTGTTGATCCTGTCTTCGGCGCAAACACCGGCGGCATTATTTCACTCAGTGATCTGCTTGGAAATGAAAGATATTATTTCCTCGTCTTTAATAATTCGAACAGCGGCGAGGAGTTCTGGAAAAGCTTCAACATTGCCATCTCAAAAGTTTCAACTGAGGAAAGACTGAATTATGCATACGGAGTTTATCATTTATCCGGCAGAAGATATGATCTCCGTGATTACAATACATCTTACTACGAAAGACTGTACGGCGGTTACTTAAGTCTTGCATACCCGCTCTCTTTTTTTAGACGGATTGAAATGACTGTCGGACTTGCCCAGTCCATTAGAAGCCTTGACTTTATTGAGAATGACCGCTCACTTTTACTTTCAAATTATCTAAGCTATGTAAAGGATAATACGCTGTGGGGATGGACCGGTCCTATGGACGGCGAACGTCTTAACATGACTCTCGGATTCACTACCGATATTTCAAATTCAAATACAAATTACTATTCGGTTTTCTTTGATTACAGAAAGTATCTGCGTCTTGCTGATCCTACTACTCTTGCATTGAGAACACAGTTCTTTATGAATGAAGGAAAACAACCGAGAAGATTCTTTATGGGCGGAAGCTGGTCTCTGAGAGGATGGCCTGTGAATTCGATCAGAGGAAGTAAGATGTGGCAGGCAAATGCCGAACTTAGATTTCCTTTGCTGAATGTTGTTGCGTTAAGATTTCCTCTCGGCATCGCACTTGATTTTCCGGGAATTCGCGGCGGCATTTTCTTCGACGCCGGTAATGCCTGGGACACAAAAGTAAATTATGGTATCACTCGCGGAAGCTTTGGTGTTGGTGTCAGAATGAATGCTCTCGGTCTGATCGTATTAAGATATGATATAGGAAAGAGGATCGAAAATAATTTCACAAAGCTTCAGGGAAGCCTATTCCACCAGTTCTATTTCGGATTTGATTTCTAAGCAAAGGATTTATCACTGTTGAGCATCTCCATAACTCTTCCTGCAATGTGGTCCGCAAGATCATTGAAGTCTTTCGGGCTGTATTCAAAGCTTGGCATCGCCGGAACAACCTTTCCTCCGGCATCAATGATCTTGATCATGTTATTCAGATGAATTTTATTCAATGGAGTCTCTCTCGGCACTACTATCAGCGGCTTCGAATATGAAAATGCGTAGTCAGCGCTTTTCTCAATAAGCGTCTTACATTCACCGTTAGCAACCCCCCCAAGTATTCCCATCGAACACGGCGATATTATCATGCCGTGACAGAAAAAATTATTCGTGAACATCTCCGACTTAAGATCAAGATTATTATGAAATGTCACTGAAGATTTGTGCATCACCAGCTCCGGAAAAAGTGAGGTCATGTTATCAGATTTCAGTTCAGTTCCGCACTCATTATATAAAGTAAAAACTGCATATTCGGAAAGTATAAGATGAACATTAAAGTCATTGATGAGCAATGCCCTCAGCATTCTCAGTCCGTAAATGGCGCCGCTTGTACCTGTCATTGCCAGTATTATGTTCTTGCCTTCCCCGTCATAATTCTTGATCAGCGGTAATGTTTCTGACTGTGGTGTCGCAGTTGCTTTTTCTTTTGGCATAAGGTTTATTTTCGGTTTAATAGAATAGCTGTAATTATAAAAACGAATATTGCTGCTGCTACAAAAATAATACTTTGAAAAACAAAAATCTGAATTAAAAGTAAAATTATTCCGAGTATTATTGATATGAATATCTCAAGGAATTTTGATGCAGAGTTGAACTTGCTGTTCTCAAGTGAGAAGGGATAGGTGTTATCGAATGAAGTCGTTACTGAATTTATAAGATACATTCCCGATCCCACAAAAAGTATGTTCAGCGCAACCAAACCCGGATCTCCTTTTATACTCAACAAAAAGAAGAGGATCAACAATACCGGTACTATGAAAACAACATAGATAAATTTGTTCGTGCCTGTAACAAAATCTTTCCTGCAGCTGACCGGAAGTGATTCATATATCCATTCTGTACCCGTAGTTTCATTGTCAAGTATCTTTGTATTGGTAATAAGAAGTCGTGAGCACATAAGAAGTGTAAAGGTTATCGAAGGACTCATTATGAGCAGATCCGTTTTGACAAAGGATAAGGATGTAGATGCAATGTTTAGAAAAAGGAGATTTGATATTCCTGATACAAGCCCGATTACTGCAACTATCATCGGCATGAATACAATGGGTATATATTTCGTTCTTAAAAATTTAGAATTGGTAAGCTGATTCTTTGTCAGCATGAATGCAGCTCTTTCAGTGTTATCCTTTAGTATATATCTGTATATAAACTTTTTTATAAATTCAAATTGACCGTCCTTTTTGACCGCGGCTTTTCTCTTGTTGAATGTACTTAACGTTTCAAGCAAACTGAAATAATTTTTTGACAATATTAAGTATATCACAAGATAAACTGTGAATGAAAGAAACACGCACAGTATAAAGTATCTTATGTCATAAACTGAGTTCGAATAAAGAGTTTGCGGAAGGTAATTTACAAAGTCATATTTGAGAATGCTCTCCCTGAGATGCAGCATCCGTGAACTGCTGCGTGATGAGAGTGTGGATGAATAGAATATGAAAACAAAAAATAATACCTGCATTATGCTGATCATTATACTAGCTCTTGACTTAAGCAATTTTAGTATGAGTACGTAAGCAAGTACTATTATTCCCGTGGCAAAGTATCCGAACGTAATTTCAGTCAGCAGGAATGCTATCGTCATGGAAATGTCGTGATTCATCAGGTAGAAGAATACTGCCTGAGGTATTGATGCTGAAAGTATGAAGAACAGCAGGAATACAAATGCAGATATGAATTTTGCTGTAAATATCTCTGATCCTTTTACTGGCAGGGTTTTGAAAAGATCTTTTTCCCTCGCTGCAAGAAATAGATTCGCAAAGTCTGTTAACACAATGAGCGAGAGCAGGAACAGATTTGATGTGAGTGAAAGTATTACGAAACTTCTCTCGTCAAATGTTATCGAAAAACTGTAAGAGAGAATTGTATTTGAAAACAGATAGGCAGCGAGAATACCTGCTAATCTTTTTTTTCCTGAATTTTCTCTGTCCCTGTAATCAAGTTTCTGAAACAGTGAAAAGAATGATCTGAAGTGAGATGAATCCTGACGTGTCATTTGTTACTGTTTTTTTTTCTGAGCTTTTCTTTGTATTCGCGGATTGCCGCCTGATGTTGTTCATAGTTCTCCGAAAATTTATGCCCGCCTTCACCGTTAGCGACAAAGAATATGTAATTATGTTCTTCGGGATTTAAAGCGGCTTTGATCGACGCAAATCCGGGATTGTTGATCGGACCCGGAGGGAGACCTTTGTTCAGGTAAGTGTTGTATGGTGATTTGATCTTCAGGTCTTCAAAAAGCAGACGTTGCTTCGGACCGTCGGGAAGTGCATACTGAACTGTTGGATCTGCTTCAAGCCGCATATTCTTTTCAATGCGGTTAAGGTAAACTCCCGCGATCACAGGTTTCTCCGCATCAAGTTTTGTTTCACCTTCAATGATGGAAGCAAGTGTCAGCGCCTTCAGCAAGGTTGTCTGCCTCTTTTCAATGTCAGATCGTATGTCATCATTGTCGTAGATCTTCTTGCGGAATTCATTGAATAAGATCTCAACAAGTTTCTTTTCTGTAATTGATGGTGCAACATCATAAGTATTCGGAAAAAGAAATCCCTCAAGATTCTTTATCTGTCCCTTCAAACCGATTATGTTTATCAATGAATCATTCGATGCTTCCTTTATAAATTTATCTTTTGAAAGAGACAACTTCTTTTCTGCGAGCTTCGAAATTTGTTTGAGAGTATATCCGGGAGGGATGGTCATCCGGATGAGCTGATTTGTATTCTTATCTGTTAATTGAAAAATAAGTTCGGAGTTATTCATCCCGTTTAAGAATAAATAATCCTTCGAAATGATACTGCTCTCTTTTCCTGAAAGCTTTACAGCAATTTTAAAAAGAAGTGCATCTGAGATAATGTCTTCATCATCAAGGTCCTTTATTATCTCATCAAGATTTTTACCGGCTGAAATGCTGAACCTTTTTTCATTGTCACCCTCCCAGTAATGCCTCGCGTAAAAGAGCTGATAAAAAATAAAGCCGATAAGAAATATATCGGCTATTATTATGTAAGGATAAAACTTTTTTATTTTCTTAATGAGCAACATTCACATCGAATTCATTTGCGTAAAATCAGCAGGTTGTTTTACTTTAACGGATTTTCAGAGCTTAACTGCTGTGCATTTATTGAATCTGTAATAGACTGCAGTAAATTCGCCGCCTGCATATTGTTAGGCTCTATCTGAATTACTCTCTCCATGTGCGGTCTCGCTTCTTCAAATCTCTTTCTTTCATTATAAAAAATTCCAAGATAAAGATGTGCGTCTTTAAAATCAGGAAACAACTCTATGGCTTTAAGCATGTTCTTTTCATAGCCAACGTCATCTTTAAGAAGACTGTTTGCATAAGCTCTCAGGTAATATGCGTAAGAACTCTCCGGCTCCAGTTCAAGCACTCTGTTAAGTATGTAATTAATTTGCTGGGCAGCTTTCTGTCCGGCAAGTGTCTGCGCATTCATTACAAGACTGTTCGCTTCACGTGAAAGTATGTGTGTCTTCTCAGGATCGAATTTGTAAACTTCCATTACCTCAGGAGGAAGCGCAATCGTTGAAAACATCGGATTCTGATTTGATACTCGGTACCATTCCCGGAGAAAAGCCAGATGAGTCACGCCTTTTTCTCTCAAATACTGTGTCATGTATTCTACATAATTCTGATCATTGATCTTTGTTATAAGCTCAGGAGTGACAAGTCCGGCAACATCAACGATCTTACGGTCGCTGTAAAATCCTATTGCGCCTACATCATGAGTGGCAATGATATCGCCTTCCTTTGTATTTTTCTTTATCCATTGAGCTGCTTTGACCTGCCTGTCATAAATGTACCGGCATTGCTGTGAATAAAGCTCACGGGTTTCATCATAAATCTTTATTCCCATGAAATAAGTTATGCCGATCAGTATATAAAAAACACTTTTTGCAAACAGAGCATTGGTTGTATACTTGTTAATGATGCGTGCCATATCCCTGAAACCTATCGTTCCGACAAGTATAAAGAATGGAATGATTGGCATCAGGTACCTTCCAAACCGGTGAGCATAAGGAAGCTTAAGCCAGTAAATTAAAACAAGAGCCAGAATAAAAACTATGTAGATAGTATTCTGATTGTAATTTTTATTAATAAGATCATAAATAAGTTTTCCCAGTGAAAATAAAAATCCGATCATTATCACATAGTAGTGAGCGTATTTAAAATAATCCCAGACTTCAAATTTTAAGAAATCATAACGGCTTCTGAATTCCGGTGCGTAATAAGTGAGCTTCGCCTGATATGTATTAGGCAGAATTGATCCCGAAAGAATAAAATTAAATAAAAAATACAAACCTGTTATCAGAATGAATGTCAATGCGATCTGCTTCAGCTCCTTATCAGTAAACAGGATCAGTCTTAAGTTATCTCTGGAATAAGCTCTTACCAAAAGATAATCTATCAATACCGCGGCTATAAAGGCAACTGAGTCAGGTCTTGTCCACATCAACAGACCGAGTCCGATAGCAAGCGGAATTGCTTTTCTTGTCCGGTAAAAATATGCGCACAGTATAAGGATGAAAATAAACATCGTCGTTTCCATCCCCGACAGCGCAATGAAATTCATCCATTTGTCAATTATGAAAATCCCCGTACACAGCAGGGCGAATATTATCTCCTTATCAAATTCATATTTACACAAATTATAAAACGAAACCGAGGCAAGCACAAAAAATAAAACCCCGAGAAAATAGCTTATAATCATTTCATTATTATAGATCAGGAAAAAAACTGACAGTATAATGGTGTATAAGGGTGAAGTGGAGCCGGCAGTGACCATTTCAGTTTTAAAATATGAAAAGCTGAAGTACTGCGCGAGGTTTTTTGCAAATGTCAGGTGAATCCATGGATCATCCAGCGGAAAACTTGATACTCCATTTGTTCTTAAAGCAAAACGGTAAAAAATGTAAGTTAAAAGAAGCGGGAGTAAAATTATCAGGGCATAGAAGATAATTTTTACTGCTTTGTTCGGCTTGTATTGGCTTTCAAAAATGTACTGCCCATAATTTTCTTTATTGGTACGTTTTTTTTTTACAGGAATTTTGATTCTCTTCATATTTTCAAAATAATTAATTGAAGATGTAATTTCAATTTTTAAATTGTAATTCATTATGAAGCTGTCATTGCCAGGATCTGAAAGTAATTTGAAGTAAAATTATGAATTCCTCCGTCCATGCTGTGTCTCCTGCAAATGTTATACTTGAATTAACGAACTCCTCAACTGAGGGGACACAGCGGGTCTAACCCGATTGTTGATCGACTTGAAAGCTTGGGAGAAAGGAAATATGATTTTGGTGAGAGTTCAAATTGCAGGTTATTTCATTATGCAAAAGTTCTCTCCGCTGTGTCCCCGCAACGGAATACTTCGTAATTTTGTATTTAAGTAATTGCGAGAGAGACAGCGGGGACGGGAAAGTAAAAAAATGAAAAGAACATACTACTCGATTCTGTGATTGTTCATTTATAAAATTATAGCCGCTATAAACTATTTATAGTAAAATTATAAATTTGAATTTCTAACTTGATACTTTTTAATATATGTAATAGTTTTCATTGCATCAGATAAACACACCCTTAAGACTCCTAAGGAAAATTTTAATATCAAATAATTCATTCACATTCATAAAATAATCTCTAATTTTAAATTAAAACAAACTACCCCCGGTTTTCACCTCTCAGAAAGGATTAACAATGGACACAACTAAAAACAACAATAGTAACGCTAGCAACACCAGCAACAGTAACACCAACAACACCAAGTCAGCCTCATTCTCAGATTCAAAAAATGTCTCTGACCTTAAATCAAAAAAAGTCTCCGAACTTATACAAATTGCAAAAGACCTCGATGTTACGGGTTACAGCGATCTTAAAAAACAGGAATTAATTTTTAAGATAATTGAAGCTCAGACAAAAAAGGACGGCTTCGCTTACGCCGTCGGAGTTTTGGAAGTTCTGCCGGACGGATACGGATTCCTGCGCTCAGTTGACTATAACTATCTTCCGTCACCCGATGATATTTATGTATCACCTTCTCAGATCAAAAAATTTCTTTTGCGCACCGGTGATACTGTCAGCGGACAGGTACGACCTCCTAAAGAAGGAGAGCGTTTCTTTGCGCTTCTGAAAGTTGAAGCAGTGAACTTTGAAAGTCCCGATACAATACGTGACAGGATTTTATTTGATAATCTTACTCCACTTTATGCTCAGGAAAAGATAAATCTTGAAGCCGCGCCGGGAGAGTTCTCAATGAGGATCATGGATCTTTTTACTCCGATCGGTAAAGGTCAGAGAGGACTGATCGTTTCGCCTCCTAAAAGCGGTAAGACGATCTTGCTTCAGACACTTGCAAACAGCATTACAAAAAATCATCCCGAAGTTCACCTTATAGTTTTACTTATTGATGAAAGACCTGAAGAAGTAACTGATATGGAAAGAAATGTGAATGCGGAAGTAATTAGTTCGACATTCGATGAACCGCCTGAAAGACACGTACAGGTTTCCGAGATCGTACTTCAAAAAGCAAAGCGTTTGATCGAAGCGAAAAAAGATGTAGTCATATTGCTTGACAGTATCACCCGTCTTGCAAGAGCACATAATACAGTTATTCCACATAGTGGTAAGATCTTATCAGGTGGTGTTGATGCAAATGCGCTCCATAAGCCCAAAAGATTCTTTGGCGCTGCAAGAAATATTGATGAAGGCGGAAGTCTTACGATCATCGCAACAGCGCTTATCGAAACAGGCAGCAGAATGGATGAAGTTATATTTGAAGAATTTAAAGGAACAGGTAACATGGAAATCGTTCTTGACAGAAGGATCTCTGACAGAAGAGTTTTCCCTGCGATCGATCTTAACAAATCCGGCACAAGAAAGGAAGAGCTTTTATTGACAAGTGAAAATCTTAACAGAGTCTGGTTGTTGAGAAAGCTTCTTTCGGATTATAATCCAATTGAGGCGATGGAGTTTCTTCTTGGAAAAATGAGGGGAACAAAATCAAATAAAGAATTTTTAGCTTCGATGAATTCGTAGACAGCTAATCCCCTCAACCTGAATCTATGAAAAAAGTTATACTGATCAATTCTGTTTCCGAGGAAGTCAGAATCGCAATTACGGAAGACGGCAAGCTTGCTGAATTTTTTCTTGACACACCTGATAAGGAAAGAAATGTCGGTGATATTTTTCTTGGCAAAGTAGGAAAAGTAATACCGGGTATCAGAGCTGCATTTATTGACCTGGGCTTTCAGCAGGATGCATTTCTGCACTTCTCGGATATTGGAAATTCTCTTGAAGAATATTCCGCAATGCTTGGTGATGATGAAATAGATGAAGATGATGACGATGATGAATCTCCGGCTCCGGTTCGTGAAGAGCCAAACCGCTACAGTACCCCCAATCTTGAACGCGGACAGGACATAATTGTCCAGATAACAAAAGAGCCCGTAGCCAATAAGGGTTTTCGTGTCACTTCAAAAGTTTCTATTCCCGGCAGATACCTGGTGCTGATCCCATTCGAAAGGAAAATAGGGCTTTCAAAAAAAATATTTAATCCCCGTGAAAAAAGACGTCTCCGCAGTATTGTAAAATCCACTCTACCAAAGGGTTTCGGTGTAATCATAAGGACTGTTGCCGCAGGACAGGATGAAACCCTCATTAAAGATGATCTTAATAATCTTCTCAAGATCTGGAATGACATTCAGACAAACATTAAAACTTCAAGCTCTCCATTTATCCTTTATAAGGATGTTTCCACTACTTCTTCGGTGATCAGGGATCTTTTCAAAGAAGACATTTCTAAAATAATAGTTGATTCAAAAAAAATATACCGGGAGATAAAGACCTACGTCGATGAGACCTCGCCTGAATTTTCCGAAAAGCTTGAAGCATACAACGGCGATCAGCCATTGTTTGATGTGTATAACATTGAAAAGCAAATCGAAGAATCCCTTCAAAGAAAAGTCTGGCTAAAGAACGGCGGCTATATTATCATTGAGCAAACTGAAGCAATGATGGTAGTGGACGTCAACAGCGGTAAGTATGCGAAGCATCGTGATCAGGAAGTAAATTCACTTAATACGAATCTCGAGTCCGCAAGGGAAATTGTAAGGCAGATCCGCCTCAGGGATATCGGAGGTATCATAGTGATCGACTTCATAGATCTGTATGATGAAAAGAACAGAAGAAAGCTTTATGAAGAGGTGCGGAAAGAATTTAAATATGACAGAGCTAAGTCAACGATACTGCCGGTAAGCGAATTTGGAATTGTAGAAATAACCAGACAAAGAATAAGACAGAATATACTTCACAGCATATCTGATCTTTGTCCGATGTGCCGCGGCACAGGGCACGTGCAGTCAAAATCTACTTTTATGAACAGGATGGAAAGATGGATAAGAAGGTATAAAGGCGGCAGCAACGCAATGAGCATTTCGATCAAGGTTAACCCTTACATAAAAAATTATCTGACAGAAGGTTTTGTCAGTAAGATCACTAAACTTCAGTTAAAGAATATGTTAATCATAAAAGTTGTAAAGGATGAAGCTCTTGCTCTTGATGAGTTCAGGGTATTTTCCAAAAAACTGAATAAGGATATTACAGAAGAGTTCGATTACTAATTCTATTTATCCATCCTCTTAGAAATTTCATTTAGGTATTCCCACGAATAAATCCCGGTATTATGTTTATCCTTCCAGAATATCTGCACGGCATAATTTCCCACAGGTTCAATTTTATCAAGCTCATAAAATCCCGCAGCTTTAAACGGTGATTTGATCGGAATGTATGAGCTGAATATTACAGTCTCACCTTTGCAGTGAACGCAGGGACAGTTGTCGCGAAGATCGGTCAAATTTATTTCAGAGATAATGTCATCTTCCCATACGATCTGAAGAGAATCGTTTTCAGTTCTTTTTAATTTTTTAGGACGGTTCATTTTTAAATTATTAATTTAATATTTCTTTCAGTCTGCAAATCAGATCATTTCTTTGTGCTTATCAACAACAACATTATCTTTAACCAAAACCTCTTGCGTAGGATCGGGCAATTTTGTTTTCTCGCTTACATTGTAAAAGATAAGGATGGCATTTACAAAAAGCATTATGCCCGCGATCAGAAAAATGTATTTCATGTTTAGTTCGATCAGAAGAAGTGTACACAGCAGCGGTCCGATCAGATTACCAAACAAAGTGAAGCTTGATGCGATCCCCATCACTCCGCCTTTTCTGTCGTCTCCAATATTTTTATTTATGTAAGCGTACAGCACAGGGATTATCCCGCCTATACATAAGCCAAGAAATGCTCTGACAGGAAAAAGCAGATAGGGATTTCTTATAAAAGTATGAAGACAGTAAGCTATGCCAGCTCCGGTTATGGCAATGATAACATTTTTTTTGAAACTCTTGGTATCATTGCGTTTGCCCCACCACGGGGAAGATATAACACTGAAGATACCGAGTGTTCCGAAAATCGCTCCTGTCAATGTGGAGATGTACTCTGTACCAACCGTCATTGATTCCACAAACAAAGCAAAGACAGGTTGTGCGATTGTAATCGAGATCTGAATGAAGGTAATGGACATCATTGCAATCAGAAGCGAAGAGTTGGTAAAGACGAACTTGTAATTTTCGAATACAGAATAGATCTTTGTTAAAGGCTTACGCTCGGGTTCCTTTACAATTACATAAACAAGAACGCTGCTGAAGAGACACAGAAAAGATGTGATGAAAAAAACGGTCCGGTATGAAGTAAGATCCGCGATGAACCCGCCAATGAAAGGTCCGATCACGGTGCCTGATGAGATTGAAGTCTGAAGGATGCCGATAGCGTAACCGGATTTTTCTCTCGGAGTGCTTGAGGATACAAGCGCGAGAGAGGAAGCAATGAAACCGCTGATTGCTCCCTGGATCATTCTGAAAATAAAAAGCTGAATTACATTATCAGAGAGTCCGATCAGGAATTGTGAAATTGCCAGCCCGAATATCGCGCGAAGCACCATTGATTTCTTTCCGAACCTGTCGCCAAGCGCGCCCCAGACCGGTGTCATAATGAAGGACAGGATGAATGGTCCGCTGAAAACAATTCCGCTCCAGTGTTCGAGCTCATCATGATTTGTGATACCGAGCTCGCGTATGTAAAAAGGAAGGAAAGGAACCACCATGCTCATACCTACCATTGCAACAAACTGCGCTATCCAAATGCTGTATAAATTTTTTCTCCAGATCTCCAATTACGGTGGTTTAATATTTATATTACTTATGTTAAATTTTTTATTAAATGATAAAAGATTTATTTTTTAACAAATCATCAGTGCTGTCCAAAACATTTTTGTCAGCATTTGAATAGTCTTAAACCAATCAACAATTAGGGTAATCAATATTATTCTTAAATTAAAAGAACCCTCCAATCAAGAGCAAAACGGGGTAAACTTATTTTGCATAAAAAAATTTATAGCTATAAGTTGATACAAATTTTATATTACAGGTTTCTATCTCAAAATTAAACTTAACTTATGCAGAATCTGTTACTCATTCTTCAAGAGATAGCTCATAATCTTCAGTGGTCATGGAATAAAGAAGCTGTTGAACTCTTTCACGAAATAAATCCTGATTTCTGGAACTGGTCAGGACACAATCCCGTCAAGGTACTGAATGAATTAAACCGCAATTATCTTGAATTCATAATTGAGAAAAAGAACCTCGGCAGTAAAATTTTAAATATTCATTCCAACCTTAAAACTTACCAGACACGCAAAACATATTTTGAAGAAAAATATTTCAAAACCGACAAGCCGATCATAGCATACTTCTCTGCTGAATACGGCATCACCGAATGCCTGAAAACATACTCGGGCGGACTCGGAGTGCTTTCGGGAGATCATCTTAAATCTTCGTCCGATCTCGGATTACCGCTTGTAGGAATAGGTCTGGCTTACCATTACGGATTTTTTACACAGATGATCAACCCTGAAGGATGGCAGACAGAAAATTATGAACTCAATGAATTTCAAAATCTGCCTATCTCATTACTTCGAGATGAGAATTATCAGCCTGTAAAAATTTCAGTGAATTTTCCTAACAGGTCTATCTGGGTACAGGTATGGGTTGCAAATGTAGGAAGAGTAAAACTTTATTTGCTTGATACATTCATTGCTGAGAATACGGTCGATGACAGAAGGATAACCGACATTCTATACGGAGGAGATAATGAAAAGAGAATATGTCAGGAGATAGTTCTTGGTATTGGCGGAGTCAGACTCCTTACAAAGCTCGGATACGATATAAAGGCGTTTCATCTGAATGAGGGACATTCTGCATTCCTTTGTTTTGAAAGAATTAAAAATTACATGAAGACAAACAACGTTTCCTATGATGAAGCGAAGAGCAAATGTTTTAATTCAAATATTTTCACTACTCATACTCCTGTACCTGCCGGTATAGATATTTTCACCAAAGAACTGTTTGTAAAATATTTTAACGACTACGCACAAAATGAGATCGGTGTTCCTGTCGATAAACTTTTTCTTGAAGGCGACCTTAATGCGGGGGATGCGGACAACAACAGGTTCAATATGGCTTACCTTGCGATCAATAATTCAAATTTTATCAATGGTGTCAGCAAGCTTCACGGAGAAGTTTCAAGGAAAATGTGGATGCTGCCTTCTACACGAAGCCAGATAGATTATATAACCAACGGCGTGCATACACCAAGCTACGTTTCAAAATTCACAAACAATCTTTACACAAGTCATTTTTCGGATAACTGGCTTTACGATGAAAGCATCTGGTCAAAGATAGACGGCATCTCCGATAAAGAGATTTGGACATTAAGACTTTTGAATAAGTATAAGCTGATAAATTTCTGCAGGAGCAGGATAAAGGATAAATGGATTTTTTTACGAACGGATAAGGAGAAGCTGAAAGAGATCGAAAATATTCTTAATCCCGATGCGCTTACCATTGGCTTTGCAAGAAGGTTCGCGACCTACAAAAGAGGCACTCTTATCTTCCGTGATCTTGACAGGTTAAAGAGGATCATAAAAAATAATTCTATGCCTGTTCAGTTTATCTTCTCAGGAAAGGCGCATCCAAAGGATGAAGGCGGTAAAAACCTGATCTCTGAAATCATTTCATACACGCGTGATGAGGACCTGAAGAACAAGGTTGTCTTTATTGATAATTATGACATTAACGTTGCAAGGCATCTGGTCGAAGGCTGTGATCTGTGGCTTAATAATCCGCGCAGACCACAGGAAGCTTCCGGGACAAGCGGAATGAAAGTGATCGCCAACGGAGGTCTGAACTTCAGCATACTTGACGGATGGTGGAATGAAGGTTATTCCGAGAAGAATGGATGGAAGATCGATACCATCTCTGATGAGAATATCCCGCTTGAACAAAGAGACCTTTTTGAGGCAAACGATCTCTATGATACTCTTGAGAAAAAAATTATCCCGGCTTTCTATAAAAGAAATGATGAAGGTCTGCCGGAGGAATGGATAAAGAAAATAAAGTTTTCCATAAAAAGTCTTGCAGGATATTTCAGCACCAACAGGATGGTTAAGGAGTATTGTGAAAAGTTCTATATGAAAGTGAAGTAAATAATATTTATTTTAATAAAAATAAAATATATTTTGAATTATCCAAAAAGTGACATCTTAAATAAATTTTAAAACAAACTAATTTTAGAAAAATGAAAAAATATTATCATTTTGCCGGCATTATCTTTTCTCTAAATGTTCTCATGGCTTTGTTACTATTGAGCCCCGGAAGTATTACAGCACAGATAAATGTTGGCGGACAGCCGATGAGTTCCGTAATGCAGTTGAACTCCGAGCTTACAACAGTAACAATGCCCGAAATAGATACCCGAAGGCTGATGGAAGAAGACAAAGTAACCGAAGCAGGAATGGACATGCCTTTCAGATTTGGATATAATTTTGATGTGAATTATAATCTTCAGAATTCCGGAGTATGGGAAGTTCTTTCTGACGGAAGCCGTGTCTGGAGACTTGCAATAAGGTCTCAAGATGCAGTATCCATAAATCTTGCTTACAAAAATTTTGTATTACCGCAGGGCGCAACTTTCTTCGTTTATAATCTGGATAAAAGCTATATCTACGGAGCTTTCACAGAACTTAATAATTCCGAAGACAAGCAATTTGCAACCAGTCCGACTTACGGAAGCACAACCGTGCTTGAGTATTACGAGCCTGTTTATGCAAAAGGCAAAGGAAGCATTGCAATTTCAAAGATCACTCATGCTTATAAGGATATTTTCGGTTATAACAGTTTGCTTGAAGAGCCATGTAACATTAACATAAATTGTCCGATAGGGGCTGCATGGGTTGAACAAAAAAGATCGGTAACGAGAATTACATTCAACTCTGGTGCAGGTTCTTTCCTGTGTTCAGGTTCACTGATGAATAATACACTGCAGAACAGAGCTCCTTTATATCTGTTTGCAGAGCACTGCGCTACCGATAATTTCTCAACGATGACATTCTATTTTAATTATGAAAATCCGACATGCATTGGTACTTTGGGAAGTCTTGCATCAACAATGGTCGGTGCAACATTGAAAGCAAAGAATTTTGATACGGATTTTCAACTTGTTCAATTGAATCAATCAGTGCCGGCAGGATTTAACGCTCATTTTAACGGATGGGACAGATCAGGTTCAAACCCGCTTGATCAGACAGCAATTCATCATCCGGGCGGTGCAGTAAAAAAGATATCACATGATGACAATCCTGCACTATCAGTGACAGGTTTCGGAGGAAGACTTGGAAACGGATTCTGGCAGGTCACCTGGGATCAGGGTATGACTGAAGGCGGATCTTCAGGCTGTCCTTTATATGATCAGAATCACAGAGTGATCGGACAAAATCTCGGAGGTACTCCGGCAAACTGCAATTTTCCGCAGTCTGTACAAAAAGTTTTCGGAAAGTTATCCGAATCATGGGGACACGGCGGAGCTTCAAATAATCAGTTAAAAGACTGGCTCGATCCTAATAACACAGGAGTGTTTACACTCGACGGAATTGACGCACTTACTGGAGTAGCTCCGGTAACAAATTTCACATCCAACATACAGGTGCTTCCTTTGGGCGGCGGCAATGTTGACTTCTTTGACCTTACAACAAACAATCCGGCTACATGGAGCTGGAGCTTCCCGGGTGGATCACCTGCAACTTCCAACGTTAGAAATCCTTCCGGAATTACATATACAGCAACAGGTAATTACACTGTTTCATTGACAACAACAAATGCGTTCGGCTCAAATCTTAAAACTTTTGTGTCTTATATTAAAGTACAAGGTGTTCCAATGAACACATTCAATTTGCAGACACCGGTGACACTATCCGGCGTTGTTGTTTCCCAAAACAATCCTGCACCATTTCAATTTAAATGGGGAACAGCTAATCCAAGCCCGACCGTAAAATATAATTTCAAAATTAAGAGGACCGGACCGGGAACAGAATATTTTTTTCCAAGCGACAATAACGGACTTGATTCGATTAAGACGTTCAGAAAAAGCTTCCTTGACAGTCTTGCCATAATAATGGGAATAACAGGCAATACTGATTCTGCAATTTGTGCCTGGAGAGTTACAGCTTTGAATGGTGCCGATTCCATTACTTCTAATTCTTTCCTTATTACTATAAGAAGAGAGCCGGTAGGAATAAATCTGATCTCATCGGTAATACCCGAGCAGTTCAGCTTATATAATAATTATCCGAACCCGTTCAACCCGAATACAATAATTAAATTTGATGTAATAAAAACTCAAATGGTTTCTTTGAGAATTTATAACACTCTTGGTGAAGAAGTAAGGACACTTGTAAATCAGGTGATGTCACCCGGAGAGTATTCTGTTGACTTTTCAGCCGGTTCGATCGCAAGCGGAATTTATTTTTACAGACTCGAGACAGATGGCTTTGCTCAAACAAAAAGAATGATGCTTGTAAAATAATTTTCTCAGAAGTATAACTTTATTAATCCCTGTTCAGTAAAAAAATCAGGGATTTTTTTATTAATGTTAAATTCAGTGATAAATAAAACTTACTTTCAATAGTCATACATTAATTTTATTTTGCATTACATCAAATCAACTTATGAAAAAGCCCTATCCTCCGATCTATTATTCCGATTATCTGCATCTCGAAAAACTTTTAACGAGCCAGGTACCAAAGAGTGACGAATACGGACATCACGCACATGATGAAATGTTGTTCATTGTGGTTCATCAGGCATACGAGCTCTGGTTCAAGCAGATCATACACGAGCTGGATTCGGTGCTTGTGATGTTCCGTGAAGATAATGTTGATGAAAAGAACATCGGGATAGCTGTTGCCCGCCTCAGAAGGATCACAACGATCCAGAGACTTCTCATTGACCAGCTTAACATTCTTGAAACAATGACACCTCTTGACTTCCTTGAGTTCAGGGATTTCCTTATTCCTGCTTCAGGCTTTCAAAGTCTTCAGTTCAGGATCATTGAAAACATTCTGGGCTTGAATATTGAGAACAGGGTGAAGTTTGATAATAAGAACTATTACTCATACGTGTCAGATGAGCATCAGAAGATGCTGATAGAATCCCATAGTACGGTGAGTCTTTTTGATGCCGTCGACAAGTGGCTTTCAAGAATTCCTTTTCTTAAGATCGAGGGATTTGATTTTTGGAATCATTACAAAGAAGCCGTCGGGGCGATGATCGACAATGAGCGCGAGATAATTCTGAATAATCCAAGCATGACAGAACAAAAGAGAACGAAGCAGCTTAATGAGTTTGAGAATACGAAAGAAAAATTTGAAGCACTGCTTGATGAGAACAAGCATAATGAATTTGTAAAGGAAGGTCACCGCAGACTTTCCCATAAATCAACTCTGGCGGCGTTGTTCATCAACCTTTACCGCGACGAGCCTATACTTCATCTTCCATTCAGATTCCTCACTTATCTTGTGGACGTAGATGAATTGTTCACTACTTGGAGATACAAGCACGCTCTTATGGTTCACCGCATGATCGGTGCCAAGGTAGGAACAGGAGGATCTTCAGGACATCACTACCTGATGCAGACCGCGGAGAAGCATAAGATATTTAAAGACCTGTTCGACCTCTCGACATACCTGATACCGAGATCAGCCTTGCCTGAACTTCCGGAAGATATGAAGTTCAAGCTTGGATTTAATTATACATTTAAACCATAATTATACATTTAAACCATAAAAGAATATGACCGAAATTATTGCAATCATCGTACTGGTATTTTTTATAATAATTACCTTCTTAAAAACTGCACGAGTCGTGCCGCAGAAATCAGCATTCATTGTTGAAAGGCTCGGTAAATACAATGAGACACTCGAAGCGGGTTTTCACATACTTATACCTTTTATTGACAGAGTCGCATACAAACATTCATTAAAGGAAATTGTCATGGATGTTCCGCCGCAGTCATGCATAACCAAGGATAACATTGCCGTAGAAGTGGACGGAGTTTTATATCTTCAGGTAATGGATCCTGTAAAAGCTTCGTACGGTGTAAATGATTATTCATTCGCATCGGTACAGCTCGCGCAGACAACAATGAGGAGCGAGATAGGAAAGATGCAGCTTGATAAGACATTTGAGGAACGTGAGACAATTAATGGAGCTATCGTAAATGCAATTGATAAAGCTTCTGAACCGTGGGGATTGAAAGTCATAAGGTATGAGATCAAGAACATAAATCCTCCGGCAAGCATAAAAGACGCGATGGAAAAACAAATGAGAGCTGAACGAGAGAAGCGTGCTTTGATAGCTGAATCCGAAGGTGACAGGCAGGCAAGGGTCAACCGCGCCGAAGGTGAGAAGCAGGAAGCGATCGAAAGATCAGAAGGCGAGAAGATGAAGAGGATAAACGAAGCCGAAGGTAAGGCGCAGGAAATTGAAAAGGTCGCCCTCGCTACCGGTAAAGGTATCAGGGAAATTGCAAACGCCATCAATGACAAAGGCGGTATAGAAGCTGTAAATCTGAGGATCGCCGAACAGTATTTACTAGAGTTCGGAAAGCTTGCACAGAAAAATAATACAATGATCATTCCGGGGAATTTAACTGACATCGCCGGTATGGTTGCCACCATAAGCAGTGTATTAAAAGCAACTAATGAAAAAGAAGTACAAGAGCCAAAAATTAATAAACAGTTATGATGGAAAATTCATCGCTGATATGGTTCGTTGTTGGCATAGTTTTTTTACTTGCAGAGATAATAATGCCGGGATTCATAATTTTTTTCTTCGGGATCGGAAGTTTACTTACCGCACTTGCAACTTATCTGTTTAACATTGAATCTGTTTTTGTACAGATAATAATTTTCATATTTAGTTCAATGCTTAATCTGATATTTTTTCGGAAGGTTTTCAGTCAATTATTCAAAGGTAAGGTAAGCGGACAGAAGGATCTTAAAAATGAGTTCATCGGAAAGAGAGCCATAGTCGTGCATGAAATAATACCTAATTCATTAAAAGGTAAAGTTGAATTTAACGGCGCAAACTGGGAAGCAGATTCGGATAAATTCATAGAGAAAGATTCAGTGGTTGAAATTGTAGCGCGTAAGGATCTGAAATTAATTGTAAAACCTGTAGAATAATCATGAACATTGATCTCACAAAGAAAAGGGCTGTCGTTTGCGGAAGCACACAGGGAATCGGCAAAGCTGCAGCAATACAGCTCGCATCTTCAGGAGCAGACGTAATACTGATCGCAAGAAATGAAGAATCATTAAGAAAAGTTTTAAGAGAACTTCCCGCATCAAAAATACAGAATCATAATTTTATTGTTGCTGATTTTTCTGATCCTGAAACATTGAAAAAAAAGCTGCACAATTTTGTTTCAGAAAATCCTCCCGTTCATATACTTGTAAATAATACCGGCGGTCCAAAAGGCGGAGAAGCGATCGCAGCAGATACATCTGAATTCATTCAGGCATTTTCAAATCACCTGATATGCAATCAGATACTTGTTCAGGCATTTGCAGAAGGAATGAAGAAAGAAGGTTACGGCAGGATCATCAATATTATTTCAACTTCAGTGAAGCAGCCATTAAAAGGATTGGGTGTTTCAAATACCATTCGCGGTGCAGTGGCGAGCTGGGCAAAGACACTATCGGCTGAGCTGGGACCATTCGGGGTAACGGTTAACAATATTTTACCGGGCGCTACAAAAACCGAAAGACTCTTTTCTATATTTGAAAACAAAAGTAAAGCATCAGGGAAAGATATAAAAGACATTGAGAACGACGCGCTAAAGGAAATTCCTGCCGGAAGGTTCGCCGAACCGGAAGAGCTTGCATACGCTGTTACCTTTCTTGCTTCGGAATGCGCTGCATACATTAACGGAATAAATCTTCCTGTTGACGGTGGCAGAACAGGTTGTTTGTAATTTCGAAGCTTTTTACTGATCGGCAAAGAGCAAGAGCTCAGCCAAGAATTTCACAGATTCCCACGAATTAATTTATGTTTGAAAAGAAAATCATTTTAAAATTCGTGATCATTCGTGTAATTAGTGGCAAAGCTTTTTACTGATCGGCAAAGAGCAAGAGCTCAGCCAAGAATTTCACAGATTCCCACGAATTATTTTATGTTTGAAAAGAAAATCATTTTAAAATTCGTGATCATTTGTGTAATTAGTGGCAAAGCTTTTTACTGATCGGCAAAGAGCAAGAGCTCAGCCAAGAATTTCACAGATTCCCACGAATTATTTTTATGTTTGAAGAAAGTTATTTTGAAATTCGTGATCATTCGTGTAATTAGTGGCAAAGCTTTTTGCTGATCGGCAAAGAGCAAGAACATCGTGTATTAGTGGCAAAGCTTTTTAAGATAAATTTAAATTTTTCAATTAGATGATCTTATACAATGTTACTGTTAACGTTGATGATACCGTTCATGATGAATGGCTTGAATGGATGAAGACGATACACATCCCGGAGGTGCTGTCAACCGGTCTGTTTACCGATAGCAAAATATTCAGGATCAGAACAGAGGAAGAAGGGAATACATATTCAATCCAGTATTTTCTTGATTCAGAAGAAGATTACGAAAAATATCAGAATGAATTCGCTCCCGCGCTTCAGTCAAAGCATTTGGAGAAATATAAAAATAAGTTTGTCGCTTTCAGAACGGTGATGGAGTCGGTTTAGAGTGAGCAGAGTGAGTAGAGTGAGTAGAGTGAGTAGAGTGAGTAGAGTGAGTAGAGTGAGTAGTGTGAGTAGAGTGAGCAGAGTGAGTAGAGTGGGTAGAGTGAGTAGAGTGAGTAGAGTGAGTAGAGTGAGTAGAGTGAGTAGAGTGAGTAGAGTGGGTAGAGTTGA
>Ga0105044_10002925_pt1 | contig 23357 bp, 21 predicted proteins | sample MAT01_FD_78092 | JGI IMG/M metagenome (GOLD analysis project Ga0105044, IMG submission 78092) | Freshwater microbial communities from Lake Fryxell liftoff mats and glacier meltwater in Antarctica - MAT-01 | ecosystem: Environmental > Aquatic > Freshwater > Ice > Liftoff microbial mat | place...
AAAGACGTTTTCGCCAATGGATGACCAAGCAGTGATGGTTTGATCGAGGTTGAAGCTTTGCATTATTCCTTCCACTTTCCCATATCATATTCTGAATGCGTTAATACAGCCCGAATGTAGACTATTCGGTGTCGCATTGACTCGACAACCAGCTTGCGATCGCATGATCAGGGGATGCGATGTCTAGAAATTAAATATGCGTTATGCAGAACCCTTGTAGAGACGCGAAATTTCGCGTCTCTACATTCATTATCGGAGATGCCTATTGTATGTGAGATTCATCAGAAGTAGACCGTTGGTGCCATGTCTACGACGGGCTATTCGGTGTCGCCCTAACTCAAAAGTAGATTCATCCACTTGCGAGAACAAAGTGTTATCCAAATTAACTACTGAATTGCTGAACAATTGTCTGTACAATTGCCAAAATCGCTCCGACGTTATCTAAGTAATATCTTTGCTTATCAAGCAAAGCGACTTTTTGCGAAAGTTGAAGAAACTGCCATACTTCTCCTGTTGTCACGCATCCATACACAGGTATTTCTGCTTGTCCAGATGAACGATTAAATAAATCTGCCGCCACCATTTGGGCGATGCACTGTCCTAACCCAGCTTCAACATCATTTTTCTTCGCTTCTACAACAGTGAGAATTGGGCTTCGCAACGGTGGTAAAGGTGGGGCTATTGCTAAAATAAAATCACATTCCCCAATTAAACCCTGTGCAGGATCAACATCAAGTCTTTGTCCAGAGAAAATAGCCAAGCTATCTTGGCTGAGATCGCGACAGGCTAGTAAAATCGGTACAACAATAAATTCGCTCCGAGCCTTTTCACTAATCAGAGCTAATTGGGTTCGCTTTCCTAAAGTTTCATTTAACCACGAAGGAATAGAAAGAGGTACAAGCTTGGGAAACAAATCGGCTTCTTGGGTGGTGATTCCCAAAACAGCCGAAACTTTTTCTAGAGTAAAGTCGCTGTACGCCATAGTTTTGCACTGCTTTGAGTATATGACGTTTTCAAGAAAAGGGAATTGCTTCTATTTTACCCCTGTTGTAAAGTTGTCTTTCGATAGCATTACTCAGAAATCCAAATTAGACATCTCCGAAAATGATTGTAGAGACGCGAAATTTCGCGTCTCTACAAGGGTTTCAGGTAACGCATAATTAATTTCTGGAGATGTCTATTGTTTTGGAGAGGAGCTATAGGCGATCGCAACACCTATAGATAAAGTTTGCCATATTCAATCACAATAGTAGTTGCTTAATACACTTGAGGGACAAAAAACTGCTCATTGCGGGGGGCGCGAAGATAATTCTCACCCACAGGTCTAGCCGGAAGCTCTAAGGGAGGAGGTGTCATATCTTCGTAAGGAACTTTGCTCAACAAATGATGAATGCAGTTGAGCCGCGCCCGTTTTTTATCATCCGCTTCAATGGTAAACCAGGGGGCTTCTGGAATATTCGTGTACGCAAACATGGTATCTTTGGCTTTGGAGAATTCTACCCAGCGATTACGTGATTCCAAATCCATCGGACTGAGTTTCCAGCGCCTTGCTGGATCGTGACTGCGAGAGAGAAAACGTTCCTCTTGTTCTTCATCACTGACGGAGAACCAGTACTTAATTAAAACAATGCCCGATCGCACCAGCATTCGTTCAAATTCCGGGCAAGATTGCATGAATTCTTGATATTCTGCTTCAGTACAAAAACCCATCACCCGTTCAACTCCGGCTCGATTGTACCAACTGCGATCGAACAGGACAATTTCGCCGGCTGTCGGAAGATGTTGCACGTAACGTTGAAAATACCACTGAGTTTTCTCGCGATCGGAGGGGGTTCCCAGAGCAACTACACGACAGCCACGAGGATTGAGTGGATCGGCAATGCGTTTAATTACTCCTCCTTTGCCGGCAGCATCGCGCCCTTCAAATATGACGACAACCCGATAGCCAACGTGCTTAATCCAGTATTGCATTTTTACTAGCTCAATCTGGAGTTGCTCTAGTTCAGTTTCAAAAGTCTTTTTGGGAATTTTATCAGCAAAAGCTTCGGTGCTACCGTCAAAAATCCGTTTTGATTTTTTAGATTTTTTTTTGTCTTTTGTCTTTACTAGGCTTTCTATTAAAGCGGGTTGAGCTAGACCATTATTTTGCTGGTTTTCAACTTTATCAATTGACATTGCAGTGACTCCATGCGATTGAATCTACATAATTAGAGTTTATCGAATCATGAGACTATCTCACCTTTGCTTATTTTGTTGCAGTTGTTTGATCTTTTCTATCAACAGACGAACTTGAACAGGTTTGTTACGAAACCAGTCTGTTGACCAAATGCGGTGAATTTTCCAACCAAGCTTTTCAAGCACTTCTTGTCTGAGGCGATCGCGATCTCTGGCAGTAGGTGAACTATGATAAGATGCACCATCACACTCAATCCCCAGTAAAAACTCTCCTGGATGATTGTCATTGACTACAGCCAAGTCAATTCGGTAGCCTGAGCATCCAACTTGGGTGCGGATAGTGTATCCCTCCTCAACTAAGGTATGATAAACATCTTCTTCAAATGGTGAGTCAAAGCGGAGCGTATCTGTGTAAGAGTTACCTTGCAATTTTTCTCCACCACTGGCTGCATATTCCAAGTAATCATGCAGTGCTTTTATGCCTTTGCTTGAGGTGCGTGTTGTGTCGATGTCACCAGCCACGATGGAAGAAACGAGTGTAATTTTACTTTTTGCGCGCGTGACAGCGACGTTGAGCCGTCGTTCTCCACCTTGTCGATTTAGGGGGCCAAAGTTGAGAGAAAGCCTACCTTGATCATCACGAGCATACCCAACGCTGAGTATGATTGCGTCTCGCTCATCACCCTGAACGTTTTCTAGTGCTTTCAGAAAAAACTGGGGTGAGTTGTCACTACAAAACGTCTCCAGATCAGGATATTCTTTCCCCAAAATCTCGATTTGCTCCCGAATCGCGTCGGCTTGGGCTTCGCTGAAGGCAATAATACCAAGAGATTGTTCGGGAAATCGTTGAAAATGCTCCAACGCTAACTGAGCAACCACTTGAGCCTCACGTCTATTATCTCTGCGTTTACCGCGATCGTAAACGCCATCAGGAACGTGTCGGAACGATACTCCCAAATCTGGATTTTGAACTGGGTTTGGAAATGTAACTAATTGTTTGCCATAAAAATAATGATTGGAGAAAGCTATCAAACGCTCATCCTGACTGCGGTAGTGCCATTTCAGCATGTGTCCAAACATAAATTTTGAACATTCATCTAAAACGCTTTCATAGCTTTCATCATCTTCATTATCGATATCGATATCGATATCTTCTTGATTATCTCCAGTTGAAAAGAATGATGTGGGAGGAAGCTGCTTATTATCCCCAATCACAATCACTTGATTAGAACGGATAATTGAAGGAACTACATCTTCAGTCCGAAGCTGGGATGCTTCATCAAAGATGAGAACATCAAAATGAAGTATATCTGGATTTATATATTGACTAACAGAAAGTGGACTCATCATCCAGCAAGGTTTTAAGGCTTTAACAAGATTTGGTATCCCTTTTTGTGTGTCGTTAAGAAGTTTACGAATAGGCAAATGGCGGCTTTTTTTATTCGCTTCTTTTTTCAAATTTGGCAATTCAGCTAGAGCAAGTGAAGTCTTTTCCCAGTTTTGCCAGCGTCGCACATGAAGCTGTTTTAGACGTTCTCTAGCAGTATTTAGTTGGTTGAAATCGAGTTTAGAAAACTCTTTGATTTGTCTTTCGTGTACTTCAATATTAAAATTCTTCAACTCAGGTTTTTTGGCAAGAATAGCATCAAGGCATATTTGATAAATTCGCTTTTCTAAAACTGGAAACCATTGCTCTGGTTGAATTTGATTTTCACGTAAAGCATCCAAAAACTTATTAGTTCCCAGATTTTCGAGTTTCTGATAAGTTTCTTTATAAGTCAGCCATTCTTGAAAATAAGGCAGTTCCAATTGAGCCAAATTCAAGAAACTTTCTAGTTCGATAAAAGTAATTTGATTACGAGATAGAAAAGAGTCTGTTATATCACTTTCGTCGAAGTGCGATAATAGAAAATCTAATCCTTGCCTAATATTGTGATGGGCTAACTCATATTTCTTAACTAATTCAGCCAGTTCGCGCCGTTTAGAAGGAGAATTTAGAATGTGCTGGACTGACTCAGCAGGAAGCAAGTACTTTTGTAAGCCAATCAACCAATTAAAAGCTTGTTCAATTTCTTTTAACTCTGCTTCACTAGAAACTTCAGAGTTAAATAAAGAGCCGAAAATCTTACGGGGCTGGTAGTCAATATCACTCATCCTATTTTTTACAGACTCAATAGGATTAGGTTTGTTATCGCGCAAAGCATCTAAGAAATCTTGGACTCCTAGATTTTCTAGTTGCCCATATATTTCTTTATATGTCAACCATTTACGGAAGTCGGGTAAGTCGGATTGAGCTAGGTTTAAGAAAGTTACCAGTTCGGTAAATAAAATTTGATTATGAGGCCGATATTGCCCAATAATGTCATTCTCATTAAAGTATAAAAATAAGAAATCCATTCCCTGACTAATATCTTCAGAAAGGGATTCAAGTTTCTTAACTAATTCAGCCAGTTCGCGTCGTCCAGAAGGAGAATTTAGAATCTGCTGGACTGACTCAGCAGAAAGCGAATACTTTTGTAAGCCAGTCAACCAACTTAAAGCTTGTTCAATTTTTTTTAACTCTGTTTCTTTAGAAACTTTCGGGTTAAATAAAGATCCAAAAACCTGACGGGCTGGATAATTGCTTTGATATAGTTCGTTGCGTGCAGCTTGTATCTGAACGGCTTGTACCAAATCACGTTTTAATTCGTTGTGGGAAATCTGTCCCTCTTTAGTGCTTAGTTTCTTCAAAAGCTTGATATCACGTCTGTATTTGGGATTAAAAATCCTAATCAACCAAAAGCGACTATATTTCTGATATCTATTAGCTAAAGCAGGTAACTCTGAGGAGAATAATTCAGGATGATATTTTTGTTTTAAAAGTTGCTCATTTTCTTCTAGAAATTTAACATCGCTTTTTAACTTATTAAATGCACCTTGAACATTTAAAATATCCGATTCATTCCAATTATCGGGTAAATCATCTGGAGCTTTTAATATCTGTTGAAGAGTAGGAAAGCAAGCTTGTATATTTTCTAAATTTAATAAAGGTTGAATTCTTAAAATTATCGGAATCTCTTGGCTAGCTGTCTGGATAAGAGAAATTGCTTGTTGAATTTTATTGACTTTATGCTTTATTTCTAGCTCTAGCGTTTCAGAGCAAGACTTTAAGGTACTTTGTGACCAAATATTTGTTTTTTCTTCTCTTAAAAATGGTAAAAATGAATAAAGCCGAGCCAGCAAACTTTGTGCTTCTTGCGAAAGCGTATTTTTTTCAATCTCTTGAACATCTGTTTGCAGAATAGTGAGAGCATTTTGAGCAATCGATATATCTACTCCAGTCCAGTTTTCTGGAAGATTGGATGGAGCTTTTCGTATGTAGTCTAGGGCTGGATAACATTTATCTAGAGACTCTAGATTCAACAAAAGTTTAAATTGTAGAATCTGCTGTAGTTCTTGATTAATTTTTTTTGTTGAAAAAATTGCTTGCTGAAATTCCTCTAATTGCTCCGTAATTTGCAATTCCATCTCATAGGAATAAGAATCTAGAGAACTTTGTGCCCAAATAGTTGTTCTCTCTCCTTTAAAGAAAGGTAAAAATTGTGCTAATTGATTTAATAAATTTTTTGCTTCTTGTAATTTACTAGGATTCCATTGGCTAAAGTTGGAAAATATGATGTTTGTGCTAGGAACTACTTTGCGTTCTTTTCTCAACAGCTCACCAAATATCTCAAAGGGTGATTTTTCTAAAGGTTTTTCTTTAGTGTGTAAACTTGTCAGATATAATTTTAGCGATTGACGACTAGAAACAAGCCGTTCAAAGAAAAGGTGATTATTTTCTGCACTGTAAATTTGTTTAATATATTCAATAGTTTTCGATAAATTATTTACAAGCTCTCGCTTATCTGTTGTACCACTATGATGGAGATTAAGACACACATGATCTAAACCACATTCGGACATGCGCTTATAAACGACACTCAGTGCTGTTGCTTTTTCTGCAACTAATAAAACTGATTTGCCTTCGCCAATCAGTTCCGCAATTATATTTACAATAGTTTGACTTTTGCCCGTTCCTGGTGGCCCTTGAACAACAAAGCTAGAACCAGCTTTCGCGGCTTCAATCACGACTTGCTGGCTAGAGTCAGCATCAAGAATTTGAAATATTCGTTCAGGTTTAACTTGTGAATCTAGAGCAGATGCAGGTAAGGGTTCTTTATAGTTAGACTGATAACTAGTTAAATCGCCACTAATCGCTTGCAAAATTGGGTGGTCAAAAATCCGAGCTTCATTTTCGATAATGTCCCGAACCATTGCAGCCTTTGCATAGGAAAATAGCGAGAGAAATACATTCTCTTTAATTTGCCATGTCTTTTGTTGTGCTAACAGTTGGCGAATCTGTGTAATTAATTCGTTATAAGTTTTTCCTTGTATAGCTTCTCCCTCTGGAAGCTCAATCCCAAAAGTTTGCTTTAACTTTTGTACCAGCGTTGGATTTAATACAACATCTTCCTCTAAGACAGATATTTTATAAACATCTCGTCTAGGTTCTTTAATTAACTCTACAGGTACTAAAATTAGTGGTGAGAGCAAAGCATCTTCTGGTTTATCCTTGTCATACCAAGTCAAAGTTACAAACGCCAAAAAGAGGCTATTTACTCCTCGTTCTTCAAATGATCGTCGCGCCTCAAGACGCAATTTATTTAGCCGTTTTAGTTGCTCGTTGCCTATTTGACGAGTAGTTAATTCAAAGGGATTTTTTCCTGCTGGTAATGCTTTAGTTTTTTCCAACTGGGTAATATCTTGATGTTCGCTATCAATCATTAGAAAATGAAGCAATGTTTTCTTTTTTGTTAGCTTTGTGAAGATAACATCTGGTTCTTCTGTCAGAATTTCTAAAGTTCGAGGACTATCTTGGCGAAACTTAATGAGAGGATTTCGTCGTCCCAAGTCAGCCAGCCCAGCTTTCCACTTTGCAATTTTTTGAACAAGTTTTTGTTGAGAGTCTGAAGCTGATTGTCGCATACTCACCTTTATTGTAGATAGACCTACTGTTATTATACTGGACTTTTCCTATGTAAGTACTTGCTTGATTACTGGCGATTAATACTAATCAAGTCGGTTAAAATACTATCCAAGCTGCCGTTAACTTGAATCCGATCAATCTTCTCTGCAATTCGCTCTAATACTTCGAGTTCCTTCAAACGCAATGCCACGGGGTTATCCTCCATCACTTTGGCAGTGTTTAGCATACTGCGGGTAGCAGCAGTTTCTTCTCTACGTCTGACTACATTTGCTTGAGCGGTTTTTTCTGCCTCGACTACCTTGCTCAAAATAGCCTTAATCTCACCAGGTAAAATAATATCTTTGACACCTACAGAATCTACTTCAATTCCATAGTCTGCGGCTTTTTGGCGAATGTATTCAGATATACTTCTATCGATCGCACCTTTATCTTCTAATAATGCATCTAAACTTCGTTCGCCGATCGCACCACGCAAAGCAAACTGTAATTCTTTGTATAAGAAGCCGGAAATATCTGATAAGGTACTTTTTGCTCTCAATGGGTCTTGGATGCGGAAGCCAGCCGTTAAATTTAACCGCAGAGGTACTTTATCTTTAGAAAGGATGTCTTGACCGGATACTTCCATATTTTGTAGTCGTAGGTCAATGGTTTCGGTTTGAAAAGATCGACCAAATAACCACCAAGCGTGTACTCCTGGCGATCGCTGCCCTTGATACTCTTGATTTATATATACTAATCCAATGTGCTGTGCCGGAACTTGGCAAATATGCAAACAATTACGACTGAGCAATTTTACTTCTGTTGAACCCTCAACCAACTCAGCCACTAAAATTGTTGATCTTGTGGCTTAGTCTGGGAAAGCCAAACCAGTCATTGGATCACGGATATATAACCCTAATGTGAGACTACGCATTGCTTCATCCCAAATCGGGATGAGCGGCTCTGCTTGATCTACCCAATAATCGAATGTAATCAAGCATTGAACATTTGACCCCAAACCAATGCAAGTCCGCGAAAAAGCTTCGCGTGGTTCTGTCTGAGTGTCAATAAACTTCATCTCGGTCCACACAATTCTGGCAGTTTGGCGCTTGATGGTAAAGATTTCTCCTCTTGCAATGACGTTGCGGCTATCGTCTTCCATGATTTTCTTCAAGGTGGATTTTAGCGGAAACTGGCTCCAGTCGTTGGGAGGAAGGCGATTAAAAGATACTTCTAAGCAGCAATCATCGTCAGGCGGTTTTTTATCAAGGAACTTGAAAGATTTCTCTTGTGGCTCAAAAACCCAATCCTGGGGAACGTTGAAGCGAACAGACCCTCTATCTGCTACAAAAATTTTGTAGCCTGATGGAGATTCCCAGCGATGGTCAGGTTTCAGTTCAAGCGTTTCTTTAATCCACTGAAGATTGCTTTTTTTACGCTTTGCCATAGTGTTTTTGTTCTCTCTGCTTGAGGGGGCGATCGCCTAGCTTGAGTCGTAGGACATCAACCACTTCGTTAATGTTATCAAATTGCTATGACAACATCACGATTTTAACCAAGCATCAACTTGGCATATCACATTTCTTTCAACTATTTTGGGTACTCTAGCATTTAGAGGTAAAGTTTCTAACTTTATCATAATTAATTAACTTAATATCCTTAACATCTTTCTTAAAAACCCATGAATCAACCCCGACTAATCATTCTTTGTACAGGCAATTCTTGCCGCAGCCAAATGGCTGAGGGATTTTTGCGAGAATTAGCTGGCGACTTATTTGATGTCCAAAGTGCAGGTATGAATCCTGCTACACAGGTGCATCCCCTGGCAGTAAAGGTCATGTTAGAAGTAGGTATTGATATTTCGGAGAATACCTGTAAGCACATCAATGCTTTCTTTGATGAGCTAATTGATACCGTTCTTACCGTCTGTGATCATGCTGATCAGAGTTGCCCTGTTTTGCCTTCTTCAACTAAGCGCCATCACTTCGGTTTTCCAGATCCAGCCGATGCTGAAGGAACTGAGGATGAAAAACTAGTTGTGTTTCGTAGAATCCGGGACGATATTAGTCGTGTGTTTTTAGCATACATTGCAGGAAGACGTGATGCTCTATAATCTCTACTCTAAACACCCAGCCCAACCATACTGAGTATGTTTGACTTACCTATGGTCATAATACAAGCTCTTGCCGATCGCCAGGATTTATTTATAGCGCTGATTGATCGAGCCGGACGGCTTTTGTGGGCTAACCAGACGTTTGCTTTATACAGTAAACTGTCAATTGAGGAATTGCTTGGGCAAAAGTTTTTCCAGATTTTATCATTAAATTCTCAAAATTTACCTCAACAAACCTATATTCGAGAGCAGCTAATCAAAGGCGAGAGCTTTAAGTTTGAGTTTGCTTATGACCGTAACGATTATCTCACTCAATCATGGCTTTTGATGGATGGGCAGCCGATTAGTAATTCAGAGGGAATTATCAGTCAATACTCTCTTCTGGCAACAGATATCACTCTACGAAAGCAAACAGAAGTTGATCTCAAAGAGGCAAAAAATCTGCTAGAGCAAATCAATCAAGAACTGGAAATGCGTGTTCAACAACGTACATCTGCACTTATTCAAGAAAAAGAGAAAGCAGAACAGGCACTCAAGCAACTCCAGCAGATGCAAATACAACTTATTCAGACTGAAAAAATGTCGGCTCTGGGCAATCTTGTGTCTGGGGTAGCTCATGAGATCAATAATCCAGTGGGCTTTTTAGCAGGTAATCTGCAACCAGCAAGAGATTACATACAAGACTTGTTTGGCTTGATTGATTTATATCAAGAGAAATACTCCACTTTTGATCCAGACATTTATGCTGAAATTGAAAAAATTGATTTGGAATATTTGCGAGAAGATTTACCAAAGCTAATTAGTTCTATGGAGGAAGGGGTAAATCGCCTCAAAGACATTAGTGCCAGTTTGCGTATCTTCTCACGAACTGATAGCGATCGCCCCATTTCTTTTAACGTTCACCAAGGTCTAGATAGTACTTTATTGATTCTTAAACACCGCCTAAAAGCCAATGAAACTCGACCGGAAATTGAAGTGGTGAAAGACTATGGAGATTTACCCTCAGTAGAATGTTATGCCGGACAACTAAATCAGGTCTTTATGAACTTGTTGGCAAATGCGATCGATGCTTTAGAAGAATCGAAGCAGGGATGGAGTTTTGAAGATATTAAAGCCAATCCTCATCAAATTGGAGTTCGCACAAAATTATCTAAAGATCGACAACGGGTTTTGATTCACATTTCTGATAATGGGCCGGGCATGATGCCAGATGTGAAAGAATGTATCTTTGAGCAATCTTTTACTACTAAAGCAGTGGGCAAAGGAACAGGATTAGGATTAGCGATCGCTCGTCAAATTATTGTTGACAAACATGGCGGCAATTTATATTGTTGTTCCAAACCTGGTCAGGGAGCAGAATTTATTATTGAACTTCCAATTTGATAACAATTCTACCATACATCATCTATTCTTTAATATTAGCTTAAAGTTTCTCTTGATAGATATTCATTTCACTTTCTTCTCACCCTGAAGTATATGATTGCGATCGCTTAGGTTGGGTCGTACACTTTGTTAGCTAGTAGTAGGGTACGTTGTCGCACAGCGCAAGGCATCACTGCATAGATAGCTAACTCTTAAGCAACGCCGTAATCTGTGTATTGCCTTTTATACGGAGGCTGCAATCCTAAAACAATGTCGTCTTTGGCTACACCCATCTTAACTAACTCCTCAGCAGGATTCTGATCTGTTAAGTTCTGCTGAAGCCATATTTTCCCATTTTTAATGTCAAAATGAATTACACATCGATAAATGCGATCAAATTCTTGCCAACCTACATTCATCCACTGATAATGATCTCGCTCTGTATCGAAGATCAGTTGAGCCTCGACTTCATCATCTGAAACATCGTCACTAGCATAATGAGTGAGCAAAGTCTGAATATACTCTCGATATTTAGCTATTTTATCCATTGCACAATCACCTCATGTACTGGGTCGTAGACAACTAACAAAACTTCATATATTTGTACTGCTGTCTGCGTAAATTCAAATTGAAAGAAAGTTCGATAGGCATCTACTGGAACTGCCAAATATAATACTCGCTCTGGCTCGGTTGATTTCAGTGCTAGGCGATAACTGAGGAATTGACCTAAAGCGGCGTAGAAATCTGTAATTGCAGAAGGATTCAGAAAGCTCTTAATCTCGATTGCTATTTTCTCACCTGCTCTCTCGGCTGCAATCAGTCTTTCTGCACCCAAATCAATCTGAAAGTTGACGTTACCAAATTTAAATTTGAGTGGATCATCTGTAATTACCCATTGCTCTTTTTGTAGAGCTTGTTTAACTGCTTCGTGAAAGATATCCTTTGCTGACACAGATAAAATTAAATACTTATACATTCATGATCGTACTCTTTTTGCTGAAAAAGTAGACATCTTTGCCAGCATAACAGTAGAGTGCGTTGGCAACGCACGTTACAAGAGGGATGCCGCAGCTACTCCCCTCATAGACATCGCACTGAGCCGTATAACATTGCAGTTGAGAACCAGACCAATATCTCTCGACAGTCCGCTCCAACAGAATGTTATGGTGCCGCGTGATTTTTTGCCAATCTTAACTCAGAACAAAAACTTATCGACAGCATTAGAAAAAATGTATAAAATCGAAAATTTGGGATGCAGCCTAAACTATCACTATCACATCATCGTTTGACCCAAAATCAGCAGCAAAAGAATTGAGCCAGAGCCATCCCCTAACTTAATAGCGATGTCTACGACGGGCTGCGCCTACGCAAAAAATTTGTAAGTTGCGTCTCAATTCTACATAGATAGATGCTATATATCTTCCTTCAGGAAGATATATTTTCCAAAAAATTACTTTTCTTAGACTATAGATTTAAAAAATAAATAGTTGACATACATTTCATTCAATGATATCCATCAAATAAATTTTATAAATCTTAGTTTTTTGTTAACGTTTAACAGGTATGATGCCAGAGTAGCAAATGATCATGATTCGGACTTAGACATCTAGGGATAGTTGTGTCATCCAAGAAAAAAGCCCTAGATTTATTCCCCAAGCTGCAAAATGTAGCCAAAAGCAACCACTGAATTAAGTAAATCTTTAAGGTAATAAGCATGACTTATAGTATCGATTCAGCACGCAAGATTTTCTCTAATACTCAAGTGGCAGATGCTGTTCCAGCCACTACAGCAAAGTTTGCTGAACTCAACATTGACGACCAACTGGCATTTCTCTGGTATGCCTACGCTGAACTAGGTCGGACAATTACTCCAGCTGCTCCCGGAAAAGCAAATCTCCAATTAATGGAAGGTATATTCAACGATATTAAGCGGATGTCTCATGAAGAACAAACGCAATTAATGAGAGATTTGGCAAGTAATGCTGATGTTCCTATCAGCCGTTCTTATGCTTACTTTGGTGTTAACGCCAAGTTGGGCTTTTGGTGGCAGTTAGGAGAGTGGATGAAACAGGGTATCGTCGCTCCTATGCCAGTCGGCTATCAAATGTCACCTCAAGTTAAAGCAGTTCTAGAAGCAGTTCAGCAAATCGATCAGAGTCAGCAAATTACTGTACTACGCAATACTGTAGTAAATATGGGCTTTGATCCGGCTCTGGGTGACAACCAACAGGGACAAGTCATAAACTTTAAGTTTCAACGTGCATCCCTAAGCCCCAAATTTACTATTGAGGGAGTCACACAACCAACAGTGCTGAAATACATCGAAGCTATGAATGTAGATGACATTGAAGCTGCTGTTGCTTTATTTGCTAACAATGGTGCGCTGCAACCGCCTTTCCAAAAACCAATTGTTGGTAAAGAGGCGATCACTTCCTACCTACGAGATGAAGGCCAAGGGTTAGTGATGAAGCCAACCAAAGGCATTTCGGAAATTATTGAAGATGGTTATACACAGCATAAAGTTACTGGTACCGTCGAAACTCCTTGGTTTGGAGGTAATGTTGGGATGAACATTGCCTGGAGATTTTTACTCGATCCTCAAGGTCAAATTTACTTTGTGGCTATTGACTTACTTGCTTCTCCTAAAGAACTGCTTAACCTAACCCGCAAGTAAAACTTCTTTGGTTTGGATTTGGAGTACTTCCTCTTAATATCAAGGCAATTGCGCTTGTCTAAGGTGATGTTTTAAAAGGGTTTTTGCTTTCATAATTAGCACAGCAAATCATGTCATTACATAGTTAAAACCTTGATTTGGCTTTGCATTTAACCCAATGCAGAACTACAAAAAATGTACCTTTCGGGACTTTTGAAACATCATCTAAGCGCCATGATTCTGATTAAATAAGATATCAATTCAAGCTCGGTTCTAGATGAACCGAGCTTTATTAAAATGTAGTCAAACTATTGTAAATTAGCTGTTCACTCAAATCAACCTCAGCCACGTCTCCCAATTCAAAAGCTGGAGTAGAAACAGTGAAATTTACTAGTACGTTTATTATCTAAAATTTTCCCGAAGCTAATACCAATTCACGAAAATCTTGATACATATAGACTTTTCGTAGGGGTTTAGCAGTGCTCATTGGTGTCAACTTAAGCTCAAACACTAGAATTTATCGTCGTTTTAGATCCCCCAACCCCCTTAAAAAGGGGGCACAAGATTCTAGTTCCCCCTTTTTTAAGGGGGGTTAGGGGGGATCGAAAAGCTAGGCGGTACATGGAAAAATTTTCACTCTTCTTATCAGAGTAAGCTTTCACGTTAAGTTGACACGTATGAGCAGTGCTAAACCCCTACCCACGCATTTGTAACTTTATTAAAGTGAAATAGTATAAGTAGAGCGTTTCACGACTGCAAATAATCGTATAAATCTATTCTTGCCTTTCCTGCTGAATAAGGCAGCAATAGTCTGATAAATCAGAGCTTGAAAACAAGACTGTTGCTAACAAAATTTTATTTTTAATCCCTGACAATCATCATAACTGTTCATTGCAGCACAAAAATAAATATGGATAACGTCGAATTTAGTTAGCAAAATGGCATTTGACTTACTCAAAAAGGCATTTGACTTACTCATTCTGGTGTTTTCCGCAAGTAAAATGGCATATTACTTTCTTAAAAAGGCATTTGACTTACTCAAAATGGCATTTGACTTACTCATTTTGGTGTTTTCCGCAAGCAAAATGGCATTTGACTTACTCATTTTGGTGTTTTCCGCAAGTAAAATGGCATATTACTTATTCAAAATGGCATTTTACTTACTCATTTCAGTAGTTCGCGCATTTGATGATAACTATGACTATGTATCAAAAACCGTTGCAGATTTGCCGAAATTCTCTCAGGCTGATCAATACGGAAATACTTTAAGGTAAAGAAGATTAACCGTACTGGATTACAAGGTATATATCATGGCTCGTAGAAAAAGAACTTCTTTAGTGTTAGAAAAAGCAGTGCGTCGTGCAGCTAGCGTCAACTCAATTAATCCGAGTTTAGATTTAGGCAATGGACTCACCTTACCTGCCTTTTCAATTCTGATCGAGACGATGCGAACTAGAGAAAATGCATATAACAGTGCGCTTTCCAGTTTGGATAAATTGTATCATGAAATGCTGGAAACAGAGGGCGAGTTGGGAGATATGACAGAGCATATGCTAATGGCAGTTGCAACTCGATATGGCAAAAGCAGTGTAGAGTATGGCATGGCGGGAGGAGTTCCGAAGAATCAGCGTCGTAAGAGACTGCGAGGCGAGTTGCCAACTTTCATTGATGAGCAAGTGTCATTTGTTGCCAGCATGGAGGACAAGAATGGAAAGAAAACAGCAGCAACAAATTAAGATGTGCTCTATTACTCAAAGTTTTGTCAAGCCCAAATAATTGTGTAGGCGCAGCCCGTCGTAGACATCACGGTTTCTCTAAAATAATCTAATAGTGAGGTTCAAATGCTAGCTACATTATCTACTACGTCAACTAATCAAAGACAAGAATTGCTCAGTTATGTAGAAAGTCTTTACGGAGATATTAAAATTTCTGAATGTCCTTTTACAGAAACAGAAATTAACGAATTGTCAGAAACTAATGAACTGTTAGTTTATCTCCCTGCCAAACTGACGATGCAGCAACTTTGCGATCAGCTTGGCATCAGAGCCAATGTTAATTTTGAGCATGAAACTATGATTAAAAATTCTATGGTTTCAGAAGACCAATGGTTTATTGTATCTAATAGCAAAACGCCGGAGTTAATTAACGAAACCGGGCTTTTTGCCAAGCGAGTATATGAAGATGAAGGTCTGCATGGAATGGACTTTAGAAGATACATCGCATTTGCAGCAACTTTCAAATATCATTTTGGCAAGTTTCCTGATCAAACCTATTGGTGTTTCCTTTTATCGGGAAGTTACGACCGGAGTGGTGTATCTGTCATTGGCTTTGATTCCAAAGGCGTGCTAAATCATCACGGTTGGATGAAAAATTTCAAAGCTAAGTATTGTGGTTCGAGATATATAGTTATCGCTCCAAGAGTTGAAATACTGCGTTCTACAAAGTCATTAAAAAGGGCACGTCGCGGCAATGGAAGTGCTGATGGTAAAGAAGCGGGTATGGGGTAAGCGATCGCATGTCAGTAATCTCGGAATACGATTTATTTAGCTCTGATTTCTATGCATCTCCTGAAGCAACTTTAAACGATATGCGGCTAAATAATCCTGTTTATTGGTGCAGCCGTCTCGAATCTTGGGTATTAACACGCTACAAAGATATTTCCTCCACGATTCGAGATGCTAATTTTTCAGTAGATAGAAACGGACACATTAGCAGAGGCGGTTCAGATGCAGCACAAGATAAACTAGATTTTTGCAACAATTTCTTTGCCAGCTGGATGGTTTTTTCTGACCCTCCAAGGCACACATTTTTACGCAGCATCGCATCTCAAATTTTCACTTCTCAAACGATGGAAAGCCTTCAGCCAACCATAGAAGAGTTTACTTTTGAACTAATTCAAAATATCAGAATTAGGGGACAAATTGAACTAATCCAAGATTTTGCAATTCCCCTTCCGGCTCTGGTAACAGCAAAGATGTTTGGCATACCGCGATCGCATATTGCAGAACTAAAACATTGGAGTAGTAGTATATTTATCCTACTTGGAGCCGAGAATGCTAGCGATGAGGCAATTAATACAACCTACCAAAACTTGCGAAAATGCATAAAATACTTTCAAAACCTAGTAGAAGAACATCGAAGTTCTCAAAGTGATAGTTTAATCAATCAATTAGCAAATGCTTCTGAATCTGGGTACAAACTTAGCAGCGAAGAAGTTGCAACAGTTTGTATTGTGATGATGGCAGGTGCTTACGAAACTACAACATATCTAATTGCTAATGGAATACTTGCACTATTGCAAAACCCTGTTGAGTTAAAGAAATTAAAAGAGAATCCAACTTTAATTGACAGCGCAGTTGAAGAACTATTTCGATATTGCGGACCGGCTTTTAGCGTAGTTCGTCGAGCTAAATTAGATACGCAAATCAATGGACAAAATATCCAAGCCGGGCAGAAGATTTATTGCTTTTTACACGCAGGTAATCATGATCCAGAACGTTTTCACCAGCCAAGCAAACTAGATATTTCTCGGCAAGACAACCGTCATTTAGGATTGGGATTAGGCATGCACTTTTGTCTTGGTGCAGTTCTAACTCGGTTGGAGACAAAAGTTGCAATTAATTCTCTGATTCAAAGTTTCCCAAATATACATCTAAATTCCTCCAAACTCGACTGGATACCTAATTTGGCAATGCGAGGTTTAAAAGAATTACCTATTGTATGTTCTTGATTAGATAGGGTTTATTAAATAGCCTCAAGAAACTTCATCCTGGTTCTGCTACGCAAAACCTGTCCCTCTCCTTAGTACATCACTTCCGCTTGCTATGAGGTACACGCACAGTCTCAAAAGTTAGGATAGGAAAGGGATATGGGTAAAATTGTGCTTCATAATAGCCGGAAGTGCTGTAAAGAGAGGGATGTCCGTCAGGACAGGGTGAGGTTTTTGTTTTGGGTAATTCTCACAAAAAAGTTTAAACAAAGGTGAGTATGTAGAAAATTTGGGAATTATAGAAGTGAATCAAATTAGTATGAGCTTATAGTTTTTAACAATGAAAACCCACTATCTTAGCAAAAATAAAGCTTTTCCATTACAGATTGTTCTTGTTGTTCCCTTCCTTATCCAAATTTTTGCAGCAGTCAGTTTAGTAGGTTCTTTGTCTTTTAAAAATGGACAAAGAGCAGTTAACAACTTGGCAGAACAGTTAATGGATCGCACCAGCGACGTAGTAGATGAACATTTAAAGTCTTATCTTTCCATTCCCCAAACTCTTAATCAGATTAACGCCGATGCTATCCGCAGGAGAATATTAAATGTGCGCGATCGCCAAACCCTGGGCAAGTATTTCTGGGATCAGATGCGGGCTTATGACTTAACTTTTATTGGTATTGGATTAACAACGGGTGAGGGGATGGGAGCCGCTCGTTATGATAACAAAACTATTACTATTGATGATTGGACTGCCAAGTTTCCAAACAACAGTACCAACTACGCCACGGATAACCAGGGCAATCGAACTCAAGTTAATAGTCGGATGAGTTGGAACAATTTTAGCGAAGTTTGGTACACCCAACCCATTGCCGCTAATAAACCGATCTGGGGAAAGATTGTGACTGTAAATCTGGCAACAGAACCTTACATTGCCGCTTCTGCTACTCGTCCCATCTATGATTCACAAAATCGCTTACTAGGAATGATTGGCTCGGATATCCATCTATCAAAACTCAGCGATTTTTTACGCAGTTTGAATATTAGTCGGTTTGGACAGGTATTTCTTTTAGAGCGGGATGGCGCCTTAATCGCCAGTTCTGGTACAGAAAAGCCTTTTACCTTCATTAATCAAAAGGTTCAGAGATTGCAGGCAATTAATAGCTCTGACCCAATAATACAGAACATTGCTCAACACTTCCAAACCTTTAACGGGTTTAGCTCTATCACCCAAGACACAAATTTTCAGATTGAAGTGCAAGGAAAACTGCATTTTGTCCATGTTTTACCTTGGCGTGACAACTATGGCTTAGATTGGCTGATGGTAGTAAGTGTGCCACAAAACGCATTCATGGGGCAAATTAACGCCAACACAAATACGACGATTGCACTTTGTTTTGGCGCACTGGTTGTTGCCTCTGTGATGGGTATGTTCACCTCTCATTGGATTTCCCGCCAAATTCTGCGTCTAAATTCGGCAAGTGAAGCGATCGCATCTGGCAATTTAGATCAAACAGTAAAAACTAGCAGCATTCGAGAATTTAATACTTTGTTCAACTCTTTCAACTATATGGCTGAACAACTGCGTGAAACCTTTACTGACTTAGAGAAAAGCAAGGAAAAACTAGAAGACAGAGTAGAAGAACGTACCACTGAACTCAAAAATACTTTACGGGAATTGCAACGCACTCAATCTCAAGTTATTCAAAGTGAAAAAATGTCTAGTTTAGGACAATTAGTTGCTGGAATTGCCCACGAAATTAATAATCCTGTCAACTTTATTCATGGCAACCTCAACTATGTGCAGGAATATACCCAAAATTTATTAGCGTTTGTGCAATTGTATCAGGAACATGATCCTAATCCTGCTCTTGAAATTCAAGCTGCTGCCGAAGAAATGGAGCTAGAGTTTTTGCAGGAAGACTTGCCAAAAATGTTGACTTCCATGAAAGTGGGTACTGATCGCATTTGCCAGATTGTATTGTCGCTGCGGAGTTTTTCCCGCATGGACGAAGCAGAATTGAAAGCCGTTAATATTCATGAGGGCATCGACAGTACTCTCATGATTTTGCAACACCGCCTCAAAGCTAAACCAGAACAACCGGAAATTCAGGTGATTAAAGACTATGGGAATATACCCTTAATAGAATGTTATGCCGGACAAATGAACCAAGTGTTTATGAATATTTTAGTGAATGCAATTGATGCGTTAGAAGAAAGCAATGCCAAGCGTACTTATCAAGAAATTGAGAATAATCCCAGTCAAATTAAGATTCGCACATCGGTAATTAATTCAACATTGCTAGAAGTAGCGATCGCTGATAACGGAGTCGGTATTTCTCAAGAGTTTCAGCAACGAATATTCGATCCCTTTTTCACTACTAAACCTGTTGGCAAAGGAACGGGAATGGGTATGTCTATCAGCTACCAAATTATCACAGAAAAACATGGCGGCAAACTAGAGTGCTTCTCAACTTTTGGGGAAGGAACCGAGTTTATCATTCAGATTCCTCTCCGGCTGTTGCAGACATCGCTACAAAATTAAGATTTACAAATTATTTTGAAACAGTTTTAAAACATTTTGCCAAGCATCAGGAGCAGCTTCGGGATTGTAACTTGGATTCTGGGTAATAAATGGGTACTTATCTTTAAAGAATCCGTGGAAAAATCCGTGTCCGGCATCGTATCGAAATACACGATGATTTATGTGATGTTTCTTTAATTCTGCCTCAATTTGCTCGTTTTCCTCTTGCGAGATTAATGCATCTCTTGTACCAAAGAACGCATAGATAGTACCTTTAATTTCCGAGGTGCGATTAATAGTTGGAGTTTCTTCACCATAACTTGCAGTCGTAATCCCACCACCGTAAAACGAAGCTGTTGCTTTAATATTGGGTAAGGTTGCAGCCATATAAGCAACATGACCGCCAAAACAGAAACCAATGGCACCAATTGCGTTATCTTTGACATTGGGTAAAGTTTTCAGGTATGTAATTGTAGCTTGAATATCGCTGATAATTTCTTGATACTTTACTTGTTGATAATATTGCAAACCGAGTTGATAACCTTCTGGACTAAACCCAGCATCTTCTTGGCTATAGTCAACCTCAAAACCGGGAGCAAGACGTTGATATAGCGCGGGTGCGATCGCTACATAACCTTGGTTAGCGATTAGTTCGGTGATATCTCGAATATTACCGTTGATTCCAAAAATTTCTGGAAAAACGATAACCGCGCCAAAGATTCCCTTTTCTGTTGGTTGAGCTAAGTAAGCATTGATTTCTAAGTCATTGTTAGGAACTTTGACATAGGAAGTGTTAATTTCGATGTTTGTTGTTTCTATCATTTTTGTTTCGGCTGATTTTATACCAACTCATCTATTTTGACTGTTTTTTGGCACAGATGAGCGATCGCTACACGACTAACTTGCAGGTGTTGACGCAAAATATCTCAGTTTATCTGTCAAATTTCTAACTTTTGAATAGATGACATCTCAAACTTCTGGATGATACTAAGGGTTTTCGATTTGTGCGACCCTACATAAAGACTCAAAATTAATAACCACAAGAAAAACAATGCCCGATCAATCATTTAGGAATAACATTCGAGAAATTGACCCAACGGAGATTGAAGATACTCGAACTGCGATCGCCGACGAACATGGCTCGTTCCTAGAAAAGGTGATAGTTAAAGCCGGATTTGCAGATCCTTATGATGCAAGAGACTTTACCGAAGTCGTGTTTCGGGTGATGCGCGACTTAATGACCACAGAAGCAAGCGATCGCGTCGAGGCAGAACTGCATACAGAAGCTATACCTACAGATGAAAAAGCACTCCAGTTTGAAGTCTCTGACCTTTGGAAAGACACCAATCTCATTGTGGGATTTTTAAGCCGGATTCGTAAACCTTTAACAAGCCCGGCTCCCCTTGGAATTGATTCCAATCTATTTCTGAGGCGGGTTGCTAATGAAGGAGGACTTCCAGGAACAATTGAGGTGGAGCAAGCAATTAAAGCGGTGTTTTCTGCCACCAAAGAAGAACTTTCCCAAGAACTGATTCAGGAAATTGCTGGCTGGCTTCCTGATCGTATCCGTGAACTTTGGGAGCAAGCTTAATTAGAGGTATATAAGAAGTCAAGTCTGTTTGCGAGTAATCATCACAAACAGGCTTTTTATATAATAGGTTTGATGTGAATTTATGCTTCAAAGTTACTCTACAGCAAACTCTGTATACTGCCGTACATGAGGTGCATGATATGCTATCACAATATCTTGCTTAGGCACTCCCTCTCTCACAAGTTGCTCTGCGATCGCATCCTCCGTTCCGTCATGCTGCACCCAAATTTTCCCATCCTTGATATCTATATGCAGCACACAGCCGTAAATCCGGGTACTACTATTCTTCCATCCCACATGCACAAGCTGATAGTGGTCTTTTGTAGTATCAAAAATGGTTTGACTTTCTATTGGATCACTCCCAGAACGCAACTTTGCTTGCGCCGTCAATAATCTCTGAATTAGTTCACGATACAAAATTAGCTTATCCATTCTGCAATCTCCTGTTTTTCTGTGTCATACACCAAAAGGGGAATTTTGTTACGGACAATGACCGTTTGAATAAATGGATATCTGAAAAATCGTTTATAAACGTCGAGCGGAACTGCCAAATACAACCGCCGCTCTGGATCATCATCTTCCAACGCAATGCGGTAGTTAATAAATTGTCCAATTGCAGTATGAAATTCAGAAATCGTTGAGGCTGCTAAAAATGTTTTGATTTCAATAGCAATCTTTTTATCATCCTTTGTCGCTGCTAGCAACAGTTCTGCACCTAAGTCAATATAAAAATCAACAAACCCTAAATCAATGTGGTATAGATCATGAGTAATTACCCACCCTTCCTTCTCAAGAGCAGTCTTGACCAGTTCATGAAACCTATCTCTTGCAGACATCGTAGACAGCTAACCAGAAAGATAAAGTCTTTGCCTAAATTCTATCGTGTATCCCACTCAAGCAGCACCAGGCGTTAGACATATTCAGCTTTGCAGAACTCAAAGGGGATCGCGCAGCATCTCGTAGAAAAGAAAAGATATCCCATCCCCTCACAGCCAAATCTGTGACAAAATAGTTTTATTACAGCCAATGCGATGCCTCTGGCGGGCTACGCCAACGCCTACAACTTATGATTTCTACTATCTCGCGCCGCTATAGCTTGGATGAATATCGTGCGATCGAAGAAAAAGCCGAAGAACGCAGTGAATATCGAGATGGAGAAATTGTACCCATGGCCGGAGGAACGCTTAAACACAGCCGCATCGGTGGCAATATTTTTACCTTTTTTAAGTTTTTGCTCCGCGATACTCAATTCGAGCCAATTAACAGCGATTTACGGCTGTGGATTCCTGAATATCGACGCGGAGTATATCCAGACGTAATGATTTTTGACGGCGAACCGCAACTAAATGCTAATCGCTTCGATGAAGTCTTAAATCCCACGCTGATTGTTGAAGTTCTATCTCCTTCCACCGCAGATTACGACCGACTCAGTAAATTTCGGATGTATCGATCAATTGAGAGTTTTAGCGAATATTTATTAATCGAGCAGGATGAACCTTTTGTTGAACGCTATAGCAAACAAGCTCAAGGTTGGTTGCTCAGTGAATTTAACGGCTTAGAGTTATCTATTTCTTTGGATTCAGTTAGTATTGAATTGCCGATGGCGGAAATTTATCGCGGCGTTGTTTTTGACAATGTAGGTTAAAGAGAGGATGCGATCGCTAATTCTCTCTCACGCTACACCATATTGTGTATATTGACGCAGGTAAGATGGCTGTAGTCCCAAAACAATATCATCTCTAGATACTCCCATATCAATTGGATTTCAACATCTTCCTTTGAAGGTTTGTAACTACCATACTTCGTTAGTAAATTCTGAATATATTCACGATATTGATCTAGTTTTGCCATTGCACAATCACCTCAACCTTTGGATCGTAAACTATCAACTTAACTTGATACTCTTGTACTGAAGTTTGGGCAAAGTCCCGGCTAAATAATACGTATTAAGCGGATGCACCAGCCTGAGTGAAGCTACATAACTTTTAGAGTATTGGTACACAAGATAAATGCGGGTATATTTGCTGAAATTTTTTGAGATTAACAGGTTTAGAAGTTCAAAACTTGATTTAGAAGTTCAAAACTTGGTTTAGAAGTTCAAAACTCGATTTAGAAGTTCAAAACTCGATTTAGAAGTTCAAAACTTGATTTAGAAGTTCAAAACTTGATTTAGAAGTTCAAAACTTGATTTAGAAGTTCAAAACTTGATTTAGAAGTTCAAAACTTGATTTAGAAGTTCAAAACTTGAT
>Ga0105044_10002926_pt1 | contig 23353 bp, 19 predicted proteins | sample MAT01_FD_78092 | JGI IMG/M metagenome (GOLD analysis project Ga0105044, IMG submission 78092) | Freshwater microbial communities from Lake Fryxell liftoff mats and glacier meltwater in Antarctica - MAT-01 | ecosystem: Environmental > Aquatic > Freshwater > Ice > Liftoff microbial mat | place...
AACAGCCACTTGACTCAAATCCTTCGATGAATTTATCCCAGTGACACCTGTCGCCGTAAATTATTACACATGTAATATAACCGCCCCTCGAAAACGGCCGCTTTAGGGACAGGCTCTAAGTAAAGTCGCCAAGTCGCCATTGTGGTGCCGTTTTCTCGATTCGTCGGCACATCTCTTCTGGGTGAAGAGGCCAGTTGGTTTCTGCGGGCGAACTTCTGATCCTTCATTTTGCGGCCCAGTTCATCAGTTTCTCGGTCTGCGGACGCGACCACTGTGCCCGCTTCGCAGGCAACATCATCAATCCCGATCCAGTTCGTTCGTTGCTCACCCTCCCATCCTACTAGCGCCACACTCTCCCAGAACCGAGGCACCCCACTTACCGCTTACGTTTGCCGGTGGCCGGCGTTGGCTCGGCCGTTACAGCCCGCTGCGGGAAAGCGTCGGCCTCGCCGCCTGGCCCACCGCCAAAACCCCCTCGTCGTAGGACCCCTCGGAGTTTTCGGACAGGCTCGTAGGTTTAAGCAGGAAGAGCGCGTCCCTTTTGGGTAAAAAAACGCCGTCCCTGCCAGAGGGACGGCGTTGATATGAACTGAACTGCTTATTGGAACCTATAGATGATACCCGCGAGCAGTTGGTAGTCGTTCTTCTCGCGTTTCAGATTGGTTCCCGGATACGGCGCGGGCTCGCTCCGGTAGTAATCTTTGAACACGACCTGCAGGGCCAGGCCCTTGGCGATATCGGTCTCGATTCCGACCGACGAGTTCATGATGTTGTTACCCCAGTCAGAAATCTCCGGCAGGAATTCGAAGGTCTGAAACAGGCGGCTCTTGTCGGCGAACTTCCATTCGAAGTTATCAGCCAAGCGAAGGGTTGCGTAGTCGTTCTTTTGACCTCCATCAAACTCTTCCCACACGTAGCCCGGACCGGCTTCGATGGCGAGTGTGAGTTTTTCTTTCTTGATGAGGTAATAGCCCGCGTTTGCCGTGGCGGTGATTCGGTAATCGATACCAGCGATCTCATCATGACGGCCGTCGCCGCGAGCGCCCACGTACCAACGATCGGTCAACAGATAGTTATATTGGAGGGAGCCTCCGAAGTTGTTGACGTTGGTTTGATCTGTCTCAACTAATTGACCGTTTTCAACGGTTTTGGTCGTGGAATTGCCGTAGTTACCTTCGGCTCCAATCTTAACTTGGTGGTTACCCCATTCTTTTTTAGTGAGGAAGTTTCCGCCTACATTGAAAGTCTCCGAGTTGCCTCCCGCGAGCCCGAGTGTCAGGCCGAGGGAGGTTTCCCAACCTTTAGGTTTATCGGGAATTGGATTGGCTTCGGCGGCCGCGGCGGCGGCGGCGGCGGCGGCGTCTTGAGCAAGCAAGACCGGAGAAACCAAGGCGAAAGCTGAGGTGGCGATAATAAAACTTTTGACTGAAAGATGCATAACCGAGGCATGTTGGTACCTCAGAATAATCCCGGTTGCAACGGAAGAGGTGTGCAATTTTTGACCCAATTGACGATGGCGAGTCATCGGGTGCCGATGCAAAACGAGGGTGGCTTCCTTCGATCGTTTCCTCGTCCTGGCGCTCGCAGGGGGAGTTTTTTGTCCGTAAAGATATCTACTAGCCCGTCATTTCGCCGATCGGCTCCACCAATCTTTTGCACCTAACAAGAAATGTCCGCCGGTCATATAACTGCCACCGAGAACGTTCTTGAGGGGGAAATTAGTCGGGATGTTTGAGCGCAACATCACATCCAGATAAAATCGTCCCCAGGCAAAATCGGGATCGGCCAGGTACCTTGACCGCAAGGGTTGGTCGGCCCAGAAAGGTGAGATATAGACGGCCTCTACCGGACGGCGTGACTCAGTGAACACAAAAAAGTCCTCGCGCCGGTTGTTTACATTGGCCTCCCCTGAATCATTGACGCGGAGGGTCGCCCAGACGCATTCGCGAGGGCCGTACCAGGCGACCGCCCAGGGTAGGTCGCTCATGAAGAGCGTTCCCGCTGGTGTATAATCGGCAAACTCGCGAATCAGGCTTGGGCGGTAAGGCGGATCGCGGAGGGTGAATTCCCGGGGCGGCAGAATCGAGAGTAGGAAAGGGACCGAAAAGGCGGTGACGACTGCTCCCAGAGCCAGGCTTCGAACGGTCGGGCCTGGCCATTCAATTTGATCGAGCAAGGTCAGCAAGAATCCGGTTCCGAACACAAACACCACCGGTGCCAATACCACCAGAAGGTTTTCGGAAGTGAACGTTCCAAACGCGGTTGTGATCCAGGTTCGTCCGCCGGCCTGGGCCAAGAGCAACATCAAGAGTGCGGCCAAAAGAAAACCTCGCAGCCGGTTGAGACTGGGATTGCTAAAAGGGACCAGCAGCCCGACCACGAAAAATGCGGAAATCCAGTTGCCACCGAGACGAATCAGGTCGTCACGGATGATGTCCTTCAGATTTAGAATCAGCTTTCGCGCCACTTCCGCCGCCTGACCTCGTTCAAACTGCGGATGCTGGGACCGTTCAAGACGGTCACCGGGAAATGATTCGATCCCTGAAAGCAGCGCAAATCCCGCGGTACCCAGGGGCGAACCGCTGAGTTGCCAGTTCCGGCCCAACCACGGCACAGCTAGCCCCAGCACCACGATCAAGGCTAAGGCGGCCAGTCGAATCCGCCCTGCCCCGCCTCGCCAGAGCAGGTAGGCCCCGACCGGCACGACCAACCAGCCAAACGAATAGCGGGTTAGGAACATGACTCCGACCACCATGCCCGCTCCGCCCGCCCACAAAGCCAACCGTCGGTCGCGCGGTTCCGGTTCCGGTTCCGCGGCCGCGCGCTCGAACGACACGAGTAGGTGCATCAGAAGCAAGCCCAGGACCATCAGGAGCATTGTGGGCAGCCCGGAATTGGCGAAATTCCACAGGGGCTCGGTTCCGAAGGTTAGGGCGGTGGCGCCCCAGGCGACGGTGGAATCAAAAAGGCGGCTTCCGAGCAACCAGACCAAACCCAGGACGAGTCCGAACAGGAGGAGATTGAAGGTGCTGATCGCAACTTCTTCCAGCGGGCGTCGGCGTAGTTGGTCGGTCGGCAGTTGGGTCCACCAACTGGCCGGCATCGCTTTGAAAACGCCCGACAGGAGGAGTGGATAGACGGGAGGATTCTCGAGATCCGGATGTGGTTGGGTGAGCACCGCTCGGGGATCGGTCCCGACTTCGCTGGCCCGATTTTGCAGGAGATGAAGGCTCAGCGGCCGAATGAAACTCGTAGTGTAACCCCGGCCGGCGGCCAGGTTTCGTCCCAACTGGGCGGCGTCCATGGCCTCGGGAGCATTAAAATTTCGAGTCTCATTGAATTGGTAGAGGGCGACGCCTAGCGCCAAGAGAATCAACGACAGAATCCGGCGAGCCCAGACTTGGCCGGCGCCTTCCTCAAGAAAATGGATTAGCGTTTGAACGCCTTTCGGCGGTTCAGGTGACTTCATGTTCGCGATCGGAAACTATGCGCACGCGAGTTCGTGGATGGGAAGCGTTGGGTTTGTCCTTACAGGGTGGGCCAGGGTGCCGTCTGTCCTCCACACGGGAATGGAACTCGTCTGGTCACCGACCCGGGGAATCTTGGTCACGGGACTTTCGAAGCGCCGCCGATTCAGCGGGACGAATGGGCTGGTTTCGGTGTCGAACGGCACTTCGGGGTGGCAAGCTCGCTCTGTGGCGTTGCTTTGGCCGGGCTGACAGGATTTTCTACGCGTGCGTATGAATTCCGCAGTTCCTGGACCCAAACGGTTGGGCACCACCGAGTGGCTCATTTGTGTCATCGCGGCGATCGGCTTCGCCTTCGACATTTACGAGCTACTGATGCTGCCGTTGATTGTAAAGGCGGCCGTGGCGTCGCTCAGTGCTCCGTTGGTGGATGCCTTGGTGCAAGGCGGAATGGCTCGACCTGAAGCCGCGCTCTTGTGGGCGCCGGGGGGTGAAAACTATGTGAAATGGGCCCGGACCTTGTTCTTCGTCCCAGCCATCGCCGGAGGCGTGTTCGGTCTACTGGGCGGCTACATGACTGATCTGTTGGGGCGTCGTCGGGTGTTGACCTTCAGCATTCTCTTGTATGCATTTTCCGCCTTTGCGGCCGGCTTCGCGACTTCGTTGCCGCAACTATTGGTGTTGCGCTGCGGGGTGTTCATCGGGGTTTGTGTGGAGTTTGTGGCGGCGGTCGCCTGGTTGGCGGAATTGTTTCCGAACCCCCTGCAACGCGAGAAGGTGCTCGGCTACACGCAGGCGTTTTCTTCCTTCGGTGGATTATTGGTGGGCGGGGCCAATTTGCTGGCGGCCAGATTCGCGCTCGATCTCCCCGCCATTCACTCCAATCACGAGGCCTGGCGATACACTCTGATCTCCGGGGTTATTCCGGCCCTGCCGCTGATCCTAATCCGGCCGTTCCTTCCCGAATCACCGGTTTGGGCGCAGAAGAAAGCCTCCGGCAACTTGCGCCGCCCGAGTATTGCCGAGTTGTTTAGTCCGGCGCTGATCCGCACCACCGTATTGACTACGCTGGTATTCGCGTCCAGCTACGGAATCGCCTTCGGCGCCATCCAGCAGCTTCCCCAAATTCTCGGGGCACCCAAGGGACATGCGGCGATCCTCGCGACTTCCAAGGCGGCTCAGGCTCAGGCCGTGGCGGCGGCTCAGGCGGCGGGCCAGCCTGCACCCGACGCGCGAAAACTGCGTCAGATCGGCGGCAACGCGACCGATGAAGCTGTGGCCAAAGTGACGTTGTGGCAGGAAATTGGCGGGTTGATTGGCCGTATGTTGCTCGCCTTCCTAGCGGTCCGGATTGCCAGTCGGCGGGCGTTGCTGCGGATTTTTCAGATTCCGGCGTTGCTCTATGTGCCGCTCCTCTTCTGGTGGATTGCAGGTGCCCTTCCGAACGCCGATAGCCTGCAAAACATCAAGATTGGCATCTTCCTGGCGGGCCTGTTGACGGTCGCGCAGTTTAGTTTTTGGGGAAATTACATCCCGCTGGTGTTTCCCGTCCATCTGCGCGGCACCGGCGAGAGTTTTGCGGCGAACATTGGTGGTCGAGTGATGGGTACGGCGGCGGCTTGGCTTACGATCACACTCTCCGCTTCCAAGCCACCTGATCCGGTAAAAATTGCGCTCGTGGGTGCGGCCGTGGCTGGGGGCTATGCGTTGATCGGTGCTCTGCTGACGCAGTGGCTCCCTGAACCGAAGCCCGAAGGCACGCAGGAGTAGGAACTTTGCAGTGAGAGCTGTCTCCGGCTTTAGAACGGGAGCACGTTCTGGAATGCCGAGGCGGGTGAAGCGTGAGGACGCTCCGATAGCGCCGGAAAGTCGCCCAGCCCTACGCCGCGATTTCCGGTTCCTTTGCCTCCGCTTCTACCCATTTGCCGTGTTCCTTGATCAGGTCCACCAGTCGCTCGACCGCTTCGGCTTCCGGAATGTTGAACTTCACCGGCTTCTTGCCGACGTATAGATTGATCTTGTTGGGCGCGCCTCCGACGTACCCGAAGTCAGCGTCCGCCATTTCGCCGGGGCCGTTCACGATGCAGCCCATGATGGCGATTTTAACGCCCTTCAAGTGGTCGGTCCGGGCTTTGATGAGCGCGGTGACGGTCTGGAGGTTGAACAAGGTACGGCCGCAACTGGGGCAGGCGACGTAATCGGTCTTGAAGGAGCGGCAACCCGCTGCCTGAAGAATATTGTAGGCCAGTCGTAGGGATTGACCGGCACCCGACTCACCTCGAATCAAAATCGCATCACCAAGGCCGTCGGCTAGGAGCGAGCCCACATTGACAGCGGCCCGCAGCAACGCGACTTCCGGTGAAAATGGAACCGGTCCAAAGTCGAGGCAATCCTTGAGCAGGATCGGGTTTTGCCGACCCAGATGGTGCAATTTCACTGCGAGCAACCGGAAGGCCGTAATCGGTGGCAACGCCACGCCATCCCGGACGGTTACTAATTGGGTGTCACAGTGGATTGTCTCCGAGCTGAAGGATTCTGTGGGATCCAATTCCAGGACATTGAGATCCTCATAGATTCCCTCGGGTTTGACGTCTGCTTTGAGGGAAATTTTGGGCGCAACCTTATCGAAAGTGGCCTGGGTCACCACGACCCGGACGACGTTCTCTCCACCGCAGGGAAGGTCCCCGAGGTCGGCCACTGCGGCCTCCCGGCGCTTGTAGACAAACGGGTCCCACGGGAGTTGGGTGGGTTGAGCTTCGAAGTGCGCTTGGGTGAGTAGAGGGATCTGAGCTAGCAAATCATTACAGACAGCGATCTCGCGTGGGCTGTCCTCGGTGAGCGAGACGCGGATAGTATCGCCGAGCCCATCACCGAGCAGGGAACCAATGCCGATGGCGGACTTGATCCGTCCGTCTTCCCCTTCGCCGGCTTCGGTGACTCCTAGGTGGAGCGGGTAGTTCCAATCGGCACCTTCCTGTTCGAGGCGTCCCGCGAGCAGGCGGTAACATTCGATCATGACCTTCGGATTCGATGACTTCATCGAGAAGACGAAGTTATGGAACTCGTGTTGGCGGCAGATTCGCGCGAATTCCAGGGCGCTCTCGACCATGCCGAGCGGGCTATCGCCATATCGGTTCATGATCCGGTCGGAAAGGGAACCGTGGTTGGTGCCGATCCGAAGGGCGCGACCGAGCCTCTTAGCTTCCCGCACCAGCGGCGTGAATTTCTCCTCAATTCGCTTCAGTTCGGCCGTGTAGGCTTCATCGGTGTATTCCTTAACGGCGAATTTCTTCGAATCGGCGTAGTTACCGGGATTGATCCGCACTTTCTCTACCCACTTCACGGCTTCCATGGCGGCGTCGGGCTTGAAATGGATATCGGCGACGAGGGGAACGTGGCAGCCCAACGCCCGGAGTTCGCGCACAATGACTTCGAGGTTGGCGGCATCGTTTACTGTCGGAGCGGTAATCCGGACGATCTGGCAGCCGACGGCCACTAACTCGAGCGTCTGCTTCACGCACTCCGCCGTGTTCATCGTGTCGCAGGTGAGCATCGACTGCTTCACGACCGCGTGGGATCCGCCAATAACCACCCCGCCGCGAGCGGGATCACCCACGAGGACTTCGCGGGTAGGACGGCGATGGAAAGACCAGGGAGACGAACAGTAGTTCATCGAAATTTGAGGTAACGTTACGTGAAAAGACTAAGCGAGGAAACTTCGAAAGCCCGGATCCCCGGCCTTCCTGTGAGCTGGAGCGCCGGTTTTCCAGCGGCTTCGTCCCAAACTCAACGGAAAACCGTTCCGCGAATCGTTGGTCAGGGGATGCGTTTTACGGTTTCGCGGGCGCTGGGGTCGCTTCGGAGGAGCGGTCGGGTGATTCAACCACGCTCTTTTGCCTGAGTAATTGACCAACCAGCGGGGCGCGCCGGACGTCGTAAAAAGTCACATACACCATGAAGGAAATCAGTATGACCGCGAATCCTGTGGTGACCACTTCTTGGAACCGGACGCCGACGCGCCGACGGGTGACGATTTCGTACAAGGCCATCAGGATGTGTCCCCCATCCAGAACTGGCAGGGGTAGCAGGTTCAGCAAGGCCAGGTTGAGGTTCAGCATCACCATGAAGCTCAGGGCCAGGCGGAAGTCCGTTTTTACGTCCAAGGCGAGTTTGCCCAAGATGCCCACGGGTCCGCTCATGTCCTTGGCGGTGACGCCGGTTTCCTTGGAATGAAATAGGGCCGTGAAGGTCTTGCCCATCAATCGCAAGACATCACTGAATTGCTGATTGGGGGTTGGGCCGGGGCGTTGCACCTCGTAATGGCCGCCGGCAAAGCCCACGCCGATCCGGCCGCGTTTGGATTCCGGGTCGAAGACGGGGGTTACGGTCAGGGTCAGCTTCTGACCGTCCCGCTCAATAACCACTTCGCAGGCGCGCCCTTCGCCCTTGTTGATCACATCGCTCAGGTGCTCCTGGTTCAGTACATAAACGCCGTCAAAGGAGAGGAATTTGTCGCCGTCCCGGAGGCCGATTTTTTCGGCCGGCATCCCGGGTTGGACGAGTCCAATGACTGGACGTTCCTGGGGTTCGAGGTCGAGCCATTTCAAGCCCAGCGCTTCGGAACGTTTGGTGGGAAGGTGGAAGGTTAGAAGTTTTCCAGCCCGCTCGACCGTCACCGGAATCACATTGGTCAGGGCGGTGATCACTTCGAGGTTGATGTCCTGCCAGGAACGGACCTTCTGGCCATTGACTTCCGTGATCCGATCGCCGCTCTGAACTCCCAGTCGACCCTCCACCGAGGTGGCCTCGACGGGGCCAATAATGGGCGGATTGATCAAAACTGGCAGGCCGATCGCCCAAATCAGACTGGCGATGACTAGGGCGAAAAGAATGTTCATGGCCGGCCCCGCCACGGCTACGAGGATGCGGGAAAGTGGGGAGGCGGCGGGGATTTCTCCGGAGGCTTTGCCTTCAATGGCCGCCGAGGTGATCATTTGGGGCAGTTTTACGAAGCCGCCCGCCGGGATCCAGCGGACGGACCATTCGACGCCGTCCTGCATCCAGGAGAAAATCTTGGGACCGAACCCGATAGCAAAACCTTCAATGCGCATGCGCCGGCGGCGGGCCATCCAATAATGGCCGTATTCATGGACGAAGATGCTGGCGCCAAACAGCACCAGCACGGTGACCGCCACATACAGCCATCCGAAAAAGGAATCCATACAGAGCGGGGGAAACTACGTGTCCGAAGTACAAGTGGCAACGAAGAGAAAATCCCTTCGCTTGACGCAGGTCCTTTCGCCCCGCTCCACTGGCGCCTCCCTGCATGAGCGAAAACCTTTTCTCGGCGCTTACAGAGTCCGCTTCGGTTCGACTGGATAAGCCCGCCCTTTTTTGGGCCCGCCAGGAATATTCCTATCGGAAATTCCTGGAGCAATCGGCCTGGATGGCGGAGCGGTTGAAGGGAGAATTCGGAGTGCACGCCGGCGATCGGGTGGCCATCTGGATGCGGAATCGTCCGGAGTTTGTGCCAGCGCTCTTTGGAATCTTCGCCGCCGGAGCGGCCGCCGTTCCAGTCAACAATTTCCTGAAGCCCAACGAGGTCGCCTACCTGCTGGGAGATGCCGGCGTGAACGTAGTCATTACGGATGACGCGGCGGGGGAAACTCTCGCGGCCTTATTGGTGTTACGACCTGGTCTGCGGGTTATCCGGGCGGAGGAGTTTCCCGCGGAGGTGGACCCGGCTTCGTTTGACCTGGCTTCGTTTGTCCCGGTTTCGCGGCGTCCCTCTGATCTGGCTGTTCTCATTTACACCAGCGGTACGACGGGCAAACCGAAAGGGGCCATGCTCACCCATGGTAACTTGCTGCATAACGTCGAGTCGTGCCGCCAGATTCTGGAAGTCGGGGACGTGGACCGGTTGGTCCTGATGCTCCCGATGTTTCACAGTTTCATGCTGACGGTGGGGATCCTGCTGCCGCTCCTCGTGGGCGGTTCGATCGTGCTGATTCACTCGTTGCATCCACCCAAGGCCATGCTGGAGGAATTGCTGGGAAACTCGGGTACCGTTTTACCCGCCATGGCGCAGATTTTCCGAGTGCTCGCGGGCCTGCCCGCGGGCTTCGAATTGCCGCTGCGCCTGTGCATCAGCGGTGCCGGTCCGCTGCCGAGCGAGATTCTGAATGCGTTCAACGCCCGGCATCCCCAGGTCCTACTAATCGAAGGTTACGGGCTGAGTGAGGCGAGTCCCGTGGTCACGGTGAATCCGGTCCGAGGACCGTGGATTCCTGGAACCGTTGGACCGCCCATTCCCGATGTTGAAGTCAGCGTGCAGGACGACACCGGGAGCTTCCTGCCGGACGACGTGGACGGGGAGATTTGTGTCCGCGGAGGCAATGTCATGGCCGGATACTGGAATGCCCCGGAGAAAACCGCAGAGACCGTGATCAACGGTTGGTTCCATACCGGGGACATTGGTCACCGTCGGCCGGATGGGTATTACGTCATTACCGACCGGAAGAAGGACATGCTGAAGCCCAATGGCATCAATGTGTATCCGCGGGAGATTGAGGAAGTCATCTACCAGTTTCCGGGCGTTCGTGAATGCGCGGTGGTGGGAGAACCGGATGAACGACGGGGTGAACGCGCGATCGCTTTTGTGGCGGTGGACGAAGGGAAGGTATTTGAAGAGCGGGCCTTGTTGGCCTTTCTGAAGGAACGACTGGCGGACTACAAACTGCCGCGGCGAGCCATTCTGCTGCCGGCCTTGCCACGCAATGCCACGGGTAAGGTGCTCAAAACCTCGTTGCGCGAGTTGCTGCGGGCCGAGGCGGAGAAGGCCTAGTGCTTTGACTCGTTGAATCGACCTTTCCTGGATTCCCGCGTGCCGATTTTCTAGGAATGCGACCGGTGTACCGCGTGCTGCTGTTGGCCGGGGCAGGTGCGCTTGACGGAAGCGGAGATTACCCGAATTGTGGCCTTCCTCGGATGGGAACAGCGTCAGTTTATTGAGCGTTTCACTCGGCTTGATCGGCACCGGACCGGACTGGCATTGACGGATCAATCCAACGGTGCCTGCGTGTTTCTGGGCGGGAAGCAGTGACTCATCAATCCGGGGAAGCCGCAGCAGTGCCGGGAGTTTCCTAAACTTTGGAATTTCCCAGGCTTTGAACAAACCTGTCGCGCTAAGCCTCACGATTTGCGCGCCGGCGAATGGTGGCGGCGAATTGTTCCCGACTCAGTCAGTGACAGACTGCCTGAGGATTGCAGCATTGACCCAAAATAGATCAAGTATCTGGGCCTCAATCCACAGGGGATCCGGCTCCCCACGAGCCTAGACCGGAAGGTCCGACACCACATGGTTATCGCCGACAGTATTGATGATTATTCGCGTTTCAGTGTAGGCTAGACACGAGCGCAGGCCCCGTAAGGTTTGGTGAAGCCACGGCACAAGTGCACACCGGTAACTCTCCGAAACCACTCTGATTAAAAGGCTCTCGCGACAGACCACTGCAGAAAAATTCCGTGGGCGGTGCTCCAGGGCGAGATGGGTTTGGGGAGCGCTCGCCACTGGCATCTGGTCTTGAGGACATAGAGGACCTCGTTGAGCACCTTTCGCAAGCAGGTGCGCGGTCGCCTGGTCTTGGCCGCAGTGGGCAGGATGAGTTCGAGAAACTCCGATTGGGCACCGGTGAGGTCGGGATCGTAGTAGCGGATTCAAACAGCCACGCGAATCAACAAAAATGGCACGGTTCCCTCGATTCTTAGCCACTTTGGGAGATCCACTCTTCCAATGAGAAAGACACAGAGTTTTCAAACAGCCTCTTAAAAATTGATCCCGAAGGTTGTCGAAATCTGCAGATCGTTGTGGCTCACCCCGGGGGCTGGCTGGGAATCGTATTCGTCCGCCAGATTGAGATTCAGGGTCAATGGCTTGAACAACGGCAAGCTGAGGGTGACGTCGAAGCGGACCTGGTAATCACCCAGATTCTTAAGTCCCGGGGTGAAACTCAGACGTTGAACCAACGAGACGTTCTTGCCCAATTTGGTAGTTAAGTTCTCAGCGAACCGCGCGGCCACGTTTTCTTTATCGTGTGAGAAAAAATAGTCAAACATCTGATATTGGCCGCCTAACTCACCCGCAAGAACGAGCTTTTTTCGATCGAGGAATTTATAGCCCATCCCGGCGCCGAGGGTGTATTCGAGGCTGATCTTGCGCATTTCATCATAGCCGGCGCCGCCTTGTCCGTAGGCGTACAGCCGGCGATTTTCGTTCACTTCGACATCAATTTTACTGGTGCCGGCCATCCGGTTGGCATTCACGACGTCGTTCGCAACCCCATAATTAATATTATAGTTCAGGAGGGACGTTGTCCGACCCCATTTTTTGGAGGCACTTGCATTGGCGAATAAGGCATGACGGTCGGTAGTTCCGAGCCCCAGGTTGGCGCCCAGCTGGATGTTACCATGCCAATTGGTCCAGGATCCCGTGAGCCAACCCGGTAGCCAGGCTTCGGAAACTGGAGGTGCGTTGGTGAGTGTGCTCGGGGCGGCGCTCGCGGTCGGGCTCGCCGCTGGCTTGGGGGCGGAAGCGACCGCTACAGGAGTCGGTGGGGCCGTGCTGGCGGCGGGAGCGTTGGTGTCGGGAGGCTTTGCCGCCGCGGCCATCGCGGCGGCGCTAATGACTCGGTCCACTTGCTCGCGCGGAATTGTGATCCGGCCAGTCGCCGCAGTCTTGAGAACGATCCGGCGCGGGTTCTCGGACGTGATTTCACCGGTGAGGCGATCACCGTTTTTCAGAAATACCACCATGGGCTCAGCCATGGCCGGCATGAGCGACAGCATCAGCAGCAGAAGCCACCCGCATGGGTGCCCGAATTTATGGTTACTTAGGCGCTTGAACGTCATTCGTAATCGAGTTCGTCGCTGGCTGTTCCAGCGCGACCGGGCGATTGGTGCCCGAGGTGCTCTCTGGCGGTTTCGGTAAGTCGCCAGGGTAGGCTCGGCGGACTGCACCAAAGACGCGCACCTCACCTTCCTCATTCACTCGGATTTCCGGCCGACCGTCGCCGCTGCTTAACATCAGTTGACGAACTGCCACTGATCCGTCGGCCGTCAGGATATGGTAAAAATAGTTGTTGCTGTCGGCTCGGTGCAGTATGTGAAATCGAGTCTCGCGATCTACCAGCCATTCGGGACGATCAAAGGATACGGTGCTGCCCAGGGGAATCACTTTGAACGTATGTCCCTCCGAGGCGTCGGTCAGGCGGGCGTACAATTGAACTTTCTTTAGAAAAGTAGCGCGCTGGAGCACGAATTTCCGACGTTCGACCGTGCCATCCGGGTGTCGGTATCCTACTTCGCGGGGTTCACTGAGTCGAACGCCTGAAATGATTTCAAACGTATTGGGTGCCGAGGACACTTCCTCACCGCTCGGCAATCGAATGGAACTGAACACCCGATAAACACCGGGTTTTCCAATCGAAAACAGCGGAGTGAGGTTGTAGCGCAGCTTTCCCCGGGTGGCTTGTTCGAGTGTGAATTCACCGCTCTCCGGCGGTTCTTGAAGTTTGCTGGCAACGCGACCGCGCAACTCTTCCACCTGAAACTGAAGCCATCGGGGATCTTCCCCTAGCTTTAATGGGTCACCCGAAAAATTGGCGATCCGAACCCCGACTTCAATGTCCTCCGAGGGGAGGAAGATTTGTCGGTCCATCACCAGGTCCAGGTCAACTTGGGCGACAGCCGTCCAAGCCAGCAACGGCACAGCCAGCCAAACGGTGAATCGAGTCATGGAGAGGATTCTAGGCAGTCGTTCGTTCGGGGCAAGGAACAGGAAGCAGCACTTTAAGTCGGCTCAACACGGTATCGGCCACCTGTCCGGGAGAAATCTGCCGAAGACAGGCCAGAGGTTCCGCCCAATGGCACTCCGATTTTAAACAGGGGGCACAGGGCAAATTCATCCGGAGAATCGTGTGGTGATCGCCATAAGGTCCGGTCCGGGCGGCTTCCGTTGGACCAAACAAGGCCACCACGGGTTTACCCAACGCGGCGGCCACGTGCATGGGTCCCGTGTCATTGGTGATCATGAGGGTACAGAGTCGCAGCCATTCCACCATTTCCGGTAGGGAAAGCCGTCCCGTCAAATCGAGCGACCGGGGGCCAGCGGCGGCGGTGATGGCGGAGCCAAAGGCCTGGTCGGTATGCCCGCCCAGCACGACCACTCGTAACGCGGGCTCGGCCGCGAGGAGGCGCCGGGCCAGATCGACAAAATGCTCAATCGGCCAACGTTTGTTCGGCCAGCGGGCTCCCGGTTGAAGAGCGACCCAAAGCGCCGAAGGGGCGGGACAGCGAGCTCGAACGGTGGCGGCAATTCCCGGTCGTTCCGGCAACCAGGTGAAATTAAAGTGAACGGGAACGTCGAGGCGGCGGAGGACCTCCAGGTACCAATCGACCGCGTGCGTTTCGAAACTGGGACGGGGAACAGCCACGTCGAAGAAGGCCGGTGCCGCTTCGCGTCGCTCATCGAGCCCAACCGTCAGTCCGCCGCGAGCGAGCCATCCCACCAGGGCGCTCCGGGCCAGACTCTGGAGATCGATCACCCAATCGAAGCGTTCGCGGCGAAGCGCTCGGATCTCAGAAATAGCCAGGGGAACCCCCTCCAGGCGTCCCCAGCGTTTTCGGTCAAACGGGATTACCCGGAACAAATCGGGATCTCCTTCCAGCAGGGGGGTTAGTTCCCGATTTAACCACCAATGGATTTCGGCCTCGGGTCGGTGCTGCTTTAGAAGGCGCGCCACCGGGAGCGCTTGAATGACGTCGCCCAGAGAGCTGGGCTTCAGAATGAGGATTTTCATCGCGCCCAGTCCCGGGCGCTCGCCGTGGGCGAACACCCTTGTTCCGGTCAAAACCGCGGAAGTCTTAGCGACCCATCGCGAGGCGATCGGCCAGGCGATCGGGTAAACCGACCGCGCGAATTTTCCGCTGGGCCTCGGCAATGGGATAATCCAAACGCCGAAGTTCGATCGTCTGTTGCGCTAAATCGTAGATGACGTAGGCGGCTTTCGGGTTGCCGTCGCGAGGCTGGCCGACGCTACCCACATTGATGAAGTACTTCTTGCCTGGCTCGATGCGAAACTTGGAATAGGTGCCGCCCCGGACACCCGTGTCGCGGATAAAGGCCACGGGCACATGAGTATGACCGAAGAAACACACTTGAGTATGCTGGTAAGTAAAGCTGGCGGCCGCCTCAAGCTTCTCAAAGACGTAGCCCCAGCGCTGCGGCACATCCAGCGTGGCGTGGACGATGGTGAAGTTGGCGACGAGTCGCTGATACTTGAGTTCGCGCAACCAGCGCCGGTCATCCTCGTTGAGCTGTGCCCGGGACCAGTTGACCGCCTCGGCGGCGGCGTCGTTGAATCCTTCCGGGTCATCGTCCACCCCAATGTATTCGTCGTGATTGCCTTTGACGGTGGGGATGTTCATCGCCCGCACGAGGTCGAGGCATTGCTTGGGGTTGGCCCCGTAGCCGACAATGTCTCCCAGGCAAACGACGTGGGTGCAGTTTTGCTGCTTGATGTCCTCCAGAACCACCTGGAACGCGTCCAGATTGGCGTGAATGTCGGCAATGATGGCGTACTTCATCGGTATCTAGACGTGATCCCGAAACCGCGGAACTCGCCGCTGGCGTCGGCCCAGGTCACCACTTCGTTGCGAATAAAACCGTTTAAACCACTTTGTCGAACTGACTCGCGAAATTCCTTCAATTCTTGTTCGTCTCCTTCAGCCACCATTTCAACGCGGCCGTCCGGCAAATTCCGGACCAACCCGGTGACTTCGAATCCAGCCGCCACCTGCCGGGTCTGGTAGCGGAAACCCACTCCCTGGACCTGGCCTGAATATAAAACCTGCATGCGGCGGCGGCTCATCGAACGGAAACTGAAGTCCACAACCAAAAGAACTCGCGAACTTTCAACCGCGGACAGGCCCGGGAATTAGCCATATCCGTGCCGGGCGAGGCAAGGTTTTGTTCCCTAGCAAAAACAATCGAGGCCAGGAGTATATTCCTGCCCTTGCGTCGCTGGGCGAAGCTGTTTGATAGTCGGGGTCGCTTGCGTTCAAGGCGCGGTGGATCCGTCAGGTGGTGGCCCCGCGCCTTGTCGTTTCGACATTTCCTATCCGTACCGACATGCGCTGGTCCCACTGCTTCATTCCCACTCAGAAGGAAGTTCCTTCGGATGCCGAAATCGTTTCCCATCAATTGCTTCTGCGGGCCGGTCTGATTCGTAAACTCACCAGCGGGCTGTACACGTTTCTGCCGATTGGAGTTCGCGTCTTGCGAAAAGTGGAAGCCATTGTCCGCGAGGAAATGAACCGGGCAGGGGCGCTCGAAGTGCTCATGCCCGCCTTGCAACCGCCCGAAATTTGGCAAGCTTCTGGACGCTATGAAACCGCCCGAGATGTCCTTTTTAAACTCAAAGATAGTGCCGGACGCGAATGGGTTTTGAGTCCCACCGCCGAAGAAGTCATCACCACCGTCGCCGCCGCCGAGCTCAATTCCTACCGCCAGCTTCCGGTTAATTTCTACCAGATCAGTGTGAAATTCCGGGACGAGATCCGGCCCCGCTTCGGACTGATGCGCGCTAAGGAATTCTACATGAAGGATGCTTACTCGTTCGATGCCACCGACGAGGGGGCAATGGTGAGCTACCGGAAGATGTACGACGCCTACTCCCGGATTTTTGCCCGCTGTGGCCTGCAAGCCTTTGCCGTCGAAGCTGATACCGGCGTAATCGGTGGGAACTACTCACACGAATTTATGGTCCCGGCCGACACTGGGGAGAACGATGTCGTTTACTGCGAAACCGGCGGTTACGCCGCCAATATTGAAAAGGCGGCTAGTCGCGGATCGCTGACCCCTCATCCCGCAATCTCGACGGGTGAAGTTCCGGAACAGTTCCCCACGCCTGGCGTGCTCACGATTGAGGCGCTTGCGGCCGCTCCTTATTCCGTTCCCGGCTCGGCTCAGATCAAGACGTTGGTCTACGTCGCCGATTCCAAGCCGATCTTAATTCTTCTGCGCGGCGACGATCAGTTGAACGAAGCAAAATTGGTGGCTCGCACTGGCGCCACTCAGGTCCGCCCGGCGACGGCCGACGAATGCTTCGCCACTCTGGGGGCGCGTCCGGGTTCGCTCGGGGCCGTGCGGAAGGTGCCCACGGGCGTAACGGTTTATGCCGACGAACAGCTCCGAGGCGCCCAAGGCATGGCCACGGGTGCTAATGAAGATGGGTTTCACCTTCGCCACGTTGAGGTCGCGCGTGACATTCAGGTGTCGCAATGGGCGGATTTTCGCACGGTTAAAGCAGGCGAGTTGGATGTCGCCACTGGCCAACCGCTGAAGATTCGCCGGGCCATCGAAGTGGGCCACGTCTTCAAGTTGGGCACCAAGTATAGCGAAAAACTCAACGCCACGTTCCTAGCCGAGAACGGTCAGCGTTATCCTTGCGTAATGGGTTGTTACGGCATTGGGGTCACTCGCACTCTGCAGGCAATCATTGAGCAGTGCCATGACAAGGACGGTATTGTTTGGCCCTCCAGTGTGGCGCCATTCGAAGTCTGCCTCACTCCGCTCAATGTCGCCGAGGGATCCGCCACTCGGGTGTTGGCCGATGCGCTCTATGCCGAACTCAGCGCGGCGGGCGTGGAGGTCATCCTGGATGATCGGGATGAACGCCCGGGCGTAAAATTTAAGGATAGCGAACTCGTGGGCTTCCCCCTGCGCGTCAATATTGGGGAAAAATCCCTCGCCAAGGGAGAAGTCGAACTCAAACCCCGCGGAGGGACTCTTCAAATGGTGAAATCGACCGACGCGACGGCTCAAGTGATTGCCTGGATTCAGGCCGAACGGGCTCGATTCCGCGAGACCAGCTCGAGTGCCCGTCTGTAGCGCTGGCTTCGGTGGCTTGCTGGCGTTGGGTCGAATCCTTACGGTGGTCAGGTCCGGTCCGCCTCGGTTGCAGGTTCTTAACGGAACCGTCCTTCCGGCTGCGGGCCGGCTCTTACCTCATGCCTTTGACCCCGTCCCGGCCCAAACCCGCCGTTCCTGTTGCAGCTTTGCAACGAGTTTCTCAGGAAGCTAGTTCGTTCACCTGTCGGGGCCGCGGTGCCGTTATGCAGGTCAGCGCCCTGGCTCCTGATCTATTCCGCCTACGCTGGGTCCGGGGGGGGGGAGTTCCGGCGACCCCCTCCTGGGCGGTCCTTCCGCGCACCTGGCCGACCGCCGAGGTCCAGATCTCCTTTAGCCGAGGACGGACCTCACTCGAAACCACGGTCGGCCGCTTCTCGCTGGCCTTGGCCACGGGAGCCTGGGAGGTGACCGATAGCTATGGGCTGACCCTCTTCACTGCTCGCACCGGAGCCACTGCCTTTGCCGGTCAGGAGGCGCGCTTGACCCTCGATCTGGTGGAGGGCGAATCCCTCTTCGGTCTGGGCGAAACGACGGGCGCCTTCAACCGCCGCGGATTGATTCGGGAGTTTTGGAACAGCGACGTACTTGGACACGCGCCAGCCATCCATCCCGGACTCAAACAGCTCTACGTCTCCATTCCGTTTGGAATATCCCTTCGTGATGGCCGAGCAGCGGGACTCTTCTGGGACAATCCGGTAAAGCAGACTTGGGACGTCGGCCAGACCCACCTCGACCGGTGGCAGATGTCGGCGTTTGCCGGGGAAATTGACCTTTACCTCTTCCTGGGACCGAATGTTGAGACAGTGGTCGCGCGCTATGCGCAACTGACCGGCGCGATGCCTTTACCGCCCCGCTGGGGGCTGGGATACCAGCAGTGCCGCTACAGCTACGAGACTCGCGAACGCGTGGAGGAAATCGCTCGGGAATTCCGGCAACGGAAACTCCCTTGTGACGCGATTTACCTCGATATCCATCACCTCGATGGTTTTCGCGTCTTCACCTTCGGGAAAACCTTTCCCCAGCCGTCGACCCTGCTGAAAAAGCTGGGTAAACAAGGATTTAAGGTGGTCGCGATTGTCGACCCTGGCGTCAAGAATGACCCGAAGTTCGGCGTGCGACAGCGCGGGGTGAAGGCGAATGCCTTCGTGAAGAATCCGACCGGAGGGAAGGATTTCCTAGGTAAGGTGTGGCCGGGCGAAGCACGATTTCCGGATTTTCTAAACGCCCGAACTCGCGCGTGGTGGGGAAGTGAGCAGCGAGCGCTGCAGAAGATAGGAGTCGCGGGCTTTTGGAATGACATGAACGAGCCGGCCAATTTTGCTCGGCCCGACAAAACCCTGGATCCTCGGTGCCTTCATGAGACGGACTTCGGACCTCGCCGGCACCAGGAAGTGCACAATGTCTATGGGATGGAGATGGCGCGCGCCTCTCGGGAAGGGGCTTTGGCGGTTGGGAAGGGCGACCCAGCCTCCACGAGCCGCCCGTTTGTGATCACCCGGGCCGGTTATGCCGGCATTCAACGGCATGCCTTGGTTTGGACCGGTGACAATTCCTCCCACTGGGACCATCTCAACGACGCCGTGCAGATGTATCTCAACCTTTCCTTGAGCGGGGTTCCGTTCTGCGGCGGAGATGTGGGTGGATTTCTGGAGAACACCACCCCGGAACTGTTTGTGCGTTGGTTTCAGTTCGCCGCCTTCACGCCGTTCTTCCGCAATCATTCCAACCTCGGAACAATTAACCAGGAACCCTGGGCTTTAGGTCAACCCGTCGAGGATATTTGCCGCAGCTACCTCAATCTGCGCTATCAGCTCCTGCCCTACCTTTACTGCCTCTTCGCCGAGGCCAGGGCCACCGGAACGCCCATCATGCGTCCCTTGCTGTGGCATTACCAAAACGATCCGATTGCGGTCGCCTGTGGGGATCAATTCCTATTGGGACGAGATCTGCTGGTTGCACCCGTTCTCCGGCAGGGAGCCGTCGCCCGGAGTGTCTATCTGCCCAATGATGTCTGGATTAATTTCTGGACCGGCGAACGCCAGGGGGGTGGCTGCCAGGTCGTCGCCGACGCCCCGCTGGGAACCTTGCCGTTATATGTGCGAGCCGGCGCCCTTCTGCCGTTTGGGCCGCAACAACAATTCGTCGGCCAAGTCGCCAACGACGTGATGTTATTGCATTGCTGGCCCGGGACCGAAGGAACACTCGCCTGGTATGAGGACGATGGAACGACTCAGGCCTACGAAACGGGCGTGACGCTCCGTCGGACGCTCACCACCCGGACCCGTGGGCGTACGTGGTATCTGGAGTTTTCGGCCAGCACCGGGCCGTACGCTTCGGAGGTGAAACTCTGGCGGTTGGCCCTGTGGGGAGCGCGTAAGGCCGGTCAACTCACGGTCAATGGACAGCGGAGCAAGGGTTCATTCATCGAAGAACAACACCTTCTCCTGGTCGATATCCCCAACCGAGAAGGGCCGATTTCGGTAAAGTATTCATCAGTCTGACGCCGCGGAGTCTACCCGCTTTCCGAAATGCGGCAGTGCCAGTACGCTGACGCAGTGAAAACTCGAAACCTAATTCTAACGGTTCTGGTGGTGTTCGCGGGCCTGACCAGTGGTTGCAGTTTTTCCCGGGAATGGAAGTCGGCCAGTCGTCAGCCGGCCACGCCGCGTGACCTGACCGGGGCCTGGGTTGGTACCTGGCAGAACAGTAACAACTCGCACCACGACCAGCTCAAGGCAGTCATCACCCGCGTCTCGGAAACCGAGTACCACGCCCGCTTCAAGGCGTGGTGGCTTGGCATCATCAGCGGCACCTTCGACGTCACCTTGGCGGGAGAATGGGCAGGGGATGAATTTCACTTCAGGGGTAACCAGGACGTCATGGGCTGGGAGATCGCGCAGACAGGTTGGCTGACATCGACCCAGTTCAACTCGAAGTATTCCAGTATGGATTACCGAGGAACCTTCACTTTGGAACGGCCGCCAGCAGCGAAGTAGCCGATCGACGGAATTATCGAACAGCGACGTCCGGGAAAAACTCCGGCAAGTGGTCCTCAATGGCTGCCACGACTCGGTTCACGGACAACCCCGCCAGATTTCCCCCGGCATCAATAAGCGACATTCGTTGGCTCCGGGGTGACCAAATGCGGGCGTTGCTTGGCCCCCACAACACCACGCCGGGCAATCCCACGGCCGCTGCGAGGTGAGTGATCCCGGAATCGTGGCCGAGAAACCCCTGACATTCGGCCAACCGGGCCGCTACTTCAGGGAGTGGACGGGACCGAAGAATTTCCGTACGCCCGACCGGCAGTCGGTGGGCGAGTCGTTCCAAGCGCCCTTCCTCGGCTTCTCCACCGACCAGCAAAAACTGCGTATCCGCCGTGCGCGCCAAGATTCCCAGCAACTCGTTCCACCGGGGTTCCGGCCAGTTTTTCCGGTCGCTGCCCGAACCGGGATGCACCGCGAGCCAGCGGGGACCCGGGGTCGGTAAGCGTTTCTGCACCAGGCGAGGAGTGGAATCAGCGTCGAAGACTGCCAGTTGACTCAACGGTTGGAGCAGTTGCTCCGTCGCATGCGCAGAGGATTCTTCGTCCGGTCGGTGGGGGCCCTGGATGAAATGCGCCTTGGAAATACGCGTGATATTGGTGCGGAAGATCAGGTCGGGATCGAAGAGGTAACTCAGGATCAGATGGAACCCGGAGAAATAGGCGGAGAGTTCGAAGTCTAGATCGCCTCCCTTGGCGAAGAATCCGGCCAGCGGACGGGATTCGATCGCGCGGGTGGCCTCCACCACGCCGCCCGTCAGGGCCAGCGAAGCGATATGCGGATAGCCGAGCACCTCGAGCCGGTTCCCCGGAAAGTGAGAACGCAACGCGGCCAGTGCCGGTAAGGTCAAGATGAAGTCACCGATGGCGCCGCCACGGATCGCCAGAATACGGCCGGCGCCCGCAGGGGATGGGGAGGGCTGGGGGGCGGTGTCACTCACGGATGCTGGTAGATAACTCGGAAAACCGAGAAGCACCAGCGGCGTTGCAGGAGCAATCGGCCGGCCCATTGAAAAATAGATTTAAGAAAGGGCCCCGACGGCTTCCATCCCAGCAAATCTTGAGTCCTTCCGAACAACAGGAGCGGTTCGATCATTGGCTGCGTGAACACGCAGCCCTCTTTCACCACGTGGCGAATGGCTTCGCTGAGAGTGAGGATCGGCACGATCTGATGCAGGAACTTCTGCTCGTAGTGTGGAAGGCCATTCCGGCGTTTCGTGGTGAAGCGCAGCCGGCAACCTTCATCTACCGGGTTACCCACAACGCCGCTTTGACCTGGAATCGGACTCCAAAAAATTACCGGCACAACATTGAGCAGTTTGAGTCGCTGATCTCGTTGGATTCCGCTGGAGCGCCCACCGATACTTCAGTTGCGCTGCTGGAACGGGTGTACGCCGAGGTTCGGCTTCTGCCGCCGGTGGATCGCTCGTTGATACTCCTCTCCCTGGATGGCCTCAGTTACCGCGACCTGGCGACAACTCTCGACCCAGCGGATGAAAACGATTCTGGGGCTACATCTGCTCGGCGCCCCGGTCTTGGCGCTTTGCATTTATCAGATTTACGCGGTGGGTAAAGCGCGTCCCCACGAAGTGGCGTCGATGATCCTGGTCATGGCGGCCGTGATTTCAATTTCGGTAGGCTGCCTGGCGTTTGCCTGGTTCCGGAACGACCGGGAGACGCGACGTCTCGAAGGGTTGCTCCAGGCCTACGAATGAGGGTTTCTTCCTGGCACGGTTTGATCAGTTCTAAGCACGCGCAAGGGCGAGAGGTTCAAGACCAGCGCCCCTTGCCTTTAATCTGATGGGTTTCCTCCTGAAGGCGCGGTGGTGGTTCGGCGCTTCCGAATTTGGCGAGACTCAGGCGGGCTTCTCGGACGGGTGAACTCAGAGGAGCGGAGCGTCGTCATGGCCGCCGACATCAAGTTCACGCACGCGTTTGCGGTCTCGTTCCGTTTGCACGGCGTTGCGCAGCAGTTCCCGGACGTCCTCTGCCTGGGCGATGGCCCGCAGAGCGATCGAGGGAGTACTGGCGTCGGAAGTGACCAAGGTCACGTTTCCTAAACCCAAGAAGCGTAGCAGCAAGGGTTGCTCCAATACGTAATCCTTGACCCGATACAGTTCGAGTTCGTCGAGGCGCCGGTTCAAGATTCCGCTCCGGATTTTCAGTCGTTGAGTCGTCAATTCGTAGACGGTGGTTCGGTTCATCCACCAGCGAACCGTCCACAGAATTGCTGGCACCACCAAGCCCACCGCGGAGAGGCCTCCGGTAAAGGGGATGCCGGCCAGCGCGCCGACGGCGAGGAGGATGCAGATCAAGTAATACCAGAAGTGCACCCATTGGGAGGAATGCCCGGTCCAAAGGCTGGATTCAGCGGTCCGGGCGGGCGGGGTAGGGTCAGTGTCAGTCAGAGGGTCAGTGTCAGGCATACCTTGCAGGGTCGGTTGGATCGGGTTGGCCGGCAATGTTTCTGAACGGAGGAACCAGGTGCCAACGGAGGAACCCGGCAAGGAACCAGGTGCCAGGCAAGGAACCAGGTGCCGGAACCAGGTGCCAGGCCCTCTGGAGAAGGAACCAGGTGCCAGGCCCTCTGGAGAAGGAACCAGGTGCCAGGCCCTCTGGAACCCTGGAACCAAGGCAAGGAACCAGGTGCCAGGCCCTCTGGAGGGGGGAGGAACCAGGTGCCAGGCCCTCTAGGCCCTCTCTCTGACTGGTTAAATGTGGCGATAGCGGGGAGGGGATGGGGTGGGTTGAACTAGTGTAGTGTCTTGCAAACAGCTGGAGTTATTTTCCCTTTGTTTTGCGCATTCTTGGGCGCGTGCAGCCGGGCTTGATGGCCTCCAGGGTTTGCCGGCAACGACTCAGCTTCTCCACGAT
>Ga0105044_10002927_pt1 | contig 23352 bp, 18 predicted proteins | sample MAT01_FD_78092 | JGI IMG/M metagenome (GOLD analysis project Ga0105044, IMG submission 78092) | Freshwater microbial communities from Lake Fryxell liftoff mats and glacier meltwater in Antarctica - MAT-01 | ecosystem: Environmental > Aquatic > Freshwater > Ice > Liftoff microbial mat | place...
ATCACCATGACGATCATCACCATGACGATCATCACCATGACGATCATCACCATGACGATCATCACCATGACGATCATCACCATGACCATCGAGCAGCTCCGCGCCGCGCGTTGGCTCAGGCGTTTGCTCTCACGGCCACTTTCATGCTGGCTGAAATGGCGGTCGGTTGGTGGTCGGGGAGCCTCGCGCTGCTCGCGGATGCTGTGCACATGCTCGCTGACACGGGCGCACTCGGGCTCGCACTCTTGGCGCAGCATTGGGCGGGTAAGCCACGCACTTCGAAGACAACATTTGGTTTTCACCGAGCCGAGGTGCTGGCAGCGTTCAGCAACGGCATTCTTCTGGCGATCACGTCGCTTGGCATCGTGAAAGAAGCGGTGGAGCGCTGGCTCAGCCCGCAACCGATCCACGGCTCCGCGATGCTCATCACGGCCACCTTGGGACTGTTCGTGAACCTGCTGGCGGCCTTCATCCTGATGCGAGCCCAGAAAGATAGCCTCAACGTGCGTGCTGCCTTCGCGCATGTGATCACGGACGCGGTGGGCTCGGTCGGTGCCATTATCGCTGGTGTTTGCGTCGTATTTTTTGGGATTTATCGGGCCGATCCTGTGCTCAGCGTCCTCATCGCCGGACTCGTCGCGTACAGTGGCTGGCGCGTGCTGCGTGAAACCACAGGCATCCTGCTGGAAGGAGCGCCCCCGCACCTAGATGTTCAACGCATCGGTCGCTCCATCTTGGAATGCTCAGGAGTCGGTGAAGTGCACGACTTGCACGTGTGGCGCATCTCAGACCGCTTCGACGCGGTCACCGTGCACGTGACGCTCGCTCACGGTGCTCATGGCACAGATGTGTGCCGCAGCGTGTGTGCGCATTTGAAGCGCGAGTTTGGGCTCGACCACGTGACGGTGCAGCCGGAAGCCCCGCCACCGAATCAGTTGGTTCTCGTCCGAGCGAGTCGAGATGGCCAACCGCTCATGAAACCTTAGCGGCGCTATTCTGTTGGGCCTTCAAACTTTCAGCTCTTAGCTGTTGCGGTGAGCGATTGGGCACGCTCACGCTGGCTATTGCTGGACCCGACTCATTTCGTGGGTTAACTAAAGCTGCGCGCTGGACGGTCGTTGATGTCCGCGGGAGATCGTCACGAATTCATGAATAAGACGCTTGTTTTTTGCCTGTTCTGCTCGAGCGCTCTGCTCCTTTCTGGCCCAGCCTTTGCGGATGCGCGCTTTAACGCGGAGTCTTTTATCGGCAAGAAGTTGCTTCTGGATGGCCTTCCCAAAGAATGGCCGGGCAAAAACGTGCTCCTCGATAAGAAGCTATTGGGCGAGGCTCAAGGTCGTGCTGTCTCCGCCAAGATTGGTTACGACAACAGCTACCTCTACGTAACGCTCGATGCTGAAGACGCGAATCTGGTGCGCACCCGAGCTGCGGGGGAAGCAGAAGATCACGCAACACTCTACCTTGCATTCCCCTCACCAAGCGGAGGCTTTAGCAACCACAAGCTCACGCTTTATCCGGGAAAAGCCGGTACCACAGCAGGCCTCGTGAAGGAAGGCAGCCAAGCAGTTCCTGGGGCCAAGCTGGTTGAAGCTGCGCACGATGAGGGCTTCACGTTCGAAGCCCAGATCCCTTGGGCGCAGTTTTCGGAAGCCAAAGATGTCCGGGTTGGACTGAGGGCCACCATCACCTACTCGGATGCAGACGCACCGGGACACATCCGCTCGGTTGTTGGTGCTAGCGCTGCAAAATCGGGGGCCGCTTTGCCGATCCTCCCACTCGAAAGTGAGCAAGCCCTGTTGGATACACTGGTGCGGGGAAAGGGGCTCAATCCCAAACCGTCGCGCAGCGCGCTCGGCAATATTTCCGGTGGCCCAGCGCTCGAACAGGTGGCGCTGTTTGGGAATTTCCTGAGCATTGTGGGGCCGGATTATCGCCTCGGTAAGCAATTTTACTTCGCCGATCTGGGGCTCGGGAGCAAAGGTCGCGTCACCCGGCTTGAGCTGCAGGACTTTGATGGGGATGGGCGGAGCGAGATCGTGATTCAACGTCGGGTGGGCAGCGCAGCTAAGTATCGCGAAGCCTTGCAGGTGCTCACCATCAGCGAAAAAGACGCCCCGGTCGTGAAGTTCGAGTACGAGCTTGGGATCCACGCCGACGAGATTGAGCTTGAGAATGAGGTGCGCATTGTCGGTCGCCCCGGCGCTCGTCAGATCCGATTCTCGCAAGGGATCTCCAAGAATGTGGATCCTGAAACTTGGAACCAAGCACCAAGCACCGAGCATTCAGCGCTCCTCCCCTGGGATAAGGTCAAGAGCCGCACCTTCGGCGTCAGGGACGGAAAATTCGCGGAAGTCGGGTCGGAAGCCTGGAAGCCGCGCGTAACAGGTCCGGCGAGCGCTCCGAAGCCAGTAGAATCAGCGGTTAGCGCAGGAGCTGCAGCGACCCCACCGGCAGGAGCTGCAGCGACCCCACCAGCGGAAGCGGCACCCCGTCCGCCCAGCGCCGAGGAGATGCTCGACCGAGTCTATGCGCTCTATCGAAACGACCGGAAAGTGGGGAGAAATAAGCCCAGTTTCGATTTTGTCAGCAACGTCACGGGCGACGCGCATCCCGAGCGAGTCCTCGTGCATGGCTCCGATCTCGTAGTGTTCGGCAAGGGATTTTTGGAGGGGAAGAGCTACGCGTACATCACCATCGGCGTCGCCGACCCCAAGGATATCCTTACGGTCACCGCCCGAGATGTCACTGGGGATCGAGTTTCGGAGATCGTCGTTCGGGCGCAGCTCCAAGCGAAGACGAGCAAGGCTCTCGGCGGTGACTCCATCACGCGCGAAGCTATGTTTGTGTATCGAATAGCCGGCGGCAAGCTCGCTCGGATCTTTGGCGCTGAAATGGCGCGCTCTCTCGGGATGGCTCGCATCGTGGGCAACGTCGCTTTCGCTCAACAAGGGAAGCGTGGCGTGATCGAACTGAAGGCTGGGCGCGCAGTCGGCTGGACCGAGAAAACGTATCCTTTCCCGGAAGATCGCGGCCCCGCCGGAGGCCTTGAGCCATTGGTTCTGCCGTGGAGCGATCGCGGCGCTCAGCGCTACGTGTTTGATGGCGAACGCTTCACGCTCAATTGATTGAGCGCTGCATTTCGCGATTCGCGTTTCGCCGTTCACGTTTGACTGATCGCATTTCGCGTTTCGCCGTTCACCGTTCACGTTTGGCTGTTCGCTCAGTCGAAGGTGACAACCGAGCGGATCGAGGTGCCTGCGTGCATGAGTTCAAAAGCGCGGTTGATATCTGAGAGCGGCAGCGTGTGCGTGATCAGGCTGTCGATATCCAGCTTGCCACCCATATACCAATCCACGATTTTCGGGACATCGGTGCGGCCCTTGGCGCCTCCAAAGGCAGAGCCTTTCCAAACGCGCCCTGTAACCAATTGAAACGGGCGGGTGGCTATTTCTTGGCCCGCCCCAGCGACACCGATGATGACGCTGGTTCCCCAACCCTTGTGGCAGCACTCGAGCGCTTGGCGCATCGTCTTCACGTTGCCGATGCACTCGAAGCTAAAATCTGCACCGCCTCGCGTGAGATCCACCAGATACGGGATCAGATCGCCCTCAACTTCCAGCGGATTCACGAAGTGTGTCATGCCAAATTTCTCGGCAAGTGGCCGCCGGGCGGAGTTCAAATCCACACCAATGATTTGATCAGCTCCCACCATGCGGCAGGCTTGAACCACGTTGAGCCCAATGCCACCGAGGCCAAATACGACCACGTTATCCCCAGCCTGAACTTTCGCCGTGTTGATCACGGCACCGACGCCAGTAGTGACTCCACAGCCGATGTAGCAAACTTTATCGAAGGGTGCGTCCTTGCGGATCTTGGCTAATGCTATTTCTGGGACGACGGTGAAGTTAGAAAACGTCGAGGTACCCATGTAGTGGAGCACTGTTTTATCGCCCAACGAGAAACGACTCGTGCCATCGGGCATCACGCCGCGCCCTTGAGTGATACGAATGGCTTGGCAAAGATTGGTCTTGCCGCTCACGCAGTAGTCGCACTGGCGACACTCGGGCACGTACAGTGGAATCACGTGATCGCCTTTGGCGAGGGACGTGACCCCGGGCCCGACCTCAACAACGATACCTGCGCCTTCGTGACCTAAGATTGCGGGAAAGAGGCCTTCCGGATCGTCACCGGAGAGCGTGAAGGCATCGGTGTGGCAGATGCCCGTTGCCTTGATCTCCACGAGCACCTCGCCCGCCTTGGGCCCTGCGAGCGATACCGTTTCTATCGACAATGGTTTTCCGGCAGCGTAGGCGACAGCAGCTCTCGTTTGCATGCGGCCGAGCTTTTCAGAGCTCGCCAGCGGCTGCAAGCTTCAGTCTTTAGGCTGAACTATTTGAGCACCGTAACGCCTACAGCCACCCAGCCGCCCGGTGCGACCACGATCGTCCGTGTCTCACGCCGCCCCCGAACCAGCATGCTGATCACGTGCTTGCCGGGCGAGAGCCGGATGCGAGCCACGCTCATTCTGGCTGGCAGGGTAGACCAGCTGCGTGTATCCGGCGTATCGGCCGCAGTGAGGGCCGCTTGGGTGCCAAAGCTCAAGAGCAGCGCCAAGAGATTGTTGTCTGAGGAAGTTCTTCGGATCCCTTCCCCCACGACCACGCGCGTGATCATGCGCGTGATAGCGGAGGCGACCACAGCACCCTTCACGCGGTCCCAAGCGCGCCGCACCTCAAAATCTATGGCGGAAAGGTGCTCAATGGGTAGCGCTTGGCCATCCAGCGTTACCTCGGGCGTGTCGTATTGGCCATGCGCCGCGCCAAGCTCGGGATAATTCACCCAGGTGACCAAGCCTTGCGCTGCCAAGGCATTAGCTTTGCCCCGATCAGTGGGGCTCAACGCCCCGCTCGCGTACGTGAGCGCCAACCCAATCGGAACTCTGCGCGCGATCTTTGGAGGAACGCGCCCGTAATTGAGGATCACCAAAAGCTCAGCGGATTGGCTCGCTTGGCTTGGTTGCCTTGCCCCCGGAGCTTCCACGCCTACCGCATCTTTGCTGGCCTCTTCGAGTGCTTGGCGCAACCTGGGGCTGCGATAGCCGCTCTGAGTGCTCAACTGCAGAATGGGCTGCTCAAGGCTCGGATACGAAGCGTAGCTCAACGCTTCGTCGTAATAGCGCAGGGCTTCGTCAGGCTTCCCGCTTTTCTCAAAAATGAAACCCGCGAAATAGCTGCCTGGACCGAGCAAAGCTTGGGCGGGATCTGCGCTCTGGCTCAGATACTTCTGCATCACCGCGAGGCGTCGCGCTTCGATGCGTCCACCATTCAAATCACCCCGCAGCAGGTAATTTTGCATGTTGATGGTGTTGATCAGCAGCTTCTCGTAAGCGGGCGCTTTGTAGGGGCCCGTGTCGTCCGAGAACATGTATTTGCCGATGTCGTCCAGGGCATTGCGCGAGAAATCGAGCGTCTGGATCTGCTTATCGGCAATCTCAAGATCGCGGCTCGAAAGCCCGTAGTCCTTCAGCTGCTGAAGCACCATGGCGCGATCCAAGACCAGAAGGCCTTTCTCCCCACCCAAATCTTTCGGGAGCTCGGCCGCCTTATCCACATCCAACGCGCTATTCAATGCGACGAGTGCCTGCTTGGGCTGATCGGCATCCAGGGCAGTTCGCACCTTAGCCATCCGCGAGGCATGATCCGCGCACCCTGCAGCAGTGAAGAAAAATAGGGTGAACGCCAGGCGCACCGCTAACCTCGCGACCAGGGACACCTGCGACGGCACACCTTGAGAACTCTCGCCCCCGCTGTACCGACCGATCTGGCTTTCGGCCATAGCTCAACCCGCTTAACGGAAACGCTTAGAGAATCGCCTTGGTAACCGTCGTCTTGTTTTGGAACAGAATATCTGCCGTTTCTACCTCCAAAACCTGAATGAACATGAAGTACTGAACGCGGCGCTCGCCATCTTGGCGCTCATCGTTATTAAAGACTTTGCCGGTCACGATGTAACGCGCACCGATTTGTTTCCCCAATTGCGTAGCGTTCCGAGCGTCAAAACCCTGAGAATTCTGCTGCTTGGCCTGCTGCATCAATGCCGGCTGCTGCTCTAGGCTGATCACGCGCACGTGGCCCGCGTTCACCAACGTTGTCTCGATGTCGCTGATGAGGGCGTCGAGCGAGCTATCGATGTGTTCTGAGGTCTCGTTCCGAAGGGGCAGCACTGCAACAGCTGGCCGATTTTCGCCCTGCCAACGCTTGATCACCGCTGAACTCTGGAGCGCCTGCATGTTCTCGTGCAGCATGCGCTCCAGATCCCGACGGTCGAGCCCGGTGCCCATGGCCTGATCATCCAAGCCAGCTACGTTCTCGCCGCGTACCGCTTTGGGACCGCAACCAGAACCTAGAAGCGCGGAGGCCAAAAGCAACGAACCTAAGAGCCTTGAAGGCGTACTACCAAGCGTCTGCATATGTTCTTCCTCTTCGTTCAAGTTCCCACAGTCGGAGGCGTGGGGATGCCACTCTGGACGATGGGTTTATTAGCATTAGACGCGCCTCCGCAACAGACGAGCCAAAAGAAGCGGTCACATCCTGTCCATTCTGGGAAGAATGCTGTCTTGGCTGGAGATAAAGACCTCAGCCAACCCCAGGCCTCAACGCGTCAGCCTGGGGGCTAGGCGGAGGCTATAGGCGGGCTTAGGCGGAAAGCTAGGCGCGTGCCGGTTCGCGACGAACGGGAATAATCTGTACGCGCCGATCATCGCCTTCACCATCACTCTTGGTGATAACACCTTCGAATTTGGCAAGCGCCAGGTGGACCACGCGTCGATCACGGGGATTCATGGGCTCAAAGGTGATGATCTTGCCTTCCTTGACCGCCTGGCTTCCTAGGCGTTGGGCCATCGTGGCCAGCGAATCATCTCTTCGGGACCGGTAGCCCTCTGCGTCCACGAGCACGTGGCGGCGTTCCTCGCCCGGGCGATTGATCACCCGATGCGTGAGGAACTGAAGCGCCTGCAGGACCTGACCCTTCTTGCCGATGATCCGCCCGGAATCCTTACCGGTGATCTCAAGGTAGATTTCGCCTTCCGAGCCTTCCCTCGGTTTCAACAGCCGAACCCGACACTCCATTTCCATCTCGCGCAGCACGTCTGCGACGAAGTCGAGTGCCACCTGGGCGCGCTCATCTGGATCGGTCACCTCTTCGGCCGCGGCACGCGCGGCGTCATCTAGGCGATTGTCGCCATCGTCCGCAAATGCATCCTTCACGTCGGCGCTCTCTGCGCCCCAAGCTTGATCTACTTCGGTGTTGTCGCTCATGGTCTTGCCTTTCCTAAATCCTAAACCCTCACCCCTTAACCTTGACTTCGATCGCGCGTGAAGCTGCGATGACCTGGGTGCGCCTCACATGGGCCTCCACGCCCAGTTGTTGCAGAATTCCGAGCAAGCTGTTGGTGAACATATAGACACCTAGCCCGGCGGGGAGGAACAGCATAAACACCGTAAACATCGCCGGCATGAAATACAGCATCATCTTCTGCTGGGCAGGATCCCCCTGAGCAGGCATCAACTTCTGCTGCACGAAAGAGGTGGAGCCGATGATGAACGGCAAGATGAAATACGGATCCGGCAGCGAAAGGTCTGGAAACCATAAGAACGGAATATTATACAGCTCAACTGCGGTTTGCAGGGTTGTGTAGAGGGCAAACCACACGGGCATGCTGGCGAGCTGAGGCAAGCAACCCTTGAGCGGATTCACTTTGTGCTTTCGCCAAAGCTCCATCTGCGCCAAGCCCTTGGCCTGAGCATCGTTCTTGTACTTGATGTTCAGCTCATCGAGCTCAGGCTTAAGCTCGCGCATCTTCATCATGCTCTTGATCGACGGGAGCGTGAGCGGGAAGAGCAGCGTGCGGGCCGTGATCGTGAGGACAATGATCGCAATGCCCCAATTGGGAACGATGCTGTAAACCTTCAATAGGAAAGCAACCAGCACTTTGGCGATGACCGTAAAGAACCCCAGATCGATCAGCTCTTCAACATGGTGCTGGCCACCACCAGCACGACTGAGAGCATCTCGCTCCTTGGGACCCGTGTAGCTGAGCAGGCTGTACGTCTGCTCTTTTCCTGGATCGAGCACCTGCGCTGGGTAAGCGAGGCGTGCGCGATACATCGCTCCGGCATTGATATCTTCGCTCGCCTTCGGGTGACGGGAGGCGTCCCAGCGCTGTTCAATTTGAAGCTGACACTCAGGCGCAGCCGGCGCTAACTTCGGGATGAGCGCATGTGAAAAGTAGGCGTTCGAAACGGCTACGATATCCGGCTCGCCCGGGATTTTATGCCAATCGCCCAGATTGAGCGCCGTTGGCTGAAAACCTTCGCCAGTGAAGTTCCCTGCCTCAAAATCAGGCTCGCGCAGCCGCACCGCACGGCCACCCTTGTCGATGCACTCAACATGCGTGACGAATGGGCTCACGCTAAACATGTGTCCGGCGACTTCTTGATGGGTTCGCCACGCAACCGTGTGAACGGTGAGCGCATGAACGCGCTTCTCCGGTGCCAGATTCTTGATCGTGGCGGTTGCTAATAATTCGTACGGATTAGCCGTCGACGCAACGACCCGCGTGAGCTCAACGTTGGCGTCGCGATACCGAAACACACATTCCTGAGCGCTGGACTGAACCAGATCATAACGCACCAGATCGAAATCAAGCTGCCACGGGATATCCTTGCGCTTCGCGGCTTCATTTCGCCACATAAAAGCGAGCTGCTGCCGAAACGGCTGATCGGGCGTCGTCGACAGATCTTGAGTTTTCCCGAACTTGATATACTTCGGTGTCGTTAGCTCAAAGTGCTTAACGGAGGCGCCGCGACTCGAAATAGTGGCATGAAAGGCCGGATTCCGAAGGTGACAGAGCTGCTCTCGGTCGGCGCCGGACGAGATCGCGATGGTCTCCGGCCGAAGCGGCTGGGGCGCGGTTGCGCTACCCCCGAAGAGCTGAGACCCAAAGGTAAAAAGGAGGATGATGAGTCCACCGATGAAGAGAAAACGTAGGACGCTGTCGCGTTCCATCTTGAATAATATCTTGCGCTAAAGAGACGTGTTGAACTCGGCGGCCTTCGACGAGAGGCCCCCTTTAGCACGCTCTGCCGGAAGCCCAAGAAACTTCCCACGAAGTTTTCAGAGTTTATCGGCCGGGGGACCAGAAAGCGGCGGGGGTGGATCGTAGCCCCCAGCGTTGAATGGGTGGCAGCGACAGATGCGGCGGATGCCTAACCATGATCCGTGAAGCGGGCCATGCAGCTCCACGCAGGCGATAGTGTAGCGGGAGCAGGAAGGCTCAAAACGACAGCTTGGCCCCAGGAGGGGACCCAAGCTCCGTTGGTACACACGGATCAGTAGGACAATCAGCCGGGCCAGCATTTGCTAGCCCATGCCTTACCCGATTCGAGCCACAGCGCGAGCCTCAACAATCCTTTTTTGGATTTGTCGCTCCGCGCGTTCCCACTCCTCAACGATGCCGCCAAGCTTCGCCTCCCCAAGCGGTTTTCTGACGATCACTACCAAATCGACGTCAGCCGCCAGCGAGCCCCTTAACCGCCGAAATGCCTCGCGAATCAGGCGTTTGGCGCGACTCCGTTCGGGCGAGGAACCCATCTTTTTCGGCACGGTGATCCCAAGCCGCGTGCGATCAAAATCGGGCCCCCGTAGGCGCGCGCTCCGGGCGGACGCGCGCACGCTCACCAACAGAACCAGGTGCGGCGTGACAACGCGACTTGCCGTTGCCTGAATGAAAAGAAACTCGGATCGCTTGCGGACCCTCGAACGAGGCGAGAAGCGGCCTTCGGCCGCAGCGCTCACTTCTCGTACGCGGTGACGGCCAGACGCCAGCGTCCCTTACGTCGACGATTCTTAAGAATTTTTTGACCACCGCTGGTCTTCAGGCGCTTGCGAAAACCATGAGTGCGCAGGCGGCTGAGAGTGTGAGGCTGATAAGTGCGCTTCATTTTGGGGGACTTTCGCTAGGGGGCCGGGAGATAGCCATGTCCTTTTCTGGGAGTCAAGCAATTCGGGACCCTGAACCTCTGCTCAGACCCACCAATCTTGGGCTGCTTGGGCTGCTTGGGCTGCTTGGGCTGCTTGGGCTGCTTGCCGAGAGCCGAGGCCGTATGCTAGCCAGCCTCTATCATGCGCGACAACGTACGATTGGTTTCGTCAGCCGGCACCGGCTTCACGTACTACACCAACAAGAATAAGCGGACCCAGACCAACAAGCTGGAGTTCAAGAAGTATGATCCTGTAGTGCGCCAGCACGTGATTTTCAAAGAAGCGAAGATGCCGCCTCACAGCAAGTGAGCCCGGCCTTCCGTCGTTTCTAACCTAATGCCGAGCCGGTTGCTCGCCCGAGTGCCGGCTTTTGCTATTTTGTTCGCGCGAAGAGTTGGCACACCCAAAGCCGCCCGTCCGCGCCCCGGGCGATCCCGATCCCCACACTGTCGAAGTCTGGCCGCAAGAGTGTGAACCGGTGGGCGGGGCTCGACCAAAGCAGGCGATGCGCCCGTGCTGTGGAAAGCGCTGAAGCCACATTTTCACCAATCAAGCTGAACTGCTCCGAGTTACCTGCGGCCAGGATGCGCGCTCCGGCGCCACCCTGCCCGAGATCGTGGGCGAGCGTTTCCGCATCGCGCATAGCTTCCGCGTGCGCTTGGGCAATGGTCGATAAGTCCACGCGTTGCTCGAGTGGCAACAACTTCTCAGAAGCACGAGCACTGTTTAACATCGAGAGCAGGCGCTGGCTGTCGGGTAAAGCTTCATTGTCCTCGGCTTCGCCGGGTGCTCGAGGCCAATGAAGGTCCTGGCTCGGTTCGACATCAGCAAAAATCAGGGCTTCTGCGAGCGGGAGGGGGCCCTCTGGTCCCTTCGCGATCAATTGAACGGTCCAGAGCCCTGGCTCAGAGAGCGCAAAACGCGCTTTCAGATTCTCTCCATTCAAGGCAACCAGGGCCTGACGTGGGCGCCCACGCGGCCCCTGCAGAAATAGCGCGGGCTCGCCGGCTTCCTTGACGCGCGCCGCGAACGTCAGCCATTGCCCAACCCGCGCACGGACCGGGAAGCGCTCAAGATCGACTTTGGAATCCACGGCCACAACGCTCACACGCGCGGGGCCGGAGCCTCCTTCCGAAAGTGCCACGCCACAGCGAGCACGGCCTGCTTTGGAATGCCGAGCCTGCCAAGCTTGCACGCTCTCTGCGGCCCTAGGATTAGGGAGTTCTGTTTGCCATCGGCGAGGCCAAAGGTAAGGAGCACCCTCTGCCCTCAAAGCTAGCTTGAGGCTCGCGTCGTCCAGCTTCACGCCGGCCCGGTCAAGTTCCAGAACGCGCGCGGCTACCCGTGCCAGGGCTTGGTCCGCCTCGCCACAGGCAGCATAGATAGCTTCAAGCCCCGGTGCCGAGGTTCCGTTCAAGGGCTGCGGCGACCAGGTTTCTCGGGCCCAGACGAGCACCGGGGCGACGCTTGAGCGCTGACGGCCAGCTGGGAGCGTCGTCCGTGTCGCTAAGCTCGGTCCGCAAGCAGCGCAGGCGAGACTCGTCAACACAAGAAGAAACCGGCCTCGCACCGACGACCAGCGTAGCGGAGCGCGCCTTCCGGTACCAGCGCAGGCAGGCGTGAACAGGGCAGAGCGCACGGGCGAACGAAGCGATGGTCGACCGCGGAAGCAGGTCTTGGTAGGTTCTTGCGCTCTAGCAGATGCGGAATATTTCGACAGCGGCGAAGGTTGGACTCTTCACCACCGTGACGACGCTCGCAGGCGTGATGATCTACCGCTTCGTCGATAAGTCCTCAGGCAGCAGCGACGGCTACGTTGTCTATGCATTGATCAACGACGCGATGGGCATTGCCAAAAGCAGCCAGGTCCGCATGGCCGGCATCCCGGTGGGCACCATCCAAAGCGTGCGACTGCAAGGTAACCGCGCGCGTGTCGACATCCGCGTGAATCCGGAGGTTCCTCTCTACGACGATGCGGCGATGGCTAAAGTGATGTCGAGTCTGCTGGGGGAGTACGTCGTCACGTTAACCCCCGGCACCCAGGGTAAGCGTCAGTTGCACGATGGCGATCAGGTCCACCTGGTCGTCGATTCTCCGACCACCGCCCAAATCCTTGAGGATGTGTCTGCCATCGCCAAAGATGTCCAAAAAGTGTCACGCTCGCTCGCAGAGTCGCTCGGCACGAATCAGGGCCGTGACGATATCAAATCTATCCTTGGTAATTTGGCGCAGGTGACCGAATCGTTGAACCAAACGGTCCGCGAGAACCGCGAGGCCATCCGTAGCACGCTCAACAATATCCAGAACATCACCAACCAATCCCAACCCGAGCTGCAGAAGATCCTGGAAAATGTCCGAGTGCTCACCGGCGATGTCCGCGAAATGCTCGGTAAGCCCGACGTGGAAGGCCAGCAGCCAGGCGATGTGCGCGAGATCGTGAACCGGGTGAACAGTGCGAGCAAGAGCCTCGAAAGTGCGCTCCAAAATATCGATAGTGTGACGGGGCGACTGGAACGAGGAGAAGGCACGCTTGGCAAGCTCACCAAGGATGAGCGCCTGATCAACGAAGTGGAAGGCGTCGCCGAAACCGTGGGCGATTTCGTGGGCGGGCTCGATCGCCTCCAAACGTACGTGGGCTTGCGCTCGGATTACCTCTTTCTCACTGGCTCAGTGAAAAGCTACGTCGAGCTTCGACTGCAGCCACGCGAGGACAAGTACTACCTGATCGAGATCGTCAATGATCCGCGCGGGCTGACGACCTTTGAGCAGGTGGACGTGCGCACCACCAACCCGAACGACCCCGCCGCGTACCGCGAGGTGCGTACCGTCACCACCAACGCGTTTCGCTTTTCACTCCAATTCGCCCAGAAGTTTGGGCCATTTACCGGGCGTTTTGGCATCAAGGAATCCACGGGGGGCACCGGCCTGGATCTGCATCTTTTCCAGGATCGCTTCGAGCTGCGGCAGGATCTGTTCGGGTTTGGAGAAGTGGTGTTGCCGCGCTGGCGGGTGTCCTTGGGTTACGAATTCGTGAACCGCCTTTGGCTGATGGCGGGCGTGGATGACATACTGAGCCCGGATCGGCGGGACTATTTCGTCGGCATGCAGCTGCTCTTCAACGATGAAGATCTCAAGAGTGTCTTACCGTTTGCAAAGGCGCCCTAAGCTCGCGCTGCCCCCGGTGTCCACTCTGTGCCCACTCTGTGCCCGCCGAAAGCGTTGACGCGAGGACAATCGGGGCTTAATGGCTTAGAATATGCTTTCTCGCTGGCGTTTGGCACTGCTTGCCTTGTGTGCACCCCTAGTGCTCGGCCTGGCGCAGTGCGGGAAAAACCGTGATGCCGAGTCGGTGCCACAGAAGACGCCCACGCTGCGCATCTACGCGCTCGGAACGCTCGCCGGCGCAATGGAACCCTGCGGTTGCGTCAAAAGCATGTTGGGCGGCGTCGATCACGCCGCAGAGCTCCTGCGCAAGCAGCAAAGTGACGCGGGAAATGGGCTACTGCTGGCGGCAGGGCCTCTCTTCTTCTTGAACCCGTCGCTATCCGAAAAGTCGCGCACCCAAGACTTGTGGAAAGGGGAAGTGATTGCCAAAGCACTCGGCGCGATGAAGCTTCGCGCCTGGGCCCCGGGGCTCAACGATTGGGCTGCCGGCGCCGAGGTTTTCAGAAAGCACACGGAGCTTTCGGGAGCTAAGGCGCTGGCTGCGAATCTAACCGGCGTAACGCCGTTCTGGATGACAGAGGTTGGGAAAACCAAGGTTGGCGTGGTCGGCATTTCGTTGCCGCTTCAGAATGGGATGGGGCCGGCAGGCGTGCAGGTGGGGGATGCCACGCTGGCGCTCACTCAAGCCCTTCAGAAATTGAACGCCAAAGGTGCCCAGATCCGAATTGCCCTTTTGTCCATGCCGCGTGGCGAGGCCCTCAGATTAGCCGAAAAAGTCGAGGGTTTTCAGTTGATGCTCGTGGGCAAACCCTATGATGAGGGGGAACTCAACGACGCGCCTGCGCCGGCGGTCTTAGTCGGAAAGACGTTGGTTATCGCGCCCCAGAATCACCTGCAATCCCTCGCCAGCGTTGATCTGTATGTGCGCGGCGACAGTTACGATTTTGTGGACGCTTCTGGGCTCAATCTGCGGGAAGCCTTCGAGGTTGAAAAACAGCGGATCCATGATTTGGAAACGCGCGAACCGAAATCTGCCGCTCTCCCCCAGCGCCGGCAAGCGCTGGCTAAGCTGGAAGCCCAGGTTCGCCAGCACCGGGCACCCGTACCCCCCGCTTCCGGGAGCTTCTTCTTTTATCAAACCTACGAAGTTGGTGAAGCTGCCGGACAACACGCTGGCGTGAAGAGCGAAATGGACGGCTATTACCGACGAGTTAACACCCACAATCAAGAAGCCTTTAAAGATCGCCTCCCCAGCCCCGTCTCAGGTGATCAGAGCCACTACGTGGGCGTGGCAGCCTGCGTCTCCTGCCACAAGGAAGAATACGCCTTCTGGAAGACTACGCGGCACGCCTCAGCGTACGAAACGCTTTCAGTCCAAAGCAAAGAGTTCAATCTCGACTGCGTCGGTTGCCACGTCACCGGTTACGAGAAACCAGGCGGCTCGACCGTCACGCACGTAGAACCACTGAAAAATGTTCAGTGTGAGGTGTGCCACGGACCAGGATCGCGACACGCAGAAACCGCCTCACCCAAGTTCATCCAGAGGGCACCTTCAGCGAACCTATGCGGCCCGAGCTGCCATCATCCTCCACACGTGGGCCGCGAATGGACCGTCGAGCAGGCCTGGCCACACATCATTGGGCCGGGGCACGGGCTCTGATCACAGCCTCTCAAAACACGTCAACGGGATGCGGCGTTTCGCGCGCACCACTTCGGTGGAGTCGAAGAAGCGCGCACTCACGGGATCGTGGTAACCGCTCGGCCAATCTGCCACTTTGGACTCTGGCAAGTAATACGCGGCGATGCGAGCCATCAGAAGCTCGCGCAGGTATTTCCCTACGAGCGAGGCCAGCATCACGAGTGGATCTTTGGCGTCGGCATCCTGAATGAAGTGCAACTCGCCCAGGCCGGGGAAACGGTACGCGCTGTGTGAGCGCGAGTGCTCGAGCGTGTTGTGCAATCGCCCCGAAAGTGGGCCAAAAAACCGATCGTAATCTGCGATGCCGCCTACTTTTCCGCAAATCGCGAGCACGTCGGAGCCCGCCTGCTCTCGCAAGCTCATCACCAATCGCTCCATCGCGTGCAGATCCATCACGAAACGATTCTGCCCCACGCTCCAACCCTCGTTTAAGACCTTGGAACACACCACACTGCTCTTGATCCCGAGCACACGCACACCGCGCGCTTCAAGCGTGAGCAGATGCCGGCGCAACCGAGCCACCAACGCAGGCTCCGCGCTGAAGCTTTCGTGCTTGGTGGTCCAACACTGTGCCCGGCTGCTCTTGGGGCACGGCGCCTGCAACGCCTGAATACCTTCGAGTGAAACACTCTCTAAGAGTTCTGATGGGGAGCTGATCCCAGAGGGTGCGAGTGCACGAGCCCAAGCTTCGGCGAGGGTGATGTTCCCGTGGGAGACGAGCCGTTTTGAGTCATCCAAGTCCGCACGCAGCGCTTTGGGAAGCTTGCGTTTCAAGGTATCCGCGCCCCGAACCGGGTCAACCTCCGCCAACGCGGCACTCACCAACATCGGACCGATGCGCGCCCCCAACCCATTCTCATCAACGCCTATCCGATATTTGAAGGTCACTTTGCAACTTCCCAAACCGGGATTAGCCACCCTGGACGGGCGGAATCAAGGCCACGACGTCGCCGTCCTTCAGCGGAGCCTCGGAACTGGTGAACTCCTCATTCACTGCGAAGCGCACACTGCCCATGAATCCCGCGAGCTCCGGCAACCGTGCTTGAAGCAGCTGGCTCAGGCTTCCCACGGAGGCACCCAGCGGCAGCTCCAGCAACTCTTCGCTTTTCCCCATCAGATCCCGAAGGGCCGCAAAATAAAGCACAGTCAACTGCATCGCGAAGCCTGATTGAACGAGCTAAGCCAGCAGCTCAACTTTGGCCATAGGATAGCCCGCTGGGCGCTGTACCGCGTAAGAAAGCGCCAAAATCTCGACCAGCACCACTCGGTAGACCGCATGCACATCATCCACGTCAATGTCGTGGGCGTGCGCTTCCAATGTGGAATCAATGTGTTCGTGCACGAACTCCAGTAAATGGGGCTGCTCCATCGCGATAATGTCATCACTATCCAGAGCTTCAGCCGGATCCGCCCGACGCAATTCCTCATCCAGCGCTAGGAGCTGCTCGGTGGCGTCGATTTCCTGAGCCTTCACTTCATCGATATGGTGCGAATGGGCCTGTTCGAAAGCCAGCCACACAGCGAGCGTTAGGAAATAGCCCAGAGCTAAGGCCGTTTCGTCGAGCGGCTTATTGAGGCCTTCAGCAACACGGTTGGCTAAGGCTGGCTGCGTACGCTCAAAACGTTCAAAGGCGTCGTCGAGCTGGGTACGTGCGTCCTCGTCGTCTTCACTGAGGCTTTCGCGAACTGACTCCAAGCAGTACGCTTGCACCTTGGCGTAGCCAGGAACGGGACGGATAGCTGAGCGACGGACCCACACCGAAGTAAGGCTAGCACGGGCCAAAGCCTCCGGGGGAAGCGTTAAATACCGTTCAAAAAAGCCAAGCTTGGGTCCCGGCCGCAGGAACGACGAGATCCAGTTGGGATGCTCCGCCACGCCGTTTAGAATTTGAAGGAAAAATGCCAATCAGCCAATCCACGCAGCCCGCAGCATCACAGCCGCACCGGCTGGCCGCGCGTGCAAAGCGCGGGCTCTGGATCGTTCTGTTGGTGCTGTTGCTACCCGGCCTATTCGCGCTCGACCGAGCGCTGCACGACGGACGTATTTTGCGAGGTGTGCGCCTAGGCCCGGTGGTCTTGGCAGGACTCACACCCAAGGAGGCGGCGACTCCAGTTCAAGAATACGCGACGCAATTGGCGCAACGGAAGCTGTTGCTGCGAGTTCAAGATCGCGTCTTGGTGCGCTCGCTAGCTGAGCTTGGAGGACATCCTGCCACCGCCAGTTCGCTCCAACGTGCTTACGCAGAAGGTCGAGCTGGACACCTGGGGAACCAATTCGCTTGGTGGTTGAAGAATTGGTTGCTCAGCGAGAGCACTGCCTTTGGGATCCACTTTGATCGACCCCAAGCGGAACGAGCGCTCGCACAAATCGAGGCGTTCGCACTCGGGACCCACCCTCAGGCGGGTGGAATCATTATTGACGGCAAACGGGCCTTGCCTGTGTATGCGCGCCCGGGGCTGACACTGGATCGGAGTTCCGCCCTGCAGCTGTTAGCGCAGGCAGCGACAGATTCTGAGGATCAAGCTGTCACACTTCCACTCAAGCAAGTCGACTCTTCGATCACGCACTCTCAGGTAGACGCCTTGGTATCCCTGGCGGAGCGCCTGCTTTCGTCGCCGGTCAAGCTCCGCGCAACCCTTCCGAGCGACGCTGGCAGGGAGGCTACCAAGCCTCTTGAGCTCGACTTAGATGCCGTGTTCTTTGGCGCCGCGCTGCGCACTGCGGAGGATCCGAACACTCACGAGCTTCGCCTCACGCTGGATGAAAAGCCCCTAAACGAAAAACTTCGAGAAGCCCGAGAGCTTTTGGAAAGGGCAGCGCAAGACGCGCAATTTGTTGTCAAGAACGCCGACGCAGTCGAGATTCTACCCAGCCAAACCGGCACCCGAATTGACACCGAGAATCTGCTCGCGGCGGCCCTGCGCGCGGCCGAACGAAACGACCGCGCGGGGGAGCTCCCCATCATCCAAAACACGCCACCAAAGCTGACGACTGAGCAGGCACGCACTTTCAACATTCGGCGCATCGTTGGACACTTCACCACGTCCTTCCCGTGCTGCCCGCCTCGCGTACAGAACATTCAGCGCATCGCGCAAATGCTCAACAATACTCTCGTGGCACCGGGGACTACATTTTCTGTGAATGCTGCCGTGGGGCCGCGGACCTTGGCTGCCGGGTTTGTCCCAGCCCCGAGCATCGAAGATGGTGAAATGGTGGACACAGTGGGCGGCGGCGTGAGCCAATTCGCCACCACGCTCTACAATGCTGTCTTTCGTGCGGGCTACGATGTTCTGGCGCATCAGCCGCATAGTTACTACTTCGCACGCTACCCGATGGGACATGAAGCCACACTCTCTTGGCCCAAACCTGATCTCGTGTTTCGCAATGATACGCACGCGGGGCTACTGATTCTGACAACAGTCACTAAGACCAGCGTCAGTGTGCTGTTATTCGGAGATACTGAGGGTCGACGGGTAACCGTCAAGACCTCCGAACGACGCGATATCAAACCACCCGAGGTTCAGCTTCTGGCCGACCCGAGCGTGAGCGTTGACCGAGAGGAAGTCCGGCAAAGTGGCAAAATTGGCTGGGCGGTAGACGCAATACGCCACGTGGAGTTCGCCGATGGCACCGCAAAAGACGAGCGCCGCAAAGTGATCTACAAAGCAGAGTCGAGAATTCTCGCCGTACACCCGTGTCGGATCCCGGAAGGCGAGCCTGGCCACACAGGGGAAGCCTGCCCCCTCCCCGACGAAGAAAAGAACGACGCAGAACAGAACGACGCGGGCACGCCGTCGCAATAATCGAGCGCCGCGGCGTCACGCTCCAACCGTCAGCTCAACGTTGGCGGAGGCCGCGCAACTGCCCCACGGAAACCCAACCGAGCGTCGCCCCCCATTCAACCTCAGCCAAATTTCCGGCTTTCTGGTGTATGTACACGAGCGCACCCTCTGGGATGCCTGCCCCGTGAACTGAAGCGGGGAGAGCCCTCGCGGGAAGACCTGCTGCATCCAGCCAACGCGCTTCGGCAGCGATCACAACTGCAGGTTCCGTTTTCTCTTTCAGCCAGCCCGCCGCGAACGAAAGTGGCGCGGACAGCGCGAAGAGCCCGAGGCCAATACCAATTCCAAGTCCGCTTGCTAGACGCAACTCTGGCCGCTTGAACAGCGTTCGACCCAGCAATCCGGCGCTGAGCAGGAGTGAAGCCGCAACCGCCAACCAATCCCAAACCGCGCGGGGGGCCAAGCCAACGAGCGCCCGACCGAGGCTTGGTCGGGCCGAAACAGGCTCTCCCAGGGGCTTGGCTCGAACGCGCGCCAGCTCTGCCCGCACAGCATTCAGCACCTGCTCGGCCTCAACATCGTCAGGATTCTGCAGCAGCGCCTCCTCCAAGCCAGCTGCCACCTGCCCCAGATCACCGGGGACAGCTTGGGGCGATTTCGCGCGCAACAAGTAAGCAAGGGCACGATTGTAGCTTAAATTGGGGTCTACCAGGCCACGATCCCCGGCTAGCTCGAACTGCTCCAACGCACGGCTTGGAGCGCTCTCCTGAAGGGCCCCGAGGCCAACGTTCGCAAGATCGCTGGCTTTACCTCCCGTCGCCAATGCAAGCTCCGGTCCTGCAATGATGGTGTTCAAAGCCAGTGCGAGCCCCAACAGGCAGCGCCACACCCCTCTCGAAGTCCGCGCCGCTTGGGATTGCGAACACGCCAAACTCGCCATGTTCAGCTCGCGCTCCTCTGCACTTCCAACGCCCGTGCCAACCAAGCGCCGGTGTCGGCTACGAGCTTCTGGAGCTCCGCTTCCAGGATGCCAAAGCGCACGGTGTCGCCCTGCTCAAGTAACTCAACCGCGCGCGCAGCAAGCTCCGAAGGGAAGCCTTGCGAAGTGAGCTTGCTGGCCAGCTGTCCACGCAGCACAGCCCGCGCTTTCAGGCCCGTCCGATCTTCAAGCGCGAGGAAGACAGCGCGTTCTAGCGCTGAAACGGCGCTCATTGAGCCGTTTTTAGCCAGGGCCCTCGCTTCTTCCAAAGCCACCCGCGCCTGGTACGCGAGCGCGCCCTTCCGCGCGCTCTGACGCGTCGACACCGCAGCTCCGAACTTCCCCAGGAATTGTCCTAAAACCACGAGCGCTGGCCCGAGCAATAGCAATGGATAGAACCAGCGCTGATCCGATGGGGCGGTGGCTGCCCGGAGCGCCTTCTGACCCAACATATCCGCGCGGGGTTTCATGAGTTCGGCAATCCTCTGCAAGGGCGAGGGCGGCGCAGCTGCAGGCAGCGCTGGCTCGGGCGCTCCCGGGCGAGCAACCGCCGCTACGGCTTTTACGAGACCTAAGGCTACGCTCGCAGTTTCGTAACCTGCGGAGGGATTGAAATACGGGTGCGCAATGGCACCCAGATCCAACTCACCTGCCTCGTTAAGCCTAACCACATAACTAAATTTCCGATAACCTGCGAGGGCTCCTTCCTTGGGAGCGATCTCTTCCTTAAGAGTTGGCTGAGAAAACTCCACGCCCTTTTGCTCGGGCAATCGGAGTTCTGAAGGGAAATTCCCCTGTCCTTCGAGCCAGGCCGTGACCGACACCGCGCCACCTACGGGCACTTCACGGGGTGCCACCTCCACCTTCAACTGAAAATGCCCCACGTCGCCCAGCCGATAACCAGGCGGCCTGCCCTTTTTGGGCGGCTCTACCACTTCAATCTCAGCCGGCACACTCTGCCTTTCGACAACCTCTTGTCCACGGCGGGATATGAGAGCCAACTTCATGGTCATCTCGCCAACCTTGAAGCGCCCGGAAGCCAACGGTACTAACAGCAGATCTCGGATCTGAGCCGCGTTGAACAGCTGATTCCCGATGGGCACCCGCCGAATGACCGATTGATCTTTGGTGGCGAGATCGAACGCGAGGAACTCCTTGCGCGTGACGTCGCTGGCACTCACATCATCAAACCCTGGATACGATGTGTACGCGAAAACCTTGAGCGATAGCGCCTGACCCACCACCACCTTGCGCGGCGACACCTTGGCGATCAAGAAGGCCGCGGGATCGGGAGCTCTCGCGACCCGCCATTCTTCAGGCACCGAGCTCGGATCGAGCTCTGGCTCCTCAGCGTCGGGATCAGGAGTCGGCAAACCTCGCAGGCGATTCGATAGAGGTCCAGAACCAAACGGATCGAAGGGGTCAAATCCGAACGGGAAGCCCCGTGCCCCACGCTGAGGCTGCTGACGAGCCGTCCCGGCTGCCACCACTTCAATGCTTTGGGCGTCGTCGGAAAGCCGCCGCCCTTGAATCAGAATGCTGGCCGGCCCAATCGGGTAACGGCCGACTTTCGTGGGGGTGACGCTCCAGGTTGCCGTGACGCCGTAGCTGCGACTCAAGCGCCCGTTGACGATCGAGACTTGTTGTTGCGTGCTCAGATTCGGGCCGGTGGCCACGATTCCGGGCGGCAGCTTCAAAGCTGGGTTTTGCGGCTGTGACGACTCGTCGTCCACAAGCGCTGTGAGCTGGACGACGAACGTTTCGCCCACTTCGACCTGCCGAGCGCTCAACTCGGTGCTCAGACGCTGCGCCAGAGCCACATTTGACACGAAAAGGTACGCAGCCTGCGCGAACAGAACAGTCCAGAGGAGCCGCCAGCTTTTTCGGGAACTCTGGATCACCGATCCTCCGCTGCACTCAACGTCCTACGCACTCGGGCCCGCTTGGCCACTTCTTGTTGGAGCGTCGGCGCTCTTTCCAGCATGTCCAAAACGCGATCGTTCTTGGCTTCGTCGGGTTGTTGGGAGGGCTGAGGTTGCGGCTCGGCGCCCGCATCTTTTGGCTCATTCTTTGCTGAATCTTGTCCGGCGTCGCCAGCATCGGGCGGCCCACTATCCTGTCCAGCGTCGTTGCCGGCATCTTGCCCGGCGTCGCCCGCATCCGGCTCTTGGCTGCCAGAATCGCCCGCATCTTGCCCAGCGTCGCCCGCATCGTCTCCGCCATCATTGCCACCGTCAGCACCTGCATCCGGCGAAGCATCCGGCGGCTCTCGCTCTTCGATTCTTCGGAGCGCAATCGCGCGATTGAAGGCAGCGTCCTGACCGAGTAGATCGCCTGCGTCTGACTGAACGCCTGGCACGATGGCGAGCGCCTTGTCGTAGTGGCGCACAGCGCCACGATAATTTCCGCGCAAAAATTCCAAATTGCCTGAAAGGTAGTGAGCCCGCGCACGGAGCTCGGCTGGTGTTTGTGGATCGAGTGCGATGGCCTGAGCGATCCGCAGCGCACAATCCACCTGCTCGATCCGGTCTTCCGCCGCCTTCTGCTCCGCCGGGCTCGTTCCGGCGTCCTCAGCACCTGCTGCCAAGCCCTCTTCGCCAAATTTCTTTCCGAACTTCTCTGCGAGCTTGAACAGCGCTAACCCAAGATCGAAGCTGGCAAAGGGGCGCTGTTTCACGCTGTCGGGCGTGCCAATCTTGCCCGCCTCACACTTGCCCGTCTTCAGATACTCCACCAGGCTTTGCTGCGCGGCCAACGAATCACCAGCGTCGAGCTTTTCAATGGCATCATCCACGGCAGGCGAGAAGCGGTCGAACCACTTGGAGGGGCTGAGATCGCACGAAGGCGCCAAAGCCACCAACATCAGGAGCCCTCCGCCCAGGGTAGCGCGCCCCAGACGCTGCTTCAGCTTGCTCTCGCGACGCTGAGTGCTGTGCACATCCCCTTCGGAATTCGCCAGTTCAGGTACCGCTCGGCGACGCCGTCTGGCCTCCGCAATCAAGGCCTCAACCAGCAGTAAGAAAGCGGCAAAACTCAACGGATAGACGGTCACATCCGCGTAGACTGTTTCTACCTTCTCGCTCAGCTCTTCGGTCATGAGTTTTCTCAACCGCACGCTGATCTCATCAATGCCCATTTTGCCGCGTTGGCTCCGCACGATCGTGCCGCCAGTCGTCTCCGCAATTTTAGCCAATGCAGCCTCACCCTCTGCTGAAAGCGCGGTGGTGATCGGAGCGCCAGACTCGTCCTTGCGAAAGCCCTTCACGCGACCCGCGGAGTCGATCTCCGGGAGCGGCTCCGCAGTGCGACCACCGATCTGCACCACGTGGATGGTAATGCCTTCATTCACCACCGATTGGGCGATCTGCACTGGATCCCCTTCCAGATCTTCACCGTCAGTAATCAGAATGATGATGCGCTTGTGGTTCTTGGAGCGTGGATCGCGAGCTAAGAGATCTCGAGCGGACTCCAAGGCCCGCGCGATGGCCGTGCCTCCAACCGGCATATCGTTGGGAGAAAGCTGACTTAAGAATTGCTTGATCGCCCCACTATCACTCGTCAACGGAAAGCTCATGGGCTCACCCGCGAAGGCGACGGCAGCAAAGCGAGCGCCCGGCAAGGCTTGGATCAGCTGGGCTACTTCGGCCTTGGCACGCTCGATGCGGAAAGGCGGAATATCCTG
>Ga0105044_10002931_pt1 | contig 23346 bp, 18 predicted proteins | sample MAT01_FD_78092 | JGI IMG/M metagenome (GOLD analysis project Ga0105044, IMG submission 78092) | Freshwater microbial communities from Lake Fryxell liftoff mats and glacier meltwater in Antarctica - MAT-01 | ecosystem: Environmental > Aquatic > Freshwater > Ice > Liftoff microbial mat | place...
GAAGGAAGTGATTCCAGCTTTCGACATGATTCCACCAAGGGGTGGGAGGGTCGGCGCTGGAATCAACCGTGTGCGACGAGTCGGCTCGCTCATTGCTCGGACAGTTGTTGAGACCTTGACTCTTAGGCTCGCCGGTCCCCGGTTGGCGTTACTATCTTAACGGCAGGCTCCTGGGGCGAACCCCGGACGATAGCTCGCCGTACTCGACGATACCTGAAACTTTCGCTCCAAGCGGACTGGGCCGAACGCGGAGATCCTCTTCCATGTCGTCAACCGCCGTCGCTGAACCCTTGGCTTCGCCAAAGAGCGGAGGCTCCGCGAACGACTTCGTCGTGGAGACTCGCAGCCTCACGAAGATCTACCGGGACTTCTGGGGCCGGAAGAAGAAGACAGCCCTGAACGCACTGGACCTCACCATCCGCCGTGGCGAGATCTTCGGCCTGCTCGGCCCCAACGGCTCGGGGAAGACGACCACGATCAAGCTCCTTCTCGGCCTGCTCTTCCCCAGCAGCGGCGAGGCGTTCGTCTTTGGCGAACCCGCCGCCAAGGTCGAGAAGAACGAACGCATCGGCTACCTTCCGGAGGAGTCGTACCTTTACCGCTTCCTCACCGCGGAAGAGACGCTCGACTTCTATGGCCGACTCTTCAACATGCCCTCCCGCGTCCGCGAGCAACGGGCCGCCGAACTCATCGAGATGGTCGGCCTCGCCAACGATAAGAAGCGAATCCTCAAGGAATACTCGAAGGGCATGAGGCAACGCATCGGTCTGGCCCAGGCGCTCATCAACGATCCCGAGCTTGTGATCCTCGACGAACCCACCTCCGGCCTGGATCCGCTTGGCACGCGCTGGATGAAGGACCTGATTCTCGAGCTTCGCGCCAAGGGCAAGACGGTGCTGATGTGCAGCCATCGGCTGGACGACGTGCAGGACGTCTGCGACCGCATCGCGATCCTTTACAACGGCGACATGCAAACCCTCGGCGATGTGGCGTCGCTTGTGGAGGACGCCGCCCGAGTCGAGGTGCGAGCGAACAAGGTCCGTGAATCTCCTGAGCTTCGCGCGGACCTGGAAGCGGTCTTCCAGAAGCATGGCGGTAGCCTGGAATCGATGGGCCATCCGACGACGACGCTGGAGGATCTCTTCCTTCGCGTGGTGGAGGAATCGAAGGCCCGCCCCGGCCGACGCTACCTGCCGCCCGAGAAGAAATGAGCGGTGCGGATTCTCTCATGGCAGTCCATTATCGAACCCTCGCTGGCGCGTCGGGCTGGTATGCGATGACTCGCCGATTGTCTTGGCGACTGTTTCAGAACCAAGTGGAATATCGCACCGGCGGGACGCCGGTGCCACTGTCCGAAGTGTTCTCACCAACCACTGAGCGATGGCGACCACTCGCTCTCGAGTACCCCTGCGATGCTGATGCCGGCACTCTTCGGAATCCTGCAACTTGATAAGGGCGAGCCCAATGGCTACGCCGAGTTGCTGGCCCTTTTTCAGTCCTGGTTGCAGGACGCCGGCGGCTTCGCGGCGCTGGGTCTCATCGTCTACATTCTCTATGCTCTTTACGGCTTCACCGGCAAATCCTCGTCGCACCGGTTGCTCGCCCCGCTGCCGTCGATCATGATCCTGATGCTGTTCCTCAGCGTGATCTGCTATGCCGTGGTGGCGCTCACCATCTTCCAGGAGTTCCGGGGCCAGACGCAGCTCAAGCTCGGCGCCTGGATCGCTCCTCTCGCGGAACCGCCCAGGGAAATCGCCTCGATCGGCCTCACGCAGCACGCTGAACGGCCGAAGTTCCATACGGAGATTCGGCCCTTGTTCCTCATGACCGGTGGAGCTTTCGCTCTCTTCGGCATCCTGATCCCCGTGCTGAGGGATCTCCCGAAACTGCGTTTCCGACGCATCTACGCTCTCTCAAGGCTCGTGTTCAAACAGGCCAGTGGCATCAAGACGCTCTGGGTGCTGTTCATTTTCGTCGGGGCCTTGCCTTTCCTCTTCCCGGCCCAGTGGTTCCTCAGTTTCCGCCCGGAAGACGAACTCAAGGTCACGATCGGCTTCGTCGCGATCGTCGTCGCCATCCTCATCAAGATCATCGCGGCATTGATGGCCTCATTTGCCCTTCCGAACGACATCAAGAACCAGACGATTTACACCGTGGTGACGAAGCCCGTGGAACGATTTGAGATTGTGCTGGGCCTGTTCTTCGGCCATGCGGCCCTGATGTCGGTCGTGCTCGGCGGCCTGACGCTCGCGAGCCTGACGCTGATCTCGATCAACAAAGTGAATCGCTCGGCCCAGGAGCAGACATTCAAAGCTCGCATGCCGGTGCGCGGCACCCTCCAGTTCGGCAGCGGCAAGGAGTTCGAGGGCGTGAATGTCGGCCGTGAGTTCGAGTACCGCAAGTACATCAACGGCCACCCCCAGTCGCCACAGCGAGCGATCTGGAGCTTTAACGATCTGCCTTCCCGCCTGGCAAGTGCGGAGAACGATCGCGTACCACTGGAGTTCACCTTCGACATCTACCGCCTCACCAAGGGGAAGGAAGACCGCGGCGGCTCGGGCGTCGAGGTCTCCCTCCGCTTCGTGACGCACCAGAACCCACAGAAACGGCCTGTCGATTTCCGCTCGACCGGGGATGGCGAATGGCGCTGGTCCGATGCGAAACGTTTCGAGGAATACGACCGCGAACTGAAGCAGGCCCGCGAACAGGGGCGCAACCCCACGGCCGCCTTGCCCGGAACCGAGGGCTGGAAGACGGCGAACGAACTCGCCGAGAAGTATGGCATCTACGAGATCAGCGGCAAGCCTATCTCGAACAACCATGTGATCACGGTGGACGTCCCCGCGGGGTTGTTCCGGAACGCTTTCAAGAACCTGCCAGCCGATTCGAGCGTACCGCTGGTGCAGGTCTTCGTGAAGTGCGAGAGTGCCGGCCAGATGGTCGGGGTGGCCCCGCCGGACCTTTATTTCCTGTCGGGGAACCAGTCCTTCACGCAGAACTACGTGAAGTCGATGTTCGGCCTCTGGTGCCAGGTCTGCCTGATCATCGGGCTGGCGGTCGCGTGCAGCACGTATCTCAGCGGCGTGATCAGCTTGCTGGCCACGGGCTTCCTGTTCGGCTGCGGATACTTCACCGAACTGGTCGAGGATATCTCGCTCAATCGCAACGTGGGTGGCGGGCCCTTCGATGCGATGTCCCGCGTGATCCGGGCGGAGTTGCCGACCGGCCCCACGAATACCAGCTCCACTGCCAAGGTGCTGGAGTTCGCGGACCTCGGCTTCGCCTGGTTGATGCGGCGCTTCCAGAACATCGTGCCAAACGTCGAGTCTTTCTCCTGGACGGAGTTCGTGAAGGAAGGCTTCAACATTAACTCGGAATACCTGCTCGTGAATCTGTTGGTGCTGGTAGGGTACCTGCTGCCGTGGGGCATCCTGGCGTACTATCTGATGAAGTCTCGCGAGGTGGCGTCGTCGTAACGATGGGGAAACACGCCGCCAACGGCGGAGAGGTCGAGGGTCATGAATACCTTGCAGCGAGCCGCGTGGCGCCGAAAAGGGCTGTACTACGCCAGCATCATCGCCCTCTTTACGATCAGCATGTTCTGGCGTGGTTCCTTCGCCCTGGGGAACCCGCAGCGCATCGCCCCAGCTCCCACGGCACTCCACAAGGCCGCCGACTGGCTTGGCTCGAAAGCCATCGAGCCCCAGGCCATCAAACTCGAACTCCGCGAACTCGACCAGGGCGATCCTGAACTCGCAGGAGAGATGATGCGGCACGCCTCCACCGGGGCTCGCGGCTTCGCCATCGCCTACCTGTGGCGCGAACTCATCGAAAGCCAGAAGCGAGGCGAACTCGCCCACATGGAAATGCTCGTCCGCATGACGACGAAGCTCCAACCGCACTTCCTCAGCCCCTGGCTCTTCCAGAGTTGGAACATCACTTACAACGTCTCGGTCGATCAGCACCGACTGGGCGATATGTACTTCTACATCGCTCGCGGCATCGACCTGCTTGCCGAGGGCGAACGACGCAACAAACGCTCTCCGGACCTACGATATCAACTCGCTTTCTACTACCAGAACAAGTTCGGCATCACGGACAAGGTGCAGACGCTGCGATCGCTCTTCCAGTTGAGTTGCATCCCGCCCGGTCAACGCAGTGCTGCGATGCTTCGCGATCGGAATGGCATGGTGGACATGCAGGCGTTCCGGAAGTTCTGCGAGGAGAACCCGCACCTTGTGCGTCGCTTGAAGGAGAAGCTGAACTGCCGCATGCCGATGGAGGTGGTGGAGTTTCTGGAAGAGAATCGGTCGGTGCCGAGCCGCTTCAAGAATGACGCGGGAGATTATGCGTCGGACACGGATCAGTTCCCGGTGCTGCCGCCGCAGTTCGCGGAGGGCCCGGAGGAATGGAAGCCAAGCGACGTGGGCCCTGACGATGACAAGTCCGGGTTCCGTGCCGCGCGGGCGTGGTATGCGTACTCGCTATTGCTGGTGCCGCCGAGCCCGAAGTGGCCCGGCGACGATCGGCCGATCTCCTCGGCGTCCCCCCTTGTGGGCCCCCCCGGTAACCCGGCCTGGGATCAGTACGACCCGGTACGGTACCGCCTGCCAAAATCTCCGATGCTGCTCCTGTTCCGCCAGGGCACGCCGCGGGCCCAGTCGTATCAGGCCGATCTGGAGGAGAAGGAAGGCTGGTTCGACGACTCTGGTTGGCGGCCCGATGAAATCGCGGACGAAGCCAACCGCTGGTTCCCACGCTCCGGAAACGAACCGGACGCCGTCTTCGGTGCGAATCGATCCTGGGCGGGCGAACAGTGGCGCGATGCCCACCAACGCTGGCGAGCCCACGGCGAGGCCAACGGCCTGCTGATCGAACCCGGTCGACTCCAGGCGCTTCGCGAAGCGGCCGGCGGCGAGGTGGACTCCTTCCCCGTGAGGCCCTCCGAGAGCGAGCTTCGCGATCCCAATATTCTCCGCCGCTATGCGGCTCAGATGGGTCTATTCTTCTACGATCGCAATCGCAGGACGACGAACTTTCCGTTCTTCCTGATGAACTCCGAAGCCGAGATGCAGCCGGCCGGCTTGGCAGCCCACAAAGCCCTGTGGAACGCCGAACTGGCGCGTCAGTCGGGCAACACCGGGCTGGCGATCCGACGCTACGCCGAGGCCTTCGTCAAATGGAAAGACTGGCTTTCGCAGTACGAGCCTTACAGCCAGGTCGATTCGCTTCAGGAAGACATCTACGAAGCCGAGTATCGCTATCTGCGCTTGCTGACGCAGGACGATCCGCAGGTGCGGAATCGCGCGAAGGAGAAGTACGACACCCTCGTGCGAGCGATTGCCCCGGCGATTCCGGTCGTTCCGCCGGGCGACGAACGCTTGATGACAGTGCTTCGCCAAGAAGTCGCCGAGGGGGAAGTGTCCCCCTTCGCGAAGCGGAAGCCGAACGGCGAGCCGTGGATCAAGGACGATGTCAAGAACATTGTGAAGGCGCGGCTGGGCGTCACCACGAAGTCGGCGACCAGGGCAGACGAGTGAATCCGGCGTGAAGTCAGGCTCTGAGATCAAGAACTCTTCACGGTGTGCAGGCAGGGTCTTTTCGATCCCGCCTGCACACCGTACTTCTTTCTCCAGCGACACGTGCCCGCCCCCGCCGTACATGCCTTGTTAGAGCCGTCTCCATGAAGAACATCGCGCTGGCCATCCTCGCGCATCCGGACGACGCCGAGTTCCTGTGTGCGGGCACGTTGATCCGCCTGCACAGGGAACAGGCTTGGGAGATCCACATCGCGTCGATGACGCCGGGCGATTGTGGCTCGGTGGAGTATGGCCCGGAGGAGATCGCGAGGTTGCGCCGTGGGGAGGGCGCCGCGGCTGCCCAGAGCATCGGCGGCGTCTATCACTGCCTGGAAGAGCGCGACTTGCGGGTGATCTACAACGAGCCTGCACTCGAGAAAGTGGTGCGACTCATCAACATGGTTCGCCCCTCGGTGGTCTTCACCCACAGCCCGGATGATTACCATTTGGACCACGAGCAGACGAGCAAACTGGTGCGCGCCGCCACCTTCGCGGCACCGATTCCGAACTTCCTGCACACCCGTCCGCACGCGGCTGAGCTGCATCCCCCGCTCGAGCACATTCCTCATGTGTACTACTGCGACCCACTCGAGGGCGTCGATTCCTTCGGCCAGGCGATCGCGCCGGCCTTCCGCATTGATGTGAGCCGGGTGATTGACGAGAAGGGCCGCATGCTGGACTGCCATGAAAGCCAGCGAGCCTGGCTGCGGAAGCATCACGAGGTGGATAACCTTGTGGAGTCGATGAAGGAATGGGGTGCAACGCAGGGCAAAGCCGCGGGAGTGGCGTATGCGGAGGGTTTCCGCCAGCACCTCGGACACAGTTATCCGAAGTCGAACCTGATCGCCGACTTGTTAGGTCGGGTGTGAACCTGAGCCAAGTCCTGAGCGTCGATTGCTTGACAACGAGGGTGTTCGGACGTAATCATGACGATTCATCAGACCGCGAATTGATGGCGGTCCCCGTGAAGTTGGATGCCCGTATGACTTGTTTTCCAGTTCGACTCCGTGTGCCATCGGAGCCGGCCCCCGTAGTGCAGCAAGGAACCACCTCGCTATGACGCCGTCCGACCCCACCCCAGCCGTTCCGGACGGAACTGCGCCGCCCCATCCTGAAGCCGCCATGTCGCCGGACTCGGTTTCCGACCCCGCGCCGGCCCCGCCTGAAGCCGCCATGTCGCCGGACTCGGTTTCCGACCCCGCGCCACCTGCGGTCGAGAGCAGCACTCCTGGCGATGCGCCACCGGAGGCCGCTGCACCGGTCGCGGAAAGCTCGACTCCCGCTCCGGAGGCGGCGAAGCCGGATCTCCTCGGCTCTCCGCCGCCGCCCCCACCGCCGCCGGCCCTGCCGCCGCAGCCCGTGCCGAGCGTGCCTCCGTCGCCGCAGGCGCATGATCTGTCGCGCATTGCTCAGGACCTGCAGATTCGCAAGAACCAGGTCGAGGCGGTGCTGCAACTGCTTGACGAGCAGAACACCGTGCCCTTCATCACGCGTTACCGCAAGGAACGCACGGGCGGCCTCAATGAAGACGTGATCCGCCGCATCCAGGATCGCGTGGCCCAGCTTCGCAGCCTGTCCGATCGTAAGCAGACGATCCTCAAGAGCATCGCCTTCCAGGGCAAGCTCAACGATGAACTCGTGCAGGCGATCCTGGGCGCGGAAACGCCGAAGCGGCTCGAAGACCTTTACCTGCCGTACAAGACGAAGAAGCGATCGCTCGCCACCGAGGCGAAGGAACGCGGCCTCGAACCACTGGCCCTGGCGATCTGGAATCGCGACCCGGCCGTGGACAAGCTCGACGAAGTGTTGCCGGGCATGGTCGACGGCTGGAAGCAGCTTCACGATGTGAACGATGTGCTCAACGGCGTGAAGAACATCCTCGCCGAGATCGTTTCCGAAAGCGTCGGCGTTCGCGGGCCGATCCGCCACTTCCTCTGGGACACGTCCCTGCTCGTCTCGACGAAAGTCGAGACGGTGCCCGAGGGCAAGGGTCAGGAGTATCGCGACTACTTCGACTTCAAGGAACTCGTCCGCCAGATGCCCCCGCACCGGGTGCTGGCCGTCAATCGCGGCGAGAAGGAGCAGGTCGTTCGCATCCGCTTCGAGTGGGATGTGAACCACATCCGCGAGATCGCAGTCGGGAACCTGCCTCTCGAGGGCCATCCGCACAAGGATCTTCTGCTGCCGGTGGTGGAGGACTCACTGTCTCGACTGGTGCTGCCGAGCCTCGAGCGGGAAATCCGCCGCGACCTCACCGAGCATGCCCAGGGCGAGGCTGTGAAGGTCTTCGCCAAGAATCTTCGCAGCCTTCTGCTCCAGCCGCCGCTTCGAGCCCGCAAGGTTCTCGCGATCGACCCTGGCATTCGCACGGGCTGCAAGCTCGCCGTGCTCGACGAGACGGGCAAGCTGCTGGAAGACGCAATCGTCTATCCGATCGGCCAGCAGAAGAAGGCGAACGATGCGAAGCTCAAGCTTGAGCAGTTGATTCGCAAGTATCAGATCACGGTGATCGCGATCGGCAACGGCACCGGCTGCCGTGAGACGGAGCAACTCGTCGCGGACCTGATCGCGGACCTCGAACACCGTCGGCTGCACCCGGCTTCGGTTCTGCCCGAAGCGCCAGAGGCGCGGATCCCGGAAGCCCCCCCGGCGGCCGAGAGCATCGTCTCGATGCCGACGACTTCGCTGTCGGAGGCTTCGGCATCGCCAACCGTCGAAACCTCGATCACGCCGATGACGCTCACTTCGGACGTGGTGTCGACAATGACGTTCACCTCCGAGGTGAGCGCCTCCCCATCGGACGCCGCGCCCGCCGAGTCCACACCGACCTCCGCTCCCTCGGGCAGCAGCGAGACCGTGTCGCCGAGCGCCGCGACCACGCCGGCCCCCGCACCTCCGACTGTTCCCGCCGCCCCCGCGATCTCGCTCGAAGGGCTGCCGCCCCCGCCAGAAGATCTCGCGTACGTGATCGTCATCGAGGCGGGCGCCAGCGACTACTCCGCCAGCCCCGTGGCCAAGGAAGAGTTCCCCTCGCTTGACGCCACCACGCGAGGCACCATTTCCATCGGCCGACGGTTGCAGGATCCGCTCGCGGAACTGGTGAAGATCGATCCGCAACATGTCGGTGTCGGACTGTACCAGCACGACGTGAAGGCCAAGGAACTCAAGCACTCGCTCGAAGCGGTGATCGAGTCCTGCGTGAATGCCGTCGGCGTGGACCTCAACACCGCCAGCGTTCCGCTCATTCGGCACGTCTCCGGCATGAACCAGCTCGTGGCCCGTGAGGTTGTCGAGTATCGCAACCAGAATGGAGCTTTCAAGACTCGCGATCAGTTGAAGTCCGTGCCGCAGATGGGCGACATTCGCTTCACGCAGGCGGCGGGCTTCCTCAAGATCGCCGGGGGCGAGGATCCCCTCGACACGACCTGGATCCACCCCGAGAGCTACCCGATCGCTCGCCAGATCCTCACTGATGTGGGCTTCACATCCGCGGACCTGCTCGACCGCACGAAGCTCGATGATCTCCACCAGAAGTTCCTGGCGCTGAACCTGGAGGAAGTCGCCGCGAAGCTGGGCGTAAGCCCGCCGACGATCCGCGACATCCTGGAAGCCCTGGCCCGCCCGGGCCGTGACCCTCGCGAGGACCTGCCGCCGCCGATCTTCAAGAAGGGCATCCTCAAGATCGAGGACATTTCGCAGGGGATGGAACTCAAGGGCACGGTGCTCAACGTGGTTCCGTTCGGAGCCTTCGTGGACATCGGCCTGAAGGAAAGCGGCCTCGTCCACATCTCGCAGATGGCCAATCGGTACATCAAGAGTCCTTACGACGTGGTCGCCGTGGGGGATGTGATCACCTGCTGGGTGCTGGAAGTGAAGGCGGGGGAGAAGAAGATCTCGCTCTCGATGATTTCGCCAGGCACGGAGCGCCGCCCACCGGAACGTCGTGGGTTCGGCGGCCCTCCGCCTCGCGGCGAACGCGGCCCTGGCGGCCCACCCTTTCAGGGTCAAGGCCAGCAAGAGCAGGGGCCCGGTGCTCCACGGCCCGAAGGCGAAGGCCGACCCTCCTTCGCACCTCGTGGCGATCGTCGTGGTCCTGGGGGCCCAGGAGGTCCTGGCGGCCCCGGTGGCGGTCGCCGCCCCAGCGGACCACCCGGACGCGGCCCCGGCGGCCCTGGCGGCCCTGGCCAGCGCGGGCCCCGTCAGGACGGCCCCGGAGGCCGTGGCGGTGAGAACGCGCCCGCAGCGAGCGGGCCTGTTTCGCTGCCGCCGCCTCCGCCGCCGCGCAAGGTTCCGCCGCGGCCGCCCAAGCCGCTGCCTAACCTGTCGACGGAAAAGAAGACCGGCAAGTCCGCGCTGAATACCTTCGCGGAATTGGCAGCGTTCTTCAAAACTTCGGACGAACCGCCGAAGCCGTCCGCGGAATCGCCCGCACCGAAGCCTCCGGCTCCGGAAGCCGACTCACCGCCCGCTCCGGAAACTCCGCCGAGCAATTGAAAGAGGACCGAGACCCGTTCCGCTTCCTTCCCGCAGGAGCCATCACGGGTCGCGTCGGCTATGAAGCGTTCAACCCCAGGTACTTCTTCAACCGGAAGCCTTGGTTGCCGGGATCGCGGGGGAACTGATCACTCCGGTCATCAGCAAAAAGGCGATCCAGGCCGAGTATCTCGGTGCGAGTGCAAGGCAATTGCAGGTGATCTACAACTACCAGCGTGTCGTTCTCGAAACCTTCGACGAGGTTGTCAACCGCATGGCCATGGTGGAGAACTTCGGCAAGAGTGTCGAGGTTCGGATGCAGATGACTATCGTCAAGGAATGATGGCTTCGTGCGATATGGCAGACTCCTTGATTGATGCGAAGTCAAAGGTCATCGGCAACGACGAGGACGCATGTCGCCTTTGCTTGACGTCGCGAATCTGGAAGCCGGCTACGGGCCGATCAACGTGTTGCACCGCATCTCGATCCGCGTGCAGCCTGGCGAGATCGTTGCGCTGATCGGTGCCAATGGGGCCGGCAAGACGACCACGCTGATGGCGATCTCGGGCCTCGTGCCGGTGCGCGGCGGGTCGGTACACTTCGACGGCAAGGATCTCGCTCGCATTCCCGCTCACGACATCGTGAAGCTTGGCCTGGCCCAGGCCCCCGAGGGGCGGAAGATCTTCCCTCGGCTCACGGTCCGTGAGAACCTTCAAATGGGGGCCTTCACTCGCAATGATCGCGAGGGCGCGGCTGCGGATCTCGAACGGATGCTCACGCTCTTCCCGATCCTTCGCGATCGCCAATCGCAGGCGGGCGGCTTGCTCTCGGGCGGCCAGCAGCAGATGCTCGCCATCGCCAGGGCCCTCATGGCGAAACCGAAGCTGCTCCTGCTCGATGAACCTTCGCTGGGCCTGGCTCCGCAGATTGTCGTCCAGATCTTCAACGTGATCCGGGAGTTGAACGCGAAGGGAATGTCCGTACTCCTGGTGGAGCAGAACGCCCGGATGGCGCTCAAGGTGGCCCACCGCGGCTATGTGCTCGAGACGGGCCAGGTGACCGTGACCGATGATGCGAAGACGCTGCTCAACGACCCTCGCATTCGGGCAGCGTATCTGGGAGAGTAAAGCGATCGCCGTCTCTCGCTCCACGATTTGCGAACTCACAGGAGAGTTTTCGATGGGAATGCAGGACTTCTCCGCCCACCAGCAGAAGATCATCAAGCGATACTACGACAACATCGACCAGATCAGCCTTCAGCGGCTCGCGGAACTGACGGGCGACCTTTACCTGGCCGAGGGCAAGAAACGCGACAAGCTCTGGGCCAGTGCGGCCGCCTTCATGGAAAAGCTCGAGGTGCCCAGGGCGCGGATCGATCACATCCTCGCGGAGAAGAAGCCCGAGATGCTGGCGAAACTGGTGAAGGAAATCTTCGGGAAGGATTGAACGACCTCGCGTTCCCACGGAGCCGCACTCGGGGTGACCCGTAAATCCGATTGCCATTCCCTGGCTCGCACCTATCACGTTCCACAACCCTATCCCCTCCGTGGAGGCCGACCATGGCAAGCTCACCCGAGAAGCGAATCCAGGAACTGCACCTCACGCTGCCGCCGGCGCCGAAGCCGATCGCGGTGTACAAGTCGGCCGTTCGTCACGGGAACCTGTTGTTCGTTTCCGGCCACGGCCCGCTGAAGACGGACAAGACTCTGATCACCGGACGCCTGGGCCAGGACCTCAACCTCGACCAGGGCAAGGAAGCGGCCCGCCAGGTCGGGCTCGCAATCCTCGCCACGGTGCAGGCGAACCTCGGCTCTCTCGACAAGGTGAAACGGCTCATCAAGACCCTCGGCATGGTCAACTGCACGGACGACTTCCTCGACCAGCCCAAGGTGATCAACGGCTTCTCGGAACTGATGAAGGACGTGTTCGGCGAGGAAGCTGGTGTCGGCGCTCGCAGCGCGGTGGGTCACAATTCGCTGCCGGGGAACATCGCGGTGGAAGTGGAGTGCATCTTCGAAGTGGAATAACGATCGAATGCCCAGAGACGCGAGTCGGCCAGTGTCTCTGGGCTCGTAGAAGTTACAACGCCATCAGTAATACGCTGCTGATGACAGCGAGCAGCTCACTCGGGGAATCTCCCTCGCAGACGAATGCGGCGGCCCCCACGAACTGGGCGAATCGCTCCGCCTTGGGCGACCGCTTCGAGCTCACAATGAGCACCGGCAGCCGGGGCTTCGCACGGTGCAGCTTCGCGCAGGCGAGATAGCCGCTCTGCTCGCCAAGCTGGGCATCGAGCACCACCGCATTTGGCTTGAGCGCTTTGATCGTCCGGTTCAAACTCTCCCCGGCCTCGAGCACGTGAACCTGCCAGCCCTGACGGCGGAACTGGTCTGCCACGCGGCCGGCCATGGGAAGCTGGCCGGCCAACACGAGCCGCTTCCCACGCCGCCGCAACGCTTCCGCGGGGTCACGGACCAGGGTCGCACAGCCGCCACTTTCCTTTTCCCAACAGGTGCTCATCATTGCCTCCCTCATGATCTCTCACGTTCCGGACACGTTGTCTGATAGTAGAGTTCGCTCCAAAAGCCCTAAACTTGCGCCGATCGCAGGAAAAATCCGATCCCCAGCAGGATGTCGTAGTGACTTATGTTCACTACTCTCCCGATACATTAAGCCCTCAGCCTGAATCCAACAATGTCCGTTGCTGGGGAATTCGAGCCTCTTCGAGGGCTCTCGTCTTTAGCGTTCTCTTATCACAAGTGATACAAGCGAAAGCCTCCGATGTTTCAGGGCGTTGAGCTGGTTGGGACGAAACTCACTCGAGATTCGCCAATTCCGTGACTTGCGCGATCGAAGGCTCGGCATTCCCCAACATCGTGGCGTCATGGATTCCCGATTCTGGTTCTTTCGTGGGGCTAATGTCCGAGATGTGTCCGACTGGTTGCGGGAAACTCATCTCACCTGTAGAAGCCTGCCGACACGCGGACTTCTGGACAACAACGCGAGTCCCGTGCACCTGGCACCATGGATTCCCTACCTCTCCTGACGACACCTGAAGCGAGCTACGCCATGCTTTCCGTCATCGCCGATCTGTACTCGAAGGACTCGAACTTCGAGAACAACAAGTTGCTGGGCACGCTCACCGTTTGCAATGTCGCCACGGACGATGGCCAGGAGATTCCCACAAGCCGAGGGCAGTATCGCTGGTCTCCCAACCGATCGGTGATGGCGAAGTACTCGGCCTGGTGCTGGATGATCGATGGCACCTGGGTTTGGGACGATGACTGGAATCTGAATCTTTACCGTCACGGCACCGTCATGACGCAGTGGGGCAGCACCTTGCAGTTGGAGAATTTCTTCTCGGATTTCTACTCTCGCGGGATCACGAGGCCGAGCAAGCCGGGCACGGGCTGGATCTACGACGGCCTCTTCGATTCGGCGGCGGGCGTGTCCGAGGTCACGGTGGCAACGCTGGGGGAAAGCTTCTTCGGCGATTGGTATTCGCTTGAATGGAAGGTCTTGAACTTCAGCCACTGAGAGCCCTGGAGCCTTCGCGGGGCCGCGCCGTTGCCGATTGGGACTGTGAATCGCAGAATCACAGGACTGACGATTCACTCCCCTGAACTCTTCCGCAGAGGGCCGACATGAGCAAGGCCAGGATTTCCATCGGCAGCTGGGCGTACATCTTCAACCAGGAAGAGCCGACCAACAACTTCCACAAGGTGCTCCACAAACTGCAAGACCTGGGCTACGACGGCGTCGAGCTCGGCAGCTTCGGGCCGCACCCGTCGCCGGTGTCGCACCCCACCAAGGCGAGCCGACAGAAGCTCAGGAAGGAAATCGCGGACCACGGCCTCGCTCTCTCGGGGATCGCCGTCGATCTCTGGGCCTTCAAGAACCCCGGTACATCCATCCTGGATGAGACCCCGGCGGCGTACCTCACCGCGTTCCTCGGTTGGTGCCAGTTCGCGGCCGAACTCGATGCCAAGACCATCCGCGTCGACAGCGTGATCGCCCCGGACTACTTCGAAACCGAGGAAGGCAAGAAGCTCGGCTACAACGTCGGCCTTGATCGCCTTGTGAGCGTGTGGGACAAGGCCAGCAAGATCGCGGCGGATCAGGGCCTCAACATTTGCTGGGAATTCGAGCCCGGATTTGCCTTCAACAAACCGAGCGAGATCTACACGCTCGTCGACCGCATTCGCGACAAGGGCAACACGAACTTCGGCGTGCTCTACGACACCTGCCATGCGTACATGTGCGCCGTGATCGGGGCCAACCAGAGCGGCGAGAAGGAAACGCTCCCGGGCGGCGAGCTCGAACTGCTCGAGAAGCTCAAGGGGAAAGTGACGCACATCCACCTGATCGACAGCGACGGCAGCCTGAACGAGCACAACACGTCGACGCACAACCCGTTCGGCACTGGCAAGCTGAACTTCGACAAGCTCGTTCCCGCGATGCAGGCGAGCGGCGTGCCCCACGACTGGTGGACTGTGGACCTCTGCTTCTGGCCGCACGCCTGGGATGTGACCGCCCAGAGCAAGAAGTTCCTCGACGTGCTTCGCTCGAAGTTCGCCGCCGCGTGATCCCGCGGTCTTTCAGATACGGCGTCGTGGAACTCACTCACTTCGAGTCCCACGACGTAAATTCACTTCATAGAAGCACGATGCTCAGCCCCACGAAGTATTGCAGCACCGTTCGGCTGTAGCCGGGCTCGATCAGCGAATCGATATGGCTGACTCGCAAGCCGGTGACGATCGAGGTCAGTTCGTTCAGCGAGTAAACATATCCCAGCGACGCCCGCGGCGTGAGATTGAATCGGCTGCCGATGATCTCAGGAATCGGGTTGTCCGAATACATCACGCCCACGCCGCCCATGACGAAAAATCGGCTCCGCTCACGGACGAAGAACGAGTGTCGTATCGTGAGTGCAGGTCCAAAGGCCCAGGCATTGGGGCCGAGTTGGTCGAAGTAGAAGCCTTGAATGTGAGCATTGATCGAGGTGTTCTGCAGGAAGTAGTAATTGCGTTCGAGATCGAAGGCGTACACCACTTCATCCGCCGCCGGGGCGTAGCACGGCATCATCACCGCCAGCCAGTGTGACGTTCCCGGCGTGCCAAATCGCTTCGCAAGAGATGCAGGCTCCGGATCGCGAACGCCTTCGTTCGTTCGGGGCAACTCCGTGTCGCTCTCTGAAGTCCCCAGCGTCGCCAGGGCTGGCAGCGAACCGGATACGTGCGATCCGGCCCCGCTGCCACGGGGAAGGAATCGCCAGCGCGGGCGGATTCAGTCGAGATCATCAACGAGGCGAGGAGTGCGAAGATCCGAAGCCTGGAGCGCATGAAGCCTTCATCGTCAACGGTGACCCCCGGAGTGAAGGAAAATCGGGATTCCCTGACCTTCCCCACACCAGCGACCTTTCGACAGCTTCACTTCTCCTTCTTCTCCATCGGCTTCGCCCGGGGCAGCAACTCGGGCAGGTTGGCCACGCGAAGAGCCGTCACGGCGAGGACCTGGGCGCCTTGCACGAGGTTCACGTCCTTGGCCTTGTCGAAGGTGTCCGACTGCGTGTGGTGAGTGAAGCGATATTCGTCGATGTCCTGCCGGCACGCGAAGCCGGGAACACCGACGGCCTCGAAGGAGAGGTGATCGGTGCCGCCGCTGCCAGCCAGTGAGAGGCCCTCGAAGCCGAGGCTCTTGAGCGTGCCAATCTCAGGTTCGAGAACGGTCTTGACCGCGCCGCGGCCCTGGAGTCCGATACCGAGAACCTTGCCTGTGCCTGTGTCGTGAACCAGGGCCATGGAGGTTCGCGGCATCTCGTCCTTGTGCCGCTTCACGTATTCCTTCGAGCCGAAGAGACCTTGCTCCTCGCCGGTGAAGAGGACGAAGCGGATGGTCCTCGCGGGTCGCTGCCCCCTGGCTGCGAGCGCCGCGAGAGTGCGGGCGGTTTCCAGGATCACGCAGCTTCCGGTGCCATTGTCGGTGGTGCCTGTGGCGAGGTCCCAGGAATCGAGATGGGCGCCGAGCACCACGAATTCGTCAGGCTTCTCGGAGCCGCGGATCTCGCCGACGGTGTTGAACACGGTGATCGGCCCAGGAACGATCGTGTTGGCGATGTCGACCTCGACACGCGTCCGGGCCGGCGCCGGGCGGGCGAGCAGGCGGTGCAGCAGAGCGAAGTGTTCGTGCGTCATGAAGACCGCCGGCGGGCTCTCCTGTGGCGTGCCTCGATCGCCCGTGGGCCAGGAACCCGTGGTGACGAGCAAGCCGTGCGGCTTCGCGGAGTCGGAGACGATGCAGGCAACGCCCTCCGCTTTCAGGAAAGCGTACACATCCTGGCGGAAGCTGAACCACTCCGGCAGCGGCGGCCGACCCCCCGGAGCGGGCACAGAGGCCGGGGCCTTGGCTTCAACCTTGGCGGGAGGAGCGCTCTTCTCGGGCGGCTTCGTCGGCACCGGTGGCGACGTGTAGCGTGTGTCCGTCACGGGGGCGACCTGCGCGGGCGGCGTCAGCAGCACGATCGCGTCTTTCAACTTCCCCTTGTAGGCCTTCATGTCGTCGCGAGTGCGGATCTTCAGGTAAACCACGTCGCCCGTGATCTTGCCCTTGGTCGCAGGTGTCCAGCCCCGAGACGCTACGGTGAGCCAACGGCCGTTATCAGGCTCGACGAGTCGCATGGTGGCGTGCCCGCGTTCCCAGCCCGCGGGGATTTCCCACGGCTCAAGCTTCACGTTCTCCAGGCCATACGCCTTCATCCGCTCCGCGGCCCACTCGTTGGCCTTCTGCAAGTTCTTCGACCCCGTCAGTCTCGAGCCGATGACATCGCTGAGGTGAAGCAGGTTCCGCATGATCTCGGCGTGGTCCTTGACTTCGCGAACCACGGACTGATCGAGCTCGGCCGCCGAGACGCGAGCCGTGAACGACCGCGGCGCGGGAGCCGTTTCGCGAGCGGATCCGGGAATGAGCAATAGCCCGGCGAGGAGAATGGCGAGCACAAATCGCGACATCGAACGGACTCCCAGGGTTGGCATGGATGCCCCATTGTGGTGATACGCTTCTCGCAGAGCAAGCGATCAGTGGAGAAATCGAACCCGAGCGATCCACCGCAACGTGATGGCCCGGCAGGTCACTTTGCTGCTAATCACGGTCCGAGCTCCGGTACTGCTCCTTCAACGGAATGACGGCCGCTTGCGGCGAAGCGTTGCCAATCGCGGTCGCCTACTATGGTGGAGCTGGACAGCAATCTCGCGTTCCACACCACGTGACTGGGATCCGCAGGGCTAAGCCGCAAGCGGCTCAGGCGCACCTTTGGCATCGCTTTTTTTGAGTGGCCATACGAGGGAAGACAGGATAGCTTGTTGTTACTCGATAGGTTCCTCCGTGTCATTGGACGCGTGTGGGATGAAAAGGGAAGCCGGTGCAAATCCGGCGCGGGGCCGCCGCTGTGATCGGTGAGGCCCGGTTCACCCTGCCACTGTGGGATTCCACGGGAAGGCGAACCGGGGCCGCTAGTAGCCGAGAGCCAGAAGACCTGCCTGCCGAGTGTGTTGTTCGAGGCTTCGGAACCAAGCCACGGGCGGGCATTCGTGGAACTGCATGCGCAGGTCCGGCTCGCTCTATTGGTCCGCTGCCTCGTCCTTTGCCCGGACCCGGCAGAAAAGGACCAATTCCATGCCCTCGTTTCTCGCGGTGTTCCACCGCTCGCGTCCACCCAGCCCTGGCTTCACGCTCATCGAGCTACTTGTGGTGATCGCGATTCTTGCGATCCTCATGGGCTTGCTGCTGCCTGCCGTGCAGAAGGTTCGCGAGGCGGCGAGCCGAACCAAGTGCCAGAACAACCTTCGCCAGATTGGCGTCGGGTTGCAGTCGTGCCACGATGCGGACGGCCGCTTCCCCACCGGCACGGCCCTCGTCGGCTATCCCGAAGGCAGCAATGCGATTCCCGTCGCGAGCCTTGCCGTCGGCCCGTATCGCCCGGGTCTCTTCGCGCGAATCCTGCCTTACCTCGAACAGGTGCCCCTGCATTCCAAGCTGGACATGGACCAGGCCATCGATGTGGAGCCCAATCGCACCGCGGGCCGATCGCTGGTGCCGAGCTACCTCTGCCCGTCCGCGAAGCACAGGTATGGGTTGAAGAAAGCTCCGCACTCCCTGCCGCTGGCGGATCCGAGCCTGGAGTTCGGCGTCATCGACTATAACGGGCTCAACGGCGCCAATCGGCTCTTCACGGCCGCACCGCCCTCCGGCCAGTTGCAGGATCACGGAGGCTTCGCCGAACGCCAGCCGCTGAAGTTGACCGATTTCCACGATGGCACTTCGCAGACGATCGATGTCGTCGAATCGGTCGATTTCGGCCGCGGCGTCTGGATCCACGGTCGGCCCCATTTCAGCCAGGCCGGCTACGCGATCAACTCACTCCACGGGTTCAACGACGCCCCCAACAAAGTGTTCCCCGATGGCTCGAACATGCCCGTCGCCAATCGGGGGCCGGGCAAGGGCGCCGGGGGAACCTGGGGCATCTCCAGCAACCACCCCGGCGGAGCCAATGCGCTCTACGTCGATGGGTCCGTCCACTTTTTGACGAACAGCCTCTCGGCAGAGGCGCTTACCGCGCTCAGCACGCGTGACGGCGGCGAGACCGTCGACACGACTCCCTGAAAACACAAACTCGTACCAACTCACACGCACACACCCAGCCTCCTCAAGGAGTGAATCATGGCTCGTTTTCCTCGACTCATTGCCCTCGCCGCCCTGCTTGTCGCCTCGCGCCCCGTGGCTGCCCAGACGGTGACGGCGAACTTCGAGAACCTCGCCCTCGCGCCGCAGACTTACCGCGATGGCCTTTCGCTCTCGGGCTCGTTCATGAGCGGCGGAGCGACCTTTCGCGCTCCGGTCAACACCGATTTCCCTGGCTTCGAGTACGGCTACGGTTTCGCGTACTCGAATGTCATCGACACCACCACGGCGGGCTTCACCAACCAGTTTGCTGCGTACTCCACGAGCACGGGCCCTGGCGCCGGTAGCAACGGCTCGGCCAATTACGCGATCGCCTTCCAGGACTCCTTCGCGCCGGATGGAACACCCACGGTCGCTCTGCCCACGGGCCATCTCGCCACTACCGTGGAACTCAACAACACCACGTACGCCGCCCTCTCCATACTCAACGGGGATAGCTTCTCCAAGAAGTTCGGCGGCGCCTCTGGCAACGATCCGGACTGGTTCAAAGTCACCATCGCGGGGCACAACAGCCTCAACCAGTCCACGGGTTCGATCGACTTCTATCTCGCGGACTACCGCTTCACGAATAATGCCCAGGATTACATCGTGAAGGACTGGACGAGCATCGACCTCAGCGGGCTCAGCGACGACACGGCAACGCTGTCGTTTAGCCTCTCCTCGTCCGACACGGGTGTGTTCGGCATGAACACGCCGGCGTACTTCGCTCTGGATAACCTCACGCTGTCGCCCGTGCCGGAGCCATTGCTAACAGGGCTCCTTGGCGCCATGGGGTTGGCGGCCTGGCGACGAAGCAGGCGAACCCGAAGCGTAAGCGCCGGGGTGGCTGCCTTCTGCCTCCGTTTTCTTCTTTCTGGCAGAACTCTGGAAAGCTCGCGAAGCCGGGCAGGTCGGGGGAGCTTGAGATACCAATTCTGGTGCTGTCGGGCGCGCTGCCGTACTTGACTCGATCGGATTCGCTGGCTATTAAGCCTCACCGATTTCTCGGGGACGAGTGCGCGAACGCGACAGGGGGTGGACGGTGCTTCGGGGATATCCGATCGCCGGTCTGGCGTTATTGCTGGGCCTCACGGGGTGTGCGGGAACCTGGGACACGGTCACCAGCCGGTCCATGCGTAGCGACCCGTGGAAGACAACGAAAAAACTCTGGGTCCCGGATGACCCCGTCGCGGTCCTCCGCGCCGATCCGCCTCGCGATGGCAACGAGCGTGCCCTCGCGATGCGTCGCCTCAAGGAGCCGCTCCGCAACGGCGGCAATCAGGAGGCCCAGGACGCGATCATCGAAGTGCTCACGAAGGCCTCCACGATCGAGCCCTCGCCGGTGATTCGGCTCTCGGCGATCGAAGCGCTCGGCCGCTTCGAGGATCCGCGGTCCGCGGGTATCATGATCCGAGCCTACAACGAAGCCCACGGCCGACCGCCAGGCGTCGCCCCGGCCAAGCGAGACTCCGATGTCGTCACCGCGAGTGCCAGCAGCCGTGCCATGGATCGCATGGTCATCACGGACCGCCTGATGCTCTCGGGGCCGGTGGGCTATTCCCCCGAGACGGTCTCCGCAATCCGCTGCCGGGCCCTGGAATCGTTGGGGCGAACAAACCGACCGGAAGCTGTCAACTTCCTCGGCTATGTGGCCACCGCGGGCGGGAATGCCCCCCAACCGCCCGAGGGTGCTGAGGATCGCGACGTCCGCCTCGCCGCCGTCCGCGGCCTTGCCAAGTGTCGACAGCCTGAGTCCATCACAGCCCTCGTCCAGGTCATGACCAAGGAAGACGGCAAGGATGGAGCACTCGTCGGCCGTTCCCACGATGGCCTCGTGAAGCTCACCGGGAAGAAGCTTCCCCCCGACCCGAAGGAGTGGAACCAGGTGATCCAGGCAGGCGATATGAAGGTGCTTCCTGAGCCAAACCTGATCGAACAGGCTGTTGAATGGCTCTCGCCCTGAGCGAGCCGCGGCCGGGTCGGATTTAGAAGCGAATCCATCGAACTCGGGGGCGAAAGCCTCCGAGTTCGTTTTTTGGTTCAAACTCTCTTCTCGGCCAATTCCCGACAAGGATTACAGAGCTCGCTTCGACACTCCGTACCGCAACGGGCCTCTTGCGGTTCAGCGATGATCGGTTAGAATCGGAGGGATTTGAATATTGGATCTCAGTGAGAGCCCCGATGAACGCCCAAACAATCTGCCCGACCTGCCGTCAGACTCTGCAACTACCACCGATTCCCCCCGGCCAGATGATCGCGTGCCCGGTGTGCACGTATCAATGGTGCCCGGTTCCCGTCACCGCCATCGCTCCGACGACGCCGTCGCTCCCGACTCTGCCATCCGGGTTGGTGCCGCCTCCGCCCCCGGATCTGCATTCCGCGTCTTCGCTTTCCTCGTTCGCCGAGAAGCCTGCCGCCCCAAGCCGTGGCTCACGTCCTGCACGCACGGAGCGGTTATCGCTGGACGACTCCCTTTCTTTCGCGCCGCGACGCACCGCTGCGCCACGAGGCTCCGGTAAGGGCCCCTTGCTCGCCGTGGGCCTGTTGCTGCTTGTAATCATCGGCGGCGCAGTGGGGTGGATCGTCACACGCGATCCCCAAAAACCTGCCCGGCGAGAGCCCGTGGTTCAGAATCCGAGCGACCCCAAACCCGCACCCGCCGCCACACCCTCCCCAGCACGTTCCGATTTGCTGGAAACCCTGACGGCGGTGCTCCGGAACGGCAAGCCGGGCGATCGTGTGACGGCGGCCCAGCAACTGGGCGAACTGGGCCCTGCGGCTCAGAGCGTGGTGCCCGGACTGCTGGATCGCCTCGAGGGAGCCGAGGCCGAACTGGCGGACGCCATCGCCGCCGCCCTCGCACGCATTGGGCCGCCGAGAGAGGGCAGCGACGCGATTCTCGTTGGAGCGTTGCAATCGAAGTCCGACGTGGCCCGAGCGTATGCCTGCCACACGCTGACGCGGGCGAAGACAGTTCCCGGTGACGCATTAAGCCACCTGGTGCAGGCGTGTGAGGACCCCTCGATAACGATGCGAACCGACGCCCTGCGAGCCCTGGCCACGGCGGGGCTCTCAGCACGCAGCCTCGCGTTTCCGACGGTGATCAAACGCACCACGGATGCAAACGCCGAGGTGCGAAAGGCCGCCCAGGCCGTCTTCGATTTGTACCAGCCGTTCACGAGCGCCGATCGCGGGTTGCTGAAGACGTTTCTGGCCCACAAGGACGCGGACATGCGAGCGTCCGCCGTCGGCTGGATCGCTCCGCTCCTTACCGAACCCCGGGAAGTCACGAGAGAGTTTCAGCCGTTGCTGGGGGATCCCGAAGCTTCGGTGCGGCTCGCCTGCCTTCGCGCGTTGCTTCGCCAGCCCACGTCGTTGCAGGCCGTGGGCTTGCAGATCGTTCCCCTGATCGGCGACTCCGACCCTGCCGTCAGCCTTGCGGCCCTGACGGCGGCACCGCATATCAAGGAAATCCCTGGGCTTTCCGATCGCGTGCAGGGCGTTTACCAGAAGAGCACCGATCCCCAGATCCGTGGCGCCGCTGCCGCGTTGTTGGTGCAGGTGATCGGGCCAGGAAGCGATCGACTTGCCTTGTTGCGGGAACTCTACAAAGACGGCAACACCGAGGCCCGCCGCCTGTGCCTTCAGAAGTACCAGGTGATGGTCAAAACGAGTGTCGATGTGGAAGCGGATCTCCTCGACGCCACCAAGGACGAGGACGAGAGCGTTCGTGTCGCGGCCTTTCACGCCATCGCCGAGGCCGACTTACTGGCGAGAAACTCGCTCAAGCTTCTGATCCAGGCGATTCGCAACAAGGACGAGAAGGACACGGTCCGCCTGGCTGCTCTTTCCGGCGTCGTTGCAAGCGGGGTTGAAGGGTATGAACCACTCCTCAAACTCGTCGATCAGGACTTCTCCAAGGAGTTCGAGATCGAACTGTGCAAGGCCTTCGCGAAGACCGGCGATCGCGGCCTCAAGATCCAGCCCTGGCTGTTCAAACACGCGGACCTTGGCGACGAGTTCCGAACCGTGATCGCCGCTTACTTCGCCGAGCACGCCAACGATTCGATCGTCCTGGAACTGCTGTATCGCACGGACTTCTACAAGTCCTCGCAGCCCGGCTTGAATGTCCGGATTGCCTATGCGCCCGAGATCCGAAAGTGGTCCGTGCAGGTGCTAGGCCATGTCAAGTATGTAACGATCGACAAGGACCTGAGCACGAGGGTGAAGGGGCGCCTCGGCAATCTTGCTTCGAGCGATATCCTGCTCAAGGATCTCGCGAAGCAGGCCCTCACGGATATCACGGGAAAGTAACCATGCGGCCCAGAGAGATCATCACGATCCCATCCTCAGCGTACTCGATCCGATTCGCCGCGTAGCCGCGTAGCCGCGACGCGCAGCGGAGCGTGGACGCTTGACCCACCGTCCCGATTCGCTGGCTCTCGCTCCCGTGGGCTTGCTCGGCAGCGCGTCGCTGGGCCACGGTCCGATCCTACGACTCACTCAAATTCCGCGCAGGCCGCGCGTTCGCGCTTCGGAGGGGCGGGTTCCAGAGAGTCTGGCCATCGTCGAGTTGAAC
>Ga0105044_10002937_pt1 | contig 23334 bp, 15 predicted proteins | sample MAT01_FD_78092 | JGI IMG/M metagenome (GOLD analysis project Ga0105044, IMG submission 78092) | Freshwater microbial communities from Lake Fryxell liftoff mats and glacier meltwater in Antarctica - MAT-01 | ecosystem: Environmental > Aquatic > Freshwater > Ice > Liftoff microbial mat | place...
GCCAAACCTGCACGCGTTCGGGGCGTCCGGCGTCGTGTCCACGGCGCATCACTCGCTCTTCCCCACCGTTACGCGCGTGAACGCGAGTGCGCTCATCACGGGCGCAAACCCCGGCACGCACGGGGTGCTCGACAACATCATCTACTTGCCGGCGGTCGACAGCGCGCGCGCACTCAACACCGGCGACGCTACGGACATGATGCGCGCTGACCGTGCACTCAGCGGGCAATTGCTGATGGTGCCGACATTGCCCTATCTGCTGCGCGCGCAAGGCAAGCGTGTTGTCGTCGCGAGCGCCGGGTCGAGCGGCTCTGCATATCTGCTTGGCGGCGCCGGACGCGCGATCATTTTGCAGAATGAACTGGTGCTGCCGCAGCAATACGAAGCGATGGTGCGCACAATGTTCGGACCGCCGCCAGTCGATGCGTCACCGAACCTCGCCGCGAACGCTCGCGCCGTCGACGCGTTGCTGCGCATCGGCATCGATTCCATCGACACCGATGTCGGCTTTCTGTGGCTGAGCGATCCCGATCACACCGCGCACGGCGCAGGCGTCGGCAGCGCGATGGCCGATTCGTCCATCCGTGCGGCTGACCGCGAGTTCGGCCGATTGCTGCAGGGACTTCATGAGCGCGGTCTCGATGGTCAAGTCGATGTGTTCGTCGTGTCGGACCACGGATTCTCGACGCACGCCGGTCGAGATGCACCAATCGGCACAGTGCTCGCACCATTCAAGGACCGAATCGTTGTTGCGGGCGGCGCCGTGTATGTGCGTCGAGGGGGCGATACCACGCGCTCAGATGTTGTTCGCGCACTGCAGGCGGCTGCGCCAATTGGTGCGATCTTTACGAAAGCACGCCGCGACGGTGCGGCATCCGAGCCCGGCACGTTGCCTTACGACAGCATCGGTTGGTCGAATGCACGTTCGGGTGATGTACTCTTCTCTGCCGACTGGTCGCACGTGATGAACGCGGCGTCCATGGCCGGACGAACCGAGCAGGCGGGCACCGCGGGGCATGGCACGACCAGTCCATACGACATCGTTGCCACGCTGATTGCGCGCGGTCCGCACGTGCGCGCCGCCGCTGGCACCAATGTCGCCAGCAGCAATGCCGATATCGCACCGACGCTGTTGCATCTGCTCGGCATGCCGAGTGCGCCGTCCATGACTGGTCGCGCGCTCACGGAATTGCTTCGTGACGGGCCAGCGATCGCGAACATGCGCGTCGTGCGCGACAGTTTGGTGGCCGTCACCACATTGCCCGCGCCGTCGTCGCTGCGCTATCGGGTCACCGCATATCGAACGCGGGTGGGTCGCACGCTCTACTTCGATTCGACCCAAACGCAGCGTTCGCGAGACTAGGCCGCCGCTATCTCCGCTTGAACCGGCCGAGCGCAGACCGAGGCAGCCGTGCCGTCACGCCGAAGCCGGGCGGCACCACATCCGGAATATCGAAGCGCACCGCAAACCCCAGAACCAGCGCCGCCTCGGTGCTCGTCAGGCGATACTCGCGCTCAAGCCAGCGGGCCAGGTCGCTCGTGGCACGACGCATCGCTTCGTCGAGCGAGCCGCCCACCCCCACGCTCATGATCTGCTCGGCGTCTTCCACGCGCACGATATCGTTGAATCCCCAGCGCTTGATCTCCACGCTGAACGTGACGTCGAGGCTGGTTTCCATCGCGTCGCCGGTAAGTTCGCCATCGCCTTGTGCGGCGTGACCATCGCCGAGGTAGAGGTATGCGCCGCGCGTGCGTACGGGGAGCAGCACGGTGGCGCCTTCCCGAATGAACCGATTCTCCATGTTGCCGCCGTACGACCCCGACTCGCGGGAACTCGGTGTAAACTCGTCTTCTTGAGTAGTAGCGAGCCCACCGAGAAATGGCGTGAGCGGTACGGTGAAATCCGCGAGCGCAGCCGTGGGTTTGTCGAGGCGCGCGGTGCCGGTGAGCGTATCGAGCAACCACTTGTTGCTCTGCGGCGCATCGGGTGGTGTACCCTTGCGCTCGGTGGCGTATGACGGCTCAATCGCATTGTCCATCAGCCACGTGCCGCTGAACGCCCAGTTCCGGTTGAGGCGTACGCGATGGAGGGTCACCATGAGCACATCGCCGGGTAGCGCTCCCTCGATGTAGATCGGACCGGTGAGCGGATTGCCGCCCATGGTCAGCTTGTTCAATCGCTCGCCGTACTCGCCCCGACCCCATCCGCCGGCGTCGATGGTGTTCGTGCGAACGGTGTCGCCGGCCGCGATGCGCAGGGCGGGCGTCGCGGTCGCGGAAATGCCACGCGGCCACGTGGTGGGCTCGAGGCGGAAACTCCGGGGCACGGGCGGTCGCACGTCGCGAACGCCACTCCATCGCGAGCTGTCAGGGGCGATGCCAAGGAAGCCGACGAGCGAATCACCCCGCACAGTCGCGCGCCACCGGAAGTCACCCACGGCAAAGGTCAGACGAGTGCCAATGAGCGCCGCGGCGAAGTTCTGTCCGTACACCTGACCTCGCAATGAATCCCCAGCGAGTGTGAGCGCCACGCGCTGGGGCTGTGCGTCGCCCTCCATCTCGAAGATCCACTCGCCAACGAGCCGCGCGGCGGTGGGCGCTGGCGTCGTCCGCACTTGCGCGTGGAGCTGGAGGCTCGCGCAGGCGAGCGCGATAAGTAACAGGACAAAGCGTGGCATCAGCGAGGGGCGGGAATGGGAACGCATGCTGGTAGTCCCCAAACTATTCGCCGCCGCTACGCGTGCGGATGCAGCACAGGGGTTTGGGGTTTCTCGGGTCATCGTTGTAGGTGTTGCTACCACACGATCGGACCGCACCAAGCCAGTCGAACGCACTCCCTCATCTATCTCGATACTGCCAAAGCTGCTGGGCGAGCTGAACGCGACCGCCCGGTTCGATGATGCTTCGCCAATACGCGATCGGTCGCTCGCGTCGCAGGCGGAAAATCAGACTCGAATCGCGAATTGTCACGCGCACATACTGCCGATTTAGGTCGTGCGGGCCACGAGAGGAACGGTGGACTCGAGAATGGAACGCGATAGAGCCCTGTCCGAACCATCGTGCACTGAGGTTCGTGGCGACTCGTCGGGCGTGCGCATTCCACGAGCTGTTGAGGACCGTTGATTTCGGGTTGAGGAGCGGAGCGCAGCATGATCCTGGGTTTGGCGCCTGCCGAGCCGACGAGATCTACCCCGCCCTGAGGAGTCTTGCGCAATGGCCTCGCTGCCCGAAGTACCCGTGGACGACCGACATCGGAAGGAACTCGAACGTTCGTCGGATATCCGACTGGCTCGGTTCATCGAAGGGATGAACGCCATGACGCACTGGCGTGATCGCAACGTCAACGCATTGCAGAAGGAAGCGGAATCGAACGAGTGGCTGAAGCAGCACATGGCGCAGGTGAGCGCGGTGGGCGAGCAGTGGGGACAGGGAGTACAGGATCAGGACAAGGGTGTGCGCACTCGTGACGAGGTCTGGAAGTCGCTGCGGCCGGAGTGGGAACGAGTGTTCAGCGCCGAATCGCTGAATCGTCTCGCCGAGCTGTCCGCAAAGCTCGACCTGCGCGTAGCCGGGTTCGAGAATCGACTGCTGGCGGCCGCGATGGGGGTCGAACCTGTCGCCAGCTCACCGTGGATAGCGCGGGGGAATGGACTCGGCGTTACCTACCTCGAGCCACCGGAAGAGGAGAGCTCGCCACCGCCAGCTACTGGGAGCGGTGAGGTCGGAGTCTTGCGGCAGGGACTGGGCGACACGCGACCGCCGCTGACGGTCTGCCTGCGCGCTCCATTTCAGCTCGTGAGCACGGGGAGTTCAAGAGACGGAGTCGCGGTCATCATCAATGACGGAGGAGTCGCGCTCGCAGACGGTTCCGGTTTCGTGGACACCATGACGTTTGCGCCCATCCTGGCGGGTGGCGGCGGCAGCGTCGCCCTGATTGTCGGCAGCGTGGTCACATGGCCGCAAGGCTGTAGCAGTCTGAGCCTCGAGGCGTCGCTCAGATTTTCCGCGAGCATGCGCGCGATGACCATTCTCGGCGGGGCCACGTGCAGCTGCGAGTTGGTGCTGTTCATTGCGATGTCGGATGGTCGCCAGTTCCTCTCCACCAGTTTCATCGGCGCGGCGACGGCCCCATTGCTCTTCTTCTCGAACGTATTCCATGCAATCACGCCGGGTAAGCTCTCGGCCACTGGAATTGCTCTCGACGGAACGGCGGGCAATGCCCAAATCTTCGCTGGAATCCGTGCGTTCTCGGCGGGCGTCGGTATCGTCGGAAGCTCCCTCGCGCGTGTCTCGGCCAACTTTAACGTGGACTCGATCTGCGCGACGCTGAGCTGACGCGGACCCGTGTTCGCTTCAGCTCGGCTACCAATCTGACTCGCGGCGTCCTCCAAGCGGCCGGGTGTCGAGATTGCCGGCAGTCGGAGACAAGCCGCGGCACTTGTGCGCTCCTCGCCGCGGCACGTGCACCGCGTGTCCTGCGACGCCGCCGCCCTCCAATCATCTCGCTTATACATTCGACCGCGAACTATTCCCCCGCCGCGATGCGTGCTCACCGCGCAACAACAGCCGCGCCAGCAACGTGCCCAGCAGAATACCCGCAAAATCCCACTGGAGGTCTTCGGACGTGTCGAAGACGCTCCAGATGCGATGTCCGCCAAAATACTTGTCGTCCCAGAGCTCGAGTATTTCGTAGAACGCCGAGAGACTCAGCATTAATGTTGCCGCGAACGTGGCGACCAGCCCGAGGGGCGCGCGCACGGCGGCCATGTCAAACAACCGCAACGCGACCCACACAACCATTGGCATGATCAGCGCCGGCACCACGAGATGCGCGAACTCGTCGTAGCGAATGGGCGTTACATCGGGACGATACCAATGGAAGTAGTTGCCCATAGCGTCCACTTGCAACGCAACAAATACGAGTGCGAGCAACACGAGTGGAACGTGCAGTGCGAATTGTTTGCGGACAAACAGGTAGGTGAGTGCGAGATAGCCAGTCACAAACGCACTATTGAATCCCACCGACAGGTACGGGGTGTTAATCAGGAATGCGATACCTGTGGCCACGATGAGCGCTGACACAAGAATCGCTGTGCGAAGGGGCCATGGTTTCAAAACAGCGTTCTCGCGTCGAGGAGCGGAATTCGTGCTGAGATGCGTAGCAAGCCGAACGAACCGTGCCTACTGCCCGCCTCTCCCGGCCGGGCGTGGCAACGCTGTCGGTGGCAGCATGTTGATCAACCGCATGTAGTTCGCGAGCTGGCTGTAGTGATCCGCAATGTCGAGCGCGTGGCCGAGCGCCATTTGCGCGCGCGTCACGGTACGCGTGTTGCCGCCGAACGTCATTGTGGTGGATTCAGCGAGCTTGGCGTCATCGAGCTGTGCGAACGCATTCTCGCAGAAGGTGAACGAGTCCTTGACGAGGTGCTGCGCGATGTAACCAAAGGTGAGCTGCGCGGGCGTTGGGCCATATAGAAATCTTGACTCGGGAATCGAGTCGAATGCTTGGGCGATGTTCCGGTACGCACTCACTGTGCGCGTTTTGAATGCGGCGGTGATGGGGTTGGGTTTGGGAGCCGACTCGCTTGAGCATGTCAGGAAGTAACACAAGTATGCGCGATCCTCATCAACGCCTGATGAACGTACCTTCGTCGAGCTCGCGCATCGCCGTCTGCAACTCCGCCTGCGTGTTCATCACGATCGGCCCGTACCATGCCACCGGTTCCTTGATTGGCTTGCCGGACACGAGCAAAAAACGGATCCCGTCGTCGCCCGCCTGCACCGTCACCTCATCGCCAGTATCGAACATCACGAGCGACCGATTGCCGGTGCGGTCGCGCACGAGATCATCGTCGTTACCCGCCGTCCGCTCCGTGAGCACGCCCATCGGATCACTCGCATGCCGGAACGATCCGCTGCCCGCGAACACATACGCAAACGCACTGCGATACGCGTCGACCGGCAGCGACTTCTTCACCCCGGGCGGCACCGAAACATCGAGATAGATCGGGTCGGCCGCGATGCCATCAACCGGGCCACGCTTTCCCCAGAACTCGCCGCACACCACGCGTACCACGGTGCCGTCGTCGTCGATGATCTCGGCGATGTCCTTGCTCTGCACGTCTTGGTAGCGCGGCTCCGTCATCTTGAGCGACGACGGCAGATTGGCCCACAGCTGGAAGCCGTGCATGCGTCCCTGTGCGTCGCCCTGCGGCATCTCGTGATGCACGATGCCACGGCCTGCCGTCATCCACTGCACGTCGCCGGCGCCCAACATGCCGTGATTACCCAGACTGTCCGCGTGCTCGACGTTGCCAGCGAGGACGTACGTGATCGTTTCGATGCCGCGATGCGGATGCCACGGAAAGCCCGCGCGATACTGCGACGGGACATCGTTGCGGAAATCGTCGAACAAGAGAAACGGATCGGTCTCACTCGTCTCGCCGAACCCGAAGGCGCGATGCAGATGAACGCCAGCGCCTTCCATGGTGGGCTGGGCGCGATCGATGCGACGGACGGGGCGGATGGACATACGGAACGCTCAAGTGAAAGGAGATGATATATCTTATCACTAAGAGATCGTCGAGTAAAGGGCTACCATCCCCTACACTGCGCCGCCGCCCAGCAGGAACGAGTCGTCGGACCGCGGCCGAGGAGTCGGCGTTGGCGGTGCGCTACCAAAAATGTCGAACGCCCGAATCGATGCGTCGATCGCGGCCAGCGCGGCCTTGAGTTCGCCCGACGCCTTGCCGAGTTCCCATCTATAAAGCGGTCCCGCGACGGCGAGCGTGGCAACACCCAAAACTGCCGCTGCGCCCAAGGCAGGGCCGAGGAGCGCCACGCCGGCCATCAGGAGCGCTTTCTTACCGATTACCGCGCCAATGAGGCCACCGAACCCGGAGACGGCGGAAGTCCCGAAGCCGTAGCCCGCGATGTTCGCGGTCAGTCCGGCGCGCAGATCGATGTGCATGCTCACCTCGCAGGCACGCGAATCGCCCGGCACGGCCGCCAGCGTCACGCGCACTTCCGGCACGTACACTCCATAGCGGGTCCACGTCCACTTGTAGTTGCCATCGGTCATGGCAGGCAAATTGAACACGAGAACCCCGCCATCCAGCGGGTGCCCGCCGAGCGTATCGCGGAGCTGTAAGGCATACGGTGGCGCCTGCAGTGTGCGGCCGAGTGCCTGCAGGACATCGCGCGGTGCCGATCGCACAACACGTGACACGGACAACGCGCGCTGCGATGTCCCGAACATTCGCGTGGCCAACTGCTCCTTGAAGCGCGACATCGGCGCAGCGCGCTGCAACGCGTCCGGCGATGACTTGAGCTCCGCGAGCGCGAGCGCGACGTACTTCTGCGAAATCCCCACTTCCGCCGCGGCACTCTCCACGTCGCGCAGGCGATACGCATCGGTGGGAATCGTCGTCGCACTCTCGCTGGACGGCGCACTGCCATTGGTCGGTGCACTGCTGCTTGACGGCGCAGCCACCATCGAACGCGTCTCGTTCGCATTGCGCATGCGCGACTCCAGCCGCGCGGCCGCCTCGGCCTGAAGCTCAGCGGCTCGCCGCCACACCAACATCGCCTCGTCGCTGGAAAGCACAGTCGAGGCGCCGGCGGCGTCCCGTTCGTCGTTCGCAACGGCGTCGAGGGCCTTGTCGAGCGCCGCAAAGAGTTCGTTCGCGCGGAACCGATCGTCGGGGCGCTTGGCCAGCAGCCGATCCACCACGGCCGCCAGCGCCACGGGCACGGTTGGCGCGACGGTGCGCAGCGCGGGCGCCGGCTTGGTCGCATGGGCGATAAGAATCGACTGCGGGGTGCTCCCCTCGAACGGCAGCCGTCCACTCAGGGCCAGGAACGCCACGCAGCCAAGCGCGTAGAGGTCGCTGCGTCCGTCGAACGGCTCGCCGGTGGACTGCTCGGGACTCATGTAGTGCACGGTCCCAAGCACGTGCCCGTCCTGCGTGAGCGACGGATTGTAGTCGGCGCGGGCGATGCCGAAGTCGGTCACGATCGCGCGCCCCGACGCCCGCTCGATGAGAATGTTCTCGGGCTTTACATCCCGGTGGACGATCCCCTGCGCGTGTGCGTACGTGAGCGCCCAGGCGACCTCGCGCATCATGCGCACCACGTCCGCCGACGGCAGCGACCCCCGGTCCCGGATGCGGTCCCCGAGCGTCTCGCCGTCCACGTAGCCCATTGCAAAGAACGCGAAGCCGCCGATCTCGTCGGCCCGATAGACGGGCACGATATTCGGGTGCGACAGCTTGGCGGACATGCGCGCTTCGCGGAGGAAGCGCTCGCGCGTTTCGGCCGCCTCGGCGAGCGCGGGCGGCAACACCTTGAGTGCGACTTGCCGATCAAGTCGCTCGTCGCGGGCCAGCACGACGATACCCATGCCGCCTCGGCCGAGTTCGCGTTCGATGGCGTACTGGCCGCGCAGGGCGGCACGCAATGTGGCCAGGTCGCTCATGGCCGAGCTGTCAGTAACGGGAGTCATTGTCAGGGAACCTACGGAGTGGGACGGAGCTGTGTTGCAACCCGGCCCCGCCGCGCGGGCGTGCGGTCAAGTCGCGGAATATGCCGTCCGATACTGAAGGGTGGAATCTCTGACGGTTGGACCCACGTGGTCGACCGAGGCCCGCTGATCGGCGCCGATCAGCATAGACCCAGCCTCCGTGCCATTGCGGCACGGTGCTAACTGCGACAACTCACGAGGAGTGCGGGAATGGTTTGGTTCAACAATCTGCGACTGGGCAAGAAGCTGGGCGTGATGATGGGTGCGGTACTGACAATGACAGCGATGCTGGGCGGGTTCTCCGCCTACCAACTGCGTGCCGCGAATCAACATGCTGAGGAAATCGCCGGCAGCTGGCTGCCGAGCGTCGAAGAACTTGGCCGCCTCAGCCGAGCAGCCAGCGAGCTCCGACTACGACAGTTGTTCCATGTCGTGAGTGACTCGCCTGCCGCGAGGCGCGGCGAGGACGCGAAGCTGGATTCGGCTTTGACTACGTTCGCCGCGTCTCGCAAGAACTACGAATCGCTCATCACCTCGCCCGAAGAACGCGCGAAATATGAGGAGATGGGGCAGCATTTCGACGCGTATTGGGCGAACTGGCGCGACGTCGTTCTCCCGGTGTCGCGCACTGGCAACAAAGCTCAGGCGCTGGCTGCCATCACGGCGGAGTCGAGGCTTGGCCACTACGCGTTGGATGCCGACATCGACGCGCTCATCAAGATCAGTCACGACGGATCGAATGCCGCGAGCGCGATCGCCAACAAGCGCTACGCGTCCTCGCTCTGGTTGATGGCTGGTGCGGTGATGCTCACGATTGTGTTGGGGTTCGGGTTCGTGACGGCTGTCGCGCGCCAGATCACCAGCAATGTCAACGTCGTGCTGGATCGCGCGTCGTCGCTGCAACGCGTGTGCATGACCGGGCTGCGCAACGGCATTGCGGCCCTGGCCCGCGGCGATACGAGCGTGGCGGTGGTGCCCGTCACAAAGCCTATCGGTACCAGCGCGCAGGACGAGATTGGTGATGTGTCGCGTACGATTGATCAGATGATCAAGGACGTCGTCAGTACCATCGAGAGCTTTGCGGTCACACAACAAACAGTTCGCGGCCTGATCGGCGAGACGCGGAAGCTTGCAGACGCGGCACAGGCGGGAGAACTCGTCGAGCGCGCCGATGCTTCGCGGTACGAGGGCGATTTCCGCGAACTCGTTGTCGGCATGAACGGTATGCTCGCAGCGGTGGCAGCGCCGATCGGCGAAGCGCAGGCCGTGCTGGCGCGCGTCGCGGATCGTGATCTCACGGTTCGCATGACGGGTAACTTCCGCGGCGAATACGCGACGATCAAGCAGTCGATCAACACGGCCGTCGAGAGCCTGTCAGCTACACTGGCGCAAGTGAATGCCGCAGCGGGGCAGGTGGCCGCGGCCGGCGTGCAGATCACGAGCGGCAGTCAGTCGCTGGCCAGTAGCTCGAGCGAACAGGCGGCCAATCTGGAAGAGGTTGCGGCGAGCGTGCAGGAGTTCTCGAGCATGGCCAAATCCAGCGCGGCCAACGCGAAGGAAGCGCGCGGCATGGCGGAACGCGCCTTGGCCCATACCGGCGAAGGTTCGGCGCGCATGGAGCGACTCACCGGCGCGGTGGCGGAGATCAAGGCCACGAGCGTCGAAACCGCCAAGATCGTGAAGACCATCGAAGAGATTGCGTTTCAGACGAATCTGCTCGCGCTCAACGCTGCGGTGGAAGCAGCGCGTGCGGGTGACGCCGGGCGTGGATTTGCCGTGGTCGCCGACGAAGTGCGCACGCTTGCCATTCGCTCTGCGGAGGCGTCCAAGACGACAGCCGATCTGATCGAGCGCGGATTGAACAGCGCCGAACGTGGCGTTGCGCTCAACACCGAAGTGCAGGAGAGCCTGCGCCAGATCAACGATCAGGTGGTGAAGGTGACCGGCGTCGTGGCGGAAATTGCGTCGTCGGCGGACCAACAGGCGCAGGGTGTGACGCAGGTCAACGCGGCCATCGAGCAGCTGAACCAAGTGACGCAGCAGGTGGCGGCCAACGCCGAAGAGTCAGCAAGTGCCGCCGAGGAACTCGACAGCCAAGCGCGGACACTTCGCGACACCATCAGCTCGTTCCGATTGTCGGCCAGCGACGCGCGCTCGAGCACGCCGCCGTCGCGTGCCGCGACACCCCGGAAGACGACGCGCGCGGCTTCGAAGCCAGTTGCCGCGGCCGTCGGCGCGGCGGACGATCCCGAGGACGACAACTTCCTGGGGTTCTGACCCCATAGTGCAACCGCGCGCCCTCGACCCGTCAACGCAACGGGTCGAGGGCGCGCGGTTTTTGCTACTTATCGGTGCTCAGCATTGTCTTGATCTCGTCACGCACGTCCGACAGGTGGGCGCGTGTGACGCGATCGTTCGTCTTCCCGATCGCGGTGGCGACTTCACGATCGAGCGTGCGCATTTCATCCTTGAGCAGCGGACGGAAGTCGCGCGTGTTCACCACGCCGCCACCTAAGAACTGAGCAAGCGCCAAGTCCTGCGCACTCGGCGGTGCGGGCTTGATCTTGCTCGCCATCGCTTCGATGTACGTGGCCTGCAGCCGGCGACGATACGCGTCGATCGGCGCGCCTGCGTAGATCTCCTTCCAGAGACCGCGACGCAGGTCGGTGAGCATCTCGCCCAACGTGTAGACGTCGGCCTTGTTGCCAGCCATCGCCTCGTACTCGACCATGCGCTGCATTTTCGCATTCGCCACGAGCGAGCCCAGAATGCGTCCCTGCGTGCCGCTGATGCGATTGATGTTGCCGTCGGATTCGAGCTTGCGCAGAATGTCCGGCTTGATCATCGCCTTCGGGGTCGTGAACACTTCGTCGTTCAGGAACGCGACGGCGTCCTTTTGACGCGCACGCGGCACCGGCGTCCACACCGGACCGCTCTGGCTGACGGCCTTCTCCTGCTTGTTCATGCCGCCCACGATCTTGGTCACGTGCTGTGCTTCGGTGCCCCACTGACCCAGCACGGCACCATACGTCGCGCGGAGCAGCGAGTAGTCGGCGGTGGTGTCGAGCGTGGAGGCCGGCACCACGAGGTCCACGACACGCCGCAGATTCTTGAAACCAAGGCGCGTGGACTTCACTGCGTCGGCGTCGCCCACCGATTCGTTCTGCTCACCGGGATCGGCACCACCCGCGCCGCCGTCACCGGCAAAGCGATACCACGGAATCGAATCCTGCATGCGGGCCCACGTGTCGAGCGTGCGACGCTCGGCTTCCGGCGTCGTTGCACCCGGAACTGGCTTATAGCCCCACATCACCGCGTAGCGATCGTACGGTCCGACTTTGGGCACCAGATCGCCAAGCGCGATGCCGTCTTCGGGCTGCGCGACGTAGTTGAAGCGCGCGTAGTCCATGATGGACGGTGAGTGTCCCATCTTGGCCACCCACGTCCTGGAACGCACCGAATCGGCGGGATACATCGAGCTGGCCTTGAAGTTGTGCGGGAAGCCCAACGTGTGACCGACTTCGTGCGCCACGACGAACTCCACCAGACGGCCCATCAGTGAATCAGGGAAGGGGAACTTCTGCGCACGCTTGTCGAGATGACCAACCTGCGAGAAGTACCAGTTCCGCTGGAGATCCATGACGTTGTAGTACATCTGCACATCGGCGTCGATGATCTCGCCGGTGCGCGGATCACTGGTGTGCGGACCGACCGCGTTCGCCACCGCGCTCGGCAACCAGCGTACCATCGCGACTGATGCGTCTTCGCCGGAGAAGTCGGGGTCGTTCGGTGCGTCGGCGGCCACGATGCCCTTGCTGAAGCCGGCCATCTCGAACGCCGCCTGCCACTCCTCGATGCCCTTCTTGATCCACGGCTGCAGCCACGTGGGCGTAGCCGGATCGACATAGTACGTGATCGGCTTCTTGGGTACACAAAGATTGCCGACCATCTTGTCCGAGCATTCGAGGCGCCAGCGCGAGATGTAGCGGCGCTGCGTCACGCGCAATTCGTTCGATCCGAAATCCGATTTGAACTCGCCGAAATACCCGACGCGCGCATCTTGAAAACGCGGCTGCATCGGCTCGTCGGGCAAGCGCACGATGCTGAACGCGAACGCTTCGGTGACCGCAGACTGTGCGCCGCCGAGGTTGAGTCCCGGAATGTTCGGCAGCCCCGCAGGACCTCCGCCTTGCGGCGTGAATGTCTGTACGGCGGTGACGTTCACGTTGCGGGAGAATGCGGCGAACTTGTCGATGTAGGAACGTGCGGCATCGACGCTGGCCCGGCGACCATTCGCCACGAACTCCTGCACGCCGCCCGTGAACATGCGCGTGACTTCAATAACCGCCGCGCTGTCTTTGCCGTAGGCTTCGACATTGAGCGCCGTGATGATCGGGAAGACGCCGATGAGCGCCATCGCGCGCGCGGTGGTGCGAGCAGTGTCGGTCGAGACGTTGTCGTAGTTCACGTCGCGCACGAAGATGCGGTTCTCGCGACGTTCAAAACGGATCACGCGCTCGGTACCGAGGGTGCCGTTGATCCCGATGCTCGCCGCCGTCCCTGCGAGGACAGACGTGATGACGAAGTCCTTGGTGAGCTGATCGGCGGGAATCTCGAAGTAGAGACGAGAACCGACCTGATGCACGTCGAAGACGCCCTTTTTGCTCTTTGCGCGAGGCGTGATCACCGTCGCGTAGGGACGCGGATTTGGATCGGCCTGGCCGCCCAGCGCACCAGCGAGTGCGCCGAGGTTGGGGATGCCGGGCTGCGCGCCGGGAGCGCCGGGCGTGGGCGTACCGGGGGTTGGAGTGCCAGGCGTGGGAATTCCTGGCTGGTTGGGCGATGGCGCGCCGGCGCTCGGGCGCGCTGGGACGGGTGTCGGCTTTGGTGCCGGCGGTTTTGCGGGACGGCAGGACGCGAGCAGGAACCCTGCTGCTGCCAGTGCGAGTGGGGCGAAGCGCATTGTCTGGGAAGATTTTGGGAGGAATGCCCGGACGGAGCCGGAGCGAGACTCAGCAAGTCTACGTTGAAGCCGATTCGTCCGACAGCGAGCGAACTGTCGAACTGTGATCCGTCGTGTTTCACGGTTGCAATGGTTGAGGCCGGCATGCCACAGGCCCGCGTGACCTGAGACCGCCCCTGTCCAGCGGATCTGGGATTCCTCGGAGGCAATCAGAGCGAAATCATCATTTTTACGGCTGAGCTCGGCGCCGACACGCGGGTTGCCAGACTCGACCTTAGTGGTCGTCTTAGGTACCCGCCGGCGTACCGCGTCACGCCGCCCGTTTTTCGTTGTGAACATCAATTGGAACTCGCCATGAAGATCACCAAATTCATCGCTGTCCTCGCCGCCGCGGTCGTCATGCCGGTTGCGGCCAACGCGCAGGCGTGCACCGCCGCCACCCAGATCACTGGCCTAGCTGGATACCTCCGCTGCCAGGGATCCTATGTCGGCAACCTCAATGGGAGCGCGTCTGAACTGACTCAGCTGTCGAGTCTGTTCGGCCGCACGTGGCGCTATGACGGCAGCTCGACCGACACCAATTTCGGTCCGTTCACCAGCAACCCGAACCAGGCCTCCAGCGGCACGCTGACCTTCGACGGGCCGCAGACTGGCCTGTTCGTGCTCGGCATCAAGGCGGCCAACCGCTTCAGCTTCTACATGTTCGACGGTGGCGTTTCCGGGATGGCGTCCATTCCGTTCAGCACGAAGGGCACGGCCACGAACAAGCGCCTCATCGCGCAGAATCTGTCGCACTCGGTGTTGTACGAAGACGCCACGGTCGTGCTGCAGAGCCCGGTGCCGAAGGCGTCAACGTTCGAAGCTCCCACGATCCCGGTGCAGAGTATTGTGCCCGAGCCGTCCACGTACGCGCTGATAGCCGCTGGCCTCGTCGGCATCATCGTCGCCGCTCGCCGTCGCCGCGCTTAATTCTCTTCGCTGCGGACAGCTTCACGGCGGACGACGCCGCACATTGCATGGATGATTGCATTCACCGCGCTTCGTACCCGCTTTATCGCCGAAACAACCTTCGGCGGTCCCGGGGCCGCGCCTGCCTTGAGCCGATCACTCGATCGAATCGGCTGGCGGTCGGTCCGGGAGCCGACTCCTGAGGAACTGGCGAGCTACCTCGTCGATCTTCTCCACGACTGCGTGCATTCCCACCGCGACATGCTCGCGCTCACTCGCGCCATAGCGTCGGTGTTACGCGATGCGGGCCCATTGCTCGACGGCGGACTCCCGCCCATCGAAGCGTATGTCCCCGCGGCCGAGGAGCTGTTGGAGCGCTATGTAAAGGACGACGGCACCGACCGCGGCGGCGGTTTCTCACTCGACGCGTCCTGACGGTTTCCAAGTCGTGGTCGTCCACACCCTGACGCGGCGGCTGGCACGCACGGTTTACCGGCACTTCCCCACCCACGCAGATCTCGTGGCCGGAGTCTGGCGGCATCTGCGGGACAGAACCGACATGACGTGGCCACGCACTTTCTCCGCCAGGTATGCCGTCCTCTCGACCGCCTCGACGCCGACAACGCGGTCACGGAAATCCTGACTCTCACGGAGTTCACATGTCACTTGCCCGCAATTTGGTACCGGCCACCGGCTTGCATCACACCACCCTTTCTGCGGGCGAGACCAGCGCCGACACGCCGCTCAACGTTGTTGGTGAAACCACGCATGTGCTCGTGGCACCGGAGGATAGCGCGGGCTGCTCGCGTGCTTCAATCCTGTAGCCCGGCCCATGTCGGGGCCACCGCTGCAAGTACACAGCCGAGAAGACGAGTGGTTTTATGTGGTCGAGGGGGAACTGGTGTTTGAGATCGACGCTGCCACAAGCGCTGCCAGCTCACCTCTCATGGAATCACAATTACTTGCAATCGTAATTGCATGCAAGTACACTTGTAGTCATGGAGTCAGCAAACGCCGGCACCCCACTGCCTCACCCCGCACCCTTAGTCGACCGAATCGACGAACAGCGGGAGCTCGGCGCCCTACTGCATCGGGGGCGGCCAGCCCTTGCTCTGATAACTGGCCGCCGAAGAGTGGGGAAGACATTTCTCCTCACCAACGCGTGGCCGCCTGAGCACCTCTTCCTGTTTACGGCAGCGCGGACGACACCAGAGCTGAACCGTCAGCAGCTGATCCACGACTTGGCCGCATGGAGCGGAGAGACGCTCGACACCGCGGACTTTCCTAGCTGGCGCACGGTAGTCCGTCTAATTGTCGATCTCGCCACAACCCGGGCGCTGGATGTGCGGCCCACGCCGAGCGTGGTAGTGCTGGATGAGTTCCAATACCTCGCCGAGGGCGAGAATGGAATAGCGGCTGTCGCGTCCGAGCTCAATGCAGTGTGGGAGGGGAGCGAGCTGAAGCGCGCCGGCGGGGGAGCCCTTCCCCTATTAATCGTTCTTGCGGGTTCAGCAGTGACGACGATGCAGGCGCTCGCCAGCGGCGGGTCGCCGCTCTACGGTCGTTTCGACTGGCAGCACACTCTCGAGCCCTTCTCCTATTATTTCGCCGCCGAGCTCGCGGGCTTTGAATCTTTGAGGGAGAAGGCGCTGGCTTACGGTGTCTTCGGCGGCACTCCGCGGTATCTGGCAGCGATCAACGCGCGGCGATCGCTGGGCGAGAATGCGACGGACTTGCTGCTCTCGCCGCGAGGCGAGGTGCGCCTGCTCGTAGAGACCGCGCTCGATCAGGAGGAGGGACTGCGCGACGCGTCGAAGTATCGCGCGCTCCTGCGCGCCGTGGCCGACGGGTGTACCGGGCGGAACGAGATCGCCCAACGCACGGGGCTTACCAACGATCACGGACTCAGGGAAAAACTCTCGACGCTGATCGAACTGGGCTATCTCGAAGAACGGCGGAACGTGGACGCCAAGCCCAACGAGGCAGTCCGCTACCAAATTGCCGACGCCGCGTTCCGGTTTTACCACCACTTCGTGGCACCGAACGCCTCAATGCTCGAGCGATACCAACCGGCACAGGTGTGGGAGACTCAGATCGCGCCGCATCTTGACGCGTACATGGGCTTCGAACTGGAGCGCATCGCGGTCCAAGCGTACGACCGCCGCATCGGGAAGCTCAGTTTACCGCTGGTGAAGCGTTGGGGACGTTGGGAAGGCGTCGATCGGAATCGGCGCTCGCTCGAGATCGACCTGGTCACCGAGCTCGCCGACGGGCGTTGGATGACGGGAGCCGTGAAGTGGGATCGGGCGCCGATCGGAGCGGGCGTGCACCACGATCACATCCAGACGCTACGCCGGGCGGCCGATGCTGGTCGAAGCTGGGCCCACGCAGCGTTGCAGCCGGACGCCCCGCTGTATTACGTCGCAGCGGGCGGCTTCTCCGCGGACTTCCGGCAGGCAGTCGAGGCTTGCGAACACCCTGCGATCCTGTGGTCATTGGCCGATCTGTACGCGACGGAGAACTGACGCGCCCGCGACGAGTGCCGCGGGCGCGTCCAACCATCACTCCTTCACGTCCAACATCTTTCGGATCTGATCGCGCGCGTCTTCGAGATGCGCTTTGGTCATGCGATCGGACGTTTTCCCAATCGCCGTCACCAACTCCGCATCCAGCGACCGCATCTCCGCCTTGAGAATCGGGCGGAAATCAGCCGTGCCGACCGGGGCCCCCGCACCACGCCCACCAGCGCCCGGGAACGCAGCAGCCGGCGGCGCGGGCGGCGGGTTGATCTTGCTCGCCATCGCTTCGAGATACAGGCGCTGCAACCGACGACGGAATGCATCGATGTCGCTGCCGGTTGCGATCTCGCTCCACAGGCCCTTACGCAAATCGGCGAGCATATCCGAGACAGCGTAGACGTCGGTCCTGGACTTCGCCATCGCTTCCATCTCGATCATGCGCTCGAGACGTTCGTTGGCCACGATGCTTCCAAGGGCGCGGGCCTGCGCATTGCCCACGCGATTGAGCGAACCGCTCGCCTCGATCTTGCGCAGAATGCTTTCGTCGAGCAACCACGTGGGCGTTGCGAACGCGTTGTCGAGCAGGAACTTCAGCGCTTCCCGCTGACGCGCCGGTTCGACATTACGGTACACCAGCCCCTTTTGGCCAACCAACTTCTCCTGCTTGTACTCGCCGCCGATAATGCGCGCGACATGCCCCATCTCCTGCGCCCACTGACCGACCGTGCGGCCGTAAATCTCTTCCAGATCGTCGTACGTCGTGCCTTCCTTCCACGCCGTGGCCGGCTCGATGAGCTTCATCGTGCGCTTGAGATTCTTCACGCCAAGCGTCGTGGCCTTCACAGCGTCCGCGTCGCCCACTGCTTCCGACTGCTCCCCCGGATCGGAACCACCAGCGCCGGCGTCACTCGCTAAGCGATACCACGGAATGGTGTCCTGCATCTTCGCCCAATTGTCGAGCGTCGACTTCTCGTCTTCGGGCGACTTGGTATTCGCGATCGGCGAATAGCCCCACATCACCGCGTACTTATCGTACGGACCGACCTTCGGAATGAGATCGTCGAGGGCGATGTTGTCTTCCGGCTGCGCAACATAATTAAAGCGCGAGTAGTCCATCAGCGTTGGCGTGTGGCCCATCTTCTTCACCCACGTCTTCGAACGCACCGAATCCGTCGGGTACATGGAGCTCGCCTTGAAGTTGTGCGGGAAGCCGAGCGTGTGTCCGACTTCGTGCGCCGTCACGTATTCGACAAGTCGCCCCATGAGTGAATCGGGGAACGGGAACTTGTGCGTGCGCGCATCGAGGTGACCGGCCTGCGTGAAGTACCATGAGCGCGCAAGGTTCATGACGTTGAGATACGTCTGAACGTCGGCGTCCAGAATCTCACCCGTGCGCGGATCCTTCAGGCTCGGACCGACCGCATTCTCGGTCGGCGACGGGAGCCAACGGACCATGCTCACCGTCGCATCTTCACCCGAGAAGTCAGGATCGCTCGGCGCTTCAGCGGCAACGATTCCCTTGCTGAATCCGGCGGCTTCGAACGCCACCTGCCAGTCTTCGATACCGCGCTTGATCCACGGCTTGATCCACACCGGCGTCGCCGGATCGAGATAGTACGTGATCGGCTTCTTCGGTACGCAGAGATTGCCGACCTTGGTATCGCTGCACTCCAAGCGCCACCGCGAAATCATGCGACGCGGTTCCACACGCTGCGTCGTTCCTGAAAAATCGCGCTGCGACACACCGAAATATCCAACGCGATCGTCAGCCAAGCGCGGACGCATCGGCACATCGGGCAGCTTCGCGATGGAGAACGTGTAGCGCTCCGTCGTTGCGCCCGGCGCACCGCCACCACCAGCGCCACGTCCGCCTGCCGGTGCTGCACCTGGCGTCGCCTGCGGCGTAAACGTCTGGACCGCCGTCACATTCACATTGCGTGAAAACGCGGCGAAGTGATCGACATACGAACGCGTCGCATCGATCTGCACTCGTGCGCCGAGTGCGGTGTATTCGGGGATGCCGCCAGTGAACATGCGCGTGACTTCGATCACGGCGGAACTATCGGCACCAAACGCTTCGACGTTGAACGCGGTGAGAATCTTTGTGAGCGAAATCAATTCGAATGCGCGCTTGCCTGCCGCAGACGTATCCGAGTTGAACTCGCCGAAGCTCGCTTCGCGCAGCAGAATGCGATTGTCGCGACGCTCGAAGCGGACGATGTTGTTACCGCCCTGCGTGCCACGGATGCCAATGTCTTCGCCCGTGCTGTTCAGCGTCGAGACGATGACGAAATCCCGGCCCAATTCAGAACGCGGGATTTCGAAGTAGAGACGGCTGCCAATCTGGTGCACCTGGAAGACGCCTTTTTTTGACATGGCGCGCGCCGTGATGACCGTGGCGTATGGACGTGGCGCAGGGTCCTGCGCTGCGCCGCCCTGGGCCGCTACACCCTGAGCGCCGCCGCCAAAGCCACCCGCGCCACCGGGATTGTTTGGAGCGCCACCGCCACCGCCACCACCGCGGCCGGGTGCGTTGGCGGGTGCTGGAGCGGGAGTAGGCGCCGGAGCGGGCGGGGTTGCCTTGGCGCACGCAGCGAGCGCGAGCCCGGCGATACCGAGGGCAAATGGAAGAACACGCATATGTCGGGATGTATCTGAGGAGGGGGGGCGTCCTGCCGATTGCGCCAGCAGGGCGTTCGTTACGGGAAAACGCAGCAGGGTCGCCCGGCGTTGCGTTGTGAACCACTCGCTACTGGCTGGTTCGGGATGCGTCCAAACCTGAACATGCCTAGCCCTGACCAAGTCTGAGTACGCGGCGATACCATAGCCGGCATGGAAACCACGATGAAACCTAAAGAACTCACCCTGCGCGGCCTCATACTCGGTGCGCTCATCACCACCGTGTTCACAGCCGCCAACGTCTACCTCGGCCTCAAAGTCGGGTTGACGTTCGCGTCGTCGATCCCGGCCGCCGTGATCTCGATGGCCATCCTCAGCGCGGTCAAGGATTCGTCGATTCTCGAGAACAACATCGTGCAGACCGTCGCATCGGCGGCCGGTACGCTCTCGGCGATCATCTTCGTGTTGCCCGGACTGGTGATCGTGGGCTGGTGGACCGGCTTTCCGTTCTGGCAGACGTTTCTCATCTGCGTGAGCGGCGGCGTGCTTGGCGTGCTGTTCACGATTCCGCTGCGACGCGCGTTGGTGACCAACTCCGACTTGCCGTATCCCGAGGGAGTGGCTGCCGCGGAAGTGCTCAAGGTGGGCTCGAGCGCGCGCGGCGAAGGCGCGGCAGACGCGACGGAAGCACGCGAAGGCCTGACGGCCGTGGTGTTCGGGACGGTGGCCTCGGCCGGTCTCGCGATTTTGGGTGCGACGCGTATCATCGCGGCCGAGATCAGCGGCGTCTTTCGGCTCGGTGCGACGGCCGCGAGCGGTTACAGCATTGCATGGTCGCTCGCGCTGTTTGGTGCAGGACATCTGGTGGGCATCGCGGTTGGTATGGCGATGTTGGTCGGGTTGCTGATTGCGTGGGTGGTGGCGGTGCCGATTCTCACGTCGATGCATCCGGCAGTTGATGCCGCAGCGTTGACGTCGAACACGATGACCATCTGGCGCACGCAGGTGCGGTTCATCGGTGCGGGCGCGATCGGTGTGTCGGCGATCTTCACACTGGCGACGCTCGCCAAACCCGTGGTCGCCGGACTCGTAAGTACGCTACGGTCGTCGCAGGCGGTGGCGACGGGTGATGAGCTCGATCGCGACATTGGTTCGAAATGGATTGTCGGCATCGCAATCGTCTGCATGGTCGTTGTGGCGTGGCTGGCGTGGTCATTCGCGATCAACTCGACGCTTGCTGAGCACGCGTTGGTGCTGACCCTTGTTGCCGTGCCGTTCGTGTTCTTTGTCGGCTTCATGATTGCCGGCGTAGCGGGGTACATGGCGGGGTTGATCGGTGCGTCCAACAGTCCGATCTCCGGCATCGGCATTCTGGGCATCGTCACGTGCGCGACACTCGTTGCCGCTGTGGTTGCGCCAACGCCTGAGAACAGACCGGTGCTCGTTGCATTCGCGCTGTTCATCACCGCGATCGTGTTTGCCTGCGCCACGATTTCGAATGACAACCTGCAGGACCTCAAGACTGGTCAGCTTGTTGGCGCATCACCGATGAAGCAGCAGATCGCGCTCATTGTGGGTGTAGCGGCCGGCGCGGCAGTGATTCCGTCGGTGCTCAACCTGCTTGCCAAGGCATATGGCTTTGCGGGAGCACCCAACATCGGCGTTGTGTCGCAGAATCCGTTGCCGGCGCCGCAGGCCACGCTCATTTCAGCGCTTGCGCAGGGAGTGATTGGAGGTAATCTCGATTGGAAGATGATCGGCATCGGGGCAGTCGTGGCCGTGTTGCTGATCCTCACCAACGCCGCGCTCAAGGCGGCCAAGCGCGGCAGTCTTCCGCCTCTTGCGGTGGGGATCGGCATCTATCTTCCAATGTCCGCGACGTTTGCCGTTGTCCTCGGCGCAATCGTTGGCACCTGGTACAACAAGCGCGCTGCAAAGGCCAAGAACGCCGACCGCGCGGAACGATTGGGCACGCTCGTCGCTTCTGGCTTGATCGTGGGCGAGAGTCTGTTTGGAGTGCTCAACGCCGGGCTGATCGTCGCGTTCTCGAGCGATGCGCCGCTGGCACTTGTGCCGGAAGATTTTGCGCCGGCCAGGATTCTCGGACTGGTTGGATTCATCGGCCTCGTCTTCGCGCTGTATCGTTGGATGCTGCAGCGGTCGAGCGCGGATCAGACGCAGCGCGCGTAACACATCACCGCAACCGGGTTATCGGCCAAATGCTCTCCATCGACAGTGGCAGGTGATGCAAAGTCCATCAGACACAGACACTGTGTTGCACGCGTTGCGCGAGGCGCATGCTCGCATTCTCGGCGAGCTCGTTGAGTTCGCGTCAATTCCGAGTGTCAGTACCGATCCCGCCCATGCAGCCGACATGATCGTTGCCGCACAGTGGGTTGCAGACAAGCTTGAAGCTGCGGGACCAATCAGCGTGCGCATTGTCGCCACCCCTGGTAATCCCGTCGTCTACGGCGAATGGCTTGGCGCGCCCGGAAAGCCCACCGTGCTGATCTACGGTCACTACGATGTGCAGCCGCCGGATCCGCTCGACAAGTGGATCAGCGCACCGTTCACGCCGACAGTGCGCGATGGCCGTTTGTACGCGCGCGGCGTGTCGGACGACAAAGGTCCGATGCTCATTCCCATCAAAGTTGCCGAAGCATTCTTTGCGACTGTTGGCGCGCTGCCAGTCAACGTAAAGTTCATGTTCGAGGGTGAAGAGGAGATCGGTAGCGCCAATCTCGAAGCGTTCATTGCGCAACACACCGAAATCCTCGCGGCAGACTTTGTGCTGTCGGCCGACGGTGCAATGTGGCGCATCGACGAACCGTCGCTCACGGTCGCAAGTCGTGGTCTCGCGGGGCTTGAGTTCACGCTCACCGCGTCAAAGAAGGACCTGCATTCGGGGCGTCATGGCGGCGGCGTTGCAAATCCGCTGCACGCAATCGCGCGTCTCGTTGCATCACTCCACGATGACGATGGGCGCATTGCGGTCGACGGCTTCTACGACACCGTGCGTGAGCTCACCGGATCGGAGCGCGCCGCGATCGCTGCGCTCCCCTTCGACGAGCGCGCGTATCTGGATCAGGTTGGCGCACCGGCTGTCTTTGGCGAACCGGGCTACACCACACTCGAGCGTCAGTGGACACGCCCTACGATCGAATTGAACGGCATGTGGGGCGGCTACGAAGGCCCTGGTCAGAAGACGGTCATCCCAAGCGAAGCGCACGCGAAGATTACCTGTCGCCTCGTGCCCGATCAGAACCCGCACGATGTCATTGCACTCGTCACGCGCCACCTTGAGTCACACGTACCGCCGGGCACCACACTCACTGTGCGCGCCGACGATCACGGCGCCTGGCCCGCGCACATCGAAGCCAGCCACCCCGCTCTCACAGCGGCCGATGATGCGTTGCACGCGGTGTACGGTGTGCATCCGCTGGTGGTTCGCATGGGCGGCACTGTGCCTATCTCCGAACTCTTTCAGCGGCACATGAAACTCGACACGGTCTTCTTCAGCTTCTCCACCGCCGATGAAGACTACCATGCCCCGAATGAGTTCTTTCGCGTGCACCGATTGCATGAAGGACTCGAAGCGTGGGCGCGCATCTGGCAGATTCTTGGGGAGACAGCGGACGCTGAGAAAACGACATGACGGCACCACCGAGCTCGATCGCGGTGCAGCCGTCGTCGAGGCTCCGAGTCACACCATCGCCGGCCTCGTCTCGCTACTTGAGCGTAGCCACGGCCCACTCCGCCAGCGC
>Ga0105044_10002939_pt1 | contig 23319 bp, 14 predicted proteins | sample MAT01_FD_78092 | JGI IMG/M metagenome (GOLD analysis project Ga0105044, IMG submission 78092) | Freshwater microbial communities from Lake Fryxell liftoff mats and glacier meltwater in Antarctica - MAT-01 | ecosystem: Environmental > Aquatic > Freshwater > Ice > Liftoff microbial mat | place...
GGGTTAAGTGTTGGGTGTTGAGGGTTGGGTGTTGAGGGTTAAGAGTTGAGTGTTGAGCGCTGAGGGTTAAGTGTTGAGGGTTGAGGGTTAAGGGTTGAGTGTTGAGTGTTAAGTGTTAAGTGTTGAGGGTTAAGTGTTGAGGGTTAAGTGTTGAGGGTTAAGGGTTAAGGGTTGAGGGTTAAGTGTTGAGTTTGAGTTTGAGTATTGGATACAAATTATTACGTATTATGTACAGAGTATTAAGTAAAGAGTACTGAGTAAAGTCTTAATACTTGGGACTCTGTATTATATTTGTCCTAATACGTGGTACTTCGTACTCTGTACTATATTTTTCCCCCTTTGTCCTAATACGTTGTGATCAATACATTTTACCTTTCCATTCCCTCCAACTTCCTTATCAATCTTACTTCCTTGAATTCATTACTTCATTCCACGAATAATTTGCAATAGAACGACGAACAAATAACGCCTGCTTTACTTTCAGAATTTTTCCCAAATAGCAGGAGATTTCTCTGAATGTATTACTTCTCTAACATAACTTCCTAAGGCCAAACCGAAACAAACTAATTTCTATTATCGTCTTTTGATTCTTGATTCCTCACTCTTCCCGCATAAGCAACATTATCCATTATCCATTGTCAATTATCCATTGTCAATTATCCATTATCAATTATCCATTATCCATTGTCAATTGACACATTGTAAACCATCCATTGTCAATTAACAAATCTATATTTGCAGATGCAGGAGACAATATTAATTCTGGACTTTGGATCCCAATACACACAGCTGATTGCCAGGAGGGTACGCGAGCTTAATGTTTACTGCGAAATCCACCCCTACAACAAAATGCCTGCAATAACTTCGGAAATAAGAGGAATCATACTTTCCGGGAGCCCACATTCCGTAAAAGAGGAAAATCCTCCAGGGTTTGATCTTAAAAAATGGCTTGGGAAAATTCCTATCCTTGGCATCTGTTACGGAGCGCAATACATAGCGGAAAACCTGGGTGGGCATGTTGCCCGTTCTGATAAACGTGAGTATGGAAGAAGCTTCCTTCTGCCCTCGAAAAAGAGCCGCCTTCTCGATCACATCCCATCGCAATCGCAGGTATGGATGTCGCACGGAGATACTATTCTTTCTGTTCCTGATGGCTTTCAAATTACTGCCGGCACCGAGGACATTCCTGTTGCCGCATTTGAAAACGAATCGCTATCTGTCTACGGAATTCAGTTTCATCCCGAGGTTACTCATTCGAGCGACGGAAGCACACTTATAGGTAATTTCATAAGCGGAATCTGCGGATGTAAAAATTCGTGGACTCCTGATTCATTTATCGACAGCACAGTAAGTGAGTTGAGGAAAAAGATTGGGACAGACAGGGTTGTGCTCGGCTTAAGCGGAGGCGTTGATTCTTCCGTTGCTGCACTTCTTCTTAACGAAGCCATTGGCACACAGCTCTTCTGTATTTTCGTTGACAACGGTCTCTTACGTAAAAATGAATTTCAGCAGGTGCTGTATGATTACCGCGAAATGGGTCTTAATATTCACGGTGTAAATGCCTCAGAACGCTTTCTCGACGAGCTTAAAGGAATTGATGACCCTGAACAGAAAAGAAAAATTATCGGCCGCACCTTCATCGATGTATTTGATGAAGAAGCCCACAAAATAAAGGATGTTAAATGGTTGGCCCAGGGAACTATCTATCCTGATGTAATAGAATCGGTTTCGGTTAACGGCCCGTCTGCTACCATAAAGTCCCACCATAATGTAGGCGGTTTGCCCGAAACGATGAATCTAAAAATTGTGGAGCCACTTCGTTCGCTTTTTAAAGATGAGGTAAGGAAAGTGGGAAAAGCTCTTGGCCTGAGCCCACACATTCTCAACCGCCATCCATTTCCGGGACCAGGCCTCGCTATCAGGATCCTTGGTGATATTACAGCCGATAAAGTCACAATGCTGCAGGATGCGGATTCTATTTTTATTGAAAACCTGAAATCAAGCGGCGAATATGAAAACGTATGGCAGGCCGGCGCTATTTTTCTTCCCGTTCGCAGCGTTGGAGTGATGGGCGATGAAAGAAGCTACGAACATGTAATCTGTCTGCGCGCAGTTACTTCACACGATGGGATGACAGCAGATTTCTCCCATCTTCCGCATGCCCTGCTTGGTAAAATCTCCAACGAGATCATCAACAAGGTGAAAGGAATAAATCGTGTTGTTTTTGATATAAGCTCCAAACCTCCAGCAACAATCGAATGGGAATAAAGAAATTAGTTTATCTGATCCTTATGATTTTTTGCACTGGAGGTTTTGCTGCAGGGCAAAGCGACACATCGAAAACCTATGAATGGCAGGGTAGAATAATCCGTTATTACAAGGTCGAAAAGGGCAAGACTCTTTATAGCATTTCCAAGGAGTTCGGAATCCCACAGGATTCAATCATCTCAATTAATCCTGAGGCTTTAAAAGGAATGAAAGCAGGAATGGTCCTAAAAATTCCATGGGGATTCGCAAAAACCACTAAACCGCCCGAAGGTGCTCTGAAATACACAGTGAAGCCAAAAGAAACGCTTTACAGTATTTCTCAAACGTACGGACTTACTGTTGAGGAACTTACTGCTATGAACCCAAAGGTGAAAGACGGCTTGAAGGAAGGAATGATCCTGAATATCTATCCAAAGTCAGGTAAAAAACAGCCAGCAAACCCTTCGTTGAAAGAGCCTGTCGATACTGCAGCACTCGTTTCGCCAGTTGAACCTGAACCTAAGAAAGGATTGGCAGGTATTTTTAAAGGATCTGGATGCAAACCTGTTGATCTTAAAGATTCTAAGGAAGAACTTACTATTGCCCTGATGCTTCCTTTCTACATCAGCGCTTCTGAAGAATATAATCCGAAAAGTAAAATAGGCCTTGATTTTTTCTCAGGCGCTAAAATGGCCTTTGATTCCCTCGAGCGCCTTGGCCTTCATCTCAAAGTGAATGTCTATGATACTCAGGCCGATTCTGCGACCATCGCATCTATCCTGAAGGTTCCTGATTTTATGAAAAATGAGCTGATCATCGGTCCGCTATACAGTTCGGATTTTCATCTGGTGGCCGAGTTTTCGGATCGAACAAAAATCCCTGCTGTTTCTCCATTTTCACAAAGCGACATCCTTATTGAAAAGCATCCTCAGGTTATTAAGGTATCGCCCGACAACCAGACAATGGTAACCGAAATATGCAGGCATCTGGCAACAAAAGAAAAAAATGCCTTTTTTACACTTATAAGGAATGCAAATGCGAAGGACAAAGACCTGGCAGACATCATGCTCGCAACTCTTCTGGAAAATGGCGTTCCCGCCGCGCGCATTAAAGATCTTACCTATTCCGGCGTTTCTGAGATTCTGGAAGGACTCGATTCCGGTTTTGAGAATTACCTTCTTTTCCCATCTACAGTACAAATCCAGGTTATCGATGTGATCTCAAGACTAAGCGCTTCCAGTCTTGGAAAAAGAATTACGCTGATTGGTTTAAATGACTGGAATAATTTTGAAAACATTGATTACGAACATCTTAACAACCTCAATTTTACTTATGCCGTTCCCTATCAAATCGACTTCGTGTCGGCTGCATCCCAATCGTTCAGCAAACAGTTCCGTGAAGAGTACAAAGGCGAACCCAGCAATTATGCTTTCCAGGGTTTTGATGTAACCATGTATTCAGTAGGGATGCTGGCGCGCTATGGCAAAACATTTACGAATTGCCTCGACCAGCTGCCGGCGCAATGCGGGATCAATTCCTGCTACATGTTCAGGAAAGATTCGCCAGAAAACGGACTGGAAAATAACTTTGTAAATATCATGCAGCTTGATGATTTCAAGGCGAAGCGGATCAACAATCCATGACAAAAGAGTTAATTGAAACTGCATTCCTGGACCTTCAGGATGATATAATCAGGTCGCTTGAGGCTGCCGACGGGAAAGGGAAATTCAGGGTTGATCGCTGGGAGCACAAAGATGGTGGCGGCGGACGATCCTGCATCATTGAAAAAGGGAATGTTATTGAAAAAGGTGGAGTTAATTTTTCAGCTGTCAAGGGAAAGTTAAGTGAAAAGATGAGCCGGGCGCTCGAAATTGATGCTGGAGAATTCTTTGCTACCGGCGTTTCCATCGTTCTACATCCGGAAAATCCTCACGTGCCGATTATTCATATGAATATCAGGTATTTTGAAATGGATAACGGAGAATACTGGTTCGGCGGGGGAATCGATCTTACTCCCCACTTTATCGTTCCATCGCAGGCAACCTATTTCCATCAGGGATTAAAGAATGTGTGTGATGAGCATGACAGTTCCTTCTATCCACGCTTTAAAACCTGGGCCGATAACTATTTTTACATTCCTCACAGGGAAGAAACAAGGGGAGTTGGCGGAATATTTTTCGACAGGCTAAATGAGAAAACAACCCAACATACTAAAGACGAACTGTTTGCTTTCGTCATTGCCGTCGGAAGATCGTTTGCGCCGTTGTACACTCATTTTATGAAAGACTCGTCTTCAAAATCCTGGTCGGAACATGAGAAAAAATGGCAGCTTCTTAGACGCGGCAGATACGTGGAATTCAACCTGGTTTATGACCGGGGAACGAAATTCGGTTTGGAAACCGGAGGAAGAATCGAATCCATTTTAATGAGCCTTCCGCAGCATGCTTCCTGGGAATATAACTTTACGCCGGAAAAAGAAAGTGCCGAAGCGTTTACACTCCGGCACCTTAAAAAAGATATTGACTGGCTGGCCTCTGACCTTACCGAAGGTCGTTGATTTCGAAGCCTGGATAATCAGCAGGCTTAAAGCTTAGAAGACCAGCGTCTACAGCCTCATTTGTAGTAAACTTCTTAATATCGTAGGTATAAAGGTTTCCGTTTTTTCCACGGATCTCGGATTTGATCACCTGCATCGCAACCTTATCAATGTAAAGGCGAATACTGTTAAAGTCTTTTTCTTTGGGATTCGTAGGAAAAAGATCAATGATATGGGCGATTTTACCGCCTATCTTCTCTTCTTTAACATATTTGAATTTAAATCCCTTTTCGTACATCGTAAAGATGTTTTTAGGATTCATCGCATCATCACCGGTTGGAGTTGAGATCTCAACTTCCTTATCTGCCTTCAATATTTTCCAAAGGGTTTTCCCATCGCTTATCAGCACCTGATCGCCCATATCAAGACGGTATCTTTCGCCTTTTAGGATGAGCTTCCAATTCTGAACCGGAGCTTTGATAGTTTTATCTCTTGGGACAAGTGAATAAGAAAAATCGGTCTTTACTGAAATATAAGCCTTTGTTTTTGCAGAAAGCTTATCCAGGATTCCTTTTGCCTTTTTGTCTTCCTGTGAAAAAGAAGCTGTAGCAGTAAATGATAAAATGGTTAATAGAAAAAAAAGCTTCATATCCAGATTTAGTCGGTGCTGCGAATTTTCAAAAATTGTTCCAATGAAAGACTGTCCTTAATAATAACCTTTCGTGCCTTACTTCCTTCGAACGGACCGATGATGCCTGCCTTCTCCAGCTGATCGATAATTCTTCCGGCCCTGTTGTAACCCAGCTTTAATTTACGCTGCAGCAAGGAAGCGGATCCTTGTTGATGCATTACGATGATGGATGCTGCTTCGTCGAACATGGAGTCACGATCTCCAATATCGAAATCATCCTCTACATCAGCATTCTCATCCACATATTCTGGCAAGACAAAAGCAGAAGCATAACCCTGCTGACTTCCAATAAATTCGGTAATCCTGTCTACCTCCGGAGTGTCCACGAAAGGGCATTGAAGCCGGATCAGGTCGCTACCGGTAGAAAACAACATGTCACCACGGCCGATAAGTTGATCCGCACCGCCCGAATCAAGGATCGTTCTCGAGTCGATCTTTGACGTTACGCGGAAGGCCACGCGGGCCGGGAAGTTGGCTTTGATCGTTCCGGTAATAATGTTAACCGATGGACGTTGGGTAGCAATGATCAGGTGAATCCCGATCGCCCTTGCGAGTTGGGCGAGACGTGCAATCGGTAATTCCACTTCCTTTCCCGCAGTCATTATCAGATCTGCAAACTCATCAACCACCAGCACAATATAAGGCATGAAATGATGCCCCGATTTGGGATTAAGCTTCCTGCTGATAAACTTGGCATTGTACTCTTTCAGGTTCCTCACCATTGCCATCTTCAGGAGCTCATAACGCTGATCCATCAGGATACAAAGGGAATTCAATGTATAAACCACCTTTTTTACGTCGGTGATAATTGCATCTTCATTATTTGGCAGCTTTGCAAGAAAATGCCTTTCAATCTTATTGAAAAGTGTAAGCTCCACCTTCTTCGGATCTACAAGCACAAACTTGATCTGTGAAGGATGTTTTTTATAAAGCAGTGAAACCAGGATTGCATTCAAACCAACAGACTTTCCTTGTCCTGTAGCACCTGCCATAAGCAAATGCGGCATCTTGGCAAGGTCGGCAACGAAATTCTCATTCGAGATGGTCTTTCCAAGCGCAATCGGAAGATCCATTGTCGTATTGGCGAATTTCTCACTTGCCAGCAGCGTCTTCATCGCTACAATCTCCGGATTCTGGTTTGGAACCTCAATCCCTATTGTTCCTTTACCAGGCATTGGCGCAATAATCCTGATACCTAGAGCCGAAAGACTGAGAGCAATGTCGTCCTCAAGGTTTTTGATCTTCGAGATACGTACTCCTGCAGCAGGAATTATTTCGTAAAGTGTAACAGTCGGCCCAATACTAGCGCTGATTTTCGCAATCTCGATCCCATAATTCTTCAACGTATCGATGATCCTGTTACTATTGGCCTCCAGCTCTGCCTTATCAACTTTCGGTTTGTTTAAGCTGTGGTTATCTAAAAGGTCCAGGCCTGGATACTGATATTTTGAAAGATCAAGCGTAGGGTCAAAATCTCCGAGGTCAAATTCCTGGTTTTCGGAAAGCACATCGTTAAGATTCATCCGCTCGCGGTCTTCAGCACTAAGCCCTGCTGAGGCCTCTTCACGAACTAAAGTGCCGGACTCGACTATTTCATCCTCCTCAACGTCGTTGATATTTAATTCCAGCGACGGCGGACCGGTTACAAGAGGTGCAACTTTGCCAACAGGAATGATCAAAGGGATGTCTTCAGTAATTGAGGAATCATCGTCTATTTCTTCGATATCCTCGTCTGGTTCCAGCTCATCTTCTTCCTCTTCATCCGTATCCAGCTCGTTACCATAAGAACCATTTCCATTAAGCATCGCCCCGGTAAGAACTTCATTTTTTAGCGAATTGCCTGGTGTTTCTGCTTCCGGTTCACCTTCTGCAAGAGGTTTCTCTTTTCTTTCGGGCAGGCGGAAGCTGAAATTAAACGCCAGCATCAGAAAGGTAACGAGGCAGAACAAAAGTATCAGCCCTACTCCCGGTTTTCCGGCCACAGATGCAAGGTAGTTGTAAAGCGTGTAGCCAAATCCGCCGCTTAAAATCAGCTTGTCGTCTGAGAAAAGGAAGGCGCAGGACAGGGAAATAAAAATGATTGCGAACAGGGAGTAGGTTAACGTCCTCTTAATTGGCAGCAGGTTGATCCCAAAAAACATGCGAAATGCAAGGACGAAAAGGCAAAGAGGAATCAGAAATGCCGCAATTCCAAACCAATTATGGAAAAAGATGAAAGCGAACAGGGCTCCGAATTTCCCCATCACATTGTCCATGTGCAGCCTCTGATCTCCAATGAAGTCAAGGAAGGGAGCGTCTTTTACCTTGTCGTAATCCGTTTGCCAGTTAAAAAGGTGAGATACGAATCCAATTACCAGGAAGAGACTGAATAACAAAAGGAACAACCCAGTAACACGCACAAATCGTTCGCTCCGGAAAAAAGCAAAATACTGACGACCGGCTTGCCCCGGTTTTACCGTACGCGCCTTTTCAGCCCGCGGCTTACCCGCCTGGGACTTCCCTGCCCGTGACTCCCGTTTTTCGGGTTCTGGTGCCTCATTTTCAGTGGGTTCTATCTTAAGTCGGTTAGCTTTGACAGCCATTTTGGAGTATATTCTGTAAAACGTACAAAATTCGTGGTTCAGTACGTCAAAAAAGCCAATGTGGGAAAGGCTTTTCTACCGGGTTATTAACAGGGATTTAAGAGGATGGGCAATTCCCACTTTCATCAGGGGCAACTCAAAACAAAAAAACCTCCTGAGAAGGAGGTTCTTACAATTAGTTTTGAAGTTGAATCACTTCTTTCCGCCACCCATGCTTTGCTGAAATTCTTCCATCGTCATTACTTTGTAACCGTCTGGCACAACGAACATGCTATTATCCACCGTCTGTTTTGTAATTTCTTTGGCGGTAAGGGTAATGGTGATTGGCCCCTGAACCATTGAATACTGAAGAATTGCTCCATCAATTTTACTCATTGGTCCATCAAGTTGAGTTTTAGGAATACCGAGTTCTTTGGTAAACCACACTTCTGATCTCTGCGTTTCTTTGTCTTTAGTAGGAATCTCCATTATTGCCTTGGTGCACTTGTAGCCGGCAATCATTTTGGTTTCGGAGGTTACAGTAACTTTCGTTTCGGCTGTCATTTTCTTTCCTTCCGGAGTTTCACCTGCAGTAGTAATAGCCATTTTCTGTCCCATCATATCCATCAGAATCACTGTTTTTTTCTCTTCTGATTTGGTAATTGTCGTATTCTTCATTCCCATTCCCATGCTCATTTCTACACGGGCATTTCCATTTTTGTAATAAGCAACACTTTCGGTTGGCATCATCGCCTTGGTTTGCTCATCCATTTTGCCAAAATCCATGGCGAAAACAATCTTTCCTTCAAATCCCTGTGCATTGGAATTAAATCCAATCATTAGAAGCAATAAAATTCCAATTAGTTGTTTCATGTTTTTTTGGTTTAACGGAGCAAAAGTAGGAAATAGTTGAGAGTTTAAATGTTGACAGTATACATGCAAAAAAAAGATCAGCTTCCTAATAATACCCCAACGTTTTTAGCATCGACTTATAGCTCTGCTCCTTCCCGAAGATATATGTGCTAAGCTCACCATCTTCATTTTTTGAAATGATCACATGTTTAGGTGCCGGAATCAAACAGTGCTGAATTCCACCGTAGCCTCCAAGAGCTTCCTGGTATGCGCCGGTGTGGAAAAAGCCTATGTACAAGGGATTAGTGAGGATTTCTTCCTCTTTTACCTTAGGAAGAAAAACCTGGCTTATATGCGCTTCCGCATTATAATAATCAAGGCTGTCGCAGGTTAATCCGCCAAGGTTTACCCTGCTGTATTCCTTATCCCATTGGTTAATTGCAAGTAAAATAAACCGTTGATTGATTCCCCATGTATCAGGAAGTGTAGTAATAAATGAACTGTCGATCATGTACCAGCTTTCTGTGTCGTTCTGCTGTTTAAGGTCTATGATGGAATAAAGCGTTGCGCCACTTTCTCCAACAGTATAAGATCCGAACTCAGTGAACAGATTCGGCTCTTCGACTTCCTGCTGATTGCAAAATGTTTTTACCTGCCTCACAATTTCTTCTATCATGTATTCGTAATCGAACTCGAAAGCAAGCGAGTTTTTAATTGGCAGTCCGCCGCCGATGTTAAGCGACGTAAGTTCGGGGCATATCTTTTTAAGGTCGCAATAAACCTGGAGGCATTTCGACAATTCGCTCCAGTAATAAACGGTATCACGTATTCCTGAGTTGATGAAGAAATGGAGCATGGTTAGCTCGAACCGCTTATCCGTTTTTATCTGCTCATTGTAAAACTGAGTGATGTCCTTATAGCGGATTCCTAATCTCGACGTATAAAATTCGAATGAAGGCTCTTCTTCCGAAGCGATGCGGATACCGATTTTGGTTTTGCCTTTCAGGTTTTCCTTGTAATAGTTGATCTCATTCTTGCTGTCAAGAATCGGAATAAGATTTTCAAAGCCTTCGTTTTTCAGCTCAACAATAAATTCCTGGTACATCGGTCGTTTGTATCCGTTGCACAGAATATATTTGTCTTTTGTTAAAAGTCCTTTCTCATAAAGGTCCTTAATTATCGGCATATCATAGGCCGAGGACGTCTCAAGGTGTGCGTCGTTACTCAGAACCTCTTCCAGAACAAACGAAAACTGGGAGCTTTTGGTGCAATAACAGTAGACATATTTGCCTTTGTAATCTGCTTTTGCCATTCCCACATTAAACATTATTTTTGCCTTTTGGATTTGCTCGCTAATCTTAGGCAAATAAGAAATTTTAAGGGGCGTTCCGTATTGTTCGATAATATCCATCAACGGAATACCATTAAAAAACAATTCACTGTCCTGAACATCGAAACCAGGTTGGGGAAACTCAAAAGTTTGTCTGATCAGGTCTTCATATTTGTTTTTCATGCTCATTGGACAGGATTGTTAAAAATGATTTTGTAAAAGTAAGTAACTTACATTAACGAAAAAACAGGAATGTAACTAAAGCGAAGTTCGTGAAAAAACTAAAGAAAGTTAAAGTTGTTCTCACCAGATCGGAACTTGGTGCTGGAACCAGAGGCGCAAGTATGGGCATTGATGCGATGAAAATTGCAGCGATTGACCTTGGAAGCTATTACTTCCGCAATCATGAGCAGATAGAGATCATTGATGAAAACTGGCTGCTTCTGGAACGCAACCATTCAAAGTTTGCAAAGCAGATAAAGGGAATCATTAAGGTGGATGAAAGGGTTGCCCGCGCGGTCTCCCGTGTGCTTAAAAAAGGTGAGTTTCCTGTTGTTCTGGCAGGTGATCATAGTACTTCAGGAGGAACAATCGCCGGAATCAAATCGATTTACCCAGATAAAACAATCGGAGTGGTTTGGATTGATGCCCATGCAGATATGCATTCGCCTTACACAACGCCATCCGGGAATATGCATGGAATGCCACTTGCATCCGCTTTGGGCGAAGACAACCTTGAATTAAAGTCAAATAACATTGACGATAAAACGAAGGAGTTGTGGGAAAAACTGAAGAACCTTGGTGGCCCGTCACCTAAAATTCAATACCGCGACCTTGTTTATATTGGAGTACGCGACACCGAACTACAGGAAGATCATCTCATCCAGAAACACAATGTGAAGTGTATTTCTGTTAAAGAATTGAGAAACAAAGGCACTCAGGAAGTCCTCAACGAAGTGCTTACTTATCTGGGGCACTGCGATCATATTTACGTTTCATTCGATGTTGACAGCATGGATCCGAGGATTTCACTTGGAACAGGAACACCCGTACCGAATGGACTGCGTGAGAAAGAAGCGCAGGAATTAATGGTCGGCTTTGCCCACAGTTCAAAACTCTGTTGTTTCGAAATCGTTGAAATCAACCCAACCCTGGATACAGAAAATTCGATGGCGGAAACAGCCTTTAAAATTCTCGATGCCACTACTAACGCACTTCTGAATCCACTTCCGAATGAAAATTGAATCAAAGCTTGAAAAGTCTCTCACAGAAACGATAACAAAGCTTTACGGGCAATGTCCCACGTTACTCATCCAGCCCACCAAAAAGGAATTTATTGGTGATTTCACCCTGGTTTGTTTTGGACTTACACAGGTTAGTAAAAAGAACCCGCAGGAAACGGCTGAAGAAATCGGTGAGGCGTTGCAGCAGGCCGATGCCGAAGTTGAAGCCTTTAATATCGTAAAAGGGTTTCTTAACATCCGGCTTGTTTCCCGGGTGTGGCTTGAGCAGCTAAAAGACTTTGACCCGTATGACAAACCAGAAGGATCGTCAGGAAAAGTGATGATCGAATATTCCTCACCGAATACCAATAAGCCGTTGCACCTTGGTCATATCCGAAATAACCTTTTGGGATATTCGGCTTCAAGAATATTGCAGGCCGCTGGAAAAGAAGTTGTGAAAGTTAACCTCATCAACGACCGCGGTATTCATATTTGTAAATCCATGATTGCATGGCAGAAGGCGGGATTGAATGAAACGCCCGAAAGCACTGGAATCAAGGGCGATCACCTGGTTGGAAAATATTATGTGGAATTCGACAAAATTCTAAAGAGCCAGGCTGCTCCTTTACTTAGTCTTATTGAAGAACGGGGAGAAGCGGCGGCAAGTTCAATGAACCTGGATGAAAAATCGGACCGTAAGTTTTCGGAGCTGATGGCAAGAGCTGCAAAACCTGAAGGGCGGGATGAGTTGAAGGATTTTGTGAATAACCAGACAGAGATTATGAAGGAAGCGAAAGAGATGCTTCTGAAATGGGAACAGGGCGATGCCGGTACGCTTGCATTATGGAAGAAGATGAATGGCTGGGTTTACGATGGCTTTAAGCAGACCTATGCAAAAATGGGAGTGGAATTCGACAAGTTTTATTACGAATCGGAGACCTATATTTTAGGGAAAGAGTTGGTTGATGAAGGCCTTACGAAAGGTGTGCTTTACAGAAAGGACGATGGTTCGGCGTGGATTGATCTCACGGCGGATGGACTTGACCAAAAGCTTCTGCTGCGTTCTGACGGAACATCGGTTTACATGACCCAGGATCTTGGGACGGCACAGGTGAGAAATGAGGAGCTGCACGCAGATAGTTATGTGTATGTGGTAGGAAACGAGCAGGAATATCATTTTAAAGTGTTGAAGCTAATTCTTCAGAAAATGGGATTCAAATGGGCAGATGGTATTTATCATTTGTCTTACGGAATGGTAGATCTGCCCAGCGGAAAAATGAAATCCAGGGAAGGAACAGTCGTAGATGCGGACGATCTGATGGAAGAAATTGTGGCAGAAGCAAAATCGAGGGCCATTGAAGCCGGAAAAACTGCCGAAATGCCCGATGAGGAAAGGGAGCAATTGTATGTTACCGTTGGGATGGCTGCGTTGAAGTATTATATATTGAAGGTTGATCCGAAAAAGAGAATGGTATTTAATCCATCAGAATCAATTGATTTAAATGGAAATACCGGCCCGTTTATTCAGTACACGTATGCACGGATCCGTTCTGTGGAAAGGAAAGCAGAAGGTATTTTAACAGGAGATTTTGATGAGAATGAATTAAAGGAAGATGAAGCTGAACGTATTTTAATTAAGCTTTTATCGCGTTTTACTGAAACGATAGTTGATTCTGCAAAATCTTTTAATCCATCGCTTGTGGCCAATTACGCTTACGATCTGGCAAAGGAATACAATCAGTTTTACCACGATCATCCGGTAATTAAAGAGGAAAATAAAGCGATCGCTGATTTCCGTTTCTATTTATCATTGAAAGTGGCGGAAACGTTGAAGTATGCTCTATTTTTATTGGGGATAACGATGCCTGAAAGAATGTGATTTGGTTCCCTAAAATTGAACCCGTTTCATTCGTTTTCAAACGCAGGAAGCGCAAGTTACAGCTCCAGCGAAGGCTACATTATCTCTCTTATCTAAACCATCAAACTCCTTTGTCTTAATAATCAGTACTTTGTGCTTAATACTATAAGAGCCAATTGCCGCAGCAATTTTATAATTTTGCATTCCTTTTTGAAAACTATCCTGAACAATGTTTGAAAATCTGAGTGAGAAATTTGACCGCGCCTTTAAACTTCTGAAAGGGCAAGGAAAAATAACCGAAATAAATGTCGCCGAAACGCTAAAGGAAGTCAGAAAGGCATTGCTGGATGCGGATGTAAACTACAAGATCGCGAAAGATTTTTCTGATCGGGTGAAAGAAAAAGCGCTTGGAGAAAATGTACTCACTTCTGTTTCTCCAGGGCAGCTACTGGTTAAAATAACACACGACGAGCTTGCAGCCCTTATGGGTGGCGACAAGACTGATATTAACCTTAACGGCGCTCCGTCTGTAATATTGATTGCCGGACTACAGGGCTCAGGAAAGACAACTTTTTCCGGGAAACTGGCCAATTACCTAAAAACCAAGAAAAACCGGAACGTGCTGCTTGTTGCCGGCGACGTTTACCGTCCGGCAGCGATCCAACAGCTTAAAGTGCTGGGCGAGCAGATCGGTATTGAAGTATTTGCCGATGAGGTAAGCAAAAACCCTGTCGACATTGCCCAACGTGCCATTGCTCATGGAAAAGCTACCGGCAAGAACGTTATCATCATCGATACTGCTGGTCGTCTCGCGATTGACGAGCAGATGATGAATGAAATTGCAAACGTTAAAAAGGCAGTTCAGCCTCAGGAAACCCTTTTCGTGGTGGATTCCATGACGGGGCAGGATGCTGTGAATACTGCGAAAGCCTTTAACGACCGGATCGATTATGACGGTGTTGTGCTTACGAAACTCGATGGCGATACGCGCGGTGGGGCTGCTCTTACGATCCGCGCGGTTGTCGACAAGCCGATCAAGTTTGTGGGAACCGGCGAGAAAATGGAAGCCATCGATGTGTTCTATCCGGGCAGGATGGCCGATAGGATCCTTGGGATGGGTGATATCGTTTCGCTGGTAGAACGTGCCCAGGAAAATTTCGATGAAGAACAGGCCCGCCGTCTGCAGAAAAAGATTGCGAAAAACACGTTTAGCTTTAATGACTTCTTCGATCAGATTCAGCAAATCAAGAAGATGGGTAACCTGAAAGATTTGGTGGGAATGATACCTGGTGCTGGAAAAGCATTGAAAAATATGGATATTGATGACGACGCTTTCAAAAGCATTGAAGCCATTATCCAATCAATGACGCCCCAGGAAAAAGAAGAGCCGGCGATCATCAATGGAAGTCGCAGGAAACGGATCGCCGATGGTAGTGGAACAGATATCCAGGAAGTGAATAAATTGCTAAAACAGTTTGAAGAAACCCGGAAAGTAATGCGGATGATGACCAATTCGGGCAAGATGGCCGGCATGATGAAGAATATGCCTGGGATGAAAAGATAGCACTCAATCGAGTCATCAACTAAACCTTCTCACCGCATTTAAACTGAAATTTTCTGGCAACACCACGGTGCTCAATCCTGCACCAAGTCTTCATTTAAAATTCAAAATAAACCCGACGGCATATTTTGCCTTAAAATAAAATGCCGCCGAGGCGACCCGGAGGTCCATTCAACACTCAACACTCAAATTAACTTTGCAACTACTCGACGGAAAAAAAACTGCAGAAGTCTGTAAACGAAGTCTGGCCGAAGAAGTAGCCACGATTGCCGCTAACGGTTACCGAAAGCCACATCTGGCTGCAATCCTTGTGGGAACGGATGGAGCGAGCGAAACCTATGTTGGCTCAAAGGTGAAATCCTGTGAGAAAATAGGGTTTGATTCAACCTTAGTGCGCTTTGATCCGGATGTTACAGAAGAGCGGTTGCTGGAAGAAGTTCAGCGGATAAATGCAGATCCTTCGATTGACGGATTGATCGTTCAGATTCCTTTGCCTGCGCATATTTCGGCCGGGCGGGTGACGATGGAAATTGATGCTGAAAAAGACGTGGACGGTTTTCATCCGCAAAGCATCGGCAGGTTGGCATTGGGAATCCCGGGATTTGTTCCCGCAACACCGAAAGGCATCATGATGCTTTTGGCTCATTATAACATTGATATTAGCGGGATGCACGCCGTAATAATCGGAAGAAGCAATATCGTCGGAATGCCGATGAGCCTGCTCCTTAGCCGCAACGCCAATCCAGGAAATTGCACCGTTACACTTTGTCATAGCCGTACAAAAGACCTTAAATCCTTTACACTCCAGGCCGACATTATTGTCGCTGCCCTTGGCAAACCAGGATTCCTTAAAGAAGACATGGTAAAACAAGGAGCGATCGTTATTGATGTAGGCATTACCAGAATTAAAGATGAATCAATGGAAAAAGGCTACAGGATCTCGGGCGATGTTGACTTCGAAAACGTTGCTGGCAAAACAAGCTGGATCACGCCCGTTCCCGGCGGAGTTGGCGCTATGACAATTGCCGCGTTGATGCAGAATACACTTGATGCTTACAAAAGACATCTTTCCTTCTGATGCCTGTTCTTAACGACGAACAACAGCTATTGCTCGATCAGGGACTTTTGCTTCCGTTAATGGAGGATTTTTACACCATCCAGGGCGAAGGCTTCAATACAGGGCAAGCTGCATATTTTATTCGTCTGGGCGGCTGTGATGTTGGCTGTCACTGGTGCGACGTGAAGGAATCGTGGAATGCTGAGCAACATCCTTTAACCGAAACGTCCGAAATCGTAAGAAGAGCGGCCTCGCACGCTGCAAAAGCTGTTGTAATTACCGGCGGCGAACCTTTGATGTACAGTCTGGATGCACTTTGTAAAGAGCTAAGAGCAGCAGGAATAAAAATCTTCCTAGAAACATCGGGCGCTTATCCTCCAAGTGGCGATTTCGACTGGATCTGTCTTTCACCTAAAAAATTCAAAGCCCCCCGAAAAGACATGTTGCAGCTGGCAGATGAGCTGAAAGTGATCGTTTTTAATTCCAGCGATTTTGATTGGGGAAAACAACATGCAAAAGATGTACGCGTTAGTTGCCGCCTTTATTTTCAGCCGGAATGGAGCAAATGCGAAGTAATATTGCCAGTGATAATCGATTATGTGAAGGCAAATCCTGAATGGCAGGTCTCGCTTCAAACTCATAAATACATGCATATTCCTTAGTAAGGATGAAACTCTCGGTTGTAATCGTAAACTACAATGTGGAGCATTTCCTGGAGCAGTGCCTTCTTTCAGTTCAGAAGGCGATGCACGGAATAGAAGGTGAGGTTTTCGTAGTCGATAACAACTCAGTTGATGGTTCATTGAGGATGGTGAGGGAGAAATTTCCGGAAGTCGGGCTCATTGCCAACACCGGCAACCCTGGGTTTTCGAAAGCAAATAACCAGGCATTACGGATTTCATCGGGCCAATATGTTTTGTTACTCAACCCCGACACGGTCGTTGCGGAAGATACCTTCAGCACCTGTATTGCTTTTATGGATTCGCATACTGATGCGGGCGCCTGCGGTGTGAAACTAATTGATGGAAAAGGGAAATTCTTACCGGAATCAAAACGTGGTCTGCCCACCCCGGGCGTCGCTTTTTACAAGATCTCAGGGTTATCCGCAATTTTTCCCCGCTCCCAACGGTTTGGGCGGTATCATCTTGGCTTTCTAGAAGAAGATAAAACCAACAAGGTCGACGTGCTCTCGGGCGCCTTTATGTTTATCAGGAAAGAAGCATTAGATAAAGCTGGATTGCTGGACGAAGCATTTTTCATGTACGGCGAGGACATCGATCTGAGCTACCGCATCACACAAGCCGGTTATTCGATTTATTATCATCCCGCAACCAGGATAATTCATTACCGCGGCGAGAGCACCAGGAAGAGCAGCATTAATTACGTTTTTGTATTCTATAGGGCGATGATCATTTTTGCCGGAAAACATTTCTCACAGAATAATGCGCGGACTTTTAGCCTGCTCATAAATATTGCTGTTTACCTAAGGGCGGGACTAGCCGTTTTTAAGCGAATCATAAAAGCATCGGCCTTACCGGTTTCGGACGCGCTTTTCCTTTTTGCGGGAATGTACGTGTTGAAGAATTACTGGGCCGAACGCAGCGGCATATTTTATCCTCATGAATTTCTTCGGGTTGCCGTTCCGCTGTATATTCTAAACTGGATAACGTCGATGTGGATGTGTGGCGCCTACGATAAACCTTTCCGGTTGTCGAGAGCTATCCGCGGTATTGTAATCGGGACTTTACTTATTCTCGTTGTTTACGCGCTATTGCCGGAACAATTCAGGTACTCGAGGTTCCTTACCCTTGTTGGGGCTGGCTGGGCTGCTGTTGCTGCATGTTCACTCCGGCTTGTGTTTAACCTTGTAACTTTTAAGAGCTTCTTTCCGGATGAAAGTGAGTTAAAACGGATACTTATCATTGGAGACCTGAAAGAGGGAAATAGAATTGTTGCACTTTTAAATCAAAGTCCTGTAAAAACTGCCTTTCTTGGAATTGTTCATCCTGATAAGGAGAATGCGGTTACGGAAGGCTATTCCGGGAATATTGGCCGCCTAAAGGACATGGTGGAAATCTTTGGAATTAATGAGCTGATATTTTGCGGCAAGGATATGAGTTCGGCCGAAATCATGGACCAGATGGTGCGGATAAATCACCCGGAGCTGGAATATAAAATTGCGCCGCCGGAAAGTCTGTTTATTATTGGCAGCAATTCGATACAGACCAGCGGGGATCTTTATGTTATTGGTCTTAATTCGATGGATAAACCTTCCAATAAACGCAAGAAAAGGTTGTTTGATTTTACCGTTTCAGGCTTGCTGCTGCTGTTATTTCCGGCTTTGTTGTTTGTAAAAAATGGAGGTAGGGCGGTCTCCAATGTTTTTGGTGTGTTGATAGGGAAAATGACGTTTGTAAGCTATGCAGAAGGAGCCGGGCTAGCAAATCTTCCGAAGATAAAACAAGGAATTCTCCATCCGCTGGATCCTTTTACCCACCTTGAATCCGACGAGCAGACAAGGTACCAGAGCAATATCCTCTACGCGAAAGACTACATGGTGAAAAATGATTTGAATGTGCTGCTGAAAGGATGGAAGAAGCTGGGAAGAAATGTATGATAACTGTCCCACTCTTCATTTCAAGCGATTTTCGCGGATTCTTACAATGTCTTACTTTAAAAAAGTTTCAGAATAAAAAGTGTATTCCGGTAACTTGGCGAAACTGAAAACGCTGAAAAAATGACCTTTTTTTTCGATTTGGTGCCTTTCGTTGTTTAAACTGCACATAATCAATCCATTTAAATTTCATAGGTTTGCCGGAAATAAACGCGATTAAATAAATGCGAGCAGATACTATTGATAATCAGCTTATTAATGACAAAATCGATTGTTCTCTATCTGTCAGCATTGTATTATTGAAACATTTATTTGACGTTTTAAGTAAGAATCCTGGACTCTAAAACCGCGAGGATGGTCAATACTGTACCGGCAATCAATAATGCACGCTCTCAGAAAATCTTCTTAAGAACAATTTCAAGCTCAACTATGCGCTACTCTCTACTACTGTTGTTGCTACTTAGTGTAATAACAGGGCGTTTGAATGCCCAGATCGACCAGGAATTCTGGTTTGCACCGCCCGACCTTACACAAGGAACACCGAGCGAAGCCTTTCGGGACAGGCCGGTTCAAATGGTTGTTTCAACGATCAACGAGCCTGCCCAGGTAACTATCTGGCAGCCGGCAAACCTTTCTTTTGCACCTATTGTGTTGACGCTTGGAGCAACCGCAACCCAATCTGTTAATCTTACAGCATGGATTAACCAGATTGAAACGCGAATCCCCGATTCAGTTTTAAATACAGGCATTCTAATCCGTTCTACTGCGCCAATAACTGCGTATTATGAGCTTGGAGCAGCAGCCAACCGTGATATCATGGCCCTCAAAGGCAAAAACGCAAACGGAACTTTATTTTATACGGCGTTTCAAACAATTTATGAAAACGACCAGTCACTTGGAGGAACAGCTTATGTACCTCCTCCCCGCTCAGGGTTTGTTATTGTGGCGACAGACGATTCAACTACCGTTACCATTACTCCGAGAATTGCCATATTGAATCATGCTGCAGGCGTGCCTTTCAGTATCTATCTTCACAGAGGGCAAACCTATTATTGCGAGGCACTTGACCAAACCGGGCCAAACCGTCCAGCAGGCACAAGAATCGAATCCGACAAACCAATTGCCGTAACGATGAAGGATGATATGATCGATATCGACCTTACGACCGATGGTGGTGCCGATCTAGCCTGCGATCAGCTGATCTCAGAAGATAAATGCGGATTTAAACATATTGTCGTCAAAGGTGAACTTGGTGCCACAAACGACAGAGTTTTTGTGGTTGCATTATACGACTCGACCGAGATTTTCATTGAAAGTAACCCAATAGCCGTAGATACTTTAATGGCAGGGGAACAATACATTTATACATTTACCGGAGAAGCAGGATTTATCGAAGGAAGTAAAAAAATCAGTCTTCTCCATATTTCCGGTGTTGGCGATCAGGTGGCAGGTGCCATTGTTCCTTCTTTAGAATGTACCGGCTCCAACCAGGTTGGTTTTACACGTCCCGGATCGGGAAATCTAAGAATGACCCTCACTATTAAAACCGGATTCGAAAATACATTTACATTAAATGGCGTCGCGATTAACCCTGTCGATTTTCAAGTTGTGCCAGGATCTAACGGCGAATGGGTATTCCTGCACAGGATATTCACCACTGCCGAAGTTCCTGTGGGGGCCGCATCGCTGGTGGCGAATTTTGGCGCGGAACTTTTCCACATGGGCATCACCTACCAACAAGGTGCAAGCTGTAATTATGGATATTTCTCCAACTTCAGCTACCTTAACTTAGGAAATAACCGCGAGCTATGCCTCGGCGATTCAGCGGTGCTGGACGCGGGACCTGGTAAGACAAGCTATATTTGGAAAAACGGTGCCGGCGTTGTAATTGATACAACTCAGAAGATCACCGTTTTTGATCCGGGAGTTTACACGGTCGATGTTTTAAGTGGTAACGATTGTTCCGCATCAGACACCATAGAAGTAAGCTACTACCTTCCTCCAGTAACCATACAGGCATCGCGTGATACAATCTGTCAAGGCGCTCAACTGCTTCTTACAGTGCCTGGAACCTTTCTATTCCAGTGGCAGGACAACACAACGAATCCGTTTTATATCGTATCTGATTCCGGATTGTATTACGTAGAAGTTACCGACTTCCAGGGCTGCCGGGCACGTGACTCAATCCGTATCTGGACTTCACCTCGTCCCGCAACTCCTGTGGCTACTATTTTACCGTTCGATCCTACTGTGGATGCTGATACCGTTTGTTCAGGTGTAACCGTTAATCTTCAGATGAACGCATTGCCGGAGATCACCTCTTACTCATGGTTTGGTCCGGGCAACTCCCTGTATTCAGGAGAAACGCTCGCACTGGAAAACATCACGGTTGCTCAATCGGGCGATTACCTTGCCTTCTACACATTAGACGGCTGTGAGTCATTTTATGATACCGTATCCATCGTTGTAAACCAAACACCAGAGGTTTATATCGGGTTGTCAGACACAGTATGCAACGTTTCCCAAATCTTACTTGATGGTGGCGCTGGTGCTGGCTATACTTACGAATGGCAGGACGGATCAACAGATCAGACATTTTTGGCCATTTTAGAAAACCTTTATTGGGTGGAAGTGGCAACACCGCAGGGCTGCGTAAAACGCGATTCTGTAAACCTTGTATTCTCCTTAAGCCCGGATGCGCCAATCCTTTCTGTGATGGGTGCCGATGTGCTTTCTGATTCGGTGTGTGCAGGAACAGACGTTGAATTGAGCGTTCCAGCGTTATCGGGAGCATTTTATTACTGGACCAATGGTACAGATACTATTCAGACCGGCGCGGGACAGTATTTTGTCTCAGACATTGACACCGCCCAAAGCGGTAACTATTATGCTTATTATGTGCAAAACGGATGTCCATCACTTTCTGACTCCGCATTTATCACTGTGGCGGCGACGCCGGAGTTTGAGTTCTCATTCTCCGATTCTACCCTTTGTGAAGGCGGCCAGGTAACACTTTCGGCAGCCGATGTTGCAGATGTAACTTATCTGTGGCAGGATGGAACCACCACCACAGCAACGTTTACAGCTACAACCACAGGTCAGTACTCGGTAACCTTGCGCAACGCTGCGGGTTGTACCCTAGAAGACAGTGTACAGATCAACTTCAATGCATTGCCACAATCGCCAGCAATTTCCGGTGACCCGACTTTGTGTGAAGGGGAAGGGTTAGCCCTGCAATCCAACCAACAAGCCGGTGTGGAATACCTCTGGACAGGCCCAGGTGTTAATATCAGCACTCCTGTGTTGAACATCACATCCCCTCAGCCAGGTCTTTACCAACTTACTGCAACATTAAGCGGTTGTAAATCCTCCGATACTGCGAGCGTTACCGTTGCCATCAATCCATTGCCACAGGTAACATTAGGCGACGACACGGGCATCTGCCAGAACGCAACTATCACCTTAAACGGTCCTGATGGAATGGAAAGCTACAACTGGAGCAACGATGAAACAACCCAACAGATAGAAGTTGGTCCGGGAACATTTACTTTAACCGTTACCGATGCTAACCAATGCGAGAGTTCTGATGTGATCACCATCATCCAGACTGGCCCCGTGGCTGCCTTTAGCTCTGATCCTGCTACAGGAGCCCAAACCGGCATTGTCATAAGCTTTACCGACAACTCAGAAGGAAACCCTGTAAGCTGGAGCTGGAATTTTGGCGACAACCAGGGCGCTCAGACGCAGAACACTACTCATGCATTTTCGACAGAAGGAGAAATCACTGTTTCCCTTTCAATTGCTGATGCAAACGGTTGTACCGACACCGCTTCAAGGGTCTATGTGATCTCCAACTCGGTGGCCGTTCCCAACTCATTTACCCCTAATGGCGACGGAAGCAACGACCTGTTTGTCGTAAAAGGATTAAGCGCATTCCCTAACTCAAAGCTCTTAATCTTTAACCGATGGGGTAATGAGGTATACACGACTCAGGCATACGCCAACAACTGGGATGCGGTTGATTATCCTGACGGCGTTTACTTCTATATCCTCACTCTATCAAACGAACAGGTTATTAACGGACCGGTGACCGTAAAAAGAAATTGATGAACCGCTTTTAAAATAATAAGGAACCCCGGTGAGTTATTACTTTCCGGGGTTTTTCCTTTTATGGAATAAGGAAAACTGTAAATTGTGAGCCTGTCAGGCTATGAAAATTATGATGTCAAAATTTCTTCTGCTATTCCTTTTTCTGATCTGCTGTTTTGCAGCCGAAGCTCAAACGCCACTAAGTTCAAGAAATAGAAAGGCAATTGCGTTATTTGAAGAGGGAAGGAAAAACTACGAATACAAGCGCAACGACGACGCCTATAAGCTTTTAAAAAAGGCTGTTGAAGAGGATAATGGTTTTTATGAGGCCTATATGATTCTGGCGGATGTTTGCAACGACCTGAAAAAATACAGTGAGGCCGTTATTGCATATAAATCGGCAATAAGCCTGCAACCGGATCGCTTTCCGAAAGTTTACTATACTCTCGCGGGTGTTGAAATGGAATTGAATCAGTTTGCGGAAGCTAAAGCTCATCTTGACAAGATGCTCACGTATCCTAAACTTGATCCTGTGGCGCGAAAGAAGGCGGAAAGACGGCTCGCCAATGCAACTTTTTCGCAAACGGCAATTAGTAATCCTGTTCCTTTCGCGCCCCAAAATATGGGCGGTAAGGTAAACAGCATTTACGCGGAATACCATCCCAGCCTTACCGTTGACAATAATCTGCTGATATTTACC